>Ga0207703_10001727_pt1 | contig 19642 bp, 17 predicted proteins | sample KBSSwiS12_FD_184304 | JGI IMG/M metagenome (GOLD analysis project Ga0207703, IMG submission 184304) | Switchgrass rhizosphere microbial communities from Kellogg Biological Station, Michigan, USA - KBS Switchgrass S1-2 (SPAdes) (version 2) | ecosystem: Host-associated > Plants > Roots >...
GCGAACGATTGCAATGCCGTAACCCGCTCGGACTGCGTCAACCTGCGCCACTTTCCAAACGCTTCCCGCGCCACACGGACGGCCAGATCCAATTGACCGGGGGTTGCATCGGGAGCCTGGGCGAAGACCTTGCCCGTTGAAGGATCGATGACGTCGAACCAACCAGCGCCTGCTACCGCCCGGCCGCCGATCGTATGCGCGAACGCCTTTGCCTCGTTCATGGGGGACACAGTAAGGCAGTCAGTCCGGCTGATCAAGATAAATAAGCCAGGCTGATCAACTCGAATCAGCCGGCTGATCGATAACCGCCCGGCATGCCCAGGCGCTACGAACGTCAGCCCGGGTCGCCCGTGATTGCGGCCAGGCGCGCTTTCTCAAACTCCAGTTGACTCTGTTGCATCCCGCCCTCGGGAATGCTCTCGTTCGCGCGATCTCCGATCGCCTCCCAATTCCGCGCGACCGTTTCCGCGGCCTGGTCGTCGACGCCAACAAAAATTCCGCGCGTCAGCGATATGTAAGCGCGCTCGTAGCTCCCGCCGCCGGCGCACAGGATCATCCGGTTCGGAGCGTCTTCGGCAACCAGCGCCAGTACCCCGGGGCTCACCGAGCCTGGAGACAGAGTCCGCGACATCTCATCGGGCATCAAGCCATCCAACATTCGCGTGCCCGCCGAGGGCGCGAGACAGTTCACCCGGATGTTGTTTCTGGCGCCTTCGAGCCCGAGTGTCTGCATCAGGCCGACCAGGGCCAACTTGGCGGCACCGTAGTTGGACTGACCGAAGCTGCCGTAGAGGCCCGACGAGGATGTGGTCAGGACGATGCGGCCGTACGACTGGTCCCGCATGTGGTTCCAGACCGCCTTGGTACAGTGAACCGAGCCCATGAGATGCACATCGATGACATGTCGAAAATCCTCGAGGGTCATTTTCGCGAAGGTCTTATCGCGCAGCACGCCTGCATTGTTTACGAGGATATCCACCTTGCCCCACTGGGAACGCGCCTGCTCGATCATGTCCGTGACCGCGGCAAAGTCTGTTACAGATGCCGCATTCGCGATTGCCTGGCCTCCGGCAACGCGGATTTCTTCAACTACCGCCTCCGCCGCGGAAGCGGAAGCACCAACGCCCGCGACGGATCCGCCGAGGTCGTTCACGGAAACCTTCGCTCCACGGCGCGCCAGAAGAAGTGCGTGCTCGCGCCCGAGGCCCCCACCCGCTCCAGTGACAACGGCAACACGACCAGTCAGATCAATGCTCACGGGGGTCCCTTCGTGGGCGGCGTCGCCAGCCCTATGTTGGTAAACCAGAATTGATCCGGAGCCTTGCGACGCCGGCAGATCAGCTCTTCTGTCAGCGCATACATCCCCGGCAGTAGATGCGCCTTGGGCTCGGGTTTGTCGCCCAGCTCCATGTACGACTCCCCCTCCGCGAATGTCTTCCACTGCTGGGACGGCACTCCCGTTCGAGCGAACGACGTCCAGTAGTCCATCATTGCGCTCGAGAGGGCCCGCTCCGCGGCTGTATCCGGCGGTCGAGGCCAGTGCGCGGGTAACTTGCCGCTCGGCCCCACCTGGCCGAAGACAAAGGGAATTTCACTGGCGTGAAACGCCTGCAGATCCAGAGGCACTTCGCTCAGGTACGAGTGGGAGAAAAAATAGAGATAAGACGGCTGCCCTATCGCCGCCTGCTTCCGTGCCAGGCGCTGCGCCGTCCACCCGTATAAGCCGGCACGGCTTGCTGCCAGCACACTCTCCGTAACGTTGGAGCTCGGGTACTGCTTCAGATAGGCATCGCTCAGGTCCGCGAATCGTTCCTTCACCTGCCGCTGGTAGTCGGCGGCACTGGTCGGAATGGGCGGCAGCAGTACGCGAAGTGAGCGCAACTCACCGGCGTTGAACCCAACCAACATGGGGACATGTGCCTGCTCACCCCGATCATAAATATCGACGAGCTGATCCGGCAGCACCCACCCGTCCACCACAGGCAGCGGCACGAAGCCGCCCTTGCTCGAAGTTTCTATCAGCTCCACCGCATCGCGGGCCCTGAGCTCTTTGATATTGCCGGCACCCAGAGCTTTCGCTGTTGCGACTCCAACGTCCTCGGCGGACGGCAGGCCGTAGCGACTCTTGCGCAATTCCGTATTCGAGACCATGTAGCCGCTTTCGGCTATGGCCTTTGCGAACAAACCGCGTGCCCGGGGACTGGCCACCAGGTCCATGACACTCAGTGCGCCCGCGGACTCGCCGAAGATCGTGACGTTCGCGGGATCTCCACCGAAGACGGCGATGTTTTCCGCAACCCAACGCAGCGCGGCGATCTGGTCGAGCAGCCCGTAGTTTCCTGACGCATGTTGCGTCGACTCCGCGCTGAGCTGCGGATGCGCGAGGAACCCAAGAATTCCCATACGGTAACTGATCGAGACAATGACCACGCCGCGGCGCGCGAGCCCGGTTCCGTCGTAGAGGGGACTTCCGGTGTAACCGCTGCGGAAAGCGCCGCCATGGATCCAAACCATCACCGGCGCGCCGTTCTTCACTTTTGTGGGCCGCCAGATGTTGAGATACAGACAGTCCTCGCTCATGCGCTCGGGATCGTCTGTATAAACACTCACGCGGTCGATTTCGGCTGCACACAGGCAGGTCCGAAGTCCGTCGCGGCGCGCTCGCCCTTCCAGGCGGAAACGGGTTGGGGTGCTCTCCAGCGCAGCTCGCCAACAGGCGGCGCGGCGTAGGGAATGCCCTTGTAGGCAGTGACCGTGTCATCGACTTTGACACCCGATACCTGGCCACTGTGAGTCGCCACCAGGAGCAGAGCAAACATCAGGCCTTGCATCATCTTCTGAGACTCCAGGCTGCCGCCAGTTGCACCAGAAACACCAGGACGAAAACGGGTGCCAGGCACAACAAGGCCATTCGCAGAGCGTGCGTACCATACTCGGGCGCAAAATGGTCGCTGGCCATGCCGATCAGCAACGGCCCGCAACCCAGTCCCATTCAACACAACAAAAAGACAAAAAGATCGCGCCGGCGGCGGCGCGCTGATTTGCGGCCACGCCGTTCTGAATGACTGTCAACGCCGGTGCCAGGTAGCAATTCAGCAAGACGTAGGGACCGGCCATAAAGCCAAGCGTATTCACCCAGCTCTGCGCGTGAACGATGCCGAACAGAAACGGCAATCCCAACAAAGCGGCGCTTCCCGGTAGCAATGCATAAAGATACGGTCGACGCGGCGCTACCGCGTCCACCACGTAGCCGCCAACGAGCGTTCCGATTCCAATAGTGATTCCGGCGACGACACTGTAGGAGCTCGCGATTTGCGACAGGCCCATACCCTGCTCGCGAATGAGGTACGCCGGCATCCAGCTCAGCAAGCCATAAATGAGCACCGCCGTCAGGCCAGCCGAGAAGGCGGTCAACACGAGCGTGGGTGAGCGAACGAAAACGTTGATGGTCGTAAAGACCGAGGCCGCAGGTTGAGTGTCGCGCGGTGGGTCGAGGCGTCCCCGGGCTGGTTCACGTACGACCAGAGGAATGAACGGTGCCAACACGAGACCGGCCGCACCGAGCACCAGGAACGCCGTTCTCCAACCATAGTGTGCGGCAATCCAGCCACCACTGGCGGCGCCCAACATCGTACCAATCGGTACCCCCAGTGAGAAGATCGCAAGCCCAACCCCCCGTTCTTCGGGCCGGAAATAATCGGAGATGATTGAATAGGAAGGAGCCGCGCCCCCTGCCTCTCCCACGCCGACGCCCATGCGGGCGATTGCAAGTGAGGCAAATCCCGTGGCAAGTCCGCATGCGCCCGTGAATGCGCTCCACAGTCCGCAGGCAATCGCAACGATCCTGACCCTGTTATAACGGTCCGCCAGCGCTGACACGGGTATGCCGAACAGAGTGTAGAACAGCGCGAACATCAACCCCGTCAACATGCCGAGCTGAGTGTCAGTCAGCAACAGCGCCCGTTTGACCGGCTCGGCCAGGATCGCCAGGAACTGCCGGTCGAGGAAGTTGAAGGTGTAGACGACACACAGGCTGATTGCCACGCCATGACGATAGCGCCCCCCTTCGATCTCGGCCCCCATTGCGAGCGGCGCGGATCTCGCGAACAAGGGGATCATGACCGTGGACGGTCTCCAGGCGATAGCGCCCTCGGTCGTCATCGAAAACTTCGGTCAAGGCAACAATTTCAACATCCGCGGCATCGGCAAAGGCGAGCACAACACCCAAACCTCGACCGGCGTGATCACATACCGCGACGGCGTACCCACCTTTCCTGGCTACTTCCAGGATGAGCCCTACTACGACATTTCCAACGTGGAGATCCTGCGCGGCCCGCAAGGCACCTTCGTCGGACAGAACGCAACGGGTGGCGCGGTGTTCATCACCGAGACCAACCCCAGTTTCGAAGGCGTGCACGGCTACGTTGCCGGTCAATACGGCAATTACAACGATGCCCTGCTCCAAGGCGCCCTCAATCTGCCGATCTCAGACACACTGGCCACACGGTTGGCATTCAACACCGAGCGTCGTGACAGCTTCTATACCTACGTAGGCGGATACAACGGCAATCACGGGGAGCTGAAGGAAGGGAGTTTCCGCGCCAGTTTCCTCTGGAAGCCCCTGGATGCACTGAAGGTGCTGTTCAAGACCGACTACAACTATGTCGACCAGGGCGCCTATCCGGCGGATCCAGCGACCGCGACCAACGATTTGTTCCATATTACGGCCAACGCACACCAGCTCGCGATCGACCAGTGGGTACGCTCGGTCCTGAGCGCGGACTACCTGTTTGCAAACGGCATCACTCTGCGATCCATCACCGGATACCAGAGTGGCCGGACGTCCTACGGCGGCGACCTGGACGGCATCAGCCAGCCCATCTCGACCTTCATCGACTCCGTCAACGAGTTCGTCTGGACACAGGAAATCAACTTGATTTCCCGCGACAGCGGTCCTTTCACCTGGATCGTGGGCGCGAGCTACGAGCACAACACCTATGACTTCCCCGACGGCCGCTTCGTCATCGGTGTGCCCCCGGGGGTCTTTGATATCCTCATATCGGGTGTCAATCCCGAGCAGAGTGTGGGCGAATTCGCGCAGCTCAGCTTCAATCTGCCGGCCGGCGTGCAACTGCAACTCGGTGGCCGCTACTCACAGTTCCGGACCACCAACCGCGTGTTTGAAGGCTTTCCGGAGCTCGGCGTCACCCTGCCGGATTTCCAGACACTGACCGAAAAAAAGGCCACGGGAAAAGCCGCAATCAACTGGACCGTCAATCACGATAACTTTGTGTACGCATTCGTCAGTACCGGCGTGAAGCCGGGCGGCCTGAATGTGCCTTCGACGCTGACACTCACCGAGCCGTTCAGAGCCGAAACCGTTACAGCGTATGAAACGGGGTGGAAAGCTGCGTTCTTCAAAGATCACTTGAGAACGCAGCTCAGCGCCTTCTACAACGACTACGAGAACTTCCAGGTAACGGTGAGCCAACCCAACGCCCCGACCCTGTCTCTCGAGTTGAACGATCCCTCGAAGACCGAAATCTACGGCGTGGAAGCACAGTCACGAGCCGCCTTCGGTGACCTGTCGTTCGACTTCGGTGTCAGCCTGTTGCGCAGCAAGCTCGGCTCGTTCTTCGCGAGCGACTCGCGAGTGCCGCGAACGGGACTGTGCGACCCGCGCACGGGTCCCGCGGGCCATGGCTGCGTCAACCTGAGCGGCTTCGAGCAGGCGTATGCGCCGAAATTCACCCTGAATATCGGCGGCCAATACATTTTCCACCTCAACCAGGGAGCTACGCTCACGCCGCGAATGAATTTTGGACACATTGGCGAACAGTGGGCCACCCTGTTTGAAAACACCGCGCTGGGCGATCGGCTGGAGGCCCGCAACCTGTTGTCAGCGCAACTGGCGTACGAGACGGGAAGTTGGACCGTGACCGGCTATGGCGCCAACCTGGCGGATCAGCACTACGTGTCGTCGATCATTTCCGGACTGCGCTTCGCAGGCAATCCCCGTCAGTACGGAATTCGCGTTGCGAAGACGTTCTGAGGTGAAAGTGTATCGTCTGACCGTCGACAAGTTCCTGGATCACGCGGCCAAGTGGCATTCCAACACCGAGGTCATTTCCGCGGCCCGTTCGGGCATCGTGACCCGAACGACGTACGCGGCTTTGCGCGAGCGCAGCAATCGGCTCTCGGGCAGCCTGCTGCGGCTGGGACTCAAACCGGGCGAACGCGTCGCCACGTTCGCCTGGAATACACTCGATCACCTCGCGGTCTACTACGGGCTGATGGGTGTTGGGTTGGTCTGCCACACTCTCAATCCACGCATGAGCCTGGCGCACCTGGCTGGGATGATCAACGAGGCCGGCGACCGTGCCATCGCCGTAGGAGCCGGGCTCTCCGAGTGGGCCGGGAAACTCCTGCCCGCGTGCCCGGGCCTGCAGTACGTCATCCATCTGGATGATGCCGAGCCCCTCTCGAGGCTGGCGGTTGCCGGCCTCGAAGCGGAGTACGGAATCGGGGAGTTGCTGCAGTTGTACGGGGAGCCCGTGCACTGGGGCGAATTTGCAGAAGAATCCGTGGCTGGACTGTGTCATACCTCCGGAACCACGGGCCCTCCCAAAGGCGTGGTCTATACCCACCGGTCGAACTATTTGCATACAATGCGGGCATTACAGGCGGACGCCTTTGGTCTGACGTCCGCGGATAGTGTGCTGGTCGCCGTGCCCATGTTTCACGCCAACGGCTGGGGTATTCCGTTCGCGGCGCCCGCGGCAGGCGCCAGGCTGGTTCTGCCGGGGCGCAACGCGGACGGCCGGAGCCTCGCGAAGTTGATGTTTGAGGAGTCCGTAACTGTGGCTGCCGGAGTGCAGACCGTCTGGCTCGGAGTGCTCGACCATCTGGACGAGACCGGCGGCCATCTGCCAGCTCTGAAGCGGGTCCTGATCGGCGGCTCGCCCTGCCCCGATTCGCTGATCCGACGCATGGAGCAGCGGCTCGGCGCGACCGTGCAGACGAGTTGGGGCATGACGGAGCTCTCGCCACTCGGCACCATCAGCTCACCCGGCCGCGCCAACGATGCATTGCAAGGCTCGGGGCGGGCTCCTGTTGGACTCGATCTGAAGCTCGTTGACGAGGGCGGCAGAACGCTCCCGGAGCAACGGAACGTCATCGGGCACCTGAGGGTGAAAGGACCCAGTGTCAGCTCGCGCTACTGGGGTAGTGACGAGGATGCCGTCGACGACGAGGGTTACTTCAGCACCGGCGACCTGGCGATCATTGATGATGTGGGTAATCTCGAGATCACCGGCCGGGCCCGGGACCTGGTCAAATCCGGGGGTGAATGGATCAACCCGGTTGAAATCGAAACGATCATCGGGCGCCTGCCGGAAATTGCGTTGGTAGCCGGCATTGGTGTGCCGCACCCCCGTTGGGGAGAGCGCCCGCTGTTGATATTCGAGCCCCGCAAGGACCGGTCAATCGAGCCGGAGCAGCTCCTGCAGGCCCTGCGCGGCGCCGTTCCCGACTGGTGGCTGCCCGAGAAGATCATTCAGGTGGAACACATGCCTTTGGCCGCGACTGGAAAAATCGACAAGGTCAGACTACGGGCCGACTATGCTGATGCGGGCGGAGACCGGAATTGACGAAACGCGAGCCACGTACCAAGGCTGAACAGCGGGCTGAAACGCTCGATCAGATGCTCGACGCCGCCGAGGAGCTGTTTTCCAGACACGGCCTCCATGGCGTCACGCTCAAGGACGTAGCCAACAAAGTGTCGGTCCACACGACACTGATGCACTACTACTTCAAGGACAAGGCGAGCCTGTTCGAAGCGGTATTCGCGCGCAGAGCCGCCGTGACGAGCCAGCGCCGCATGGAGGCGCTCGATCGTTACGAAGCACAGGCCGGCGACAATCCCACCGTCGAAGGTGCACTGCGCGCGTTTCTGGATACCGACTTCGACCTGTATATCTCAGGCGGCGCAGGCTGGATGAACTACGCAGCCTTTGTGGCCCAGGTGAGCAACACGCCTGAGATCGGCGCGCGCCTGATGGACCGCCATTTCGATCCGGTGGTGCTGAGGCTCGTGGGAATTCTCACGCGCGCCCTGAAAGGCTGCTCGAAAGAAGACATCTTCTGGGGCTATGACTTCGTGACCGGCGCCCTGATGCACACATTGGCGCGCACGGGCCGGATCGACAAGCTCTCCGACGGCCTGTGCAAATCAGAGGACTTCGCGGCCGTCAAGGAGCGCCTGGCCAGCTTCATGGCCGCGGGCTTCCTGGCTTTGTGTCAGCCGCCGAAAGTCAAAAAACGCTGAACCGGTATTCCGTTTCCGACTGGAACAGCTGGCCTGGCCGCAGCTCGGTAGAAGGAAACTCAGGCTGGTTGGGACTGTTGGGAAAGTGCTGTGTTTCCAACGCCACCCCGGCTTTGCGTCCCGTGAAAACCTGGATTCCAGGCTCGGTCGTGCGGATCTCCAGGCGGCGGCCGCTGCCGGGATCCGACAGGCGCGCAGCCAGATGCGCCGGACCATTCAACACAAAATTGTGATCGAGATTGAAATCGCGAATCACTGCAGGTTGCCTGAAATCCAACTCGGTATCAGCCACCGGCGCTATCTCCCGCGTTGGAATCCTCCGCGCATCGAACACCGTGTAATGATCCGCAAAAACCTGCAGTGACTCACCCAGAATCGTTTCACTGCCCGCCAGGTTGAAGTAAACATGGTGACTCAGATTCACCACGGTGGGTTTGTCAGTCCGCGCGGTATACCTGAGTTTCAGTGCGTCAGTCAGCGTGTATTCCACAGTCACTGACAGCTTGCCCGGATAGCCGTTCTCACCGTCAGCGCTCTCGTAACTCAATGCAACGCCATTGCGAATCGGCGCGGCGTGCCACACCTTCGTGCTGAATCCACCTGGCCCGCCGTGCGATGAGATCCCCTGCGCGTTGCTCGGCAGGTTGTACCGAACACCGTTGAGCGTAAACCCACCGTCGGCAATCCGATTGGCATAGCGCCCCAGCAGGCTGCTGAAGTTGGCGTGCCCCTCATAGGCTTTGAGATCGGGCAGGGACAACACGATATTCCCGAAGGAGCCCTTGCGGTCAGGTACGGAGATCTCGTCGATGACGCCCCCGTATGTCAACACGCGAACCAGGGTACCTCTTCCATTGGTCAAGGTAAAAGCATCCACCGGTTCGCCGTGGGCCGTCACCCCGTAAGGCGCATGCGTCACCACCGCGCAGACTATCGCAGCCCTCATGTCTATACTTCCCCGCTTGGCCGACATGTTCAGGAGGTTCATTGATGCGCGCTCGACTGTTCCTATTATTGATGACTTTTGCCCTGGGCGCCGAGGCCAAAACTCCACTACTGGAACACGTTCCCCTGCGATGGCGGGCCACCTCGGACCTCAAGTTGGGAACGATGGAGATGGCGCAGACACCGGTCCAGGTGGAGCCTTTCCAGGACGCCCGCGCGAATCCTGAAACCATTGGCGAGAATCGGGAAGACGAAGCACCGAAGCCCGTTACCACGAACGACGATGTGGGTGCGTTCGTGAGCAAGCACCTGCGCGAGCTGCTCGACAAGGGCGGCCTGAAAACCGTCGACAGTGACGGTGCCGTGATCATCAAGGGCGAGGTCAAGCAGTTCTTTGTCAGGGAGACGAGCACCTATAAATCAACGGTGGCCATCCATCTGACAGTAACGAGCCGCGACGGCCAGACGCTCTGGAGTGGAACAGCCTCGGGCGATGCAACCCGCTTTGGACGTTCCTACAAGTTGGAGAATTACTACGAAGTTCTGTCCGACGCGCTCGTCAACACCGTGAGCTCGATGTTGCAGAGCCCGGAGTTCCAGAAGGCGCTGTCAGGGCGGGGGCAGTAAGCCCCCACCCCGTGCTGCCTCAGTCGTTGGGATCAGCCAGGACGGTGCCGAGAACGCCGAAGTTTGGCGTACCCCAGCCTGTCGGCAGGTCATAACCGCGCGTGGCGGGATAACCGTCCACGCCGTTGAAGGAGTTGTCACCCACCCTCACGTCATGGAACAGGTTGTTGAGCAGGCCCGTGCCACCCAGGAGGTACAACCGGTCGTTGAGATACCCCATGGACCGGCCACGGATCTGGTTGAGATCCGCAATGATGCCTGCCCACTGCGGCGAGCCCGCGCTGGTACCGCCGAAGAGGTACGCGCCGGGGCCACCACTGCCTTCCGCCCAGTAAGTGATGACTCCGCCAACCACACCACCGTTGTAGGAAACGTCGGCGATGCCGCGATGCTTGTGAAGCGTCTTGTTGACTGAAGGTCCGACGAAGAGAGTCTGGAACAGGGGCTCATCCATCAGCGAGCTCATGCCGCCGCCGGTGGCGCCGAAGCCGTCATTCCAAACCTGCTCGCCCTGGTAGGAACCGTTCGGATCGGCATTGGTTGCATTGCCGAAGAACAGGTTCGTGCCGCCAACGCTGGTCACCAACGGGGACGACGCCGGCCAGGAGACGTTCTGGAACGGAAGCGTATCGCCCTCAGCATCGAATGGGTTGGTCGCACCCGAATCACCGGCCGATGCGAATAGTGTCACGTGCGACGACTTCGCCTTGCTGAAGGCCTTCGACCAGGCAGCCAGCAGGTCCAGGCCCGCGGGATTGCCATAGAAGGACTCGCTCTCACCGAAGCTCATGGAAACGACATCGCCGAGGCGATTGTCCAGTGCATAGTTGAGAGCTGCCAACAGGTCCTCGTCGTTATCGCTCTTTGCGGCAATGAAGACGATATTGGCGCCAGGGGCCACCGCGTGTGCCCACTGGGTGTCGAGGGCGATCTCACCCGTCCAGCCGACCATGTCGGCATTCGTCGGATCGAATGCCGGGGTTCCCGGCATGGTGATGATCTTGAGTGAGGGAGGGGCCGGAATGCCGAACGCCGTATCAAACAGTGCCAGATCCGATTGAATCGAGGGGCTGCCGAACGCATCGATGATGACAATCGTGCGGCCTTTACCCGTGAACCCTTTGTTCAGAAGAGTGTCGATTCCGTAGGCCTTGCGGATCGTATTCGGCGTGTAGCAGAACAAGCCCTTGCTCAGATCAAACGGCCGGGTCTCGCAGGAGAACGTGGCCGTATTGGGTATGAGCGTGGCTTTTTCACCCGGGACCGAGCCCGGCATCATCTGTCCGGCAAAGGCCGCGCTGGCGAAAGTTAAGGATGCTGCGCACGCGGTGAGCGACGCCCACCGACCTAGTGGCGATGTCCACATGATTTGCTCCCTGATTCGTTATTGCTGTGTGAGGTTGGTCCGACCTGGGGTGTCAGTTCCAACCTGTCGTTATATCTTTACACAATTTCGAATCGCGGCGCATCAGAAGTCAAAGGCCCCCAAGTCAACTCCGCCCCGCCCCCTGTTCCAACCACCGCCCTTGAATCCTTCCGAGTAGCTGACGCAGCTCATGGCCAGACGATTAGTTATGTTAAATGCCCATTGAGCGCAGATCCGCCCCCACCCGAACGAAGCCTGCTCGGTCACGGGTGTGTTGGAATCAAAACCCGCTCATGGACCCAAGCGGCATTGGACAGTCGTCCCCTTCCTTAAACGCTCGCTGAACACCGAAGCGTTGCCTCAACCGGCATGACTCTTGCTTCGTGCGAAAGTGCGGGTGTCACATGGGGAAATCGAATGCCAGAGGCCACGGCAACCAGGCCGCGCATCCTGTTCGTGGAGGATGAGGTTACGGTCCGCGACCATTTGGCGCAGAAGCTGTCCGACGAATACCTGGTCGACACAGCCGACAACGGGAACGAGGCGCTTCTCGCGGTGATGCGCGCCAAGCCGGCGCTCGTCGTTTCGGACATCGTCATGCCGGATATGGACGGGGTCGAGTTGCTCAAGACGCTGCGCGAGAGCCCCGGTACGCGCGGCATTCCCGTATTGTTGATTTCCGGTCGCGCCGCGGACGAGTACCGGATCGAAGGCTTTGACAAGGGCGCCGACGGCTTTCTGGCCAAACCCTATACCGAGCGCGAGTTGCGGGCCCTGATCGGCTCCATGCTGCGGTCCGCAAAACTGCGAACGGAGGCCGCGGGACGCGAAGCGCGTGAGCGGGCCGAGCAGAACGCGCTCACCGAGCGGGTAACCCTGTTCGAGAGCATGTCGGACGGCTTCTATGCCCTGGACCGGCACTGGCGCTTCACTTACGTAAATCAACGCGCCCTCGACTTTTTTGGCCAACGGGAGGAGGACCTCACGGGCAGCAACTACTGGGAAGTGTTTCCCTACGCAAAAGGCTCCATCCTGGAGGTGCAGTTCCGGCGCGCCATGCAGGAACCGTGCTCAGTGTCGTTTGAAATGATTTCACCACCGGCCAACCGGTGGATCGAGGTCCACGCCAATCCCACTACGCGTGGCCTCGCGGTCAACTTCCGGGATATCAACCCGCAAAAAACGCGGGAAATACAGCTTTTCACGGAACTGTCACAAGAGGCCCACAACCCGCGGGGCTCGCTGCCGCGATTGCAGCAACTCGTCGATGAGTTGCAAAACCTGCGCATGGCAAAACGTTAGCTGCGCCTGCGCTGATTAACAAACCGCGATTGCGCCGGTTATCCAACCGTGGTGGCGCCCACCAGCAGCGTTTCAGTTAGCGGCCGCTCGCGCTTCAGCTCCTGTCGCATTTTCAGGGACTGCCGCGCCGCGACGCTAGGTTTTTCGCAGGAACTGCAGGTGCACGGTGCTGGCGCCTTTCTTGCCGCCTTCGACCTGCCAGTCCTGTGTCATATGTTGGGCGTCCACCAGGTGCCAGGTGGTCGAATGGAAGTGCGCCGGATGTTGGTCGAGGTTGGTGGCATCCCGGAAACCGAGCTCAATGATGGTCGGATCGGACGATGCCTTGGCCACGTAACGGGGCTGATTTTTGTAATCGCAGTAGTGGTCCGCCCACAGCTGGTCGCCCACGAGATAAAACACCGTGGAAGTCACCTGCTCGCCTCCGACCCACTCTTCCGCGAGAATCGCGGTGCCGAAGGCGAAAGGTTGGAATGTGTCGACGATGGTCTTGCCATCGGACAGTGGGGCTTCCCACTTTCCAACGAGCTTACCGAGCTGCGCGAATTGCGCCTGTGCGCCTGACTGGGCACCAGCCTGCGCTCCGGTGGGCTCCGCGGCGGTTGCATTGATAACAATTCCACACAATGTCGCCGCGACGGCGACGCCAATCCAGCTTTTCATCTCGATACTCCCTGCGGTTGTTGGGTCGGTGTCGGGATGAACGCCGGCAATCAGAAACGGTTGACTGGAAGACGTCCCGTCAGAATTGTTGTCGGGTCAGAATGGCCCACCACATCCGCCAATCGCCCATGAAGCTGAACAGGGGATACTGAAAGGTCGCGGGCCGGTTGTGCTCGAAGAAGAAGTGGCCCACCCAGGCGAATGCATATCCGACCACCAGCGCCAACAGGATCAGCCACCAGTGCCAGGTGACCACCGCAGCCGCCAGCAGCACCGCCGCCAGCGAAGTTCCGATGAAATGCAACCGCCGGCACGTGGGATTGGTGTGCTCGCCGAGATAGAACGGATAAAAATCAGAGAAGGTGCGAAACCGCTGATCGCTCATGAGGCTCTCCCGCCAAGGGGCTCTCCAGTGAGCGGATTTCAGCACAAGCCACAATCCGGGGCCACCCTTCCCTCACGAGCCAGCTATCCTCACGACACCACCGGCAAACTCACAATCGCAACCAGGCCGGACGTGTCCGTCCGGTTTTCCAGCCAGACGCTGCCGCCCAGTTGGCGGACAATGCTGTCGACTGTGGACAGGCCTAAGCCACTGCCGTTGCTGGCATCGCCAGGCGCGCGATAGAACCGCTCGAACACACGTTCCAACTCCTGGGGCGGCAAACCAACACCTTCGTCCCATACTTCGATCCGCGCCCGTCCACCGGCGACAGACGCGCGGAGACTTACGGCAGTACCGGCCGGTGCATAGCGGATCGCATTTTCCACCAGGTTGCCGAGAATGAGCCCCAGGCGCCGGGGGTTCCCCGGCACGAGCACTGAAGCATCCGACTCAACCTGGATCCGCACCTGGCGAGCCCGCGCGGCGTCAGCATAAAGCTGGCTGACATCCTCCAGCCCCTGCCGCAGGTCCGCCTTCTCCTCAATGACACCCGCGGCAGACTCATTCCGCGCCAGCGAAAGCAACTGCTCCGACAGCCGGATAATGCGTCGAAGCCCCGTCCGCAGCTCCGCCAGACGAACCGCCTTCTCCTCGGCATCCCGGCCGCCATCGAGCACATCCACCTGCAACTGCAGCGCCGTTAAAGGTGTCCGCAGCGCATGAGCCGCATCCGTAACAAACTGCTTCTCGCGGATCACAGTCGTCTCGAGCCGCCGCATCAGCCGATTGATCTCCTCAACCATCGGCCGCACTTCCGCGGGCAAATCAGCCGCCGGCAGATCCTCGAATGAGGACGCAGGCCGCTGGGCCAGCGCCGCGGCGGTCTCATCGAGCGGCGACACGTGCCGCCGGATGACCAATCCAATGACCAGTGCCAGCACCGGCAACAACAACACGATAGGCAACAAGGTCGCGAGGGCCACACCGCCCTCCACCTCACTGATTACATCCATTGACAGTGCAACCTCAATGCTCAGTCCATGCGACTGAGCACTGAACACACGATACGGACCGGTCCCGAAATCCCGAACGTGAAATCCCAGCGCCCCCAACGACGGGAGCAGCCCACCGGGGATGTGACGATTGGATTTCGACGCGTACAGCACCCGCTCACCTGAATCGCGCACCACTACAATGAGATCATCCTCATTGTCATGATGGATATACACCTGAGGCAGAATGTCCGGATCAGCCGGCGTGTCCGATTGCCTCGGCGCCGAAAAGTCCTGTGCCGCCAGGATCCGCGCAACCTGCTCCATCTGATAGTCGAGCTGCGACTGCGTCTCCCGATGCGCTTGCCAGTTGCCAACTCCAACACACAGCGCGCCGACAGTGGCAACCGCCACGCACAACCAGGTTGTGAGCCCCCGCCGCAGCGACCTCAAGACACGAGCCCTATCCGCCAACCCACGCCGCGCACGTTCTCAATGACGCCGTTACCCAACTTGCGTCGCAAGCTGTGAATCGTAAATTCAATCGCATTGCTTTGAACGGACTCTTCCCAACCGTACAGATGCTCTTCAATCCGGCTCCGGGACAGAACCGCGCCCGGCCGCTCCATCAGCGCGCGCAACAAAGCGAACTCGCGGGGGGTCACGGCGATCGGGGCATCATGCAGCTTCACAGTGTGTGTCACCGGATCCAACACAATCGCCCCGTGAATGACCTCGGAGGTTGCGCGGCCATCCCGGCGTCGCAGGAGGCTGCGTAAGCGAGCCTCGAGCTCCGCCAGCTCAAACGGCTTCACCAGGTAGTCATCCGCCCCGCTGTCGAGCCCGCTGACCCGGTCGGCCAGTTCATCGCGGGCGGTAATCATCAGCACCGGCAGCGTAACGCCGGAAGCCCGCACCGACTTCAGAACGGCCAAGCCATCCTTGCGGGGCAGGTTCCAGTCGAGCACGGCAATAGCATAGGGCGTTGCCAGGTCCTGCATCGCTGCCAGGCCCGCAGCCCCGTCTTTGACCCAGTCGACCACATAGCCCTCGTCCCGCAAGCCCCGGACCAGGCTCTCGCCAATCATTTGATCGTCTTCGACCAGCAGCAGACGCATGAAAGACCCGTTCCCAGGGGTTCGCCAAACGGCAATGGTACGCCGAACGGCCGGCTGCGCAGGTTGGGCTCGAACCCCGTGCCGCCCGGTATCTCCCCATTGGGGGATAATGTGACCATCCCCCCCTCGGGCTTCTCCAGCAGGCACCCCGACTCAAAGGCAAAGCGTGAACCGCATCACATTCGTCCGCCGCTCGGACTTCGCCTCGAAGCGGGAACCTCGAGACCCGTGGTTTATCGACGCCGGTCTCAACATTTGCGCCGAACCTTGCGCTAACCTTTCGCCCCGGTTCGATTGACCAGAAAAACGCCGCTGGCGCACGACCACGCCGATGGCGCATAACACATTTGTATCAAGGTCCCCTGAGATGGCTGAGTTGCAGGCAACGCAGGTCAAGGAGAGCGGGTTGCCATTGTTTTCCGCACGCCTGCCGTTCGAGGCGGAACGGGTGGATGAATCAGCGCTCGAAGGCCCGTTGCTGGCCGAGTGGGGCGCGCTTCATGAGCTCATTTCGCCCAACACGCCCTTCACTTCGGCGAGCTGGAACGCGCTGTGGTGGAAGCATCATCGCTCGAACCGTCTTTTCAGGCGCGACGAGCTGTGTCTCATCGTGGTTCGGGATGCCCTGAACGCCCTGATCGCCGTGGCGCCCATGATGTCCACTCGGCAGCCCTCGATCGGTCCCTTGCGCCTGCACACCCTACGCTTTTTCGGCACGGACCCGAATGTCACGGAGCTGCGCGGGCTGGTCTGCGAGCCGGAAAATGAAGTGGCCGCCATCGAGGCGGTGCTCAAATGCCTGGAACACGAGTACCCACATGCTGACTGGATCGAATGGGGCGCCCTGCGGCAGGAGAACTGGCAGAAGGCTGCAGGCAGGCTGTCCGAAGGCTCCTGGAGCTCAAACCGCGAGACTGACGGCTATCACCTCGAGTTGCCCGCGACGTGGGAAGCGCTGCGCTCCTCGCGGTCCCGCAATATCAAGGAGTCCATACGGCATTGCTACAACTCACTGAAGCGGGACGGCCTGACTGCGGAGCTGCGGGTCATTCAGTCTCCGGAAGGTACGCCGGCGGCGCTCGAGACATTCTTCCGGCTTCATGCCATGCGCAGCCTCGCCGCCAACACGATCATGCACGCCGACGTGTTCCGGACGGAAAACGAACGCGCGTTTATCTCCGAATACGCGCGCGTCCAGGCCAAGCGCGGCGAGCTGCGGATATTCCAACTGTTGATCTCCGGGAAGGTGGTCGCCTCGCGCATCGGATTTCAGAACAACGATCAGATCTACCTCTACTACTCGGGGTATGACCCGAGCTGGTCGAAGTACAGCGTGATGACCACGCTCGTGGTCGAAGCCATCAAGTGGTCAATCGAGCAGCGCCTCGCCATCATCCACCTGTCCACTGGCAGCGACGTGTCCAAGTTGCGTTGGGGCCCCGTACAAACACGGTATGTGGCACTGACTGAAGTTCGCCGGGGCTGGCGCGGGCGCCTGTTATTCAGCATCTATCAGCAAGCCCAGAGCCTTCTGCGCCGCGCGGCGAAGCGCGGGGCGGCCATCCGCTGACCTGCGAAAACGTCTGACGTAGATTGCCTGCGGCTCGAAAAACTCCTGCAGCGCCTCCAGGGCCGCCTTCGGGTTGCTTCTCGCACCGCACATGAAGATATCCAACGCGGCGTATTTCCGCTCGGGCCAGGTATGGATCGAGATGTGTGACTCTGCCAACAGGGCGACGCCCGTAACCCCACGACCCGGCCCGAAGTGATGAAGTTGTATCTTGAGCAGCGTGACGCCGGAGACTTTCACAGCCCCGCGTAATGCGCGCCGAATCGAGGCCGCGTCACCCAAAGCGCGGGCGCCATAAAATTCCACGAGCCAATGCTTCCCGGCGGCGGTCACAGCCCGCATGTCGCGACCTCGCGTTTCCAGAACAACGTCCGCCGCCATTGCGGATTCGCACGCAACCGCCAGATGACGCCATCGATGACATAGTGAGTGATCTGCGGCACGCACAACAAAGGGATCAGCAGGCTCAACACCGTGGAGGCCTGGATCTGGGGCAGGAGCTGAAAACCGGGAAACAAGGCCAGGTGCTCGCGCCACACAAACCCGTCCCAGAGCCCCTCTTCCACGAATGCCAACGCCACCAGCATTGCCAATGCCACCGGCAGGAGTCGTGGCACAAACAGCGAGCGTCGCGCATTCCGCTGTTGATCGCGGCGGCGCGCAAAAATGCAGGTCAGCGCCACGTAAGGAACTCCATGGGCGACAACGTTGGTCAGCGTAAACACCAGATCGCCTGAAGCGACCACTATCCCGACAAACCAGGATGCGGCCGTGCCAAAAATCAGCGCATTGCGCGGCACATTCGCCGCTCGATATCGCGCTATCAGGAACGACTCCTTGATGCAGTATCCCAACATGATGGCGACATAGAACGGCCACGCCACTGACCACACTACCTGCGGAAGCCCGAAAAAATCACCGTCAATGAACCACACAAACGGACGGGGAAGGTGCGTGTGCCAGTAAAGCAGAGGAAAAAACGTGGCGCCATAGATCGTGACCGCATCGATCCTGCGACTCCATTCGGGCAGCTCGCGCTCACCGCGAGAGTACAACATCAGGAATCCATACTGCTGCCGGACGAAATGAAACACGGCCGTATAGGCCAGGACCGACCAGAATGCGGCCGCACTGGAAAAATACAGCAGTACACCCAGGACCCAGGCGGCGAGCGGAGTGGCAATCAGCCAGCCCGACAAGGCCTGGCGCTCGACGGGGTCCAGGTACGTTCTGAATATCGTGCTGTACACGTGAGCGACGTCGATCCCGATCACGAGAATGGCCCAGGGCCACAACGATACCCCCGAAGCCGCATGACCCGACGCGCTGATCGCAACGGCAACGAGCGTGGCCAGCAGGGCGGGCGCGAGTATGAACGCTGTATCGACTGACGCAGACTGTATCCAGGGTTGATTCATGTGGCAACGCGCCGAGCCGCCAGTCGCCCCGCCTCATATCCCCTACAATAAGCCTCCTCAAAGATCGAAACACCACTCAGATCGGAATGCGCAAAATAGATCGGTGGTTGATTCACGGCCGCGCTCCGCCGCGCCTCACCCCAGATGAATCCTGGCGTCGGCCGAATCATCCCATGCCCCCAGACACGGACATCCACATTTTCAATATGCTCATTCAACTCTGGATGAACACGCAACAAATCCCCCACCACGGTGGATTGCCAATCCGACAGAGACCGGCGCAATGCGCGACGGCGCTCTTGCGCCGGATCGTCTCCGGATAGAGGCCAATAGTAAGTGATCACCGTGTTGCGCCGGTTTTGTGCGAGGCTCTGATGAGTGGCAACCACATAGCCGAGCAGCGGGCTGTCATAGATCACATTGTCCCAGGCGAGCTGCTGGCCACGACCCTCCGGCATCCGGCTCAATGTCAGATTCGCGACCATCCACGGCGCATAGGAGAATTCCGCCGCGCCGCGTGGATCCAGACCCTCGACAACGCGGCACGCTACAAACCGCGGCAGGCAGACAACTGCCGCCGGAGCGTCAATTTGCACGGTGCGCTGTGAACGGGCATCGAAGAAGCGCACCGCAACTCCGTCGCCACTGCGTCCCACGTGCGTAACGAGCGCCTCAACCACCTGCTCAGCTCCGCTCCCGAGAGCCAGCTCGCGCGCGAGATGACCGTTGCCCTCGGGCCAGGTCACCACAGTTGATGCATCGGCATTGGCGGCGACACCGTTGCGGGATGCAAAATAATGCAACCCGGCCCAGGCGGAAATGGCGGTGGCGGTCGAGCCGTAATCATCCCGACAACAATAGTTGATATACCAATACAGTCGCTGCGATTGGTAACCACGCTGCCGCAGGTACTGCTCCATGGACAGTGTG
>Ga0207703_10001732_pt1 | contig 19623 bp, 20 predicted proteins | sample KBSSwiS12_FD_184304 | JGI IMG/M metagenome (GOLD analysis project Ga0207703, IMG submission 184304) | Switchgrass rhizosphere microbial communities from Kellogg Biological Station, Michigan, USA - KBS Switchgrass S1-2 (SPAdes) (version 2) | ecosystem: Host-associated > Plants > Roots >...
TCCGGTCGAGGTTGTCGCCGATGGTGTCGCCGAGCAGGGGAGTCAGGGATACCCCCGAGGCGTAGCTTGGCGGTGCTGCCCGGGGGTGGACGGTCTCGCTCACGCCGCTCATGGTGTGGGGCCCGCCGGGCGGCCGCTACCCCCGGACGGGGGTAGCGGCCCCGACCGGCCCCAGCAGGCTCGCTGATCGTTCGCGGGTCGACGTCGAGCCGCCTATAGTGCCCTGACCAGGGGCGACGAGGCTGGCAGGCGGTGGTTGTGATGCCCGACCAACTGCACGCGGCGGGGCCGGGCGACTGTCGTTCGGTGCGAGCGACGCTCCTCGATCTCCAACGTCAGTCCGGCCTACCGGTGTTGTTCGGGGGGGTGGTCGGGCATGCCGGCGTCCGGATCACCGAACTGTTCGGAACCCGGACCGGCGATCTGCGCAACCTCCTGATCCGCCCGGGCGCCGGGCTGGGCGGGTACGTGTTCACGCACGGTCGACCGGCGGCGGTCGACGACTACCAAGCCGCCTCCGGCATCACCCACGACTATGACGGGCCGGTTCGGAGCGAAGGTCTGTGGTCGGTGGCCGCCGCTCCGGTCGCCGTCGCCGAACGGCCGCGGGCGCTGCTCTACGCCGCCACCCGCCAACAAGAACCGCTGGGAAACCGGGCCAAGGACCTGCTGGTCAGCGCCGGCCAACGGCTCTCGGCCGAGGTGGGCAGCCGAGACGAGTTCGATCGGCGGCTCGGCATGCTGCCGGAGGCCGCGGCGGTCGGGGGCGCGGCGTGGTCGGCGGCCGAGCTCGAGGATGTGCGGGCCGCCTACGCGGAGATCCGTGAGGTAGCGGCATTGTTACCCGACGACGACCTGCGGCGGAAGCTCGCCAACGCCTGCGAACGCCTCGCCGCATTGCGGTCGGCCGGGCTGGAGAAGCCCGGCCCACGGCTGTCCGCACGGGAGATCGACGTCCTCGCTGAGGTGGCGATCGGCTGCACCAATACGCAGACGGCTGCCCGGCTCGCGGTGCGCCCGGAGACGGTCAAGGCTTACCTGCGCAGCGCGATGCGGAAGCTGGACGCGCGCAGCCGGCACGAAGCCGTGGTCAACGCTCGCCGCTTCGGGCTGCTGCCCTGACATCACACCGGTCCCGCTGTCGCCCCGGGGACCGGCGTCCACACCTGCCTGGGGATGAGCGAGGCCCGCCGCGGTCTATCCGTGCGGGGGGTCGTCTGGCGTCCGCTGGAGCCCAGGGCGCCAGCGGCCGGGGAGGCGGACCAGTCCCAGGTAGAAGTCCTCGATCTCGCGGACCCGGCTGGCGAACTCCTCGAACCCGGCGGGTTTGGTCACGTAGGCGTTGGCGTGCAGTGCGTAGCTGCTCAGGACGTCGTCGGCCGCCTCGGACGTGGTGAGTACGACCACGGGGATGTGCCGCAGGGACCTGTCGTTCTTGATCTCGGCCAGGAGCTCCCGCCCGTTCATCCTTGGCATGTTCAGATCGAGGATGATGAGATCCGGGAGGGTGCGGTCGGGATCGTGGAGGATCTCCAGCGCGTCCACCCCGTCGTGCGCCACTGTGAGCCCCCGGTTGAGCTCTCGCTCGGCGAGTGCCTCCTCGATGATCATTATGTCGCCGTCGTCGTCGTCGACGAGCAGGATTTCAAACGCACGCTCCGCGAGCGCGGCGGCCATAGGGGCACCTCCCCGGCGTCCTGATCTTTTGCAACCCCCGTTGCCCCCTGCCCGATCACCGAACCGTGAAACGACCGGGTGTTTCTCACCGTAGCGGTGAACAAGCGGCAGTCGAGGCGGGATGGGCTGGCGGGTCGAGCGCGGCGGACCCGTGTGTACTGTGGCGATCAGCGTGACCGCGGCGGCGGTATGGGTTCTGGCGGCGCAGTTCGGCGAGTTCGGCGCGGGTCTGGGCGAGCTGGTGTTCCAGCAGCACGATGCGGCAGGCGGCCGCGACGGTGTGGCCCTCGTCGACGATCGCGCGGGCCCGGGTGGCGAGACTGAGATCGTCCCGGGAGTAGCGGCGGTGGCCGCCGGTGGAGCGGTGCGGGGTCAGCAGTCCCTCCTGGCCGAGGGTGCGCAGGAAGGCGGGTTCGACGCCGATGAGGTCGGCGGCGGTGCCCATGCTGTAGGCCGGGTAGGTGGCGTCGTCGAATCTGTCCGCGCCGCTCATCGCTGGACCGCCTTCCGGTCGGTCGCGGCCGGTGGGCGGCGGTGCCCACCGGCCGCGACGGGTCATGCCGGCCGCCCGGACGCGGGCGTCATGATGTGAGGACCTTGTGGTCGTCGGTTTCGCGGGCGACCTCGATGCGCCGGGGCTTGGCGTGTTCGGCGACGGGGATCATCACGGTGAGGACGCCGTCGCGGTAGTGGGCGGCGACGTTGTCCAGGCTGAGGCCGTCGCCGAGGACGAGCTGGCGGCTGTAGGTGCCCGTACCGCGTTCCGAGATCAGGAACTGGGCGTTCTCGGGCTCCGTACGGCCGCGGGTGGCGCGGACCGTGAGCGTGTTGTTCTCCGCGGTCACGTCGATCGAACCCGGGTCGACCCCGGGGAGATCGAAGTGCGCGATGTAGGTGTCGCCGGACCGGTAGCAGTCCATCGGCATCATCTGTGGTGTCCGCGCCGTGCCGAGCGCTTCGCTGGCCAGCCGGTCGAAGTCACGGAACGGATCGAATCGCAGCGCCATAGCTACAGCCCTCCCATTACCTGACGAAAAGTCGTTACTGGTCCTGAACGGTGGTGCCTGGTCATCCAGGCGGGTGCGGTCACGGCCGCGTCACGCGTCGCGGCCGGGGTCGGCCGGAGCGCCGGCCGGCTGTGAGTCGTCCTGTCGGGCAGTGCCGGCGCCATCGGCCATCCCGAGCCACCGGTAGAAGCGCCGTCACGGTCATCACCTCCCTGCTGTGTGCCCGCGCTGTCTATCTACCCTCGGAACGAGACAAATTATGCATCGCCCAGCACAGATTTCAAGGGTGGTTCGTCAGTCGAGTTCGACCCAGACGCGCTTGCCGGTGCCGTGCTCTTCCACGCCCCAGCGGGCGGTGAGCACCTCGACGATGTGCATTCCGCGGCCTCGTTCGTCGGCCTCGGTGACTTCGCGGGTCAGCGGGCGCACCGACGATCCGTCGGCGAGCTCCAGGCGCAGGACCTCACCGGTGACCCCCAGCACCAGCCGCAGCTGCCCTTGCTCGCCGGCGTGCTGCACCGCGTTGGTCACCAGCTCCGACACCACGACCGCGGCATCGTCCGAGTGATGGTCATGCCCCCAGGCGAGCAGCAGCCCGCGTAGCACCTCCCGGGCCGCGGCAGCCGCCCGCGCGTTGACGGGCAAGTCCACGCTGGCCGACCAGGTCCCCTCCGGCACCGCCCGCCTCCTCGCAGCCGTCCCGTCGGGTGTCCGTTCCCCGGACGATGACCTGGGGAACGGACACTGTCCGGTAGTTGTGTGTCCGTCGTCCGCCCTCCCCAGGAGCGCCTGCGTCACAGGTCGATGGAGACCCTTGTCGTCGCCGTGCGGCCGACGCGACGTGACCCGCGGCCGGCCTGTCCGCCGTGGTCGCCGCTGACGCCGGGACGTGACCGGGCGCGGCAGCAAACCGCTCTGATCCCACAGACCGCTCTGATCCCACAGAAAGTCTGTTGCCGTCACGGTAGACATCAGGCGCCGCTCCAGGTAGGGTTCATCTCGTAGCCAAGAGAGTCCGTGGTCGCGCCAGACATGAACTGGCGCGAGCGGGACGGCGGTCCGGACAGGCCGTCGAGCACCACCGCAGCAGTGCCCCCACCAGGTGACACACGAGGAGAGAGGAGTAGACGCCATCAGGATCGCCTGAGCGACAGTTCAGGTCGCTCGGCTACCGCAGGCCCCGGATTGGAAGGTGGTCCCCGGTCACGCATATGCGATCCCCGCGCACCCGCCCTCAGGGGCGCGGGCGCGGAATCAGGAAGCCGGCGCATCGGCCCGGCAGATGGTGTTGAACCCTCGGGGCCCTGGTGCTTACCAGCACCAGGGCCCCTTCTACATGTTCCGAGACCCTTCGACATGTTCCGAGAGGCGCGATGACCCCTGAAACCACCCGCAAAACCACCCGCAAACCGGCCGACAGCCTCGACGACGACGACTACCCCGCCTACACCATGGGCCGCGCAGCCGAGATGCTCGGCACCACCCCCGCCTTCCTACGCGCCCTGGGTGAAGCCCGCCTGATTGCCCCCCTGCGCTCCGAGGGCGGCCACCGCCGCTATTCCCGCTACCAGCTACGCCTCGCCGCCCGCGTCCGCGAACTCGTCGACGAGGGCACCGCGATTGACGCCGCCTGCCGCATCGTCATCCTCGAAGACCAACTCGCGGAAGCCCAAAAAATCAACGAACAACTCCGCCGACAGGCTTCCGATCCGCCGCCCGACGGACCGTCCTGACCTCCACACCAGTGGCAAGCGACCTGGTATTAGCAACCCTGGTATTAGTGATCTGGTATTGGTGACCAGGCACCACCCGGCCGGCTTCCCGCCGCTCTGTCACGTGCGCGTCCTGGTAGCTACTCTCCGTCTACCATTTTTGGTCGGCGAGTAGCAGTCTGGCGAGCGGTTCGAGGGTGGTCACGAGCTCGTCGAGCTCGCCGGGCTCGAGGCTCTCGTACGGCTTCGCGGCGAGGTCGTCGGTGAGCGCCTCGACCCGCTGCCGGACGGCGCGGCCCGTGTCGCTCAGCCAACCATCATCGCCGATCAGGTTGCGAGCGCGCATCCCGTCGATCACGGCGGCGAGCTGCGCTGGGGGAAGGTGGTGGATCCGTCCGAACTTCTGCGCGGGCATGCCCAGGCCGAGGGCGTAGAGGACGTGCGCCTCCAGGCGGCCGACACCTTCGATCATCAGGGCGGCGATGTGCCCGTCGCCGCGGTGCTCGCGGAGCATGGAAGCCGCATGGAAGAGACGAGCCACCACGTCGTCGGGGACCGGGATCGCGCGCAGCGCGGCGTACATGGGCCGGCCCTCGAACGGCGCGCTGGTCGCGGCCCGCAGCAACAGCTCGGCGGCCCGCGCGAAGGCGGGCGAGTCGACGTGCTCGCCGAGGATCCGGCGCAACGCCTTCACGCAACCCATCTGACGAGCGGCGATCGCCGCTTCGGGCGTGGTCGTGTCCCACACCTTCGGGATGTGGCGGGCGACCTCGCCGGGAGCGAAGTTGTAGAAGAGCGCGTCCACCACGTCCGCCGGGACGAGACCCAGCGGCGCCGCCCGTCCGGCGAAGTAGGTATCCCAGTAGTTGGTGAACCCCAGGGCGAACATCGCCTCATTGGGTTCGTCCGCCCCGTAGGGGATGACACCGATCGGCTCGACCAGCTCGAACATCCGGCGTGCCATCGCGTTCATGACCTGATCCTCCTGCTGCCCAGCGCAACGTGCGGACACTCTCGATCACTTAGACGTCTGACGGCCGCGAAACTCATCGGTGGGCGAGGCCTGCTCGAGCGCGCAGAGGCCGGCCTGGCCCCGGTCGGAGTGACCGGGGCCAGACCGGCGCGCGAGACGACGTGCCTAGGAATATTCCTTGGGTCGTGAGTAGTGGTTGTGCCTCCCTTCGCCGTGCCGCTCAGTCGATGTCAGGGGTTGGACGCCGCGGCGGCGCTCGCTGCCCGGCCCGCCGTTGCAGCCGTGGGGTTGCCGGCGGTCCGGGTGGGCGTGGGTGGGAAGAACCCGCGCTCGCCGGTGGTCCCGGCGATGGTGGTCTGGGCGCGGGCGGCTGCCTCGGCGCGACCGGTGGAACGTCGCTGTCCCACTCGGCCGAGATGATCGCGTCGAACTCGGCCTGTAGGAGGTCGGGGTCGGAGCAGATCAGATCGGCCAGCCGCGCCTCGACCGGCAGGACCGGCGCCGCCCCCCGCGGAGTCGTCATCGGTTCCGCCCTGAGGTCAGGCGTTGATGGCCCGGCGGTCGTCGCTGGACGTCTCGATCGCGATCTTCCTCGGCTTCGCCTTCTCCGCGACCGGAATCCGCAGGGCCAGCACGCCGGCGTGGTAGCTGGCGGTGATCTTCTCTGTGTCCAGGTTGTCGCCGAGGATCAGCTGGCGGCTGAACACTCCGCGGGGCCGCTCGGCGACCAGGACTTCGCGGTCGCTGTTCAGTGCCGGGCGTTCCGCCCGCACGGTGAGCACGTTGCGCTCGACGTCCAGGTCCACGGTGGCGGGGTCCACCCCGGGCAGATCGAACTCCGCCACGAACTCCTCGCCCTCGCGCCAGGCGTCGATCGGCATCCCGCTCGGCCGGGCCACCGTGCCCGTGGTGCCGAACACCTGCTGGCTCAGCCGATCCAGTTCCCGGAACGGGTCGGTGCGAACCAACATCGGAACTCCACCTCCATGATCGCGACCTATAGATCGGAGCGTTGGGTCATCCACTTATCTATCGCGGCTGACATAGATTGTGTATAGCACCGGTGGCAGACTGAGGCAAGTCCCCGGCCGGCCGGCCGGGCGGAGTCCCTGGAGGCGCCCCGTGAGACCGTCCGATGTCGACCCGACCCAGGGGGTGTACGGCATCTCGGTGGCCGCCGACCTGGTCGGGATGGACCCGCAGAGCCTGCGCCTGTATGAGCGGCGCGGGCTGTTGGAACCGGCCCGCACCGACGGCGGGACCCGCCGGTACAGCGGCGCCGACCTGGTCCGGCTTCAACGGATCGCGCAGCTGCTCGCGGCCGGGCTGAACCTCGCCGGGATCACCAAGGTGCTCGAGCTGGAGACCGAGAACGCGCGGCTGCGAGCCGAACTCGAACGGACTCAGGCCGCGGGCGTGGCGCCGCCGCCTCGGTCGGCCCGCCGCCGAAGCGCGGACTGAGGCAGCAAGACCGCCCCACCACCTGCACCGCCATCACCGGCCACGGCGGGGATGCGGACCTCGAACCGCGCGCCGGGCAGGTCGGGGGCGGCGTGTGTGGCGTGGACTGTTCCGTTGTGGGCGTTGAGGACCTCGCGGACGATGGCGAGGCCGAGTCCCGAGCCACCGTCGGCCGGGGAGTCCCCGCCGAGGCGGGTGAACCGGTCGAAGATTCTCTCCCTGTCGACGGCGGGAACGCCGGGTCCGTCGTCGGCGACGGTGAGGACGACCACGGAACCGGCGGTTCGCAGGGTCACCTCGACTCGACCGCGGGCGTGGCGGGTGGCGTTGTCGAGCAGGTTGTGGACCACCCGGGCCAGAGCAGCTGGCTCACCGAGCACCTGCCCGGCCGAGACGCCTCCGGTGGCGACGGTGATCGGTCGCGCACGGCGCGCGCGGCGGGCCTCGTCGAGCACGATGTCGTCGAGGTCAACGGGGTGGAGGCTCAGCCGGGGGCGATCATCGAGGCGGGCGAGGTGCAGCAGATCGTTGACGAGATCGCTCAGGCGGCCGGCGTCCGCGAGCAGTCCCAGCAGGTCGTCCGCCGGGATCGTCGTCGGCGGATGGGTCGCCGCCGCCACCTCGAGCTGGGCCTGTAGCGAGGCAATCGGGCTACGCAGCTCATGCGCGGCGTTGGCGACGAACTCGCGCTGGCGGCGAGTGGCGGCCTCCAGCCGGCCGAGGAGATCGTTGAAGGTGGCCGCGAGGCTGTACACCTCGTCCCGGGACGGCGGCAGGTCCAGCCGCCGGTGCAGGTCGGTCGCGGTGATCTCGGCCGCCTGCCGGCGCAGTGCGTCGACGGGACGCAACGCGCGGCCGACGAGCCGCCACGTAACCGTCGCGAGCACGGCCAGGACGACCGGCAGGCCGACGGCCATCGCTCCCCCGAGCGCGGCGACGGTGTCCGCGGCGTCGTCCGAGGGCACCGCCACGTAGACGGCGACCGGGCTGCCGCCGACGGTGATCGTTTGCGCGGCGACCCGGTAGGAATCGGCGCTGTCGGGCACGGGCAGCCGGGAGATCGCCCGCGACACCCGCCGGCCGGACGGCGGTACGAAATGGAACATCGGTCTCGCCGGGCCGGCCATCGGTGAACTCGACAGGACCGCACCGTCGGCGCCGACCACCTGCACGATGACGTCGCGCTCGCCGCTCGGTGGCAGCGGGCCAGGCGCGTCGATGGCCCGCAGCACCCCGACTGTCTGGTCGAGTCGTTGCGTGGCGCTGCTGTTCGCGACCCGGATCAGCCCAGAATCGAGGCGCTGGGCGAGGAACGCCGCGGCGGCGCACAGGGCAGCGGCAATGACCACGGTAGCGGCCGCCGTCAGCCGCGTCCGCAGCGAGCGCCGTCCCCACCACCGGCGGACGCCCGCGCCTCTAGTCATCCGCGGGGACCAGGTAGCCCGATCCTCGAATGGTCAGGATCGACCGCGCCTGAAACGGCGTATCGATCTTCCGGCGAAGGTAGCCGATGTAGACCTCAACGATGTTGGGATCGCCATCGAAGTGTTCGTCCCAGACATGGTCGAGCAGTTCCGCCTTGTTGATCGCGCGGCCGCGATGGCGGACGAGGTACTCCAGGACGGCGAACTCGCGGGAGGTGAGCCCGATGTCGACCTCGCCGCGCCGGCACCGCCGGGCCGCCGGATCCAGGGTCAACCCGGCGGCGTGTAGCAGCGGGGGCCGTTCGGTGGCACCTCGTCGCAGCAGCGCGCGGAGCCGGGCGAGGAGCACTACCAGGGAGAAGGGTTTGACCAGGTAGTCGTCCGCGCCGAGGTCCAGTGCGTCGGCGATGTCGTATTCCCCGTCTTTGGCCGTGAGCATCAGCACCGGCAGCCAGATCTCGGCTCGCCGCAGCCGGCGCACGACCTCGTATCCGGACAGGCCCGGGAGCAGGATGTCGAGCACCATCGCGTCGTAGCTGCCGTGCCGCGCGCGCCAAAGGCCGTCGTCTCCGTCGTAGGCCAGGTCTACCGCGAAACCGTCCCGGGTCAGCCAACGCCCGAGCGCGACCGCCAGTCGTCGCTCGTCCTCGACCACGAGCACCCGCACCCTCGCCACCCCCACCCTCCGGACGGGCTTCGCCACCAGTGTCGTGCCGGTTCGAGCCGGGCGGTACCCGCCGCCACATCTGATCTTTCAGCTCGCATTCAGCCGCCGAGGCGCAGGCTGCGTTCCGCCGCCAACGGAGCTATCGAAAGGGTGCGATGCGCATCTTTCCTGGACATCGTCCTGCGCCAACCTGCCGCCCTCCGCGACCGGGGGCTCCGCCCATTCTCCCGGTCGCTTCGGGCCGGTGGCCGACGCCGACGCGCAGTCCTGCCCGTATGCCTGCCCGAACCGGCCGGGCGCGGGCCGGGGTGCGACCCTCGCCTGCCGGAGGCCGGCGCGGCCTCATCGCGGCGCTGTCCGCGCTGGTCGCGTTAGCGGCGGCCTGTGGCTCCTCGGGCCACGGTGGGCCGCCGCCTAGGAACGCGAGCGCCACCGCCGAACCATTGCCGACGGTTGTCCGGGCCGCCGACTTCGCCGGACCGGTCGACAACCCCTGGTTCCCGCTGACGCCCGGCACAACGCTCACCTACACCGGTACCAAGGATGGGAAGGGCGCACGGGACGTCTTCACCGTCACGCGAGAGACCGAGAACGTCGACGGCGTCACCTGCGTGGTCGTCCAGGACCGCCTCTACCTGGACGGAATTCTCGCGGAGCGGACCACCGACTGGTACGCCCAAGATCGCAACGGCGCTGTCTGGTACTTCGGCGAGGCGACCGCCACCCTCGCCGGCAACGGCGATGTGACCAGCACCGACGGCTCATGGCGGTCGGGCCGGGACGGCGCGTTGCCCGGCGTCTACATGCCAGGCAGACCAGCGGTCGGGCAGATTTTCCGCCAGGAATACTACCGCGGCCACGCCGAAGACCATTTCCAGGTGTTGTCCCTCGCGGCGGCGGTGCGGGTGCCGGCGACCTCGACGACCGCCGCGCTACGGACCAAGGAATGGACGCCACTCGAAGCCGACACCGTCGATGAGAAGTACTACGTCCAGGGCATCGGCGTCGTGAAAGAACTGGCCGTTCGCGGCGGCCCGGAGAGTCTGGACCTGGAATCGGTGACCAGATCATGACTGACGTGACCTGTGGACGGTCGGGCGCTGGCCCTCGCCGTCCGGCCGGCTCAGCATGGTCTACCGGACGGTCGCCGTCCTCATGACCGCCCTGGCCAGTGGTACCGCAAGTCTGACAGAAGTGTCATCTAGGGTGTGCCGATAGTCGGCCCGCCCCCGTGGCCGGGACCCGGGCTGGTCGCGCGCGCGAGGCCGCTCGGTGCCGGCGAGGCGCCGCTGGCGATGTCGGGAGGCGGCCGGCGCGAGACGACGGTCAGGTCTCGAGGACGGCCATGACGAAGTCGGTGACAACGCGGACCATGTCCGCGTTGTCGACCGGCAGGCGCTGGACATGGGTGTGGTACCAGACGCGGTCCATCATGGACTGGATCGCCAAGCCCAGGGCCTCGGGCGCGTCGGTCGGAGTGCGCTGGCGACCGCGCAGATGCACGCCCAGGAGCCACGCCACCCGCATCTGCGTGCGTCTGCTCGCCCTCCCGACAGCTTCGTCGCCCGGCCTGGACTGCGCTGATAGCACGAACGCCCCGTGTCGATCCATGTACGCGAAGTACTTCCACACCCACGCCTCGACGTCCGCGTGGGTGCACGGGCGTGGCACCTGCTCCCACGCCTCGACGACCGTGAGCACCTCCCGGTAGGTCTCCTCGCCGAGAGTGTTGAAGATCTCCCTTTTGTCCTTGAAGTACGTGTAGAAGCCGGCTCGGGAGATGCCGCAGGCGTCCGTGATGTTGTGGATCCGGGTGCCGGCATAACCGCGTTCGAGGAAGAGCTTCTTGGACGCCTCCAGGATCGCCGCACGGGTGCGGGCCGCCCGCTGGCCCAGCCGGGTGCCCTCCTCATCGACACCGTGGGCATCGGTGGCGGCGTCGGGGTCCAGCTGTCTGTCGGTGGAGGCGCCGTCCCGGGATTGCGCGATTGCCGAATCGTCCATGGTCCTTCGAGTGTATTGGGCCTGTCGCCGCTCTCGTTGACGGACACGTCGGCGAGGTCGCCGAAGCGCTCCCGGTGCGGTCCGGGGCTCGGGCGCACCCCATGGTCTGGCTATCCCAAAAAATTGACGCCTTCGTCAAGTTTGCCCTACTCTGCGGGTCACGCCTGGGACCTCAGCGAGAAGCGCGCCCGAGACTTCATGGGTGACAACGCCCGGCGCCTGATGGGGCTGCCTGGCCGCGGCCCCGCGGCCCCGCCGAGGCCGCAGCGGCCTGACGGCGCCGTGCGCGGACTGGATGGAGGACTGGTGCGACGGGATGGCGGGCCGCTGGCGGGGCTGCGGGTGCTGGAGCTGGCCGGGTTCGGCGCGATCGGGATGGCGGCGATGACGCTCGCGGGTCTGGGCGCGGACGTGGTGCGCCTCGAACGGCCCGACGACCCTCACGCGAGTAGGCGGACCGACCCGCTGCTGCGGGACCGGCGCCGAGTGGCGGCCGACCTCAAGACCCAGGAGGGGCTCACGGCGGCGCTCGACCTGGCCACCAGTGCCGACGTGGTGCTGGAGGCCTTGCGGCCGGGCGTCTGCGAGCGGCTCGGCGTCGGGCCGGCGGACTGCCTGGCCCGCAACCCGCGGCTTGTCTACGCTCGTATCACTGGCTGGGGCCAGGAGGGCCCGCTATCCCGGTTCGCCGGCCACGACATGAACTACGTCGCCCTCACCGGTGTCCTGCGGGCGCTCGGGCGGGCGGACGAGGTGCCGCTGCCGCCGCTGAACCTGCTCGGCTTTGCCGGCAGTGCCGTCTTCGGTGTCGTCGGTATCCTCGCCGCGCTGCGCGCGGTCGAATGCACCGGTCTGGGGCAGGTCGTGGACGCCGCCGCGGTTGACGGTGTCAGCTTGCTGGCCCAGATGGTGTGGTCAGCGCGCGAGCGCGGGGAGTGGAGCGCCGCCAGGGAAAGCAACGTCTCTGACGGTGGCGCTCCCTTCAACAACACCTACGCCTGCGCTGACGGCGAGTTCGTCTCCGTCGCCGCGATCGAGCCCGCCTTCTATGCCCGGCTGCTCGACGGGCTGGGACTCACCGGCGAGAATCTTCCTGACCGGCGGGACAAGGCCAGCTGGCCGCTGCTGCGGGAAAGGTTCACCGAGGTGTTCGCCACCCGCACCCGCGACGACTGGGCGGCGACGTTCGCCGGGGTCGACGCCTGCGTGGTACCGGTGCTGAGCTTCGACGAGGCCGCCGCCCACCCTCACCTCGCCACCCGCGCCACGATCATACGCCCCGGTGGCGTTCCCCAGGCAGCCCCGGCGCCCCGGTTCTCTCGGACACCGACGCCCTGGCCGAAACCGGCCCGTGACGTCGAGACCGCCGGTGACGTGCTCAAGGACTGGCGGGTTGACGAGGCGGCAGGTCAGCGCGTGGCGCGGCCATGAGTGCCATGCCCCGCGGTGATGGTTACATTCAGGCGACGTGCAAGCCCGTATCGGCGGCAACAACGGTCGCGTTGATCAACGATGCCGCGTCCGAGCACAGCCAGACAACGATCTCGGCGATCTCCTCCGCCCGACCCAGCCGCCCCACGGGCATCGCGGTCTCCATCCGGCGGAACTGCTCGGGTGTCAGGTATTCGCGGGCCCGTTCGGTGATACCGGTGGCGATGTTGCCTGGCGCGACCGCGTTCACCCGGATGCCGCGCTTCGCGTACTGAAGGCCCGCCGCTGTGGTCAGGCCGACGACGCCGTGTTTGCTGGCGGTGTAGCCGATGTCGGCCACGTTGCCCTTGTAAGCCGCCTCGGAAGCGACATTGACGATGGCTCCGCCGCCACGTTGCAGCAGCTGGGGGATCTCGTATTTCAGGCAGAGGAAGACGCTGGTGAGGTTGGTGCGCAGCACCCGCTCCCACAGATCCTCCGGGTATCGGACCACCGGGTCCTGCGACTCGATGATGCCGGCATTGTTATGGGCGTAGTCAAGGCCCCCGAACCTCGCCACCGTGAAGTCGACCATCTCGCGCACGCCGTCGGCGTAGCCAATGTCGACCTGGATGAACTCGGCGACGCCGCCGGAGGCGCGGACGAGTTCGACGGTTTCCTTGCCGGTTGAATCGTTGATGTCCGCTACGACGACCGACGCTCCGCAGGCCGCGAAGCGCAGGGCTGACGCCCGCCCCATCCCGTACCCGCCGCCGGTGACGAGGGCTACCCGGCCCGTCAGGTCAATCTGTACCGTCCCTGCCACCACAACCTGCTCCTCTCCTCGAGGCCCGAGTCTTCAAGCCCCCCGGTTTCCGGTCCCATCAGGCGAAGCGCGCCGCCCCGCCAGCGCACAGAGACACCGTCGCCGTTTCCCCGGCCCTCAGCTGTGGCCCAGAACCTCGCCGGGGACGATGCCGAGTTCGGGTAGTTCGGCGCCGGTGACGGCCGCGGGGTCGAGGCCACAGGCCAGCGGCGGGAAGACAGGTGGGCGCTTCTGCAGAAAGCTGTCTAGACCCTCGCGGAAGTCCGCGCTGGTCGTGGAGACGGCCATTGCGGCGTAGGCGCGGCGCAGTGTGGCCTCGAGCCCCGCCTGTTGGTCCGCGTGCAGCTGGTGGCGGATGAACGCCAGCGACAGAGGCGAGCAGTTGGCCGCGATATCGGCTGCATACGCGCGCGCCGCGGCCATCAGCTCGCTGGGCTCGACCACCCGGCTGACGACGCCGAGTGCCAATGCCTCAGTCGCGTCGAAGGTCCGGCCGGACAGCAGGAGGTCGGCGGCTCGTTCCGGCCCGACGAGCCGGGGGAGCAGCCAGGTGATGCCGTACTCACCGACGAGGCCGCGGCGGGCGAACGCGGTGGTGAACCTGGCCCCGCGGGCGGCGAACCGGACGTCGCACAGCAATGCCTGGACGAGCCCCATGCCGGCGCACGCGCCGTTGATCGCGGCGATGAGCGGCTTGCGTAGCGCCCAGGCACGCACGGGTGAGCGCCGTCCGGAGGTGTCCAGTGGCTTGCCCACGAGCCCCTCGAGACGGCCGCTGTCGACACCGGGGCAGAACGTCCGGCCGGCGCCCGTGAGCAGCACAGCCCGTACCCGTGGCTCCTGGTCGACCTGCTCCAGGATGTCGAAGTAGCGTAGCTCCATTTCCGGGTTCCACCCGTTGCGTCGCTCGGGCGCGTTCAGGGTGACTACCGCGACCCCGTCGGCACCGATGTCGAGTAGCACCGGCCCGTCGGCCACGACCCGCTCGTCCATTGGCTCCTTCCCGGATGGTGTCTGTTGTGCCTGTGGCGCGCCCGCCGTACGTGCCGTCATCGCCAGCTCCATCTGGGTGCGCGCTTCTCGCGATAGGAGGCGCGTGCCTCGCGGGCGTCGTCGAGCTTGCTGACGCGCGCGGTGTAGTCCTGCTCGAGCCGGTAGCCCTCGTCGAGGGGCAGGTGCTCGGACCGGTTGATCGACTCCTTGGACAGCCGCAGGGCCAGTGGGCTCTTCCCGGCGATCTCGCGGGCCAGCGAGCCGGCCGCGTCGGTGAGTTTCGCCAGTGGGACCACCTCGGTGGCCCCGCCCAGTCTGTGGAGCTCGGTGGCCGGCAGCCGCCGGCCGGTGTAGGCCAGTTCGCGGGTCTTCATGACGCCGACGAGCTGCTGCATGTGCCGGGCCCCGCCGAGCACGCCGACGTTGATCTCGGGAAGCGCGAGGTACGCCTCCTCGGCGATCACGACCAGGTCGGCGCAGGCGACCAGGGCGGCGCCCGCGCCGACCGCCGCGCCGTTCACGGCCGCGATGACCGGCAGCCCGCCGTGCCGGATGCCCGCGAAGCACTCGCGCACGACGGCGCCCGGGTCGATCAGGTCGGCGTTGGTCTCAGCTGGCAGCAGCCTGCGCTGGACGTAGCGGCGCTCTGACTCGGCGATGTCGGCGCCGGCGCAGAAGATTCCCGGACGCGCGGAGGTGAGCACGGCGACCGCGGCGTCGCCGCCGTGACCGAGCTGGCGGAACACCTGGCCTATCTCGCGCATCATCGGCGCGCTCAGCGCGTTGACCGGCGGCCGGTCGAGGGTGACGGTCGCCACCGCGTCGACGATCTCAACCCGGACGAACTCCGGCTGCTCCACAGTGAACCCCCTCGCCTGTCGGTGTGGGTCAGTACCGGCGGTTGACGTTGCCCTGGTCGACGGGAAGCACGACGCCGGTGATCCAGCGGGCCTCGTCGCTGGCGAGGAACAGCACGGCGCGGGAGATCTCGTCGGGCTCGAGCCAGGGCTTGCCCATCGGCATCATCCGGGTGAACCCGTCCTTGCAGTCCTCGAGGCTGGGGTTAGGCAGGTCCGGCCGGAACAGCCGGAACTGTGGCTCGTTCGCCGTGACCATCGGTGTGTTGACCGTCCCGGGCGCGATCACGTTGACCCGGATCTGCTTGTGCGCGACCTCGTTGGCCAGTGACTTCGCCATCCCGATGACACCGGTTTTGGTGGTCACGTAGTCGGACATGTTGGGCACGTTGTTCATCGCCGCGCCCGAGCTGATCACGATGATCGACCCGCCGCGCCTGCCGGCCAGCAGATGCGGCACGGACACTGCCAGCGTGTGGAACACGCCGGTGAGATTGACACCGATGATGTCGTCCCACTGCTCGGTGGGAATCTCCCACAACCGGTAGGCGGGGGGTGAGATCCCGGCGCTGGCGACGACCACGTCGAGCCGGCCGAGTTCGGCGACGCCCTCGTCGAGCAACTCCTCGATGGCCTTGCGGTCCCGGACGTCGCCCTTGCGAGCGACGATCCGCCGCCCGGTCGCCTGGACAAGCGCGACCGTCTCGGCGAGCTCGTCCTCGGTCCCCAGCGGGTAGCCCATGGTGGCGACATCGGTCGCTCGGTCGATCCCGATGATGTCCGCGCCCGCCCGGGCGAGGGCGAGCGCGTGCGCACGGCCCTGCCCGCGGGCGATCCCGGTGATGAAGGCGACCTTGCCTTGTAATCCACCTGCCGCGCTGTCCGCCGCTGGTGTGGCCATCGCTGTGCCTCCTTGTGGTTGTGTCAGCCGGCGTTGTTGTGTCAGCCGGCGACGGCGGCCGGGGTGGTCAGGCCGCGCTCGCCCGCGCCGTCCGCCCTCAGGTGCCCGTTGGTGGTCACGTCCGTGCCCGGGGCGGGGCCGGCGGCCGGGCCCGGCGGGAACGCGTGGTCGATCCCGGTGAGCCGCGCGAGCCGATCCAGATGCCGCGCTGGGGACCGTAGCAGCAGCCGGCTGACGGTGGCCCGCTTCAGGAACAGGTGGGCCGAGTGCTCCCAGGTGACGCCCATACCGCCATGTACCTGGATATTCTCCCCGGCGGCCAGCAGCGCGGCCTCCGAGCAGGTCACACCGGCGATGCAAGCCGCCTCGGCCAGTTCGTCCGGCCGGTTGTCGGCCGCCCAGGCCGCGTACATCGCCGCGGCCTGGGCCGCTTCGGCCTCCAGCAGCACGTCCGCGAGCTTGTGCTTGATCGCCTGGAACGAGCCGATGGGCCGGCCGAACTGATGGCGCTGGCCGGCGTAGGCGGTCGCGGTCTGAAGACACGCCTGGGCCACTCCGACCTGTTCCGCGGCCAGCAGCGTGACCGCGCGGTCCAACGTGCGCCGAAGCGGTTCGTCTCCACCGCCCACGGTGCCGAGCAGCGTGGCCGGAGTGGCGTCGAACGTCACCTCGGCGGCCTTCCTGGTCGGGTCGACCGTATCGAGCGGGCGGGCCCACAGGCCGGCCGCGCCCGCGTCGACGAGGAAGAGCGAGGTGGCCGGACCCGCCGCGGTGGCGGCGGTGCCGCCGGTGCCGTCGGTGGTGGTGGCGGCGGTGGCGGTCACGATGAGCAGCTGGGCGGTGTGGCCGTCGAGCACCCAGTCCTTACGGCCGGTCAGGGTCCAGCCGTCATTCCCTGGCGTCGCGCGGGTGGCGGGCGCCGCGTCCCAGTCTCGTCCTGGTTCGCGGGCAGCCAGGGTACCGATGGTTGTGCCGGCGGCCAGGCCGGGCAGGTGGGCGGCGGCCGCGTCCGGGTCGTCAGCCGCGAGCAGTGCCTGGATCGCGATCGACGTCGACAGCAGCGGGCCGCACAGGAGGACACGTCCCGCCTCGCCCAGCGCGATGCCGAGCTCGACGAGGCCGAACCCGGCGCCGCCGTGCTGCTCCGGGACGGCGAGCGCGGGCAGCTCCAGCTCGTCGCACACGCGTCGCCAGACGGCCGGGTCCCAGCCGGCCTCGGTCGCCATGTCGCGGCGCAGCGCCGCGTCACCGGCGACGTCGGCGAGGAAGCGCCGCACAGCACGGCGTAGCTCCTCGTGTTCGGGATCAAACCGGAAGCGCACAGGGCCTCCCTCTCGGCCGCGGCGAATCTCGTCGTGATCGACGAACCGCATCCGCCCAAGCGTGCCCAACGGCCTGCACGGCAGGGCGCGGCGCGGCCGCCGGACTGAGATGATGGATCTGGAGCTACTAGATGATACATATCGTATACCTAATGTGGCTTGAGTCGGTCAACGAACGGGAGGCCGAGTGGACACGACGTACCCCGCCGAGGTGGAGGAGTTCCGTGCCGAGGTCAGGGCGGTGCTCGCGGCGGAGCTGCCGGAGGGCTGGCGCGGCACGGGCGCGATCCCGGACATCGCGGCCACCGAGGCCTTCGTGCGGAGGTGGCGGCAGACGCTGCACCGGCGCGGGCTGCTCGGGGTGGCCTGGCCGGTCGAGTACGGAGGCCGTGGGCTGACGACGCTGCACCAGGTGGTGCTGGTTGAGGAACTGACCAGGGCTGGCGTGCCGTTCGGCGTGCTGCCGCAGGACTCCACCGGCCTGAAGATGCTCGGCAACACCCTGCTGCGCTATGGGAGCGAGGCGCAGAAACGCGAGATCCTCCCGGCGCTGCTGTCGGGCGAGCAGCGGTGGTGCCAGGGGTTCTCCGAGCCGGGCGCGGGCTCCGACCTCGCCTCGGTGGCGACCCGCGCGCGCCGGGACGGCGACGAATGGGTGATCGACGGCCAGAAGATCTGGACGTCGGGCGCGGACCGCAGCACTGGCATCTTCGTGCTGGCCCGCACCGACCCGGCCGCGCCGCTGCACCGTGGGCTGTCGTTCCTGCTCGTGCCGCTGGATCGTCCCGGCGTCGAGGTCCGCCCGATCCGGCACATGACCGGCGGTACCGACTTCTGCGAGGTCTTCTTCACCGACGTGCGCATCCCGGCGGACGCGATCGTCGGGAAGCCGGGCGACGGCTGGAAGGTCGCGTCAACGCTGCTCACGTTCGAACGCGGCGAGGAGGCGGCGACGAACCCGATCTTGTTCCGCGCCGAGCTCGACCGGCTGGTGGAGCTCGCCCGCCGGCGGGGCGCGACCGAGGATCCGGTTGTACGCCGCCGGCTCGCCTACTGCCGGGCGCGGGTCGAGGTGATGCGCTTCCTCGGCTACCGGATCCTGTCCGACGTCCTGTCCGGTGGCGAGCTGGGGCACGCCTCGTCGGTGTCCAAGCTCTACTGGAGCGAGTACCACCGCGAGGTCACCCAGCTCGCCCTGGACATCGAAGGGCTCGACGGGCTGGTCCCGGCCGGAAAGGGCCCGTCGAAGCCGATGCGCACGGACGACCCCGGCGCCGACCCGGAGTCGTCGCGCAGCTGGTGGGAGGTCTCCCTGAACGCCCGTGCCGGCACGATCTACGCCGGCACGTCAGAGGTGCAGCGGACCATCCTCGCGGAGCGGGCCCTGGGCCTTCCGCGTGACCCGCGGCCCTGATGTCGCTGGAAGCGCCTGCAGACGGCCATCTGTTGACCGGCCAGGTGTTGACAGTCGATGGGAAGTAAGTCACATTCCTTCAACTAGTTACTCGTGGGCTGCGGGGTGGCGCGACCCGCCGGCGTGGCCGCGAGGTGTCCGACGCGCGGGAGCACCCGTCGCAGCGTTGTCCCCGCTGACCGGGACGATCACCCGGAGAGACCATGACTGAACACGTCAAGTTCCTGTTACTCGGACTCGGGAACGGAGCGGTGTTCGGCGCGCTGGCGCTCGCGCTCACCCTCACATACCGCAGTTCTGGCATCATCAACTTCGCGACCGGCAGCATCGCTCTGATCACCGCGTACGAGTACTCCTACCTGCGGGCCGGCAAACTGATCATGCTGATCCCTGGCCTGCCCGACACCGTGGGTATCGGCGGCAAGCTGTCGCTGTGGCCGGCGTTGCTGGCCTCGGTCGCGTTCGCGGCGCTGCTTGGCCTCGTCCTGCATCTGCTGATCTTCCGGCCGTTGCGGAACGCGCCGCCGGTCGCCAAAGCCATCGCGGCGCTGGGCGTGTCCCTCGTCATCACCGCGCTGATCTCCGCGAAGCTGGGGACCTCCCTGGTCGCCGCGCCGCCGGTTTTCCCGTCCCGGCTGTGGACCGCGGGCTCGCTCAGCATCTCCAGTGACCGGGTGTATTTCGCCCTGACCGCTCTCGCCCTCGCGCTCGCGCTCGCGGTGGTGTTTCGGCGGACGAGGTTCGGTCTTGCTACCCGGGCGGCCGCTGAGACGGAGAAGGGCGCCTATCTCAGCGGTGTCTCTCCGGACCGGATCGCCGCCGGCAACTGGATGATCAGTTCGGCGGCCGCGGGTCTCGCCGGTGTTCTGATCGCCCCGATGGTCCCGCTGATCCCGGTCTCCTACACGCTGTTCATCGTCCCGGCGCTCGCCGCCGCCGTCATCGGCGGGTTCCGCAACGGGGTGATCGCGGTCG
>Ga0207703_10001734_pt1 | contig 19606 bp, 14 predicted proteins | sample KBSSwiS12_FD_184304 | JGI IMG/M metagenome (GOLD analysis project Ga0207703, IMG submission 184304) | Switchgrass rhizosphere microbial communities from Kellogg Biological Station, Michigan, USA - KBS Switchgrass S1-2 (SPAdes) (version 2) | ecosystem: Host-associated > Plants > Roots >...
AAGTTCGAGGCCTTGGCCTTCAGCGCCTCGTCGGTGAACAGCCGACGCACGATGCGGCGGCTGGCGGCGCCGGCGAGCTTCTTGACCACCTGCCGCGCGCCATCGAGATCGCCGGTCTGCATGGCGGCGGCGATCTGCTCGACCTGCGCCTCAGGCAACAGTTTCTCGGGTTCGACGCCCATCTTGCCGAGCTCGGCGGCGAGCAACGCCTCCTCCGTCTCCTGAGCCCCCTCGGCGCCGCCCAGCGACGCCAGCAGGTCTTTCCAGGTCCAGGTTTCGCCGGGCTCTTCCTCGTCGGCCTCGTCCTCAGGATCGAGCGCCACGGGCGCAGGCGCGGCGGGCGGCTTGCCGCCGGCGGACTCGAAAATCGCCGAGAAGGCCTCGTCGCTGGCGGTCGGCGTCAGCTTCAACCGCGGTCGCAGACCCAGCCGCTCGGCGAGCGCGCTGCCGGCCGGCTCGGCGGCGGGCGCAAGCTTGGGCTCGGGCCGGGTGTCCGCTTTCGGCGGGGCCGCCGCCGCCGGCGGCCTGGCGGCGGTCGCAGGCTGAGGAGCCGGGGCGCGCAGGCTCGGCGGCGCATAGGCCGGAACGAAGGGCGGGGCCTGCGGCGGGTTCGCCACCGCGGAGGCCGGGGCCAGCGGGGTCGGCGGCGCTGCGGCGACCGTCCCCATCAGCCGCACGGCCTCGCTCAGCATGTCGAAGTTGCGACGCACCCGCTCCTGGAAGGCAGCGTCGATCGCCTGCGCCTCCTCGGCGGTGCGCCGGGCGTGAGCCATCAGGGCGTCGATCCCCTCGCCGACGGCGGCGCGCACCACCTCGGCCTGGGCGCGGGCGTCCGCCGGCAGGCGGTGGGCGCGGTCCTCGACCGCGGCCATCATGGCGGTCAGTTCGTCGAGGGTGGCGCGCGCGGCGGCGGCGCCCTCATCCAGCTTGCGCGCAGCGACAGCGCCGGCGTCGCCGACCATCTTCGCCGACTGTTCGACGAGGGCGCGGGCCTCCTCCAGCCGGGCCTCGAACACCTGGTTGGCTCGCTGGCCGGCGACGAAGGCCGCCTCGGACAGCTGGTCGACCTGCTCGCGCGCGGCGGCGGCGTGACGGGCGCTCGCCTGGCGGGTCTCCTCGGCGGCGCGGGCCAGGGCCTCGACGGCCTGGCGGTTCTCCAGCTCGATGCGCGCCCGCTGGTCGCCGGCGGCGCGGGTCAACGCCGCCAGAGACGCGCTCGCCGTCTCGCCGAGCGCGTCGCGCTCGATCCGCACGTTCGCCGACAGCTCGGCGAACCGCTCGCCGGCCTCGGCGATCAGCGCCCGCAGGCCGCCACTGACCTCGACGGCGCGCTCGCCCATCTCGCCGGCGCTCCGCCGGGCCTGGCCAATGAAGTCGTCGAGCCGGTCGGCATGCGCCTCGGCCTCGGCGGCGAAGCCCTGGTGATCCTCACGCAGGGCCTGGGCGAGGGTGACAAGCGCCGTACGCTGCTCGACCAGCCCGCCCTCGACGGCGCGGATCTGGTCGGCGACGCCGACGCCCGCCGTCTCCAGCCGGGCGATGTGGCGAGCGAGATCCTCGCCGGCCGTGCGGGCCACACCGCTTGCCTGGTCGGCGGCCGCCGCCAGGCCGACGGCGCGGGCGGCGAGCGCGGCCTCGGCCTCGCGCAGCTGGGTCTCGGCGGCCCGGGTCGCGCCGGTGACCTTCTGGGCCTGCTGGTCGATGATCTCGGCGGCGCGCGCGGCCTGGGAGTCCAGCGCCTCGGTCAGGGCGTAGAGCTCGCCGCGCTCTCGGCCGAGCTCGCCGCTCAGCTGCTGGGCGGCGCTGAGCGAGGCCTCGGTCGCCTGGGTCAGGCCCTGGGTCTGGGCGGCCAGCACCTCGCGCAACGCCGTCAGGCTTTCGCGGGCGACATCGGCGGCCTGGGCGGCGGCGGCGATCTCCTCGCGCACCGCCCGGGTCACCTCCCCGGCGTCCGCAGCGGCGCGGAGCGCCGGCGTGAGCAGGGTCTGCTCCACCTCCCTGGCCCGGCGCGCCTCGGCGGCCAAGGTCTGACCCTGACGAATGAAGTAGGCGACGGCGAACACCAGGGCCGTGGGGCCGACGGCCAGCAGGGCGAACACGGTCAGGGCGAAGCGATCGTTCTGCAGCGGTGCGGTTCCGCTGCGGTAGCCGACGGCGAAGGCGATCGGCCCGACGGCCCAGAGCACGGCGACCACGAAGGCGACCAGATAGATCGGCCAGCTGGACGCCGGAGGACTCCGAGGCGCAGCAACAGGCGGCGGCGCGCCAGCCTTCGCACCGGTTTTCGCTCCGCCAGGCTTCCGCGCGGCGTCGGGCGTCGCCGCGGGGGCGACGGCCAAGGGCGCGGGCTCCGCCTCGGCCGGCGCGTCAAGGCTGAGCGTCTCCGAAAGCGCGGCGGCCAGACCGTCGTCGTTGGAGGCTCCGAAGTCCATCGGCGGCGGCCGTCTCGTAATCTTCATGCGCGCATCCCGCTGCGGCAGGCCCGCTCCCCCGAGCGGACGCTGTCGCCGTACAAGGATTACCTGCGATGGCGCCTTAGGCAAACACCGCGCGAATCAATGCGGCGTTTCGCCCAACGACAATCCGGTCGCCCGACACCATTTTGACGCAGTCGAGGTCGGGATCAGGCATGCTGAGCGGCTGGCGCAGCGGCGCCGGGCTTGGGGCAGCTGACGAGCTTTTCCGGCGGCCGGGGCGTGCGGGCGACCACTCGCTCGACCACATGGGGCGCCGTCGGCTGGGCGACGGGCTCCAACGTGACCCCGAAATGCGAAAGCGCCGCGGCGGAGGAATGCACCACCACCGTCGCCACCAGCTCGGTCAATGTCGTCATCAGACGCCTCCCGGTCCGAACACGACGGTCTGAGATGTCACTGATACTCCAAGCTCCGCCGCGAAGCGACGCCGCCGAGAATGAATTTTCCGCAATATTACGTCGCAACCGGGCCACCTGTCCGCCGCCGGTCTCTGCTAAAGGCAGCTGATGAGTTCGCCCGCGCCCGACGACCGGCCTGCTGAGCCGTCCGCCCCTCGCCCGCCCTGGCGGATGCTGGTCCAGCGGTTCGCCCCGCTCGCGATCCTCGTCGGCGTCGCCCTCGTGGCCTACTGGAGCGGCCTGCCGCAGAAGCTGTCGCCGGCGGCGCTGGGGCGCGAGCAGGCGCAGCTGCAGGCGCTGGTCGCCGCCCATCCGGTGCTGACGGTGGGCGGCTTCGTTCTCGGCTACGCCGTCCTGACCGGCGCCTGCCTGCCGGTCGCCCTGATGCTGAGCCTCGCGGGCGGGCTGATCTTCGGGACCTGGCTCGGCGGCGCAGCGGTTCTCGTCGGCGCCACCGGCGGCGCCATCGTCACCTATGCGGCGGCGCGGTCGGCCTTCGCGCCGCTGCTGCTCGGCCGGGCCGGGCACGATCCGCGTCTGCAGAGCGTCATCCAAGGCTTCAGCCGTGGCGCCTTCACCTACATCCTGACCTTGCGGCTGATCCCCGTCGTCCCCTTCGCCCTGGTCAACGTCGCCTCGGGCCTGGCGGCCGCGCCGGCTCGGGCCTACGCCCTGGCGACCCTGGTCGGCGGCGTGCCGACCGCCCTGATCTACGCCGGCCTCGGCGCCGGTCTAGGCGGAGCGATCGGCTCGGAGGCGTCGCTGAACGCGGCGCTGCATTCGCCACGGCTGCTGGCGCCCCTCGTCGCGCTCGCCCTGCTGTCGATGGCGCCGATCGCCGTGAAGCGGCTGCGCGAACATCCCCGGCGCGAGACCTAAGCCGCCAGTTGGTCTTTGAAGCTCGCACCTTCGTGGGCGAGCAGCCAGCGCTTGCGATGCAGGCCGCCGCCGTAGCCGGTCAGCGCCCCCGAGGCCCCGATCACCCGATGGCAAGGCACAACCAGCGCGACCGGATTTGCCCCGTTCGCCAGCCCGACCGCGCGCATCGCCGTCGGCCGGCCGATGCGATCGGCGAGCTGCGCATAGCTGAGGGTCTCGCCCGCCGGGATGTCGCAGAGCGCCTGCCAGACGCCGAGCTGGAAGGCGGTGCCGGCCGCGCGCCAGGCGACGGCCTGAAGGGCGCCGATCTCGCCGGCGAAATAGGCCTCGAAGGCTTGCCGCATGACCGCGAGCACCGGACCCTCCGCCAGCGGCGCCGCGGGATAGCGGCGCGCCAGCCAGGCCCTCATCTGCGGCTCGTAGTCGGTCCAGTTGAACGCCCTCAGCACCCCCGCCTCGTCGGTGGCGAGCAGGGCCGTGCCGATCGGCGTCGGCAGGCGGGCGACAGTGATGGCGCTAGGCCGCGCGTCGGTCATGTTTCCGGCTCCTCTTGGGGGCGATCTGGTGTTGCTGGGCCGCATCGGCGGCCCACAGGTGCTGGGCGGCATAGGCGCGCCAGGGCCGCCAGGCCTCGGCGCGGGCGAGCAAGTCCTGGGCGTCCGGCCGTTGGCCGTCGGCGTCGGCCAGCGCGCGCATCAGGGCGACATCGCCGTGTGGAAAGGCGTCCGGCTCGCGCAGTTCGCGCAGCGCGATGTACTGCGCCGTCCATTCGCCGACGCCCGGCAACGCCGAGAGGGCGGCGATGGCGCTGTCGAGGTCGGCGCGTGGCGTGAAGACCGCCGGATCGGCCAGGACCTTGCAGGCCAGGGCCTCCAGCGCCGCGCCGCGGCTGCGCGGCATGCCGAGCGCGGCGATGTCCTGGCCGGCAAGCTGCTCCGGCGTCGGGAACAGGCGCGTCAGGCCGAGCTCGACCGCGGCCGGGTCGTCGACGCAGGCGCCATAGGCCCCGGTCAGCCGGGCGGCGAGATTGCGCGCCGCCGCCACCGTGATCTGCTGGCCGAGGATGGCGCGCACCGCCAGCTCGAAGCCATCCCAGGCGCCCGGCGCCCGCAGGCCCGGCCGGGCGGCGATCCAGGGCGCGAGCACCGGATCCTGGGCCAGATGGCCGCCGATCAGCACGGGGTCGGCGGCGAGGTCGAACACTCGGCGAACCCGGGCGATCACCGCCGGCAGGGCTTCCAGCCGCGGAAACCGGATCTCCGCCTCCAGCCAGTCGCCGTCGCCGCGCCGAACGACCACCAGGCCGCGGGCGCCGTCGACCGCCAGGGTGCGGGCATAGCGGTCGGACGCGACCGCCTCGACGCCGGGGATGGCGCGAGCGGCAAGGAAGCCGATCACGCCGTCCCAGTCGTAGGGCGCGCGGTAAGCGAGCCGGACCGTCACCCCGGCGCCAGCGGCGCTTTCCGCCGGCTGGCGCGAGCGCCGCAGCGCGCCGGGGGCGCGGCCGAACAGCTGCTGGAACGTCTCGTTGAACCGCCGCACGCTGCCGAATCCGGAGGCCAGCGCCACCTCGGTCATCGGCAGGCGGGTCTCCTGGATCAGCTGTTTGGCGAGCAGCACGCGGCGGGTCTGGGCGACCGCCACCGGCGACGCGCCGAGATGCTGGCGAAACAGCCGGCGGAGCTGCCGCTCGCCGACGCCGAGCCGCTCCGCCAGGGCGTCGACATCGCCCTGGTCCAGCGCTCCGCCCTCGATCAGCGACAGCGCCCGCGAGACGGTGTTCGAGGTGCCGCGCCACGCGCCGAGGTCGGGCGAGGCCTCCGGACGGCAGCGCAGGCACGGCCGGAAACCCGCCTCCTGGGCCGCAGCGGCCGAGGGGAAATAGACGACGTTCCCGGCCTTCGGGGTCCGCGCCGGGCAGATCGGGCGGCAGTAGATTCCGGTCGTCTTCACCCCGCAGAAGATCCGCCCGTCGAAGCGCGGATCCCGGGTGACGAAGGCGCGGCGGCAGGCGTCGGGGTCAAGGTCCATGTGCGGAAGATGCGGACTGCGGCCCCGAGAGTCTCGCGGTTTTCGGACTCCGATCGTCGGATCCTCCTGGGGGATTCATACATCTCGCGCCGCGAGCCCTCTCCCCGCTCGGGGACTAGGGTATGCACAGATCTGGTTGGCTGTACGGCCGCGCTGTGATTCATAGATCGCCGCCTGTTGAGGGGGGCGTTTGCGAATGGCGGCGAAGACTTGGAGCCTGGGGGCGTTCGGCGACGAGCGGCTCGAAAAAAGGGGGCCTGGGTTCTGGGCCAGATGGTGTCGCGGCAGAGCGTGTGCCTGCGGCGGCTGGCGTCGGGAGCGCGGCGCGACATCATCGGTTTCGACCGGTTTCTGGGCAACCGGCGGGTGAGCCTGGAGCGACTGATCGAGGGCTGGGGCGCGGAGGCGCGCGCGGCCTGCGCCGGGCGTCACGTGCTGGCGATCCAGGACACCTCGGAGATCAACTTCCGCACGCGTGAGGGCCACAGGCGGGGCCTGGGGGAGATCGGCAAGGGCTCCGGGCGGGGGCTTCTGCTGCACGCCATGCTGGGGGTGGACGCCGAGAGCGGGGCGCTGCTGGGGCTGGTGACGGGCCGGATCTGGACGCGCGAGGGGCGGGTTGCGACGCCGCACGGCAAGCGGAGCCTGGCGGACAAGGAATCCGAGCGGTGGCTTTCGACGGCCGAGGCGGCCAAGCCGGTGCTGGCGCAGGCGGCCGCGGTGACGGAGGTCTCCGACCGGGAGAGCGACATCTACGCCAAGTGGGCGCAGGTCCCCGAGGGCGGCTTCCATCTGCTGACGCGGGCGATGCATGACCGGCCGATCCGGGGCGGGGGCAAGCTGTCGAGCGCCCCGTTGGCCCCGGCGGGACTGGCGCTGGTGGAGAACCTGCGCGAACGCCCGGGCCGGCCGGCGCGCCAGGCGCATCTGCAGGTCCGCTACGGCTCGGTCGAGCTGATCCGGCCGAAAGCCACGCGCGAAAAGGGGCTGGCCAAGACGGTGCGGGTGAGCCTGGTGGAGGTCTGCGAAATCGATCCGCCCGAAGGCGTCGAGCCGATCCTGTGGCGGCTCCTGACCACCCACGACGTGGACGATGTGGCCATGGCCTGGCGGGTGGTCGGCTGGTACCGCCAGCGCTGGGTCATCGAGCAGGTCTTCCGCACCCTGAAGCAGCAGGGGCTGCAGCTGGAGGACAGCCAGGTGGAGAGCGCCGAGCGGCTCATGAAGCTGACCGCCGTCGCCGCCAAGGCCGCCGCCCTGATCATACAACTGGTCCAGGCCCGCGACGGCTCCACCGCCCAGGACGCCGCCGTCGCCTTCTCCCCCGTCGAGATCGAGGCCATGACCGCCCTCGTGCCCAAGCTCGAGGGAAAGACGGCGCTGCAGAAGAACCCTCACCCTCCGGCCTCCATGGCCTGGGCCGCCTGGGTCATCGCCAAGCTCGGCGGCTGGGACGGCTATCCCAAGTCCGCCCCGCCAGGCCCGATCACCTTCCGACACGGCCTGGAGTACTTCCGCTCTATCGCACGAGGATGGAGCCTCCGAGATGTGTGAATCGCCTAGCACGTGTGGGGAGAGGGCTCAAGGGCGGCTGGCTGCAGTTGAACAGGCGCGCCGCCGCGCCGAGGTCCTGCGCCGTCCTTGAGCCCTCGCCCCGCGTGCGGGGAGAGGGTTGGGTGAGGGGTGGCGCGGGGGTGCGCGCGCTCCCCAAAGGCGCAGCCAGGATCCTCGTCCCACCTTCGGCAGGTGCGGCGAAGCCCCGCCACCCCTCACCCAACCCTCTCCCCACGTGTGGGGAGAGGGCTCAAGGGCGGCTGGCTGCAGTTGAACAGGATCGCCGCCGCGCCGAGGTCCTGCGCCGCCAGCCGACGCCCTCGCCCCGCGAGCGGGGAGAGGGTTGGGTGAGGGGTGGCGCGGCGATCGCGTCCTCTGCGCAGGTTCAGCCAGGATCCTCGTCCCACCATCGGCAGGTGCGGCGAAGCCCAGCCACCCCTCACCCAACCCTCTCCCCACGTGTGGGGAGAGGGCTCAAGGGCGGCTGGCTGCAGTTGAACAGGCGCGCCGCCGCTCGCTTCTCCCTGCCCGGCGCCGCTACCCCACCAGCGCGCGGGGCAGCTTGAAGCTGACCGTCTCCGGTTCGGCCTGGGCCTCCTGCACCGTCAGGTCGAAGCTCTCGGCCAGGCGGGCGAGCACGCCTTGCACCAGCACCTCGGGGGCCGAGGCGCCGGCGGTGACGCCGACGACGGCGCAGCCCTGCAGCCAGTCGAGGTCCAGCGCCCCGGCGTCCTCGATCAGATAGGCCGCGGCGCCGGCCCGGCGGGCGACCTCGGCCAGGCGCACCGAGTTCGAGGAGTTGGCGCTGCCCAGCACCAGCACCAGGTCGCTCTTCGCCCCCAGGGTCTTCACGGCCTCCTGGCGGTTGGTGGTGGCGTAGCAGATGTCTTCCTTGTGCGGAACGGCGATCGCCGGGAAGCGGGCGCGCAGGGCCGCGACGATCTCGGCGGTGTCGTCGATCGACAGGGTGGTCTGGGTGGCGAAGGCGAGGTTGGCGGGATCGCGCGGGGTGAAGCCGGCCACGTCGGCCAGGCTCTCGATCAAGGTGACCGCGCCCGGCGGCAGCTGGCCCAGGGTGCCGATCACCTCCGGATGGCCGGCATGGCCGATCAGCACGATCTCGCGGCCGGCCTGGTGGTGCCGCTCGGCCTCGATGTGGACCTTGGAGACCAGCGGGCAGGTGGCGTCGAGGTAGAGCATCCGGCGGGCCCTGGCCGCGGCCGGCACGGACTTCGGCACGCCGTGGGCGGAGAAGATCACCGGCCGGTCGTCGGGAACCTCGTCGAGCTCCTCGACGAAGACCGCGCCCACCGCGCGCAGCCGGTCGACGACGTGGCGGTTGTGGACGATCTCGTGGCGAACATAGACGGGCGCCCCGTACTTCTCGATCGCCCGCTCGACGATCTGGATCGCCCGGTCGACCCCGGCGCAGAAGCCGCGCGGGCTGGCGAGCAGGACGTCGAGCTTGGGACGGGAGGCGGCGAGCATGGCCGGAACTTACGGGCTGAAGCCCGCCGGGACCAGCCGCGTTGCGGCCGCATTCGTCCCGCTGTACTTAGGCGCGACAATCGGCGCGCGCTCGTTCGCGGCCTTCCTCGTTCATGGACGCTCCTCATGCGCCGCCTGCTTCTCGCCGCCGCAGCCTTTGTGATGGCGGCCTCGACGGTCCCGACCCTCGCCCACGCCCAGATCGATCCGGGCGGCGACCAGCAGGACGACTCCGCCAAGAAGAAGAAGGACGACTGGGGCGACAAGCAGGCGCCGCTGCCGGCCCTGCGCAACGCCGGCCCCTGCCCGTTCGCCAAGAGCCTCTATGACGCCGCCCGCTACGTCGAGTTCAAGGGCGGCCAGGAAGCCTCCGCCGCGGTCGGCTACACCGGCGAGATCCAGGGCGTCGCCGCGTCCTGCGCCTACAAGTCCGACGAGCCGATCAGGGTCAGCCTCAACCTGCTGTTCGAGCTCGGCCGCGGCCCGCAGGCCGAAGGCTCCAGCACCACCTACCACTACTGGGTGGCGGTCACCGATCGCAACCGCGAGGTGCTGGCCAAGCAGAGCTTCGACCTGCCGATCAGCTTCCCGGCTGGCAAGGACCGCGTCTACAAGTCCGAGACCGTCGGCGGCATCGTGATCCCGCGCGCGACCGCCACGGTGTCGGGGGCGAATTTCGAGGTGCTGGTCGGCTTCGACGTCACGCCGGAGATGGCCGAGTTCAACCGCGAGGGCAAACGCTTCCGCCCGAACGTCGCCCCGACGGTCGCCGCCTCCGAGGACGGCGCCAAGCGGCAATGAGCGATCTCAAGCGGATCCTGAGCGAAGCGGTCCAGACCGCCTTCGCCGGCCTTGGCCTGCCCGCCGAGCTCGGCCGGGTGACCGCCTCCGACCGCCCAGACCTGGCCGACTTCCAGTCGAACGGCGCGCTGGCCGCCGCCAAGCGCGTCGGCAAGAACCCGCGCGAGCTGGCGGCCGCCGTGGCCGAGCAGCTGCAGAGCGATCCGCGCCTGGCCGCGGTGGAGGTCGCCGGTCCCGGCTTCATCAATCTCAAGCTGGCCGAGGCCGAGCTGGCCCGGCGGGCCAACGAGATCGCCGCCGATCCGCGCGCCGGCGGCGAGCGGGTCGCGGTCCCGCGCCGGGTGCTGGTCGACTACGGCGGCCCCAACGTCGCCAAGCCGATGCACGTCGGCCACCTGCGCTCCTCGATCATCGGCGAGTCGATCAAGCGGCTCTATCGCTTCCGTGGCGATCAGGTGGTGGGCGACGCCCACTTCGGCGACTGGGGCTACCAGATGGGCCTGCTGATCGGCGCGGTCACCGACGAGACCCCGCAGATCGCCGCCGCCGTCGCCGCGCTGAACGCCCGCACCGACCTGCCGGCGGACTGGACCGAACTCGAGCCCGCCGAGTTCGAAAGCGTGACCCTGGCCGACCTCGACCGGCTCTATCCCGAAGCCGCGGCCCGGGGGAAGTCCGAGCCCGACTACCGCGACCGCGCGCGCAAGCTGACGGCCGAGCTGCAGGCGAAGGCGCCGGGCGCCTACCTGCTCTGGCGGCGCTTCGCCAAGGTGACGCGGGTGGCGCTGGAGCGCGACTTCCATGCGCTGGGCGTCGACTTCGACCTCTGGAAGGGCGAGAGCGACGTCGATGCGCTGATCGAGCCGATGGTGGCCGACCTCGCCGCCAAGGGCCTGCTGGTCGACGACCAGGGCGCCAAGATCGTCCGGGTGACCCGTGAGGGCGACAAGCGCGAGCTGCCGCCGCTCCTGGTGGTCTCGTCGGAAGGCTCGGCGATGTACGGCACCACCGACCTGGCGACCATCCTCGACCGCAAGACCAGCTTCGATCCGGAGCTGGTGATCTATTGCGTCGACCAGCGCCAGGCCGACCATTTCGAGATCGTCTTCCGCGCCGCCGATCTCGCCGGCTACGCCCGGGAAGGCCAGCTGGAGCACATCGGCTTCGGCACCATGAACGGGACCGACGGCAAGCCGTTCAAGACCCGCGAAGGCGGCGTCCTCAAGCTCAACGACCTGATCCAGATGACCCGGGACAAGGCGCGCGAGCGGCTGCACGAGGCGGGGCTCGGCGAGAGCCTGCCGCAGGCCGAGTTCGAGGACATCGCCCAGAAGGTGGCGGTGGCGGCGCTGAAGTTCGGCGACCTGCAGAACTTCCGCGGCACCTCCTACGTCTTCGACCTCGACCGCTTCACCAGCTTCGAGGGCAAGACCGGCCCCTACCTGCTCTATCAGGCGGTGCGGGTGAAATCCCTGTTGCGCAAGGCCGGCGACGAAGGCGCGGCCGCCGGGCCGGTGCGGGTGGCCGAGCCGGCCGAGCGCGACCTGGCGCTGACGCTGGACGCCTTCGAGGCGGCGCTGGCCGAGGCCTACGACAGATACGCCCCCAACGCGGTGGCCGAGCACGCCTACCGGCTGTCGCAGAGCTTCTCGAAATTCTACGCCGCCTGCCCGATCCTCCAGGCCGAGCCGGGGGTGCGGGCGTCCCGCCTGACGCTGGCCCAGGCGACGCTGCGGCAGCTCGAGCAGGCGCTGGACCTGCTGGGGATCTCGGTTCCGGAGCGGATGTAGGCGACAAACGCCCCCTCGGGCCGAAGATGCTCCACCGCTTGCGGGGGAGCTGTCGCCGAAGGCGGCTGAGAGGGCGTTTGCGGCGCACCAAATGGGAAGGACGCTGCTGCGCCAATTCCCGCGTTGACTCGCCTTCGTCGATCACCCACCTTCCAGCGACTCTCGCGGGAGATACCGGACTTCGGGTCCGGAGCCGAAGGCGCAACCGCCCCGGAAACGCTCAGGCAAATGGACCGCGCGGAGCTGATGCACGCTGGAAAGTAGTCGGCGCCCATTCCTTTCGAGGGGGCCGGCTCGCCGAAGGAGCAGAGGGCCGCCAGCCATCGGCGGGTCCCGAAATCTCTCAGGCCCAAGGACAGCGGGGGCGCGGGATGCCGGGACCTGGTTCCGGCGGCTCGCTGGTCATCAGCCCGGAGTCCGTCGCCCAAATGTCCGACCCAGCGCCAGAGATCCCGTCCGACAAGGTCCTGAAGACCACGCCGCTGACCGAGGCGCATGTGGCGCTGGGCGCGCGCATGGTCGCGTTCGCCGGCTACGACATGCCGGTTCAGTACACGGAAGGTGTGCTGAAAGAGCACCTGTGGACCCGCGAGCACGCCGGCCTGTTCGACGTCAGCCACATGGGCCAGGCCCGGCTGCGCGGCGCCGATCCGCTGGCCGCCTTCGAGAAGCTGACGCCCGGCGACTTCCAGGGGCTGAAGCCGGGCAAGCAGCGCTATTCGCTGCTGCTGAACCCCGAGGGCGGGATCATCGACGACCTGATGGCCGCCCGGCCCGACGACGACGGCCTGTTCGTCATCGTCAACGGGGCCTGCAAGGACAAGGATTACGAGCTGGTGGCCGAGGCGCTCGCCGGCGAGGCCGAGGTCGAGCGGCTGGAAGACCGCGCGCTGATCGCCCTGCAGGGCCCGGCCGCCGCCGCCGCGCTCAAGCTCCACGTGCCCGAGGCGGTGACGATGACCTTCATGGAGGCCCGCGTGCTGCAGGGCTTCGGCGTCGAGCTGATCGTCTCGCGCTCCGGCTACACCGGCGAGGACGGCTATGAGATCTCCATCCCGCGCCACGCGGCGATCTCGGTGTGGAACACCCTGCTGGCCGATGAGCGGGTGAAGCCGATCGGCCTGGGCGCGCGGGATTCGCTCAGGCTGGAAGCCGGCCTGCCGCTCTACGGCCACGACCTCGACGAGAGCGTCTCGCCGATCGAGGCCGACCTCGGTTTCGCCATCGCCAAGCGCCGGCGCGAGGCGGGCGACTTCCCGGGCGCCGGGCGCATCCAACGCGAGCTGAGCGCCGGTCCGGCGCGCCGGCGCGTGGCCCTGAAGGTGCTGGAAGGCGCCCCGGCCCGGGAAGGCGCCGAGATCGCCGACGAGGACGGCGCGGTGATCGGCCGCGTCACCTCCGGCGGCTTTTCGCCGTGCCTGCGCCAGGCCATCGCCCTGGGCTTCGTCCCGCCCCTGCACGCCGAGCCGGGCGCACGGCTGAAGGTCCTGGTCCGCGGCAAGCCGCAGGCCTGCGAGGTGGTCGCCGCCCCGTTCGTCGCCCACCGCTACGTCCGCAAGCTCTAGACAGACAAGAGGATCCGCATGCGCTTCACCAAGGACCACGAGTGGGTCGAGCTCGACGGCGACGTGGCCACCGTCGGCATCACCGCCTACGCCGCCGAGCAGCTGGGCGACGTCGTCTTCGTCGAGGTGCCCGAGGTGGGCCGGACGGTGAAGGCGGGCGACGGCTTCGCCGTGGTGGAGAGCGTCAAGGCCGCCTCCGACGTCTACGCCCCGATCTCCGGCGAGGTGGTGGAGGCCAACAGCGCCGTCGCCGACGCGCCGGAGACCGTCAACGCCGCCCCCGAAGCCGCCGGCTGGTTCGCCAGGCTGAAGGTCGCCGACCCGGCCGAAATCGAGCAGCTGATGGACCGCGCGGCTTACGAAACCTACCTGCAGACCCTGTGAGAGGCCGCTGGCCCCCTCCACCCCTTCGGGGTCCCCCTCCCCCTGTGGGGGAGGAGAAGGAAGCGGCAGCCTCACCTCTCCTCCCCCTCTGGAGGAGGGGGACCGCGAAGCGGTGGAGGGGGCTGCGGCCACCCCGGCAAAACTCGTAATCGGACCTAGACCCCCATGCGCTACCTGCCCCTGACGCCCGACGACCGCGCCGAGATGCTGGCGGTGATCGGCGCGGCCGACGTCGATGCCCTGTTCCGCGACGTGCCCGCGGCCGCCCGGCCGGCGGACCTGTTCGACCTGCCGCTGCACGCCGGCGAGCTGGAGGTGGAGCGCGAGCTCGCCGGGCTGGCGGCCCGCAACCGGCCGGCGGGCGCGGGGCCCTTCTTCTGCGGCGCCGGCGCCTACCGCCACCATGTGCCGGCGAGCGTCGACCACCTGATCCAGCGCTCGGAATTCCTCACCAGCTACACGCCCTACCAGCCGGAGATCGCCCAGGGCACGCTGCAGGTGCTGTTTGAGTTCCAGACGCAGGTGGCGGCGCTCACGGGGCTCGATGTGGCGAATGCGTCGATGTACGACGGCTCCACGGCCTGCGCCGAGGCGGTGATGATGGCCCAGCGCGTCACCCGGCGGGAGAAGGCCATCCTCTCCGGCGGCCTGCACCCGCACTACGCCGCCACCACCCAGACCATCGCCCACGCCGAGGGGATGGAGATCGTGCGCCTGCCGGCCGCCATCGATGCGGAAGCCGCGGTGATCGCGGCGATCGACGCCGAGACCGCCTGCGTCGTCGTCCAGACCCCGAACATCTTCGGCGTCGTCACCGACGTCGGCAAGATCGCCGAGGCCGCCCACGCTGCCGGCGCTCTGCTGATCGTGGTGACCACCGAGGCGGTGTCCTTCGGCCTCTTGAAGCCGCCGGGCGCCATGGGCGCCGATATCGCCGTGGCCGAGGGCCAGTCGATCGGCAATGCGCTGAACTTCGGCGGCCCCTATGTCGGCCTGTTCGCCGTGCGCGAGAAGCTGGTGCGGCAGATGCCCGGCCGGCTGTGCGGCGAGACGGTCGACGCCGACGGCCGCCGCGGCTTCGTGCTGACGCTGTCGACCCGCGAGCAGCACATCCGCCGGGAGAAGGCGACCTCCAACATCTGCACCAACTCCGGCCTCTGCGCCCTGGCCTTCTCGATCCACCTCTCGCTGCTGGGCGGGGCGGGCCTGCGCCAGCTGGCCGAGGTCAACCACGCCCGCGCCCGCGAGCTGAAGGCGGCGCTCGCCGGCGTGGCCGGCGTCGAGATCCTCAGCCCGCGCGTCTTCAACGAGCTGGCGATCCGCGTCCCCGGCGACGCCGCGGCCCTGGTGGAGGCGGCGCTGGCGGACGGGGTGGTCGCCGGCGTGCCCTACTCGCGCCTCGATCCCACGGCCAGATTGGACGATGTCCTGCTGCTGGCCGCCACCGAAACCACCACGTCCGAAGATATCGCCGCCCTGACACGGACCCTGCAACGGAACCTCGGCCGATGAGCATGCAGAACGTGGGCCGCCCGACCCGGCCCGACACCGCCGGCCTGAACGGCGCGGCGAACGATCTCAACGAAGCGCCCGCCTCGCTGACCGGCGCCCGCGGCCTGCTGCAGGACGAGCCGCTGATCTTCGAGCTGGGCGGCTGGACCAAGACCGGCGTCGACCTGCCGATGGACGCGCCTGGGCTCGACACCGACGCCTCCGACCTCGGCGACCTGGTGCGCGCCGAGCCGATCGGCCTGCCCGGCCTCTCCGAGCCCGAGGCCGTGCGCCACTATGTGCGCCTCTCCCAGAAGAACCACGCCATCGACCTGGCGCTCTATCCGCTGGGCTCGTGCACCATGAAGCACAACCCCCGGCTCAACGAGAAGATGGCCCGGCTGGCCGGCTTCGCCGACCTGCATCCGCTGCAGCCGGCGTCGACCACGCAAGGCGCGCTGGAGCTGATGGACCGGCTGGCGCACTGGCTGAAGACGCTCACCGGCATGCCGGCGGTGGCGCTGCCGCCGAAGGCCGGGGCCCACGGCGAGCTCTGCGGCCTCCTGACCATCAAGGCGGCGCACGAGGCGGCGGGCAACGGCGACCGCCGCCGGGTGCTGGTCCCCACCTCGGCCCACGGCACCAACCCCGCCACCGCCGCCTTCGTCGGCTATTCGGTGCAGGAGATCGCCCAGACCGAGGACGGCCGCGTCGACCTCGCCGACCTCGCCGCCAAGCTGGGGCCCGACGTCGCCGCCATCATGGTGACCAACCCCAACACCTGCGGCCTGTTCGAGCGCGACATCCTGGAGATTTCGCGCCTGACCCATGCGGCCGGGGCCTATTTCTACTGCGACGGGGCCAACTTCAACGCCATCGTCGGCCGGGTGCGGCCGGGCGACCTCGGCGTCGACGCCATGCACATCAACCTGCACAAGACCTTCTCGACGCCGCACGGCGGCGGCGGACCGGGCGCCGGACCGGTGGTGCTGTCGCAGGCCCTGGCGGCCTTCGCCCCGGCCCCTTGGGTGACCCACGGACCTGACGGCCTGACGCTGACCGAGCAAGCCGTCGGCGACGCCGCCCAGGCGTTCGGTCGGATGAGCGCCTTCCACGGCCAGATGGGCATGTTCGTGCGCGCCTACGCCTATATGCGCAGCCACGGCGCCGACGGCCTGCGGCAGGTCGCCGAGGACGCGGTGCTCAACGCCAACTACATCAAGGCCAGGCTCTGCGACGTCATGACCCCGGCCTTCCCCGACGGGCCCTGTATGCACGAGGCGCTGTTCGACGACGCCTGGCTGGAAGGGACCGGGCTGACCACCCTCGACTTCGCCAAGGCGATGATCGACGAGGGCTTCCACCCGATGACCATGTACTTCCCGCTGGTGGTGCACGGGGCGATGCTGATCGAGCCGACGGAGACGGAGTCCAAGCGCGAGCTGGACCGCTTCTGCGACGCCCTGCGCGCCCTGGCCGCCGCCGCCAAGGCCGGCGACGCCGAGCGCTTCAAGGCGGCCCCGCGGCTGGCGCCGCTGCGGCGGCTGGACGAAACCCTGGCCGCCCGCAAGCCGCGGCTCACGTGGCGTCCGGAACCCACCACTGTGGCGCCGGCGCCATTGGCTGCAGAATAGCTTCAGGTGGAGAGAAATTAACCGGTCGTTGTCTTTACCATTCCGTGGGCCGCACACATATCTGACAGGCGCGCTCTGGATCGACCTCCCTCGAAACGGCCGTGCGATCCCAGGTTACGCCAGTGTCCCTCGCCATGCCCTCGTTGCGCGTGAACCGCGCGTCTGACGATCTCACCCGCGATCTGCTGGCGCGCATAAGCCGCTTTTTGCTGCTGATCCTGGGCGGTGTGATCATGCTGGTCGGCCTGGGCCTCGCCGCCCTGCCCGGCCACATCGGCCTGCCGCTGCTGGTCGTCGGGCTGATGATCGTGCTGCGCAATTCGTTCGCGGCGAAGCGCCAGTTCGTCCGCATGCAGCGCGCCCACCCGAAGATGGTGTTCCCGATCCGCCGGCTGATGCGCCGCGAGCCGGAGATCGTGCTGGTCTTCTGGCAGCAATACCTGCGCGTCGAGCGGCTGGTGCTGCCGAAGCGGGCGCGCTTCGCGGTCAGGGCGCGCCGCGGCCTGAAGCGCAAGCTGCGCGCCCGCGCCGGCTGATCGGCGCCCCCGGTCACGTCGCAGCCAGGGCCTGCACCCGGGCGCCGCGGGCCGACGCCCGCATCGCCAGGTACTGGGCCGCGAACAGCGTGGCCTTGGACGCGGCCGGGAAGACGGCGACGAACCGGCTCCAGGCCGAAAAGCTCGCGTAGAGGGCGAAGTAGACGTTGAGCGCGGCGGTGAGCAGCATCAGCGCGGCCCAGGCGTATCCCCAGCCGACGATGGCGGCCGCCTTGATCCGCGGCAGCGCCTGCGCCGGCAGGTAGCGCAGCATCCACCCGCGCTTGAGCATCACCGCGCCGATCAGCAGGTAGACGGCGGTCGGCTTGAACATCATGAACCGCGGGTCGTGGGTCATCAGGCTGGCGGAGCCGAACACCGCAACGAGGCCGAACCCCATCCCCTGCAGCGGCCCGATCGCGCGGCCGTGCGCGCAGGCCCAGCCGAGCTGGACCGCCGCCACCACCAGGGCGAGAGCCGTCGCCAACAGCGGATTGCGGGTGATCGCGGCGACGGCCACGTAGAACAGGGTGGCGGCGAAGTCGGTGAGCAGCGGCCGGGCCGCCTGGAGCAGGATCATCGAGGGGGTTTCCGTTGCAGAAGATGCCGCCCGGACCCTATCGGGCCGGCGGCTGGCGGGGCAGATCCGCCCACGAAGCCGATCCGGCGCTTGGCGCAAAACCGCCGGCGCTTGGCGCTTCGCGAACGGTTGCGGCCGGTTCCGCGGCTGGGCCTGCGTCGCTCCCGGCCAACCGAGCCGCCGCCAGCGCCCCCGCGGCATCGCTCCGCTCATCCCCCACAAGAGCAACGAGAAGGACCAGCCGGCCGTCTTCGCCAAGACCCTCGACAAGGCATTCGGACATTCCAACCGTGCCGTCGGACCGGGGTGCTGGAATGGCGAAGTCTGAGAAATCGGATCTATAGTTATCTCAGTTTAGTGAAGTTTTCGCTCATAGGTGAATGTTTGCTGTTGATTTTACCTGTCACAATGGGGGTTCACGCTCCAATATTATCAATAATAGGTAACTTAATGACACGTACCGAAAGATCATGTACAGTTGTCGCTCTGCTTAAGCTGAGCGCGCCGAAGGCGAAGAGGCAATTCACAGTTGCATCGAGACCCGAAAGACCATCGGCAGAGCCTTCAGGCGCGTCCGCCCGATGATGCCCGCACCGACGTGCCTGAAATCGCGCGGCCAACGCCATCGTTCCTGAAGGTGGAAAGCGTGCAGCAGGATGGCGGCCTCGTCGTCTCCCGGGGATGGCGCAGGAAGGGCGACGCGCGGGGCCGGGTGATCGTCGTAACGCCCGCCGCCGACCGGCCTGCGCCCGCCACGCTGGAGCGCCTGGCCCACGAATACGGGCTGAAGGACGAACTTGACGAGGCATGGGCGGCCACGCCGCTGGAGCTGACGCGCGAGCGGGGGCGCACCCTGCTGGTGCTGGCCGATCCCGGCGGTGTTTCCCTGGCGCAGGTCCTGGCGCAGCTTCGGGGTCGGCCGATGGACACGGACCGCTTCCTGCGCCTGGCGATCAGCCTCGCGGCCGCCGTGGGGCAGGTGCATCGACGCGGGCTCATCCACAAGGACATCCGGCCGGCGAACGTGCTGGCGGACGAGACGAGCGGCGTCGTCCATCTGATGGGCTTCGGCCAGGCCTCGCGTCTGCCGCGCGAGCATCCCGCGCCCGAGCCCCCGGAGACCTTCGCCGGCGCGCTCGCCTACATGGCGCCCGAACAGACCGGCCGGATGAACCGCTCGGTCGACACTCGCAGCGACCTCTATGCGCTCGGCGTGGTGCTCTACGAGATGCTGACGGGCGCCCCGCCGTTTTCGGCGTCTGATCCGATGGAGTGGGTCCACCGCCACATCGCCTTCGCGCCCGAGCCGCCGGTCGCGCGCCGGCCGGACGCGCCCGCGGCGATCTCCGCCATCATCCTGAAGTGCCTGGCCAAGACCGCCGAGGATCGATACCAGACCGCCGCTGGTCTCCAGGCCGACCTGGAGCGCTGCCTGGACGAATGGGCGGCGAGCGGACAGATCTCGCCCTTCGCGCCGGGCGGCCGAGATGTGCCCGAGGTGCTGCGCATCCCCGAGCGGCTGTACGGCCGCGAGCGCGAGGTCGCCGCCCTGATCGAGGCCTTCGACCGGGTGGTGGCGCAAGGCGCGCCCGAACTGGTCCTGGTCTCGGGCTACTCGGGCGTGGGCAAGTCCTCAGTTGTGAACGAGCTGCACAAGGCGCTCGTGCCGCCGCGCGGCCTGTTCGCCTCGGGCAAGTTCGACCAGTACAAACGCAACATCCCCTATTCGACCTTGGCGCAAGCCTTCCAGGGCCTGCTCCGCCCGTTGCTCGGCCAGCGCGAGGTCGAACTCGCGCACTGGCGCGAGGCGCTTCGCGCGGCGCTGGAGCCGAACGGGGCGCTCATGGTCGGGCTCGTCCCGGAGCTGACGCCGATCCTCGGCGAACAGCCACAGGTTCCCGACCTGCCGCCGCAGGAGGCGGACTTCCGCTTCCGTCAGACGATCCGGCGCTTCGTCGGGGTCTTCGCGAGGCCGGAGCACCCGCTGGTCCTGTTCCT
>Ga0207703_10001736_pt1 | contig 19564 bp, 21 predicted proteins | sample KBSSwiS12_FD_184304 | JGI IMG/M metagenome (GOLD analysis project Ga0207703, IMG submission 184304) | Switchgrass rhizosphere microbial communities from Kellogg Biological Station, Michigan, USA - KBS Switchgrass S1-2 (SPAdes) (version 2) | ecosystem: Host-associated > Plants > Roots >...
GGCCCAGCGGATCCAGCGATCCCTCCTGCCGAAAGGCACTGCGCGCGCCGGTGCCTTCCTGATCCAGGGCTACCATCGACCCGCAGCGGAGGTCGGCGGCGACTACTACGACGTGTTCGACCTGGCAGACGGAAGGATAGGGGTGGTCGTCGCGGACGTCGCGGGCAAGGGGCTCGCTGGATGCCTCGTCATGTCGATGGTGTTCTCCCTGATGCGCGCGTATCGCGACGGCATCGCGTCCCCGGCATCGCTCCTGACGCAGGTCGACCGGAGGCTCGCGGAGACCCTGGAGCCGGGCTCCTTCGTGACGCTGTTCTACGGGGTGCTCGATCCGAACATGGGGCGGATGACCTACGCGTCCGCGGGGCACAATCCGCTCGTCCAGTACCGCGCCCGCGATCGCTCCGTGTCGCGTCTCTCGACGCGAGGGATACCGATTGGAGCCATTCGAGGGGGCGCAATCGCGACCACGCTCGAAGACCACACGCTCCAGCTCGAGCCCGGCGACATCCTCGTCCAGTACACGGATGGCGTGAACGAGACGACGAACGCGCGAGGGGAACAGTTCGGGCTCGAGCGCCTGGGTAGCACGGTCGCCGCCGCGGCGGCGGGCGGGACAGCCTCGGTGATCGACGCCATCGTCGCCGCGATCGCCACGTGGACCGACCACGCGCCCCCCGCCGACGACGAGACGATCCTCGTGATCGCGCACCAAGGAACGTCAGAGGGGGACGGTGCCTCCGAAACTCTGTTCTCCGGAGACGCCGAGAAGCTTCTTCATCAGGCACGGGCTCGCGGGCTCGCGATGACCCTTCCCGCCCGCATGGACGCTCTCGAACGAATCGGCGCCTGGTTGCGCGGCTGCCCGCCGGCACGGATGCTTCCGGAGCGAGACTTCGGGCTCCTGACGACGACCCTGTACGAGGTGTGCGCCAACATCGTGGAGCACGGATACCGGGAGGATTCGTCGCGGTCCCTCGACCTCTGGTGGGTGCCGGACGACCTGGGGGCGACCTTGTTCCTCGTGCGCGACGATGGAACGCCCTTTACCCCGGACGCCGCGCCCGACCTCGATTTCGGCGACCCCAACGTCCGTTCGAAGGGGCGCGGGATCGGTCTTCAAATCATCCGCCGGGCCACGCGTCAGGCAACGTATGTCCCGGGAACCCGTGAGGGCAACCTCACGGTGCTTCGCTTTCCGCATCAACGAGAGGAGGCATGACGTGCCCGAACCCCTTGAAGTCGTCTCCGGAGCGCACGCTGTGATCGTGCGAGTCATCGGCCGTTTGGACGCGAAGAGCGTCCCCGCCCTCCTCGCGCGCTGTGCGGAGGTGCGCGCGAACGGCCGGAATCTCATCGTCAATCTGAGCCGGGTCGAGTTCATCGCCTCGAGCGGAGTCGGGACTCTTTTGAGCGTCGCGGAGGAGTTTCGGAAGGCGGGCCGCACGGTTCGATTCGCGTCGCCGTCGACTCCGGTCCTCACAGTGATCCAGCTCCTCAACCTGGAGCCGTTCCTACCGATCGACGCGAACGAGCAGGATGCCGAGCGTGCCATCCCGGCCTGACCTCGACCCAGCCGAGGCGCTCCGACTCGCGGCACGGCGGGAGCACGAGCTCCTCGCCATCTCGGAGCTGAGCCGTGAGCTGACGGTGGGCCTCGACCTCTACGCGCTCGCCGATCTCGTCCTGCTCAATCTCATGGGGCAGCTCGGCGCGTCCCGCGCGGCTCTCTGGCTCCTCCCTGAAGGGACCGAGCGGCGCCCCGTTCTCCTCCGTGCCCACGGCGTGAGCCGGCGCATGGCGGACGCCCTGGGAGCCACCGTCGCTCCCGACGCGCTTCAGGCGCTGGGCGAGGAACGGCGGATCCTGGGAGCCCGCGAATTTCCGGAGCGGCTCCATCCCGCGACCGTGGCGCTCGCACGTCGTGAGGGAATCGAGCTCCTGGCGCCTCTTTCCTCCCGAGGGGAGACGCTCGGCCTGGTCGCGCTCGGCCCCGGAGCCGGCGGCTCGTCCTACGGCCCCGTGGAGCTGGACGCGTTCCAGGCGTCGCTCGGGATGATCGGAGTCGCGCTTCAGAACGCGACCCTCTACAACCGCCTTCTCGAGAACAACCGCCAGCTCCGCGTGGCCAACGAGGAATTGACCGACCTCGACCGTCTCAAGTCGGAATTCCTTCGCAACCTGAATCATGAGCTCCGAACGCCTCTGACCGTGATCATCGCCTATCTGACATCGGTCGAAGATCAGGGAGGGCTCCCGGACACGGTTCGCGAGTTCACGGGCGTCTGCATCGAGGAGTCGAAGAAGCTCAAGGCCATGCTCGAGAACCTGCTCGACTTCGGGTCCGCGACCCGGGGCTCCCTTCCGCTCGACGTGCGGCGCGGCGACGTGGTCGTGCCTCTTCGCGCGTACTTCGAGGAACGGCTGCCGGGTGTCACCGAGGGATTGCGCGAGTTCGTCTTCGAAGCTCCTGACGCGCCGCTCGAGGCGATCTTCGATCGGCACCGAGTGCTCCAGATCGTGGAAGCGCTCGTGGATAACGCCACGAAGTTCACCCCATGCGGCACACGCATCACGCTCCGGCTGCGGCTCGAGGGGGACATGGTGGACGTCGAGGTGGAGGACGACGGGCCGGGCATTCCACCCGAGCGGATGACGCAGATCTTCGCCTCGTTCCGGCAGGGAGACGGATCTCCCACGCGGGAAGTGGGAGGCCTGGGTCTGGGCTTGGCCTTCGCTCTCGAGCTGGCGCACCGCATGAAGGGACGACTGACGGCATCGAGCGACCTGGGGCGCGGCTCCCTCTTCCGCCTATCCCTCCCTCGCGCGGCCCAGGTCTGACGCGCGGCTACTTCGGGATGCGCTCCGGAGTCTCTTCCGGGACGAGGTGCTTGAGGAAGAATCCGCGTAGAGGCTCCGGGATGGAGATCGGCCGCATGGTGGCGCGGTCGACGAAGGCGTGCACGGTCTCGACTTCGGCGCGCAAATCCTCCGCGGAGGGTCCCGTCACGCGATACCGAAGACGAATGGACGCCCGCCCTACCCGCGTCACGTCGATCGCGATGTCGACCCGCTCGCCAACCTTGATCGGGCTCCGGTAGTCCGCTTCGGCGTGAACAATGGGCACGAGGTAGTCCGCCCCCGCGAAGTAGTGAGCCCGGTCCACCCCCGAGCTGTGGATGAGATCCTCATAGGCGTGATGGCAGTAGTCGAAGATCCGTCCGAAGAAGAGGACCCCCGCCGAGTCGACGTCTTGAAAGCGGACGGGAATCGTCGTGCGAAAGCTCACGCCACCTCTCCCACGTAGACGTAGGCCACGCCCCCGGTGAGCGCGTGCGCGCGCACGTCGCGGAACGCGCCCGTGTCGCGCATCATCGCGAGGAACCGCTCCCCTGACGGAAAGCGTGAGGACGTCCGGTCGAGGTACTCGTAGGCGGAGCGCTGCCCGCTGATGACGCCGCCGAGGAGCGGCAGGACGGAGTGCGAGTAGAACCGGTACAGGGGGCCGAACAGGGCGCCGCCCGGCTGCCCGAACTCCAGCACGACGACGCGCCCTCCCTCGCGCGTCACGCGCGCCATCTCCGCGAGTCCGCGCGCGGGCTCCTCGACGTTCCGGATGCCGAACGCGATCGAGGCGACGTCGAACGAGCGACCGGGGTACGGCAAATGGAGCACGTCCGCGATCTCGAACCGCACCGGCAGGCCGGCGCGTTCCGCTTTCGCGGGAGCGAGCGCGAGCATTTCCGCACAGAAGTCGGTGCCCACGACGTCGCCCTCAGGACCCACCGCGCGGCGGAACTCGAGGGCGAGATCGCCCGTACCGGTGGCGCAGTCGAGCACGCGCATGCCGGGGCGCGCGCCGCTCAGCCGCACCGTGCGCTGCCGCCACCGATGATGGAGTCCGAGGGAGAGGATCTGGTTCGCGCGATCGTAAGAGCCCGCGATGGACGCGAACATGGTCCGGACTCGCGGTGCGGCAGGCGATTGCGGCTCCGCGACGCCGGTCGCGGCAGCCATGGGAGGCGTGGTCATGGCGGCGAGTCTAGCACGCCGTCCCGCGCCCGCCGTGCTAGACTCGCGTCGATGCCGACCATCACCATTCCGCTCGATTCCCAAGGCAGCACGTCGGTTCCCCGCCGGCGCTCGGTCCCGGTCCGGATCGGATCGGTCACGATCGGCGGGAGCCATCCGGTCGCCGTGCAGTCGATGACCAACACCGATACCGCGGACGCGGCCGGAACCGCCGCGCAGGTGATCGCGCTCGCCGAAGCCGGCTCCGAGCTGGTCCGGGTCACGGTGAACACGCCCGACGCGGCCCGCGCCGTGCCGGAGATCGTCGCCCGCACGCGGGACGCCGGCATCGCGGCCCCCATCGTCGGCGACTTCCACTTCAGCGGCCATCTCCTTCTCACGCAATTCCCCGACTGCGCGCGCTCCCTCGACAAGTACCGGATCAATCCGGGCAACGTGGGAAGCGGCGAGCGCCACGACGAGCACTTCAGCCAGATCATCAAGATCGCGGTGGCGAACGGAAAGCCGGTGCGCATCGGCGTGAACTGGGGATCGCTCGACCGCGAGCTCCTGACGTCGCTGATGGACGCGAACGCCCGGAGCGCCACCCCGCGCGAGGACCGGGAGGTCACGCTCGACGCCATGTTCGAGAGCGCCAGTCGCTCGGCGGCGCTCGCCGAGCAATGCGGCCAGCCGCACGACGCCATCGTCCTCTCGGCCAAGGTGTCTGGGGTTCGCGATCTGATCGCGATCTACCGGCGGCTCGCGGCCGAGACCGACTATGCGCTCCACCTCGGATTGACCGAAGCGGGGATGGGTGCGAAGGGAGTCGTCGCGTCGACCGCGGGACTCTCCACGCTCCTCCTCGAGGGGATCGGCGACACGATTCGCGTGAGCCTAACCCCGCAGCCTGGGGGCGATCGCCGCGAGGAGGTCCGGATCTGCCAGCAGATCCTCCAATCCCTCGAGCTCCGCCACTTCGAGCCTCAGGTCACGTCGTGCCCGGGATGCGGGCGCACGACGAGCAGCTTCTTCCAGGAGCTGGCGGAGCGGGTGAATCTCAGGCTTCGCGAGAAGATGCCGGTGTGGCGGACGGCCTACCCCGGCGTCGAAGGACTGCGCGTCGCGGTGATGGGGTGCGTGGTCAATGGACCTGGGGAGTCGCGCCACGCGGACATCGGGATCTCACTTCCCGGCACGGCCGAAGATCCGAAGGCGCCCGTCTTCGTCGATGGAGAGCTCAAGACCACGCTGCAAGGACCGCGCATCGCCGAGGAATTCCTGACCCTCGTCGAGGAGTACGTCGCCCGCCGATTCGGCTCCTAGCGGGAGCCTCCGGCCCGCTCCGAGTCCCACTCGTCGTCGTCCTCCCGCTCGTCGCGCGCCGTCGCCTCCTTCGTGATCCGCCGCGGAGCGGGATGCGGAGCCGCGAACGGCCCCACGCGAAGCGCCGCTCGCGTCGCCGCGTCCCACAGGATCGCGCGCGGCCTCTTCCGCCGGTCGGTGACGCGCGCGAGCCCGGACGTGTAGGACGCGTACCGGTGGAGGAACCACCACACCATCGCCATCTGGAATCCCACGACGGTGAGAAAACCCGTGTGGATGCGCGCGAGCACGACGGTCGACGTCGAGAACGCGAGACAGAGCATGGACTCCATGATCGCGGGCTTCTGGAAGGCGCCCCAGTGCGGCGTGTGCTCCGGCCCGTGCTCCAGGCGGATCTCGAGACTCTTCAAGATGAGGAGCGCGGTGAGGGCGGAGGCTCCGATCGCCATCTCCAGCGTCGCGCGGGCGGCCGGCTTGTAGATCACCTCCGAGCCCTGGGGCGAAAGGCGGAACCAGACCGCGAAGCCGGCGAACACCAGGACCATCGACGCGAGGCGGAACGCGGTGCGGTACGCGCGATCGCCGCGGATGAGTCCCGAGAGAAGAACCGCGAAGGCGATGATCCCCACCAGCGCGGCGGGCGGTAGGAGGAACATGCCGGCCAGGAAGAAGGCCGGTCCGATCGAGTAGACGTTCATCGTCCGGTCGCGTGAGGGCACGACGAGCGGCCAGACGAGCGCCGACCCGGCGGCGACCGCGAGGATGGACGAGAGCAGCCACACGGAAGCGCCCGTGCCCCGCTCGTGCATCGCCAGGGCAGCCGTCAGGATGGCGAGAACCACCACCGCCACCCGGTAGCCGACCAGCTGAACGTACCGTCCCTTCCGCATCCGACCTCCGAAGGACGCACACTCCCCCGTCCCTCCGGAGTTATCGGCAGAACCGCCCCCGGACTTGAAGCCTTCCCCCCGCTCGAGGACCCGAATCCGCTCAAGCCAACTCTCGATTTTGCCGATAGATGGGAGTTGTTTCGTCGCCCGATTCGGGCGTGCTCATGAAGGGGGGGTGCATGACGCGAGATATAAGGGAATCGGTGTCTCTGGAGCAGCGCCTCGAGAACCTGGAGCGGGAAAACAGGCGTTTCAAGGTTTTCGGGTCTCTGGTGCTGCTCGGCATGGCCGGCGTGCTCTGCATGGGTCTGACCAGCGCTCCGTCGAAGAAGCTGGAGGCGGAGGTGCTGGTGCTGAAGAACGCGCAAGGCAAGTCGCAGATGATCCTGGGCGCGGGCGACGACGGCCCCGCCCTCACGATACTCGACAAGAACGGCAAGCTGAGAGTGAACCTCGGCGTCGGCCAGGATGGACCGGCTCTCGATCTGCTGGACGCGGCGGAGAACCCGCGCGCGCAGCTCATGATCACGGAAGATCAGGGGCCGCTCCTCAACTTCTATGACGCCAAGGGATCGCAGGTATCGTTGAAGCCGTAGCCGCGAAGGGAGCACAGCCGCCGCGAGGCGGAGTCAAAGGAAGGGGCGCCCGACGGGGCGCCCCTTTCGCTTGTGCCTTCGTGCGGCGCGCGAGGCGACCAGGCGCCGCCCGCGTCCGGCTCAGGCGCGCGAGGCGGAGGCCCCCTGCCCGAGGTAGCGCTCGCGCAGGATCGCGCGGTGATGGATCTCGTGTCCCGCGGTGATGTATCCCAGCGCGCGCACGCTCACCGGATTGTCGGCCGCCGTGCCGCGGAGCGAGAGCTGGCTCTCGTCGAAGTGGCGGAAGAGCTCGATCGTGGCGCGCCTCACTGCTTCGTATTCATCCGTGAGGTCGCGCAGCGTGCGCGCTCCGAAGTTCCCCGCCGGAATGTAGTCGTCCTGCTCGAAGCTCGCGAGCGGAGTCGTGTCCTTTCGCCCGAAGCGAAGCGCCCGGTAGGAGAAGACCCGCTCCGCGTCGATGACGTGTCCCACCACTTCCTTGATGCTCCACTTCCCATCGGCATAGCGGTGATCCGCGCGCGCTTCGGGGATGGAGCGGAGGAGGCTCAGCGTCTCCTCCATCCCGGAGGTGAGCACGTCGACGATGGGACCGTCCGGCACCTTCTCGATGTACCGCCCGTAGTACGGATGGAACTCAGTCGCGTCGGGTCGTGGCACGTCGCTCCTTCCAGGCCTGCTCCGCTTCGGCCATGCCGTCGCGATACGAGCGGGCGGGAGCAAAGCCCAGCTCGCGACGGATTCGCTGCGTGGACACGGTCCCGACCCAGTACGTGGCGGGTGTGACCTCCGCGTCGGGAACCTGCTCGAGCTCCGGCAAGTCGAACCAGCGGCGGATCTCGTCCGTGTACTCGCGCCAGGTGTGGTGCTCGTCGGCGACGTCGTACACGCGGCCGACCGCGCGGTCCGAGTGGAGCGCGAGCATCACCGCGTCGACGAGGTCTTCCACGTGGATGAACGGAATGGTATCGGTGCCGTTCTTCCGCAGCTTCACCTTGCCCTCGAGCACCATCTGCGGAATCCGCGTGGCCCACGTCGATGTGGGGGCGTCGCCGAGGATGGCGCCCGGGCGCAGGATCACCCCATCGAGGCCTCGCTCCATCGCGTCGAGCACGGCGCGGTCCCCTTCGGCCTTGGTCCAGCCGTAGGGATCGCCCGACGTCTTGAGCGGCGAGTCCTCGTCGATGGCGCTTCGCCCGGCGCGGTCGTAGACCGATATCGTCGAGATCTGGACGAAGCGATGAACCCGCTGCTCGAGAGCCGCTTCGACGAGCGCCCGCGTACCCTCGACGTTGACGCGCCGCACCGGCTCGAGCTCGGGACCGGCGGTGGCCGCGCAGTGGACGACGTCCAGCACGCCGTCCACGGCTCGCCTCGCCGTGTCCGGATCCACGAAATCACCTCGAAGGACTTCGACCCGCCGGTCGACCGGCTGCTCCGCCCCCTCCCGCACGATCACGCGCACGGGAGTGCCCTGCTCGAGGAGGCGCTTCACGACGCGACTGCCCACAAAGCCGGATGCGCCGGTCACGAGCACGGTGGAGCGTCTGTTTCGGTCGGTGTGTCCTTGCGGGTCGGAGGGGTTCACGCGGAGAGAATAGCAGACCGAGGGGCCGCCGTGACTCCGGCAGCCCCTCGTAGTTTCGTCGCGCCCTCTGGGCGCTCGAGTTACTTGTTGGTTCCCGCGGCGTCACCCGTGGTGGACGCTGGCGGCATGGCGCTCGAGCCCGTCGTCACGGTCGCCACCTCGATCTTCGCCGGTTTGCCGTCGGCGCGCGAGGAGCCCATCGCCACCTTGGCCTCGCTCTTGACCCCGCTCACGACGTTGCCGAGCTTCAGGTCGAGACCGCTCGCGATCGCTCCCCAGCCCATCGCGTCGGTGGTGCGCATGGCCATGATCTCATCGATGGTGACGCCGGTCAGCGTGTTCGACGTGAGCGTGTGGCCGATCATGAGATCGCCCCAGCCGACATTGTACTTGGCCTTCTCGGCCATGAGGGCGTCCGAGGACACGCCGAAGTCGGAGGCGAGGCGGCCGGCCACGGTCGCGTCACCGGACTTCGCGGCCAGGTCGTCCACCTGCTTGGCCACCGTCGTGAGGTTCTTGTCGACGGTCGCGGTTTCCTTCGCGCTCACACTCTTGCCACGTTCGCGCGCCGCGAGATAAGCGGCGCTCGGCGGGGGCGTGGCGGGCGCGGCGTTCGCGCTGGGATCCGTCGCAGGGGTCGTTGCGGGCGGCGTCGCCGGCGTCGTGGTCTGCGTGGTGGTGGTGGTGGTCGTCGTCCCGGGCGCGGGTGTCGCACCCGAGTTGTTATCCGGGGCTTGCGCGTACGCGAGGTCCCACCCGGCGAATGCGATGAGTGCGAGCGCCGGGATGAGGAGCGATCGTTTCATGAGCTGTTCCTTCCTTCCTAGAGTGCCCCGCGCGGGGCGTGTGCGGTGAGGACCCCCTTCGCAGGGGAATACTAGCGAAGCGGGCGGCGGGTTCCTGTCATTCGATCGAGTCGCTATTGCCAGCGCCAACCTGTGAATTGTCAAGAGCGAGCTCGAAATCGAACCAGGTTCCCGCCGCCCAAGGGCGTCAAGAGAGAAGACCCGCGGGCACTCCTGCAACACCCGTTCCACTACGAAGAAGCACGCGTGAATTGTGCCGCAAGCGGTGCGCACGCTGGACTTGCGCACGCCGAGCCCCGCTCGCATCGCGATGCCCGCATTCACACCTGTACGCGCCCGAACAGACTCGCCGCATCCTTGTAACAATCGACGAACGTACGAAAACGAAGAGCCGGCGCGCGAGACGCCGGCTCTCCGGATACATACGGGGTGCAGCCATCGCCTGCGTCACTTCACGATGGTCGTGCTTCCCCCTTCGCTACGCCCGCGCGTCAAGGCCAGGATGAGGATGACCACGAGCACGGCGCCGACGACGGCCCAGAGTCTCCAGTCCGTGATCCACTCCGATGAGGTCGTGGTGGTGGTGGTGGTCGTGGCGGAGGACCCGCCCTGGGTCGTCCCGGTGCCGCCGTCCTGCGCGAGCGCGGTGGCCGCCAGAACCGGAACGGTGACGAGACTCGCGATCAATCGATGCCACATTTTGGTCAGCATATCGTCTCCTTGGAATGTGGCAGGTGGGGAACCATGGGTTCCCCACCTGCACGACGGAAGCGGATGCCAGCTCCCTACTCCCCCCGTTTCAAGAGTCGGCGGCGCTCCCGTTCCTTGGTGAGCTCCTCGGTGTTGAGGACCTTGAACTCGACGCGGCGATTCCGCGCCATTCCCTCGACCGTCCGGTTCGTAGCGACCGGCTTGCGCTCCCCGTACCCCTTCGCCGTGTACTGGTCGCGCTGGATCTGGGGGAAATTCGTGACGAGATAGTCGAGCACGGACTGCGCGCGCTTCTGCGTCAGATCCATGTTGTAGGCATCCGAGCCGCGCGCGTCGGCATGTCCGCCGATCTCGATGTGCAGCTTCGGCCACTGGATCAGCACCTTGCCGATGTCGTCCAGGATCGGGCGCGACTCGGGCAGGATGTCCCACTTGGCCGTCTCGAAGTGGATCTCGCGGGTCGTGATCACGCCCTTGTCGAGCAGCTCCGTTTCGTACTCGGTCAGCTCGATCGGGCAGCCCTGCGCGTCCACCTTCACATTCGCCTGCGTGTTCGGGCAGAGATCCTTGTCGTCGGTCACGCCGTCGTTGTCGGAGTCGGCCGCGCATCCGCGCGCATCCACCTGCGCTCCCGGAAGCGTGTTCGGGCACTGGTCGATGCCGTCCGGAACGCCGTCCTGATCCGAGTCGACCGGGCAGCCACGCGCATCCACGCGCGCCCCCGTCGGAGTGTTGGCGCACTGGTCGACGCCGTCCGGAACACCGTCACCATCCTGATCCGCCGGACATCCCCGCGCGTCCACCTGCGTGCCGCCCGGCGTGTCCGGGCAATGGTCGATGCCGTCGGGAACGCCGTCGTTGTCGGCGTCGCTCGGGCATCCGCGCGCATCCACGGTCGCGCCCTGCGGTGTGTTGGGACACTGGTCGATCCCATCTGGAACGTTGTCGCCGTCGGCGTCGAGTGGGCAGCCGCGCTCGTCGACGAGGGCGCCGGCCGGCGTGTTGGGACACGCGTCCTTGCTGTCGGCCACGCCATCATTGTCCGCGTCGCTTCCCGTCGCGCCGCCGAACGAGACCTGAAGCCCTGCGTTATAGAAGAGATTGTGGATGTTGTCGTTTCCTGGCGGATCGGGAATGGTCGGACTGTCCCCGAACGACCAGAGCTTGTCGCGCAGCTCGAGCCGGAGCGCGGCACGGCGGCTCACGCCGATCTTGACGCCACCGCCGAACTCGGCGCCGTTCTGGTACGTCTTCGGGCCGGGACTGTCGGGCGTGATCTTCTCTTCGTGCCAGCCGCCGAGGATGTAGGGATTGAACTTCGACTTGGGAATGAGATTGAGGATGACATCCGCGCCATAGAGCTGCAGGTCGGTCGTGTTCCGCGGCGAGGTGCTCAGTCCCTCCTGGAAGAAGAGCGAGTCACCGGTGCCGTACTCCGTGTGCGTGCCCATCCAGCCGTAGTAGCCCTCGACGCCGAGATAGCGGCCGACACCCACGCCGAGCCGGCCACCGAAATACGCACGGCTGTCGAGATTGATCTCCTTCGCCCAATCGCCGTAGCCGACGAAGGGGGTCACGTTGAGATGAACTCCGCCCACTTCGCTGGAAGCGTGCTTTGGCGCGGCCAGGAAAGCCGTTGACGTCGCGGCCACCAGGACGATCGCCTTCCGCAGTGAGATCATCATTCCTCCGGGGGGTGGGAAGCGTGCTCGGATAAACGCAATCCGCCGCAGGCCTTGAGCACGGTCTGTGCCACGGAGAAGTAGGTTGAGCGAGGCAACCTACTTACATGCCAAGGGCCTGCTTCCCCGATCCTGGCGACTCGATGCCGGAGCGTCCATTTCGGTGCGTCCCTTTCAATGCCGATGTAGGAATTTCAAAGAAGGGGTGGGAGGAACTGCCTTCTCGCTGCGGGGGCGATTTGGCTTGGCTCTTGCGTGGACGCTGGTGTCGGCGCATTCCGCGTCGGCTTCACGATGGGAGGAAACATGAAAGCGCTTTCCATACTCGGCGTCGCCCTGATCGTTCTCGGTCTGGTGGCGCTGTTCGCGGGAGGCTTCAGCTACACGAAGGACAAGGACACCGCGGATCTCGGGCCGATCGACATCACGGTCAAGGACAAGGAGCACGTGCACGTTCCGACACCCGTGAGCGCGGGGGTCATCGTGCTTGGCGTGGTGCTCTTGTTCGCGGGAAGGAGACCGAGAACGGCGTAACGCCGGTCAGCCGCGGAGGAGGTACTCCACGGTCGTGACGACGCGGACGAGCTTGAACATCTGGCTCTGCTCGCCCATCCCCATGCCCCGGTCGCTGTCCGACGCGGCGTCGCGCGGAAGGATGACGAAGACGCCCTGATTGGCCCGGTGGATCCCGCCAAGCCGGCTCTTCGAATCCTTCGCGAACTGCTCCGCCGACTTGCGCGCTTCCGCGGTCGCTTCCGCGATCATGCTCGGCTTCAGGTCGTTGAGCTTGCGGAAGACGTACGTCGGCCCGGTCGCGCCGTACTGGCCGGACGAGAGCGGGATGCCGGCATTGACGAGCTCCCCCACCCGGCGGCTCGCGGCCTGCACCAAGTCGGGACGAGTCGTCCGCACGAGCACGGTCTGCTCGATGATGTAGCGGTTGCCGACGCGATTGGGAGGGTTGTAGGGATTCGCGAGCACGTCGGTGACGCGCAGACTCGTGAGCTCGACCTCGCTCGAGTCGATCCCGTTCTCCGCGAGGAACGACGCGATCTTGGCGACGTTCGCGGTCACGCGCGCCTGGGCGGCGGGAATGTCGTTGTCCGTCACGGCGAACTGGATCGGCCAGATCGCGAGATCGGCCTTCACCTCGCGCTCGGCGACCCCCTTCACGCTGACAAACCGGTCTGCCGTGCGGACGCTGGAGATTCCGGTGCCCACGAGCCAGCCGGCGAGCACGATTCCCAAGGCGAGAACCATGAGTCCCGGACCGACGAGGGCGGGACGCGATCGATCGTCGTTCATGCGGCGGCGATCCTACTCCGGAGATACCCAGATGTTCAATCGAACTCCGTTCGCGACCCTCGCCTCGCCGCGCTCCTATGCGCCGGCTGCAGCAATGGCGACGGCTATGTCGGCTGGGCGCCTCTCCCGCCGGACGGCCGTCCTCCCCGCTAGCCGGAACCGGACCCTCATCCAGGCGACCCGGAACGTGACGCGCTACGGCAACTTCGGCGACCGGCCGGCGGAAGCGCGGTTTGGACCCTGCTTTCATCCGGCGGGCCACCGGCCAGGTGGTCCAGCATCGGGCCGTGGCGGATCGTCCGACCTCGGTAAATGTGCGTAGAGATACGGCCTATGGGACGGTCGAGGTCTACCGCCCGCGAGTCGCCCCGCGCCGGACGGACGTACGGCCCCTTCGAACGCTCAAGATATGGAGGTCGCGCGCCGTCATGCTGAGGTAGACAAGGATGAAAGGCATCGCGAGGAGGCCGATCGCCGGGATACCGACGGCCGCCGGAAACAGTCCGAGGCCAGGGAGTTCAAGTCGAGGAGAGTCGGGATGGTTCGAAGGCTTTGGGTCTCGGGCTTCGCGCTCGCCGCGCTCGGCTTTCTCGCGGGCTGCGGCGGCACGCTCCCGCCCGCGAAACCGCCCAATAGCCCGGCACGCGAGGGAACCCGCACCGCCGTGGCGGACGTGGATCGCTTCCGCGACGCGCTCGAGAGCCACGGCCAGTGGATCGATCTCGATCCCTACGGCACGGTCTGGGTGCCGCTCGGGGTCCGCGCGGATTGGCGTCCCTACACGGATGGCCAATGGGCGTACACGGAGCTGGGCTGGCTATGGCTCGGCGAAGAGCCGTGGGCCTGGGCCGTCTACCACTACGGACGGTGGGTCGAGGATGCGGATCACGGATGGGTGTGGATCCCGTCGTCCACCTGGGGCTCCGCATGGGTGGCCTGGCGTCGAGGCAAGGGGTGGGTCGGATGGGCGCCGCTTCCTCCCGACTCCCGCTGGTCGGCGACGGCGGGGCTCTCGATGGATCCCAAGGAGCTAGACCACGCGATTCCCGACCGCTCCTGGTCGTTCGTCCAGGCCCGGGATTTCACGTCATCCAAGCTCCGCGGAAGGATCGTTCCGGTCGGTCGGAACGGCACCGTCCTGTCGCTCACGCTCAACGTGACCCGGTACGCCGTTTACGGCTCGCGCCCCGCCGAGCGCGGAATGACGGCCGAGGGCGTGGGAGCCGGGCGGCCACCCAAGCCTCTCCGGGTCACCACGGCCCGCACCCCGCGCATCAATCGCGCTGAGATCGTGAGCGGCGGCGCCGTGGAGGTCTATCGCCCGGAGGCGATCCGCGAGACTAGAGGAAGGAGCCCATACTACTCGTCCGGCCGCGCGGCCGGTCCGACCATCGGCGACCTCCGCGCTAGGGACCTGCGGGAGCAGATGAAGCTCGACCAGGTGCTCCACTCGGAACGCGATCGGCTGACCCGAGAGCAGGAACGGGAAACGCAAACCCCTCCCCAAGGGCTTTCCAAGGACGCGCTCAACCGCCGTCATGAGAACGAGATCAAGGCGCAGGCTCGCTTCGAGGATGAGCTGCGCGAGCTGGCCGCTCGACGCAAGGAGTGGCTGGCCGGTCGCTAGGCGCTGGGCCATCGTGCGGAACTTCCTCTCCGCCCGCCAGTAATCCCCACCGGAACAACAACGGGCGGCAGGATCATTGACTCCTGAGTCCTGACTCCATCCTTGGAGGATGTTTTCGGACTCGTATCGTCACGTTTCCTGCCGCCCTTGTATCTGAAAGGATGCGCTGGCCGGGCGAACGAGGCCGGCGCATCCGGCTAGCTTCTTCCAGTATCACGTATCGTGCCTATCGAGCCTCCACCGCCGTCGACGCTATAATCGACGACTCGCCATGGCGTTCGGGTCACTCGCGATCGCGAGGGCTCGAGCCCGGGCGGGATCGGATTTTCAAACGCTCGCTCGACCACGGACCTTTTTCCAAAAGGAAAACGCCATGTCGCTCTGGCGCATGCTCGGCTTCGATCCCAATCGTCAACCGCCCGCCGGCCGGGCTGACGCCGTCCGCGCCATCGTGGACAGCCTCGACCAGCTGGACCCTGAGCGCGCGCGGCACATCGCCGCCTTCGCCTACATCCTCGGCCGCGTCGCCAATGTGGACCTGGAGGTCAGCCGCGAGGAAACCCGCGCGATGGAGCGGATCGTCGAGCGGCTCGGCGGGATCGGCGACGAGGAAGCCGTGCTCGTGGTCCAGATCGCCAAGTCGCAGCACGCGCTCTTCGGCTCGACCGAGAGCTACGTCGTGACCCGCGAGTTCGCGCGGTTCGCGACGCAGGAGGAGAAGGAATCGCTCCTGGAGTGCCTCTTCGCCGTCTCCGCAGCGGACAACGAGGTGTCGGGCGAAGAGGAGACGGAGATCCGCAAGATCGTGGGCGAGCTGGACCTCTCGCACGGCGATTTCATCGCCGTCCGTTCGCGGTACAGGGACCACATCGCGGCATTGCGCGGCCTCCCTCCGGGAGGTGACTCGTGATTCGCGTCGTGCTCGTGACGGTGGCCCTCTTCGTCACAGGGTCGGCGCGGGCCGCGGTCACGTATGTCGGCGCGGCCAAGTGCCGACTCTGCCACGGCACGGATCGGGTCGGGAACCAGTACCACCTCTGGGCCGAATCCAAGCACGCGCAGGCGTTCGAGACGCTGGGCTCCGACAAGGCCAAGGCGATGGCGAAGAAGCGCGGCATCGCGGACCCGCAGAAGGCTCCCGAGTGCCTGCCCTGTCATGTCACGGGCTATGGCGCGCCGGCGGAGCGCTACGGTCCGTCCTACTCCCAGGCGGAGGGAGTCACGTGCGAGTCCTGCCACGGTGCGGGAAGCGGGTACTCCAAGATCTCGATCATGCAGGGAATCCGGCACGGCACGCTCAAGGCGGAAGATTATGGGCTGGTCCTTCCGGACAAAACCGCATGCGCTCGCTGTCACAACAAGGACCCGTTGAGCAGCGGATTCGTGGACTGGCCGAAAGACTCGACTGCGATCGCGCACCCGATTCCACCGGGATACGAGAGCGGCAGCCAGACGTCCCCCTAGCGGCCGCAGTGTAGCGAACCGGGGCCGGACCGGCATCCGCGCTCAGGAACCGGAGCTCACCGGCCGATGTATGGCCGATGGGCGCCCACCAGCGAGCCTCCTCGGCCATCGCTCTAGTCACGCTGACCCTGTTCGGCGTGTGCCTCGCGGTCACCTTCCCCAGGGCGCCTCAGCCTCCCGAGCCGCGCCGCGTCCCTGAGCTCTGGGCGACGGGAGACCCGGCCGACACGCTGAGCCGAGGCGCGATTCTCGCGCAGGTCCTCGCCACCAAGGGGCTCGACGACGCGCAGGTGCGCGAGATCACGCGGCTCCTGCGCACCTACAAGAGCCCGCGCTCGATCCGCCCCGGCAGCTCGGTCCGGTTCTATCCGCGCGGCGGCGGCGTTCCGAACAAGATCCGGCTCGATATCACCCCGGACTCCACGCTTCGTTTCACCCGCGTGGATTCCGCGTGGACCGCGCACGTGGAGCTCAAACCCTTCACGATGGACACCGTCGTGGTCACGGGTCTCATCGAGACGAGCCTCTGGGCCGCGCATCTGGGAGGCGACGTCGACCGCCTCGGCAAGCGCGGCTTCGAAGACCTCGTCTACGACATGGCCGACGTGTTCGCGTGGAAGGTGGACTTCACGCGCGACCTCAGGAAGGGGGATTCATTCCGGCTCGCGCTCGAGCGGAAGATTCGCGGCGACGGGTCGATCCGGAGCCGCCACTTCCTCGCGATCGAGCTGACCAACGGAGATCGCGTGCTCCGCGCGATCCCGCGCCCGCGCGCCGGCGGCCGCTATGCGTATTACGACGAGGACGGACACTCGCTCCACGGCGCGTTCCTTCGCTATCCCGTCCCCTACCGCATCACGAGTCGCTTCACGAGCCGGCGCTACCATCCGATCTTGAAGCGCTACCGTGCGCACGAGGGAATCGACTACGGAGCGCCCACCGGCACGCCGGTCGACGTGACCGCGTCGGGCATCGTGACGCGCGCGGGATGGGCTGGCGGCTACGGACGGCTCGTCGAGGTTCGCCACGCCCAGGGCATCCGGACGCGGTACGCACACCTGAGCGCGATCGCGCCTGGGATCCGTCCCGGAGCCAAAGTGGATCAGGGGGACGTGATCGGTCGCGTCGGATCCTCGGGGCTCGCGACCGGACCGCATCTCCACTACGAGTTCTTGAAGGACGGGCACCATCAGAATCCGCTCACCGTCGAGATGCCGGGTCAGGTGCCGCTGGCGTCGTCCCAGATGGACGCGTTCCAGAAGGACCGGGACCACGCGCTCGCCCTCATCGAGGGGGTACCGATTCCGGAGGAGACCCGCTTCGCCACCGCCCAGCACGATCCCGCACGGAGAGCCTCGCGACGCTGAGCCGTTCCTCGATCGTCGTTGACTCCGCTCGCGAACCTTTCGTACGTTCGCGCCCGCTCGCCCCATCGCTCTGGTCCCGGGACTCCCAAACGACATGGATCGCAATCCCGCCATCCTGACCATTTTCATTCCGATCCTCATGATGGCCGGAATGTGGGCCTGCCTCGAGATCGGATTCCGGGTCGGCCGCAAGCGACGCGCCTCTCGTACGGGCGAGACCAACGACGAGATCACCGCGGTGGTCGCGGCCGTGCTCGGACTGCTCGGGCTCGTACTGGCATTCGCGTTCGGCAACGCTCAGGAGCGATTCACCGCACGACGGGCGCAGATCGTGGAAGAGGCCAACGCGATCGGAACCGCCTACCTGCGTCTCGATCTGCTCGCCCCGGAGGAGCAGAGGCTCCTTCGCCCACTGTTCCGGGAGTACCTCGAGACGAGGATCGCCACATTCGATCGCATCAGCGATCGCGCGGCGTACAAGGTCCTGCTGGCTCGTGGCGCCCGACTGCAGGAGGAGATCTGGAAGCGCAGCGCCGCTGCGAGCCAGGCATCGCCCAACCCGGCGACCCCCATCCTGCTTCTAGAGGCGCTCAACAAGATGATCGACATCACCACCACGCGCGACCTGGCCACGACGACACACGCGCCGTTCCTCATTCTGGCCCTCCTGGTCGTGCTCTCCTTCCTGGGAGCGCTCCTTGCTGGAGACACGCTGGCGCTCAAAGGCCGGCGCTATCCGCTCCACATGGCGCTCTTCGCCCTGGCCATCGCGACCACGGTCTACGTGGTGATCGACCTGGAGTATCCGCGCGTGGGGTTCATCACCTTGAAGCACATGGACCGCTCGATGGTTCAGCTGCGCGACTTGATTCGATAGCAGACCCCGCGTGAAGCCAAAGGGCGGCGAGGGAGACCTTCCCTCGACGTAGGAGCGTCCGAGGTCATTGTCTGGCAACAGGGTTGTGCCCACGGTGGTCGCCGGTGCACACTTCGGACGTGGCAAGGCATCCAGGTCGATGGCTCGATCGAGCCACCAGGAACCCAGAGCTGCTCGCGCTCGTGACCGCGCTCGCCCTCGCGGGCTCGGCTCCGTCGGCACGCGCCGACCAGCCGACGCCGCACGCCCCGGATCAAGTCACCGAGGGTCGAACGCTCATCTCGATTCCGGACACGACGGCGCTCTCGCCCAGCGAGCGCGCGATCCTGGCTCTGGAGCGCGGCCGGAGCGCAGCCATCGCTCGTCAGGACACAGCGTGGCTCTCGACCCTCTATGCCCCGGATTTCCGAGGCGTGGCCGGGAACGGCATCCGGATCGGGCGCCAGGATCTCTTTCGAGTCTTCGGCCGCGATGACCCGGTCAGCCGCTTCCTCATCGATGAGCTGGCCATTCGCTCGTATGACGGCGCGGCCACCGTCACGGGGCGCCTGCGAACCTTGGCCGCCACCGGAGAGGTGACGGCGGAGTCGCGGTATCTGCACGTCTATGTGAAGCGCGAGACACGATGGCAGCTCGTGGCCGCCCAAGCCACGGTGGTGCCCCAGCCCGCGAAGCGGTAGTTGTGCCGTAGGCGGGTCCGGCGCTACCATCTCGGTCTCGTAGTCACCGCCGTTCACCATCGACCAACCCGGAGGAGCGCATGCGTGCCTTGATCGCAGCACCCGGCATCACGCAGACCATCCGGGCCACGCTCGCCCTCTAAGCCGCTCGCGGGAATCCGCCGATCGGCCGGGACGCGCGTCCCGGCACGAAAGGAGTTCCCCGTAGAGAGCCCATTCAAGAAATGGACGTCGAGGTGGACGCGCGTCTGGACGCGACTCCGCCGTAAGACGAGCACCGAGCTGGACCCGCGGACGCTCGAGCGAATCCAGGACCGAAAGCAGATGCGGCGGACCTATCGGAAGAGCCGGTTCAACCCGGTTCGTCCCTGCTACGACTGTGGCGCGCCGGTCGTTCCGGACCATTACCTGCTGGCGTCGGAGCCGGCCGTGCTGTGCCAGGTCTGCCGGCTGCTTCTGACCGGCGACCCCGACAAGGCCGTGTCGCTCGGCGACGATGAGTAGGATGGCCCCGGCGGGGGTGACTCCGCCGGGGTTCCCTTGGGGCGGTTATTGAAAATTGATGTTGATTTTCAAGAACCACGGATCACAATGGAGACATGGCCGAACCGCGCCGCTCCATCACGTCCAGCGCCCA
>Ga0207703_10001739_pt1 | contig 19550 bp, 15 predicted proteins | sample KBSSwiS12_FD_184304 | JGI IMG/M metagenome (GOLD analysis project Ga0207703, IMG submission 184304) | Switchgrass rhizosphere microbial communities from Kellogg Biological Station, Michigan, USA - KBS Switchgrass S1-2 (SPAdes) (version 2) | ecosystem: Host-associated > Plants > Roots >...
CTTCCCGACGACCCGGCCGCCGCCGCCTTCGCCCGACAGGCGGCGGAAGACGCCGCGCCAGAAGAGCTGCCGGAGCTTTCGGCCGCCGACATCGCCGCCAACCTGGTCGATTTCTGGGGGTTTGGAGAGCTGCGGCGGGGCCGCAAGCCGATCCTGCGGGTGGCGCCCCTGGCCGACGCCCAGACGCCGGCGCTCACCCGGCTGGAGATCGTGCAGGACGATGCGCCGTTCCTGGTCGACAGCCTCATGGGCGAGATCGCCGCCCAGAGCCTGTCGGTTCGGGCGATGGTCCACCCCGTCGTCGAGCTTCGCCGCGATGCGCGCGGCGCCCGCGTCGCTGGTCCCGCAAACCGGCGGGAGTCCATGATCCAGGTGGTCCTGGAGGACCTGGGGCCGGATCGGGAGGCGGCGCTGCTGGCGGGCGTCAAGGCGACCCTGGCCGACGTCCGCGCCGCCGTCGCCGACTTTCCCAAAATGCTGCAGCTGCTCGGCCGGACCATCGCCGAACTGGGCGCGCGGCCCGGCAAGGCCACCGCGGAGGAGCTGGCGTTCCTGTCCTGGCTGGAAGCGGAACAGTTCGTCTTCCTGGGCGCGCGGGTCTACGAGTTCCCCCGGCTTCCCAACGGCGACTACGCGCCCGAGGAGCCGCTCTATCAGGACGTGGGCGGCCTGGGCGTGCTGCGCGATCCGACCCGCACGGTCCTGCGCCGCGCCAGCGAGCCGGCGGTGCTGATGGGAGACCGGCTCGACCGCATCCTGCGGGAATCCGCCGTCACCGTGGCGAAGGCGAATTCCAAGAGCCGCGTCCATCGCCGCGGCTACATGGATTACGTCTCCATCAAGCGCTACGACGCCGAAGGCCGTCCGATCGGCGAGGTCCGCTTCGTCGGCCTCTTCACGGCGGAAGCCTATGACGAGCCGGTCGACGCCGTTCCCCTGATCCGCGAAAAGGCGGCGTCAGCCTTGCGGCGGGCGCACGCCATTCCCGGCGGGCACAACGAGAAGCGCCTGAAGAACATCCTGGAGAACCATCCCCGGGACGAGCTCTTCCAGATAAGCGCCGAAGAGCTGCTCGATCAGGCGCTCGGCATCCTGCACCTCTACGACCGTCCGCGGGTGGGGCTGTTCGAGCGGCGCGACCCCTTCGGCCGTTTCGCCTCGGTGCTGCTGTTCCTGCCGCGCGGCCAGTACGATTCCGAGATCGAGCGCCGTGCGGGCGAGATGCTGGCTCGCGCCTATGGCGGCCACGTCTCGGCCGCCTACCCCGCCCTGCCGGACGCGCCGCTGGCGCGCATTCACTACATCATCGGCTTCGCGCCGGGCGGACACGCCTGGCCCGACCTGCGCGCCTTGGAGGCGGAGATCGCCGAGGTCGCGCGGCGTTGGCGCGACCGGTTCGAGGCCGCCGTGCGGGCGCGCCGAGGTCCGGCCGCCGAGACCGCCGAGACCCTGCGCCGCTGGCGCGACGCCTTCCCGCCCGGCTACCAGGCCCGCTTCGACGCCGCCGAAGCCTTGGCCGACCTCGACGTGATCGAGGCGATGGGCGAGGCGCCGGTGCGCGTGCGCGCCTATCGCCTGCCCAGCGACAGCCCGACCCAGTTCCGCTTCAAGCTCTACCGGCGGGATTCGCCCGCACCCTTGGCCGAGGTGCTGCCGATCCTGGAGCACATGGGCTTGAAAGCCATGGCGGAGGCCGGTTTTCCGCTGGCCGTCGGCCCGGATCGCACCGTCTGGACCCACGACTTCGAGATCGAGGACCCGCAGGGCGAGCGCCTGGCCTTCGCCGAGACCAAGCCGGCCTTCGAGGCGGGTGTGGAGGCGGTTTGGTCGGGCCGCACCGAGAGCGACGGCTTCAACCGCCTGGTGCTGGAGCTGTCCATCCCGTGGCGCGACGCGGCGCTGGTGCGGGCGCTGGCGCGCTACCGCCAGCAATCCGGGCTCGACCCCACCCAGCGCTCGCAAGAGGAGGCGCTGGCGAACAACCCCGCGGTGACCCGGCTGATCCTCGACCTGTTCCGCACCCGCTTCGATCCGGCGCTCGCCGTCGGCCTCGACGCCCGGGTCCGCCAGGGCGAGGCGGTGATGGCGGGGATCATGGAAGCCTTGCAGCGGGTCGAAAGCCTGGACGAGGACCGGGTGCTTCGCCGCCTGGCGTTGCTGGTCCAGGCGATCCAGCGCACCAACTTCTATCAGCTTGGCGAGGACGGCGCGCCCAAGCCCCACATCGCCTTCAAGGTGGCCAGCGGCGAGCTCGCCGACCTGCCCGCGCCCAAGCCTTTCCGCGAGATCTTCGTCTGGGGCGTGGACGTCGAGGGGGTGCACCTGCGTTTCGGGCCCGTCGCCCGCGGCGGCCTGCGCTGGAGCGATCGCCGCGACGACTTCCGCACCGAGGCGCTCGGCCTGGTGAAGGCCCAGCAGGTCAAGAACGCGGTCATCGTGCCGGTGGGCTCGAAGGGCGCCTTCTATCCCAAGCTCGCGCCCAAGGGGGCGGGGCCAGACGCGGCGCGGGACGCGGCGATCTCCGCCTACAAGACCTTCCTGCGCGGCCTGCTGGACCTCACCGACAATCTGACGCCGGCCGGTCGCGTCGCCCACCCGGAAGGCGTCGTCGTCCACGACGGCGACGACCCCTATCTGGTCGTCGCCGCCGACAAGGGCACGGCGACCTTCTCCGACACCGCCAATGGCGTCGCGGAGAGCTATGGCTTCTGGCTGGGGGACGCCTTCGCCTCGGGCGGTTCGGCCGGCTACGACCACAAGGCCATGGGCATCACCGCCCGCGGCGCCTGGGAGGCCGTCAAGCGCCACTTCCGCGAGCTGGGCAAGGACATCCAGGCCGAGCCGTTCAGCGTGATCGGCGTGGGCGACATGTCGGGCGACGTGTTCGGCAACGGCATGCTGCTGTCGGAGCAGACCCGGCTGCTGGCCGCCTTCGACCACCGCCACATCTTCCTCGACCCCGATCCGGACCCCGCGCGCTCGTTCGCCGAGCGACGACGGATGTTCGCCCTGCCCCGGTCGTCCTGGAACGATTACGACCGCCAGGCCATCTCCACCGGCGGCGGGGTCTTCGCACGTTCGTCCAAGTCGATTCCACTGAGCCCGCAGGTCCAGGCGGCGCTGGCGGTGGACGCCGACGAGCTCAGCCCGACCGAGCTGATCTCGGCGATCCTCAAGGCGCCGGCCGAGCTTCTCTACCTGGGCGGCATCGGCTCCTATGTGAAGGCGACGGGCGAGAGCCACGCCCAGGCGGGCGACAAGACCAACGACGCCGTGCGGATCAATGGACGCGACCTGCGGGTCAAGGTGGTCGGCGAAGGGGCGAACCTGGGGGTCACCCAGGCCGGGCGCATCGAGTTCGCCCAGGCTGGCGGGCGCATCGACACCGACGCCATCGACAACTCCGCCGGCGTGGACTGCTCCGACCACGAGGTGAACATCAAGATCCTCACCGGAATGCTGGAGCGGTCGGGCGGGCTGTCGCGACGACGGCGCGATACGCTGTTGCGGTCGATGACCGAGGACGTGGCCGCCCACGTGCTGGCGCACAACAGAAGCCAGACCCTCGCGCTCTCGCTGATGGCTATGGACGCCGTCGGCGAGCTGGAGCCGCACACCCGGTTCATCGCCAGGCTGGAGGCCGAGGGCCGTCTCGACCGCGCCGTCGAGGGGCTGCCCGACGCGCCGACGATCGCGGCGCGGGCCGAGGCGGGTGTCGGCCTCACGCGGCCCGAACTCGCGGTCCTGCTGGCCTACGGCAAGCTGGAGCTGAAGCGCGATCTGGTCGCCAGCAGGGCGGTCGAGGATCCGTGGTTCGAAACGACTGTGGAAGGCTACTTCCCCAAGCCGCTGCGGCGCTGGCGCGAGGCGGTGCGCCGCCATCGCCTGCGGCCGGAGATCATCGCCATGGTCGTGGCCAACGACGTGGTCGACCGCTGCGGTCCAAGCTTCCCCGAACGGCTGATGAGCGCTGCGGGCTGCGATGTGCGGGCCTTCATCACCGCCTACGAAACCGCCAAGGCCGTGCTGGGCTTCGAAGCCCGTTGGGCCGAGGTCGAGGCGCTGGAGGGCGCGGCGCCGGCCGCCGGCCAGATGGCCCTGTTCCGCCAGCTTGCGGCGGCCCTGCGGGGAACCACCTTCTGGTTCGCACGGCGCGCGGCGCGCGGCGGAACCGGAGTCGCCGGCCTGGCGGCGCGCTACGGCAAGGATTTCGCCAGGCTCGAGGAGATCGCCCTGTCGGTCGCTTCGCCCGTCGAGCGGGCGGCGATCGAGGACCGCGCCCGCGCGCTCGCGGACGCCGGCGCGCCCCAGCCGCTGGCCGAGGCCGCTTCCGTGCTTCAGGCGGTTAGCACCGCGGCCGATCTCGTCGATCTGGCCGACGCCTCGGGCTGGCCTCTGCGCAGCGCCGCCCAGGTCTATCACGCCGCCGGGGAGGTCTTCGGCTTCGACCGGCTGCGCGCCGCCGCCGCCGGCTATGCGGTGGGCGACAGCTTCGAGCGCACCGCCCTGCGGCGCCTGTTCGAAGATCTGCTGGCGGAGCAGGCGGCCGTCGCACGAGCGGTGTTGACCGCCGTCGGCAAATCCCGCGCGGCGGCCGATGCGGAGGGAGCTCGCGCCGCGGTGGACGCCTGGGCCACGCCGCGCGCGGAGCAGGTCGCCGCGGCCGGCCGCACGCTTGCCGAGATCGAGGCCGGCGCCGGGCCCTGGAGCTTCGCCAAGCTGACCATCGCCAACGCGGCCCTGCGCGAACTGGCGATGGGAGAACCGGCGAAACGGAAGCGGCGCTGAGGGTCCTTGCGGCTCAGTGCCGGAAGACGCGCACGCCGGTGAAGACCATGGCGATCCCGCGCGCGTTCGCCGCCTCGATCACCTTGTCGTCGCCGATCGAGCCGCCGGGCTGGATGACGGCGGTGCATCCGGCGTCCGCCGCCTGCAGCAGGCCGTCCGGGAAGGGAAAGAAGGCTTCGGAGGCGCAGGCGGAGCCCGTGAGGTCGAGCCCGAAGTCGGCCGCGCGCAGCGCGGCGATGCGAGCGGAATCCTTGCGGTTCATCTGACCCGCGCCGACACCGAGCGTCTGGCCCGCCTTGGCGTAGACGATGGCGTTGGACTTGACGTGCTTGGCCACGGTGAAGGCGAACAGCATGTCCGCCACCTCGGCTTCCGTGGGCGCGCGCTGCGTCACCACCGTCAGGTCGGCCGGCGTGAGGCGCGCGGTGTCGCGGCTCTGGACCAGGAAACCGCCGGCCACGGAGCGGAACACCTCGCCCGCCGCCTTCGGGTCGGGAAGGCCGCCGGTGACCAGCAGGCGCACGTTCTTCTTCTTGCGGAACAGGGCCGCCGCGTCCTCGTCGACGTCGGGCGCGATGACGACCTCGGTGAAGATCTCCAGGGCCTTGGCCGCGGTCGCGGCGTCAAGCCGGGTGTTCAGGGCGACGATGCCGCCGAAGGCGCTGGTGGGGTCGCAGGCGAGCGCCCGCTCATAGGCTTCCAGCAAGGATCCGCCCGTGGCGACGCCGCAGGGGTTGGCGTGCTTGATGATGGCGCAGGCGGGGCTTTCGCGCGGGTCGAATTCCGCGATCAGCTCGAACGCCGCGTCGGTGTCGTTGATGTTGTTGTAGCTCAGCTCCTTGCCCTGGAGCTGACGCGCGGTGGCCACGCCCGTGCGCGGATCGGCGAAGCGGTAGAAGGCCGCGGCCTGATGGGGGTTCTCGCCATAGCGCATGGTCTGGACCAGCTCGCCGGCGATCGCCTTTCGGGCCGGCCATTCCTCACCGAGCGCCTTGGCGAACCAACCCGAGATGGCCGCGTCATAGGCGGCGGTGCGGGCGTAGGCGCGAGCCGCCAGGCGCTTGCGCAGATCGAGACTGGTGGCGCCGTCTGCGGACAAGGCCGCCAGCACCTCGGCGAGATCTGCGGGGTCGGTGCAGACCGCGACATAGGCGTGGTTCTTGGCCGCCGAACGGATCATGGCGGGACCGCCGATGTCGATGTTCTCGATGGCGGTGGCGTAGTCGGCGCCCTTCGCGATCGTGGCCTCGAAGGGGTAGAGGTTGACGTAGACGAGGTCGATGCCGCCGATGCCGTGGGCCTCCATCGCCTGCTTGTGCTCAGGCGCGTCGCGGACCCCCAGCAGACCGCCGTGCACCACCGGGTGCAGCGTCTTGACCCGGCCGTCCATCATCTCCGGGAAGCCGGTCAGGTCGGAAACATCCTTCACCGGCAGTCCCGCCTCGGCGATGGCCTTGCGCGTGCCCCCGGTCGAGACGAGCTCCACGCCCATGCCCGCAAGCGCGCGGGCCGCCTCGACCAGGCCGGTCTTGTCGGAAACCGAGATCAGGGCGCGGCGCACCGGCGCCTTTTCGGGGGCTTGCGGGAAGTCGGGGGCGGCGGGCACGGGATTCTCCTCTTCGGCAGGAAGGAAAAGGCCCAGGCGAGCGGCTCCGATGAGGTCGCCGCGCTCCCCGGTGGTCGCCCACCTCCAATTCGCCAGTCACGCGGGACAGATCGGGCTTAAGCCGCGTCCGAGGCGGCGTCAACGCGGCGGGCGGCCGACAGCTTCCAGCGCAGCCGCGCGCCTTCCGCCACCCGCGCCTGACCGCGCAGGACGATCTGCTGGGAGCGCCGCGCCTGACCCATCTGGAAGTGAACCGACGGCTCCAGCGACACCTCCAGCGCATCGTTGCGCAGCCACCAGCCCCGGTCGTCGCCGCCAGTGCGGAGCAACACGCTCTGGCCGTCGCGGGCGACCTGCGCGTGCACGTCGGGGTGGAGGTGGAAGCGGGCGGAGAAGGGCAGGAAGCGCCGGCCGTCGGCCCCTGAGGCTCGATTCGCCGGCCGCAGCCGATCCTCGCCCCTGAGCTCTTCGGTCCGAAGGTTGAGATAGAGCCGCCGTTCATGCCGCAGGCCGAAGCGATCGACCCAGCCGTCATGTCCCGCCTCCAGCCAAAGCGCGTGCGGCGCCGCGTGGCGACGGACCTCCACCTGGCGCGCGGCGCCGGCAAGTCTCGGCCCCAGCATCTCGGCGGCCAGGCCCCGAAGCGGCTCTCCGCAGGCCGCATCGGCCATGGCCAGGGTTGAGGCGGCGTCCACAAGCCGCATGGCCTGGGGCGCTTGAGCGTCCGGCGACCAGCCGCCACCGACGAAGAGGCGTCGTCCACCCACCAGCACCTCCACGGCCAGCGGCTGGGCGCAGGCGGTGACGCTCCAGGCCCCCGGCGCCGCGGGCGCGGCGTCGACCATCACCTGGATCGCGGGACTTTCCAGCCGATGGTATCCGCCGCATTCGGCCGGCATGGGCCGCCCCTCGAGCTCGTCCCGCATCTGCGCGGCGGCGACATAGGCGCGCTCCAGCGCCTCGCCGCCCTGGAACGCCGCCAGGCGCCCGTCGCGCAGGGTGAAGAACCGCACCGCCGTCCCCAGCCGGTCGAGCGCGCGCGACAGCTCCTCCGGCGGCGCGAGGCCCCGCTGGGACAGCGCCTCGTCCAGCGCCGCCAGGTCGAAATAGAGCTCGAGCGCCGCCTGCGGACTCCGCGAGCCGTGCCCGCCCTCCGCCGGCGCGGCGGCGCGAAGCGCGCGCCGCAGCCGATCCAAGGCGTGGGCCAGCAGCCGGTCCGCGGCGAGCGCCGTCGCCGCCAAGGCTGCGGCAGCCGCCCGCTCCGCCGCCCGCGCGGGACCGTCGTCGATGCGCAGCAGGAACCGCGCCTGGCGCGCCAGGTCCAGCGCGAGCTGCGACGCTTCGGCGTCGGAAGCCCGGACAGAGAGGGCGCGGATGGCGCAGGCGAGGTTGAAGACCCGCCGCTCCAGCGCCTCTGGGCTCCAGGCGAAGGCGTTCCACCCGCCAAACGTGCGCGACCACTCCAGCGTCAGACGCAGGGCCTCGGCCGACCCCTCGGGTCCGGCGGCGAGCAGGTCGCGCAGCCAGACGAACCGGTGCAGAGCCACGGCGAACCGCCGGCTGGGAGAGGCGCGGTTCCAGGGGTTTCCGCCCCGGCCGAGCGCCAGGGTTTCGCCCGCCAGCACGAAGGCGCCGGCGACGATCTGCCGCCCGAGGCTCGGGTTGCCGGGCCGGAGATCGTTGGGGATCGCGCCCAGGCCCGTAGGCCTGGCCTGCGACAGCAGCCAGCGATGCGGCGCGCTCCCCGCCAGCTCCCAGCTCAGCCGGCGGCGGGCGGCGACCAGCAGGGCGGCGGCGACAGGTCGTCCCGGCAGGCGGTCGAACGATTTGCCTCCCGCCAGGCTCATCCGTCAGCCTCCGCGAAGGGCCCGGATGTTGTCGGCGTACCGCGCGACGCCGCCCTTGAAGACGGCGCTGCCGGCGACCAGCGCGGTCGCCCCCGCCGCAAGGCAGGCCGGCGCGGTTTCCGATGTCACGCCGCCGTCGACCTGCAGGATCACATCGCGCCCGGAGGCGTCGATCATGCGGCGCACGGCCTCGATCTTCTTCAGCTGCGAGGCGATGAAGCGTTGGCCGCCGAAGCCTGGGTTGACCGACATCACCAGGACCAGATCCGTCTCCTCCAGCACCCAGGGCAGGAAGCCGGGATCGGTGGTGGGGTTCAGGACCACGCCGGCCTTGGCGCCCAGCTCGCGGATGCGCGCCAGGGTGCGGTGCAGGTGCGGACCGGCCTCGGGGTGGACGCTGACGATCTGGGCGCCGGCGGTGACGAAGGCCTCGAGGTAGGGGTCCGTCGGCGCGATCATCAAGTGCACGTCCAGCGGAATCGAGACGTGCGGGCGGATCGCCTGCACCACCGCCGGCCCAATGGTGATGTTCGGCACGAAGTGGCCGTCCATGACGTCCAGGTGCAGCCAGTCGGCGCCCGCCGCCTGCACGGCGCGCGACTCCTCGCCCAGGCGCGCGAAATCGGCGGCGAGGATCGAAGGCGCGATGATGGGCGAAGCCGCCATAGGCTACGCCATAAGCTGATGCGCCCGTTGCGACCAGAGGGTGCGCGCGGGCTGCGGTCAGGCCTTGCGCCGCAGGCGCGCGACGTAGAAGCCGTCGATGCCGTCGGCCCGGTGTTGCGGCAGGATTCGCAGCGCGCCGTCGGCCCGAAGGCTCGCCTCCGGCGCCCCGCCCTCGCCCGGCCCCATGGGCTCGATCGCGACGTCGGCGCGTCGTTTCAGGAAGGCCTCGATCTGCGCCTCGCCCTCTTCCGGCTCGAGGGAGCAGACGCAATAGACCAGCCGCCCGCCGGGCTCGACCCGCTCCGCGGCCGCGTCCAGCAGCCGCGCTTGGACGGCGGAGAGACTCGCCACGTCGCCGGGGCGCGCCGTCCACAGGACGTCGGGATGGCGTCGGAAGGCGCCCGTCGCCGAGCAGGGCGCGTCCAGCAGCACCGCGTCGAAACGGCGCGAGTCCTTCCACTCTGCGGCGTCCGCCGTCACCACCTCGGCGGAAAGTCCGGTCCGGGCCAGGTTGGCGCGCAGCCGCTCCAGCCGTGGGGCCGAACGATCGACGGCGGTGACCTGCGCGCCGGCGGCTGCGAGCTGCATGGTCTTGCCTCCAGGCGCGGCGCAGAGGTCGAGGGCGGAGCGGCCGTCCAGGTCGCCGAACAGCCGCGCCGGGATCGCCGCAGCGGCGTCCTGCACCCACCAGCGCCCTTCGGCGAACCCCGGCCATCCCGCGATGTCCCCCCGCCGCGAGGTGCGCACGCCGCCGCCGGGCAGGACCTCGCCCTCGAGCGCAGCGGCGATCGCGGCGGCCTCGGCGGGGTCGCGGAGCGAGAGGTCGGCGGCCGGTTCCTGGGTGATCACGGCGGCGAGCGCCAACGCCTCCTGCGGCCCATAGGCCGCAATCCAGCGCGCCAGGAGCCAGGGCGGCGCCAGCGATTCGGGCCGGTCCAAGCTCGGCGGGTCGCGCAGCATCGCGCGCAGCACCGCGTTGACGAGGCCCTTGAAGGCCCGGCCCTGCCGGTCGCCTGCGGCGAGCTCGACGCTGGTCGAAACCGCCGCGTGCGGCGCCGCCCGCAGGACGAAGAGCTGGGCCATCCCCAACCGCAGCACGTTCACCACGCGCTCCGGCGGCGGCTTGTTCAACCGACCTTGCAAGGCGATGTCGATGGGACCCAGATGGCGGAGCGTCGCCAAGGCCGCCGCGCGCGCGAAGGCACGATCGCGGGGATCGAGCCCGGCGAGCGCGCCGCTCGCCGCGGCCTCGTCCAGGCCGGCCCGCCGGGAGAGGGCGGCGGTCAGCAGCTCAAGAGCGGCCTTGCGGCCCGGCAGCCCGGCGCCCTCGGAGGGCCCCTCTGGTTTCAAATTGCTCACGGACGCCGGCGTGCCTGCTTGGCCGCGCCGACGCAAGGCCCGACGTCTAGGGCGTGGCCGGCAAGCGGCGGCTGACCTGAAGAACGGCCAGGCCAAAGATCGCCATGCCAACCCCGGTCACGACGTGGGCGAGAGCCAACACATGCGCCGCGGTCTTATCGCCGGCGATCACCATGGCCAGGCTCGGAAGCGCGATCAGATTGCCGATGTTGGAGACCATCAGGTTGCTCCAGGCGAGCCGGACCGGCGTGTCGTCGCCGGCGATCCCGTAGAACGCGCCCATGGCCGCCAGGCTCGCCCAGCCAAGGACGCTCATATAGCTGCTGACCGGAACCAGGGTGAAATCGTTCGATGTTCGTATCACCACGGCGAGCACCATGCTCGCCAAGGCGTAAAGCGCCGCCGATCCAAAGAAGGCGATGGAAATCCTCGACATCGGCTGCTCCCAACTGTGGTGTTGCAGGTAAAACCAGCAACGCGAATCCAAGGCAACGCTAGTAAATGTCGCGGCTCGCGCCTACACCCGCGGCATGAACGACACCCCGCCCAACGCCGCGCCCGGCAAGCCGCTCAGCCCGGCCGCTCGGCGCGCGCTCGATGAGGCGGAGGCGCGGCGCCAAGCGGACGCCGCACAGGCCGCGACGCAAGATGAGCGGGGCGGCCCCCGCGGGCCGGAGCCCACGCGCTTCGGGGACTGGGAGCGCAAGGGCATCGCCGTCGACTTCTGAGCGGCCGAAGTTTCACGCGGGAAACGCAACGGTTCGCCGTGGATTGACAGCGTCACATATTCACGCTGTGTTCCCTTTTAGTTCGCTTTCCGGCTGGCGGCCGCGCCACGGCGTGTGGATAAGTTGTTCTCTACCCACAAGGACTTAAGATGACGGCACAGGTGGTGACCCTGGCGTTCTCAGGCGTGGACGCCGTCCGCGTCGACGTGGAGGTCCAGTTCACCCGCGGCGAAGCCAAGTTCATTCTGGTCGGCCTGGGCGACAAGGCGGTCGCCGAAAGCCGCGAGCGGGTGCGCGCCGCCTTCGCGGGCCTTGGCCTGGCCTGGCCTGGAAAGCGGATCGTCGCCAACCTCGCGCCGGCGGACCTGCCCAAGGTGGGCAGCCACTACGACCTGCCCATCGCCCTGGCCGTCATGGCCGCCATGGGTGTCATCCCGCCTGACGCGCTCGACGGCTGGGCGGCGATGGGGGAGCTGTCGCTGGATGGCCGCATCGCGCCCGTGGCAGGCGCGCTTCCGGCGGCGGTCGCCGCCGGCGGGCTGGGGCTGGGCCTCATCTGCCCGCAGGCCTGCGGGCCGGAGGCGGCGTGGGCGGGCGAGACGCGGATCCTCGCCGCGCCGTCCCTGATCGCTCTGGTGAACCATTTCCGCGGCGTCCAGGTGCTGTCGCCGCCGAAGCCCGGCGCCCTGCGCGAGGTCGGACGCGCCCCCGACCTGCACGAGGTGAAGGGTCAGGAGAACGCCAAACGCGCCCTGGAGATCGCCGCGGCCGGCGGCCACAACCTGCTGTTCATCGGCCCGCCCGGCTCAGGCAAGTCGATGATGGCCCAGCGCCTGCCGGGCCTGCTGCCCCCGCTGACGCCGGAAGAGCTGCTGCAGACCTCGATGGTCCATTCCATGGCGGGGCTGATCGCCAAGGGCGAGCTGTCCCGCGCGCGGCCCTTCCGCAGCCCGCACCACTCGGCCAGCATGGCGGCCCTGACCGGCGGAGGCCTGAAGGCGCGCCCGGGCGAGGTCAGCCTGGCGCACAACGGGGTGCTGTTCCTGGACGAGTTGCCGGAGTTCGGCGCCCAGGCGCTGGACGCGCTCCGCCAGCCCCTTGAGACGGGCGAGGTGGTGGTGGCCCGCGCCAACGCCCACGTGCGATATCCGGCGCGCGTGCAGCTGGTGGCGGCGATGAACCCCTGCCGCTGCGGACTGGGCGGTGCGGGAAAGGGCGCATGCGGGCGCGCCCCGCGCTGCCAGGGCGATTACCAGGGTCGAATTTCCGGCCCGCTGATGGATCGCATCGACCTGCAGGTGGAGGTCCCGCCCGTCACCCCCGCCGACCTCGCCCTCCCAGCGCCCGCCGAGGGCACGGCGGAAGCGGCGGCGCGCGTGGCGGGCGCCCGCGCCCTGCAGACGGATCGCGCCGCCGGCCGCGAAGGCGCCGCGGCGCTGAACGCTCAGGCCGACGGGGACTGGCTGGAGACGATCTGCGCCCTCGATGCGTCGGCCAAGGCCCTGCTCGCCCGCGCCGGGGAAGCCGGACGGCTGACCGCCCGCGGCTGGACCCGCTGCCTGAGGCTCGCCCGCACCATCGCCGACCTGGAAAGCTCCGAGTCCGTGCGCCGGACCCATGTGGCCGAAGCCCTGATCTATCGCCGCGTAACGCCCGCCGCCTCGGCCATCGCCAGCTGACGCCGCGCCCGCCAGGCGTTCCAGGTGCCGACCCCGAGGGCGGCGAAGATTAAATAGGTCCAGATGACGTTGGCGGTGACATAAGCCCACTGGTGAAGCTGGGGGTCGATGATCTTCGCCACGTGGGTCATGACGGCGAGCAGCTCGAACGCCGCAGCCGGAAGCGGCCAGAACTTCTTCGTTCGCAAGGAGATGACGAAAAGAAGCACGAGCATCAGCACGTCGCCGCCCAACGTGGCCAATTGAATACGCGGCCACGACATATCGCGAGCGATGACGGTGACCGCGCAGGAAATGCCGAGGCAGGCTCCGATCAGGCGCTCTTCCGGGTCGCCCTTCCAGACAGCTGCGCCGCACACGAGTGCGGTCACCAGATACGCAAACCAAACTGGTATCGCGATGGTCAAAAAACTGGGTCCCCCGACGTGTCGAGGGACCCAGCTTAGAACTCAAACTCGGTCTAAGCGAAAGCTCAGGCGGCCACCGAGCGAAGGGCGCGGCCGCTCTTGTGCGCCGTGACTTCGTTCTCGATGTTGATCGGGGGCTTCGTGCCGCCCGGATCGTCCATGGTGATCGCGCCCAGGCCGACCTGCTGCTTGGCCACGCTCAGTTCCTTGTGGGCTTCCACCAGGGCGCGGCGGGCCTCGGTCAGGGCGACCAGGGCTTGGCTGGCGCGCTCCATGGCGTCCTGGCCCACCAGGGCCGAGGCGCCGGCCTGGCGGCGCAGCGACGGAAGCTTGCCGGTGAAGTCGGCGGCCTTGGCCATCGCGACATCGACTGCGGACTCGGCGTCCCACAGGGCGGTGGCGATCACTTCAGCGGCCATGCGGCGTTCTTTGAGCATAGGATCCCTCCATCACGCGCCCGTCAGGGGTCGCGTGTTGCAAATTTGGGTTTCAGGTTTTCGGTTTAGTTGAGAGCTATACTAAACTGCGCGCTAACTGTTGCAGCGCTTGAAGCCCAGCGAGCATGGCCCCGAAGGCGAGAGCCGTGATTACGGCGATGCCCACGATGGCCCCGACCCGCGCAAGCGGGCCTAGGTCGTTACGGGTGGCTCGCCACTGTCCTCCGGCTTGAAATTCTCGTCGAGCAAGACCCAGGTCATGCAGAGGATTTCCCGCAAGACCATTTCCGAAGGCTTGAACGGCGCCAGCTTGCGGGTGGCTGAAACCAGGTGCCTGGCCATAGTGGCCTGCGCCGGGGTCGCCGCCAAATCCACGAGCTGCCGTTCCAACTGATCCCAGGAAAACATCGGGATGGTTTCGTCTCGCCGCTCCGCTGTCGGCCAGCGGGCTTCGAACGCGTCGATCTCCCGCTTCAGCCTGAGGGCCCGCCCGATCATCGCGCGGTCCTCGAAGTTGTGGCTCCACTCGCCCATTCGCCGTCTCCCTGTTGGCCTGCTCATCGGGCCACAGGTTGACGGGGCTGTCTGTCCTGATCGTGTCGTGTCCTGATCCGATAGGGACAGGGTTAACATCGAGGGCGCGCACCAGGCGGGCGGCTTCGTAGCGGTCCGGCACGCCGAGCTTGCGCCGCGCCCGGTCGCAATAGGTGTCGACCGAGGTCTTGGACATGCCAAGCTCGCGGGCGATCTCCTTGGAGCTGAGGTGCTGGTCGACCAGGCGCAGGCACTCCCGTTCGCGCTGGGTCAGCAGCTCGAGAGTGCGTCCGGTGATGGGCTCGCGCGTGGCCATGCAAGCACAAATTAAACGCGAGCTATGGATTTCGTCTACTTCCAAGGGCGTAAAGCGGCGCCGGAGGCCCCCTTTTCCGCGCTATTTTCGCCACAAATCGCCGGTTTGCGCGGCGTCGACGCCCTCGGCGCAGCCTGGACGCCGGGCGCGGCGCGCGCCAAGGTCGGGTGCGGGCGCGGGGGGCGTCCGTCTCGCGAGGTCCCGATGACTGCCGACGCCCAGGCCGAGCCGGCCGCCCCGCCGGCGCCGCGCCGCCGCTCCATGCTGGAGGTGGTGGGAGCGCTTCGCCAGCCCAAGGTGGCGGTCATGCTCGCGCTGGGCTTCTCGTCGGGCCTGCCGTTCCTGCTGACCGCCAACACCTTCGGCTACTGGCTACGCGATGAGGGCGTCAGCCTGAAGGCCATCGGCTTCATATCCTGGGTCGGCACGGCCTATTTCCTCAAGTTCCTCTGGTCTCCCATCGTCGACCGGATCGACGTGCCGCTGCTCGGCCGCCTGGGCCGCCGACGCGGCTGGATGCTGCTGTCGCAGATCATCGTCGCCCTGGGGCTGATCGGCATGACGGTCGCCGGGGTGCAGCCGGGGCTGATCGCCATCGGCGCCTTCGCCGTGCTGGTGGCCTTCGCCTCGGCGACGCAGGACATCGTCATCGACGCCTGGCGGATCGAGGCGGCGAGCGACAGCGACGAGGTGGGCCTGCTGACCTCCGCGGCCCAGCTTGGCTACCGCGGAGCTCTGCTGGTGACCGACGCGCTGGTCATCGCCGCCGCCGCGCGGTTCGGCTGGGCACCGTCCTACGCGGGCATGGCCGCCCTGATGTCCATTGGCGTCGTGGCGACTTTCGTGGCCTTCGAGCCCGCTCGCACGGAGGCCGCGATGCAGGCGAAGGCCACGCTGCTCAGTCCGAGAGGTCTGGCCGACGCCATCGTCGGCCCGTTCGTGCAGTTCTTCCGGCAGCACAAGGCGGTGGGGCTGTTGATGCTGGCGGCCGTCGCCCTCTATCGGCTTCCCGACTTCATCATGGGGCCGATGTACAACCCCTATTACCACGACCTCGGGGTGACGAAGGAGACGGTGGCGCTGGTCCGCGGCTCCTTCGGCCTGGTCGCGACCTTCGCCGGCATCGCGCTCGGCGGGGTGAGCTGCGTGCGCCTGGGCCTGCTGCCGTCGTTGATGCTGGGCGCCCTGCTGGAGGGGTTGGGCACCGCCGCCTTCGCCATCCTGAGCCTGCATGTGGACGGTCCGACCTTCGCCGCCGTCATGTCGGCCGACAGCTTCGCCCAGGCTTTCGCCGGCGTGGCCCTGGTCGCCTACATGTCGAGCCTGACCAACCTCGGCTACACGGCCACCCAGTACGCGCTGCTGTCGTCCACCTACGCCATGCTCGGCAAGTTCCTGAAAGGCTTCTCCGGCGTCACGGTCGAGGCGCTCACCCCGACCTATGGGCCGCTGGGCGCCTACGCCACGGCCTTCATCGGGGTGGGGCTCACCGCCATCCCCCCCATGCTGCTGTTCCTGCTGATCCACCGACTCAACCGCAGCCGGGGGGCCGGCGAGGCGGTCTAGGTCAGGCAAACCACCTGCGCCACCCGCAGGTCGCGACGCAGCACCGCCGCCGTCGCCCCATAGTTGGCCTGGGTGAGCGGAGGCCCCGACGTGGACGCCCCCGGCGACGGCTGGCCGCGGCTGGCGATCAGACGGGCCAGGGCCTCCGGCGTGGTCGTGTAGATGCGTCCGCGCCGGGGAGCCTCGGCGATCGTCACCCCGATCACGCGCCCGCTGGCGTCCAGGGCCGGCGCGCCGGAAATGCCGCCGAGAGAGCCGGTCAGGCCCCCGGTCCGGCCCACCTCCGCCCAGACCAGAACCGGCTCGGTGCGGGCGCCGTGCCCCCGGATCACAAGGTTCTCGCGACCGATCAGCCGGGTGGCCGCCTCGCCCGGCCGGCCTTGCGGGAAGCCCGGGTGATAGGCGAGCTCGCCTTCGCGCAAAGGTTCCTGCAGCGCCAGCGGCAAGGGGGGAGCGCCGCCGTTTGTGGACAGCAGGGCGGCCTCGCCCGCCGGATCGATGTGCGCGCGGGCGGCGACCCCCTGGCCCTCGCCCACCACCAGGGCCGCCTGCCGGCAGCCGTCCACGATGTGGCGCGCCGTGACCCAGACGCCGGAGGCGGCGACCGAAAAGGCGGTGCCGGTGGCGGGGCCCGCGCGGTCGGCCGCCTCCACGGTCACCGACGGATCGAATGGCGAAGCGGGCGCCAGGACCGACCCCGGCCGCTCCTTCGCGGCCTGGGCGGGCGAAGGCGCCTTCGCCGCCTCCCGGCGATTGAGCGACAGGAACAGCAGAGCGCCGACGACGCCCGCGTAGACCAGCCAGTCTGGGGGTCGCTTCAGGCGCACCGTCGCCTCAGCCTGCCACCGAGGCCGCCACGATCATCGCCGTGGCGATCTTGCAGCCGGCGAGTAGGGTCGCCGCCGCCATCTCGCCGTTCTGGATCCGCTTGGGTAGGCCGCGCAGCACCAGGTCCACAAGCCGGAAGACCAGCAGCTGAACGGCCACGGTCGCCACGCCCCAAAGCGCCAGGTCCGTCAGGTTCATGGCGGCCTTCAGCGAATAGGCGAGCGGAATCGCCAGGCCGACCAGCGCGCCCCCCACATCCAGGGCGGCGGCGATGTTGCCCTCGCGGATCAGTCGAATCTCGTGGTGCGGCGTGAGCAGGACGTAGACGGCGGCGGCGGCGAACAGCAAGCCCACGCTGACCGCCACATGCAGCAGGGTGACGGGGAAGCCTTGAGCGAAGGCCTGGATCTCCGGCGTGACCGTCATCTGCGCGCTCCTGAAGCGATTCAGGGGTTCGATAGCACGCTTTAAGGCTCAGCCTGCCCTTCGGCTTTGGTCTTGCGCCGGGCGCTGGCGCGCAGCTTCTCGCTCTCGCTCTTCAGCTGGCCGCAGGCGGCCAGGATGTCCCGCCCGCGGGGCGTGCGGATCGGCGAGGCGTAGCCAGCGCGGTTCAGCACGGCCGCGAAGGCCTCGATGGTCTTCCAGTCCGAGCATTCGTACTCGGAGCCCGGCCAGGGGTTGAACGGGATGAGGTTGATCTTTGCGGGAACGCCCTGCAGCAGCTTGACCAGCGCCTTGGCGTCGGCGGGGCTGTCGTTCACCCCCTTGAGCATCACATACTCGAAGGTCACGCGCTTGGCGTTGGAGAGTCCTGGGTAGGCGCGCACCGCCGCCATCAGTTCGGCGATCGGATATTTGCGGTTCAGCGGCACCAGCTTCTCGCGCAGAGGGTCGTTGGTGGCGTGCAGCGAGATGGCCAGCATGGCCTGGGTGCGTCGGCCGAGCTCGGCCAGTTCAGGGACCACGCCCGAGGTGGAGACGGTGATCCGCCGCCGCGAGATGGCGACGCCCTCGTTGTCGGCGATGATGTCGATGGCCGCGGCGACGTTGTCGAGGTTGTAGAGCGGCTCGCCCATGCCCATGAAGACGATGTTCGAGAGCCTGCGGTCTTCCTTTGGCGAGGGCCATTCGCCCAAGTCGTCGCGCGCCACCTGCACCTGGGCGACGATCTCGGCTGCGGTCAGGTTGCGCACCAGGGCCTGGGTGCCGGTGTGGCAGAAGGTGCAGTTGAGCGTGCAGCCGACCTGGCTGGAGACGCACAAGGCGCCGGCGCGGCCGACGTCGGGAATGTAGACGGTCTCGACCTCGATCCCGGGAGCCATGCGGATCAGCCATTTGCGCGTGCCGTCGCGGCTGACCTGGCGCTCCACCACCTCGGGGCGGGCCAGGGAGAAACGATCGGCCAGCGCGGCGCGGGCATCCTTGGCCACGTCGGTCATGGCCGAAAAGTCGGTCACGCCATAGTGGTGGATCCAGCGCCAGAGTTGGGAGGCGCGCATGCGGGCCTTCTCCGGGCGCACAACCTCATGCTCGACCAAGGCCTGGGCGAGCTCGGCGCGGGTCAGCCCGGAAAGATTGGGCGCCGCGGGCGTCGCCGGGGCGGCCGGCGCGCGCGAAAGGTCCAGGGTCACGCCCACGTAAGGGGTCCTCTTCTGGCGGGCCCGGTATATAGGCTAGGCGTGAACAGCCGCCAAACACCGGGAAGGGCGCCGATGAAGGCCTTGCTCAGCAAGACCACCGGGTTGGAAGGCTTGACGCTATGTGAGGCGCCGGATCCCGAGCCCGGGCCGAAGCAGGTGATGATCCAGGTGAAGGCCTGCGGGGTCAACTTCCCCGATCTGCTGATGATCGAGGATCGATACCAGTTCAAGCCGCCCAGGCCGTTTGCGCCGGGCGGCGAGTTCTCCGGCGTGGTGGCCTGGGCGGGCGAGGCGGTCTCCAGCCTGCAGGCCGGCGACCGGGTGATCGGCGGCAACAGGTTCGGCGGCGCGGCCGAGCTGGTCGCGGTCGACGAGGACCGGGTCATCGTCATGCCCGACAGCATGGATTTCGAGGACGGCGCGGCGCTGCTCACGACCTTCGGCACCAGCCAGCATGCGCTGAAGGACCGGGCCCGGCTGCAAGGCGGCGAGACCCTGCTGGTTCTCGGCGCCGCCGGCGGGGCGGGGCTTTCGGCGGTGGCCCTGGGCCGAGCCATGGGCGCGCGGATTATCGCCGCCGTCTCCACGCCTGAGAAGGCCGAGTTCTGCAAGGCGAACGGCGCCGACGAAGCCGTGATCTATCCCCGGGGGCCCTTCGACGCGGATCAGAGGAAGGCCCTGGCGCAGCTCTTCAAAGACGCCGTGGGCGAGGCGGGCGCGCACGTGGTCTATGACGCGATCGGCGGCGCCTACGCCGAAGCCGCGTTCCGGGCGCTGGCGTGGGAGGGCCGCTTCCTGGTGATCGGCTTCGCCGCCGGCGATATCCCGCGCATCCCGCTGAATCTGGTCCTGCTGAAGCACGCCGAGGTGCTTGGCGTCTTCTGGGGTGAGTGGGCCAGGCGCAATCCCGAGCGCCACCGCCACAACGTCGCCGAGCTGATGGCGCTCTACGAAGCCGGCAAGGCGCGGCCGGTGATCTCCGAGCGCTATCCCTTGGCGCGCGGCGCGGACGCCTTCGCCCGACTCGCCAACCGCGAGGCGCTGGGCAAGATCGTCGTGCAGATAGGATAGGACGAGCGTGGTGGCGGGACGCCTGGAAGGCAAGGTCGCGGTCGTCACCGGCGGATGCTCCGGCATCGGCCTGGCGAG
>Ga0207703_10001740_pt1 | contig 19531 bp, 25 predicted proteins | sample KBSSwiS12_FD_184304 | JGI IMG/M metagenome (GOLD analysis project Ga0207703, IMG submission 184304) | Switchgrass rhizosphere microbial communities from Kellogg Biological Station, Michigan, USA - KBS Switchgrass S1-2 (SPAdes) (version 2) | ecosystem: Host-associated > Plants > Roots >...
AAAGTTGGTACCAGGATCAGATTGAACAATGCCGATATTGCCACGACCAAGGTCAATCAGCAGGGTGCGTTTCCAACGTATGGAAACATCAATCTGGTTGCGAGTAAGAGCTCGGACGGCACATATCGCGTGCTGGTGAGGGAGCACGAGGGGGATAACCGAGGCAACGTGTTCGAGACTAGATTGACGTGTTTGTCGGTGGACGCGAGTGCCGGAGACGGCGGCAAGGTGGCGGTGGCCGGCTGATGCAGAACAACGAGAGAATCGACAGTTTGCAGGTCGCAGTCAAGTCTGCCATGCGCGGAAATAACGCACAGATATGGACATCTCTTCCCGGGATCCTGCAGTCGGTGAACTTGGACGCGATGACGTGCGAGGTTCAGCCATCGATTCAGGTGATGGTCTACGACAAGACCGGCAAGGGTCAGTTCAAGAACCTGCCACTGTGCGTCGACGTGCCCATTCAGTTCATCGGAGGAGGCGGTTACACGGCAACATTCCCCATGGAGAAGGGGGACGAGGGTCTCATCTCATTTGCGTGTCGGTGCATCGACGCGTGGTGGCAGAGCGGAGGGGTGCAGCCTCAGGCAGAGTTGCGGATGCACGATCTTAGCGACGGGTTTTTCATACCGGGGTTCAGGTCGCAGACGCGCAAGATCAGCAACATCAGTGCGAGCAGCGCGCAGTTGCGAAGCGATGACGGGCTGAACTACGTGGACGTGAACAAGAACACCGGCATCGTGAAACTCAAGGCGGTGACGGAGATCATACTCGACGCACCGGTGACTCACATGACCGGGACATTCAGCGCGGCGGGCGGCGCGGGACCAACTGGCGTGGTGACGGGCGATATTCACGTGAGTGGCACCATCACCGGCGACACGGACGTGGTCGTGGCCGGCAAGCCCGTGAAGAACCACGTGCACACGGATCCACAGGGCGGAAGCACGGGACCATTCTGATGAGATATCGAGCACTGGACGCGAATGGCGATTACACGTTTGGCCGCGGAGTCGGAAACTTCTTGGTGAACTCGCCGGCAACCGTGCGTCAGTCAATTGAGACTCGTCTCGGACTTCTGCAGGGCGAGTGGTATCTCAATCAGCAGAGCGGGACACCATGGCTTCAGCAGATCCTGGTGAAGGGCGCGGTAAGCAAGATATACGATCTCGCCATTCAGACGCGCATCCTGCAGACACAGGGTGTCAAGAGCATCATCACGTACAGCAGTTCTGCTGACCCGGTCGGCAGATCGCTGTCGGTGCAGGCTCTGGTTCAGACGATCTACAGCGTTGATCCCATCAACGTGGATGTCACCCTTGGAGGTAGTGCCTGATGGCGACTCTCGCCCCCATCATCTCCGATGCCGGTATCACCGGGTCGGACTACTCTGATATTCTGCAGCAGTTGAGGGTTGCGTACTTCTCGATCTACGGGTCGGACGCGATTCTGGATGACGACAGTCAGGACGGGCAGTTTCTCGCTGTCATCGCTCAGGCGATCTTCGATTGCGGTGGCGCGGCCATAGATGTCTACAACTCTTTCTCGCCGCTGACTGCGCGAGGCGTGGGACTGTCGAATCTCGTGAAGTTGAATGGGCTTCGTCGCCTCGTTGCCACCAACAGCCAGTGCGTTGTCGTGCTGACCGGCACTGTCGGCACTCCGATCGTGAACGGCATCATCGGTGATAACCAGAACCTGAGTACTCAGTGGGCGCTTCCGCCACTGGTGACCATCGGACTGGACGGAACGGTTACTGCGACCGCCACGGCCACGACTGTTGGTGCCACGCCGGCCGACGTGGACACGCTGACTGTCATCTTGACGCCGACTCTTGGATGGCAGACTGTCTCGAATGGTGCGAACGTGGCGAGTCCCGGATTGCCGATAGAGGACGATGCGACACTCAGGGTGAGGCAGTCGAGATCGACAGCGCTGCCCGCGATGACTGTCATGGAGGGAATCTTTGCGGCGGTCGATGCCATCAACGGTGTCACGGATCTCGCCACGTACCAGAATGATGATGATGTTGCAGACGCGAACGGCATGCCACCACACTCCATAGCCGTGGTCGTTCAGGGAGGGGACGCGAATCAGGTGGCCTCCGCCATTGCTCTGAAGAAGGCACCCGGTACCAAGACCAACGGCACCACGTCTGTTCTGGTGCTGGACAATAAGGGAATTCCAAACCTGATCAGGTTCTACGTTCTGGCGGCGGTTCCTCTGGTCATGCACATAACGATTCACCCACTGACCGGGTACGTGTCGACGACCGGCGACACGCTCAAGCAGGCGGTGGCCGACTTTGTCAATGATGTTCTGATCATAGGAGAGGACTCGTATCTCTCGCGTCTATACACTCCGGCTAATCTCACGGGCACCGGGCTCGGTGCCACGTTCGTCGTGACCGCGATCGAGCAGGCGCGATTTCCTGGAGTGCCAGTCGCCGCGGACATCGCCATCACCTTCATCGAGAGGGCAACCTTGGATGTCAACAACGTGACACTGATTCTCGTATGAGCGACTGGCCCAACTATTTCGTCCAGAACTGGGACACCAATCAGCCGGGTGCCACTTGGGACAGTGGTCTCTCGTGGGACGTCAATGTCGGTCCAGCGCTTGGAGACACCAGCCCATATCTCTCGCGCATAACCAGCAAGCACAACCAGCGTCCAAAGTTCATGACGATGGTTCAGAACGTGATGCAGCCGTTCGCGGACGGCATCACGGCGCTGGAGAGCATGCCAAGTTTGTTCGACGTCGATGTGACGGTCGGCTCTCAGCTAGACATAGTCGGCCAGTGGATTGGCGTGACCCGCGATATTGCCGTACCTCTGATCGGGGTGTACTTCTCCTTCGATGATGAATCTCTCGGTTTCGACTCCGGCACGTGGTTCAGTGATTTCAACCCGATCACTGGCGTTGTCCGCCTCGACGACGAGTCCTACAGAACTCTGCTTCGGGCTCGCATCGCGAACAATCAGTGGGACGGCACCATACCGGGGGCCTACGCGATATGGGACACGGTGTTTGCCGGAACCGGCGTGAGTCTCCTGATCCAGGATCTCGAGAACATGCACATGATCCTGGCACTGACGGGGCCTGTTCCCAACGCTGTCACTCTGGCGCTCTTCAAGGGCGGATACCTGAGCATCAAGCCGGCCGGAGTCAAGATCGACGCGTTCTTGACGCCGACGGTTCCCAACGTGCCGTATTTCGGTTTCGACGTGCAGAACTCATCAATCTCAGGCTTCGACGTTGGAGCGTGGGGCAACGCATCGTGAGGACAATGTAAGATGGCAACTAGCGATTTCAAGGTCTTCGCGACTGATCCACTCGCGAACGTTATGACACAGGCCGCGTACACGGCTCTCGCGGCCAGAACTCTCGGATTTCAGTCCGGCATCGCGAACTCTGCGCAGTTGAACAAGACGTGGCGGCAGTCGGCCTTCATGTCGGCTGTGCTGGCACAGTACATCGCGAACCAGACGGGAAACGATGTTCTCGATGATGGCGATTTCAACGGCAAGCTGGCGCTGCTGGTCAACGCCATCACGATCGGGGCAAACATCAAGCCTGCTCGCGTGGTCACTGTCAGCACGGCTCTCGTGATAGCCGCGTCGGACTACGCCATCGGCATGGCGCGCGTGGCTGGCCCGGCCGCCACGCCCGCCAGTCTGCCCGGTACGGCGGCGAATGGTCAGGAGTTCGTGATCGATGATTTGGTCAGGAATTTCAACGCCTTTCCGGTGACCGTGTCGCCACCGGGCGGCGACAATATCATCGGAAGATCGACCTTCGTCTGCAACGTCGACGGCGGATCGTGGACATTCCGGAAGTACGTACAGGGCGGCAGCAGCACGTGGAGTGTCAAGTCATGATCAAGCTGAGCAAGTTCACTATTCTCAATCTTCTCTTTCTGAATTTTCTGGTCTTCGGAGCGTACCTCTACGTCCCCCCGCCCAAGCCGGCGCAAGCTCAATTTCTCGATCAGTCGACCTACGGCGGCACGTCGACGGGCAGTGCGAACGCGCAGGTCATCACGATCGCGAACTACTCTGTTCACATGCCCGGCGTGGTCATTCGATTCATACCTGGATTCGTCAACACGGGTCCGACCACCATCAATATCAGTGGTATCGGGGCCGCGAACATTCTTCGCCCATCGTCGATCGGCAATGCGTTTCTCTCCGGCGGCGAGCTTCAGACTGGTGAATTGACCTGCATCACGTACAACGGTTCGTCCTATCAGTTGAGCTGCAACGTCGACATGACACCGATTGGCCGAACCGTGGAGTATCGCGGAGCGGCCACTCCTCGTGGAACTCTGATCGAGGATGGATCGTGCGTGAGTCGCACGACGTATGCTCCGCTGTTCAGTGTCATCGGCACGACCTACGGTGCATGCGACGGGAGCACCACGTTTGGTCTTGCGGATAGCCGGGGGACCGTGTTCGCGGCGCTGGACAATCAGGGTGCCAACGGATCGGCGAACAGGATCACGACGGGTGGCAGTGGGTGCAATGGCACGACGAACGGTCTCTTCTGCGGAGCGCAGTCGTATACCATTCTGACCACCAACCTGCCACCATACACTCCCATCGGGACATCCAGCATCACGTCGTTCGATCACACCACGGCGAACTCGGTTTGTCAGGTCGGCGCGGGTGTCGCGGTGACGGACGCCAACACGTTGACCAGAGCCTCTTTCGCGGCGCAGGGAGGCACGAGCACGCCGTTCTCGATCTTGCAGCCGCTTCTGCTTGGTCGTCGGGCAATCAAGTACTGAGGTGATCAACATGCGCCGCATCGCAACTGCACTCCTGTGTCTGATCGCACTGTGCTCGCCGGCACTGGCGGGGAGCACGATAGATCCGAACTCTCCGGCGCAGAACTCATCTCTCACGTCGCTGGTGGTTCGGAACAATTTTGTTGCCGCGTACAACGATATCAACAATGTGCTCGGGAAATTCGCCGGAACTACGGCTCCGTCGAATCCCGTTGCGATGCAGGACTGGGTGGATACGAGTGGATCACCAGTTTACACGTTCAAGATGTGGAACACGACTACGAACGCGTGGGTGTCGTGGGCGACATTGAACGTCAACACCGGGGTCTTCAGCACCATAGCGAGCACTGGTGGATTCTTGGCGACTGCTCCGATCAACATCAGCGTGGTGAGCGGCACGGTCACCTACGGAATCAACCTTGACTCCAACTTCGCGACGGTTGCCAATAATCTTGCTCTGGCGAACATCGGAAATGGTCATCTGTTGGCCAACTGCGCGGGTGGCAGTCCGTCAGAGCCGGGAAACTGTACGTGGAATAACTTTGCTGATCAGGCCATTGGCTCTACCAATGGGATGATTCCGTATCGAACAGGTGGATCGTGGTCGACCGTATCGACCGGGGTGTCTGGTCATGTCTTGCCGTTCTTGGACACCACCAACACGTTCTCGGTTGCTCAGGTAATCTACACCGGTAGCAGTGGTCTCCCTCCGGCCATCAGTGGCACGCTGCTGGAACTCGCGAGCATCGATGGTACGAATTCACGTATCACTCTCACGACCGCTGGTGCGACTGCCTTGGTGACGGGTCGCGCGTCTCTCGGCACGCTTGCCACGCCGCTCACGCTGACATCTGGTACTCTCATAGCATCGTTCAATGCGACTGGTTACGATGGAACTAGCTGGACTACGTCTGCAGCCAACGGCGCGCTTCGCGTCTATGCCGAGGGGACGTGGACCAACACGTCGCATCCAGCGGAGACTTGTCTCAGCACGACTCCGAGCGGATCTACCAGCATTGCCGACACGTTCTGCGTCCATGCTAATGGAGGTGTCACGATTGGCGCATTGTCAAGTCAGGGATCTGGCACGATTAATCTCGCATCACTCTATCTCAATAATGTGCTGATTCTTGATAGCGGTGCAAATATTACCGGGCCAAGTCTGACCGTGACTGGTGCTCTTACAACAGGTACAAATGGTGGAACGGCCGGTACGATAATTGCGAGAGGCTCCAGCACCGGAGCAGCCACCATCTCGGCGCAGGCTGCGGCCGGCGCGGCTGCTCTGGTGCTGCCGACCACGAGTGGCACGCTGACCTCCAGCGGCACGTCGCCAATCGTGGTCAACGCGACCACTGGGGCGATAAGCTGCCCGACCTGTAACACGACCGGGGCCAATGTCAGTGCGGTTTCGAACTCCGATGGCACGCTCACGATATCGCCGACCTCCGGCGCAGTGGTGGCGTCGATTGCATTGGGTCACGCCAACACGTGGTCGGCGAGTCAGACGTTTTCTGCGGCAATTGTCTACGGCGGTGTCACGCTCAACAATGCGGTCACCGGCACTGGAAACATGGTGCTGGGCACATCGCCGTCGATCTCTGGTCTCACAGTCACCTCCAGTTTCACGGCGACTGGTCTGGTCACGTTCGGGGCAATGGCCTCTGCGGCGGTTGCAACCACCGCGAACTACCTGTCCGGTGCCGCGAGCACGCTTGTGCCGGCCAGCGTGATCTACACGGCCGAGACCACGACTACGTTCGGCGCCACGACAACGTTCGATTTCAACACGTTCATCAATACGGTCGTGACCCTGACCGGCAACATCACGACGCAGACACTCTCGAATGTCACGGCTGGCAAGGCGGGCAGCATCACTTTCGTGCAGGACGGCACGGGAACTCGAACCACGGCGTGGAACAGCATCTTCAAGTTCAGCGGCGGAACCACTCCGACGTTGTCCACGGCCGCGAGTGCCGTGGATGTTCTCTTCTACTCCTGTCGCAGCGCGACCAACTGTCCAGCTTCCCTAGTCAAGGACGTTCGCTGATGTTGCCCTTCTGGAAAGTATTCTCGGTTGCTTCTCTGTGTCTGTTTCTCTCCTCTGCTCACGCCAACATGCCCGGCACATATCAGCCGATGCTCGGCGCGAACGTGGTCGTCACGCCTCTGGCATGTTCCGGTGGAACGCACACCACTGTCAGTGGTCACGAGATCTACACGTTCACGTCTTCCGGCACGCTGACATGTACCGGATCTGGCAGTGTCAGTTATCTGCTGGTGGCCGGAGGGGCGGCGGGCGGCTCGGCGACTGCTCTCGCCAACGGCGGAGGAGGATCCGGAGAGCTCAGAATAGATACCAGTTTGCCACTCAGCTCCGGGGCCTACACGATCACGATTGGCGCTGGAGGAATCGCGAATAACGCGGCGGCGAATGGCGGGGACTCCTCGGCCTTCGGGTTCACGTGCAAGGGTGGAGGTGTCGGTGGCGGAGCTCTCTCGGGAAACGGCGCGAACAACGGTAACGGCACGGCCGGAGGATCCGGAGGCGGCGCGGCAAACGGCATCACGAGTCAGGCGGCCGGTGCGGCGGGTGCCACGTGCGCGGGCTTGGCCAACGCGGGCGGCAGCAGCACGTCCAGCAATCGCGGAGCCGGTGGCGGTGGCAGCGGCGCGGTCGGCGGCAACAGTCTCAGCACCACCACTGGCGGCCCTGGAGGGGCCGGAACGTCCAGCTCCGTTTCCGGCTCGGCGGTCACCTACTCGTGCGGTGGGGGTGGATCCAGTGCCTCTGGCGGCTCGGTGCAGGCCGGTGGATGCACCGGAGCCGGCTCTGGCGGCATTCAGAGTGGGGCTGGAGCCACGGCCGCGTCTGCCAACACCGGCTCCGGGGGTGGCGGTGGATTCGCCACGACCGGAGGGGGAGGGGGATCTGGTATCTTCATCGTGAGTATCAACTGAATAGAAAGGACGAACTGCACCATGTTATTCTTGAGAAGTATTTTTCTTTTTGTATTCATTGCGTTATCCTCATCACTGAGCGCTCAGACGCTCCAGTGGACTAGACTTCCCGACACGCCCATTCCGACTGGGGACGGCATGGGATCTGTCATCGGCCCAAGCGGCGATGTTCTGTCGATTGGTCGCTGGGATGCCACTTCGTGTGGGGCTGGGACTTGCAGCCACAACGACGTGTGGCGAACGACTGATCTGCAGCACTGGACCGCGAGCGCTGTCTCAAGGCCGTGGGTTGGATGTCATTCGACCCCCACCCTGTTGTTCATGGGACGAATCTACATGCTCGGTTGCGACGGTGTCGGTGGCACCAGCGGAGTTCCGGCCTACGATCCAACCGTGAAGTCGTGGGATGGTCTCGAGGTCGGGTCGACCGGATGGCGGACAGATGCGACACTGCCGGTGCTGAATCGTGTGGGCCACTTCGGATTCGTTCTAGGTGGCCAGATGTGTTTCGGAGGAGGTCAGACGTTCTCGACGATCAGCGGTACGCCGACCAAGTTCTTCACCGACTTGGTCTGCTCGTCCGACGGAACGTCGTGGTCCACCGTCACAACCGAGTTGCCAGCTGGCATTCACGGCTTCATCAGTTCAGGCTCTCTGCCGATCATCGGCGGGGAGGCCTACGCTTGGGCCGGCGGAACCTACTCGACCTCGGACTATCCGAATCGCGAGTACAACGATATGCAGAGTATCGTAGCGATCGGCGGGCCCCCGAACTACGATGTCAGGCTGGTGAACGCCAAGAACCTGATGCCGGGGCTCATGTATAACTCGGTTGCGGCCCTGCCGCTGACCAGTTCTCCTAGTGGGTGGGCTCTCCTGACAGTTGCCGGCCACAACGGCTCGAATCTTCAGTCGGTGTGGGCATCTTATGATCTCGGAAAGACCGTGGTGCAATTGACGAACTTTCCGGGACCGGCGACCCACGCCATGTCGATCGCCGTTTCCGGCAGCAGAGCAATCGTGTGGGGAGGTCTGAACGGCAATCAGCAGTCGTATGATCTGGAGGACGCCAGCAAGATTCACTATGGCGCGGCCGCGAGTGGCACGACCAACCTTGGCAGCACGTACACGATCTGCGATCGGGCTCTTGCATTGATACCCGGCAAGACCGTGAAGTGGCTTCGCATCTACATGATCGGATCGCATCCAGTACGACCAAAGATCAGCCGTGAGAACTCGTCGACCAACTACGACGTTGTCTATAACGGGACGTCCGCCACACATCCGGGAGGAGGCTATGCAGATTTCTTCGGTGGAAACTATGTCGTGCCGAGTGACGGGTTCAACTACAGGATCTGCTACGCGATGTCGTTCACGCCCGGAGTGCCGGACGCGTTCGCGTTCACCGGAGCTCGCGCGCAGGCGGCAGGAGATCTCAGTGGAAATATCACGTTGACTGCCATGCCGGATGCGGCCACCATCCCGGTCGGATGGACCGAGCAGTAGAAATCCCGAAGCGCGAGCGGGCGTCACTCGTGCACAACAGGAGAAACTTGAAAATGATGAAGTATGTTCTCGGAGTGCTGATGACAATGGTCGTGGCCACCGGCGCACTCGCCGACATCGGAGCGGCGGATCGCCACGGCATGATCGGTGATGATCAGGTCATCACTCTCACTAATCAGGCTCTGTACGAGACTGGTACCTTTATCACGCCCAAGCTGCAGGACCGTCTGCAGATGGCGCAGCAGGGACCGACGACTACCGTGCAGACCTCGGCTCCGATCACCTCCACCACAGTCGTGAAGGGCGGGGACCTCGCGGCCGCAGTCATCTCGTGGATGCAGATCGCGTTCGGCGGTACCATCGGGACCGTGGCACTCTGGATCTTTGTTCGCGGCCTGAATTGGCTTGGGATCAAGGTCACCGCGGAGAACAAGGCTCAGCTTCAGGGGATCATCATCAACGGTATCAACGCCGCTGCCGCCAAGGCCGAGACTCAGGTCCGGGGCAATCCCAACCTAGATATCAACATCAAGAGCCAGATCATTGCAGACGCCGTGGGCTATGCCCAGGACCACGGCTCCGAGGTGATCAAGGCGCTCGGCCTCGACCCGAAGTCCGGCGAGGCCGTGGAGGCGATCAATGCTCGCATCCAGACCGCGCTGAACGATCCCACCGTGCCGACCCCCGCAGTGATCACGCCACCGACTGGTCAGCCGCAGGTCAACAAGGTGATCGTGAACGGGACACAACTCTGACGAACATCGACGAGACTCGCGCACGGGCGGGTCTCGTCGGTGACCATGTTCATCCGTGCAGCGTCCCACAATCGATAGGAGAAAAATCGATGAGAGTTCTGAAGACCATCACCATCTCTGCTGTTCTCGTCGCCGGACTGATGCTCGCCGCCTGTGGCACTGTGCCGCCAGATGGAGGATCGACCACGCCTCCGACGACCGTGGGCGACAAGACCACGGACGCGATCATCGCCGGAACGGTCAGGGCGTGTGGCTACCTGCCGACCGTGTCGACTGTCACCGCCATCATCGCATCGTTCATCTCTGGCGGAGCGCCGATCAACAGTCTCGTGACTCATGTCGCCGAGTCGATCTGTGGTGCCGTTGCACCGAAGAAGACCGGCTTCAGCGCTGCCCCGTCCGGCCCCCCGGTAGTCGCCGGTGTTCGGGTCGATGGGCACTTCGTGAGGTAGCAGTATAGGGAGAATTACTCGAACCTGAAAGATTCTGGGAATTCCTGAGCCGGCAGGATTCCCAGTTTCTCGGAGATCACGATTATGCGTAGACGCGTATTCACAAATGTGATATTCTATCTCGATAATAGATTATACGAGTGGTCCATGGCAACCGCGATGACGGTGTTCGGTGTCATGATGCTCATCTGGCCGAAAATGGCCAACGGCAGCATTCTTCATCTGCTGTCGCAGTATGTTACTGGAGAGCTGATTGCTCTAACATTTCTCGTGACCGGCATGTTGAGAATAGCGGCGCTCATCGCCAATGGCGGATCCATGTGGATTGGCCCGCGGATTCGCTCCGTATCTGCGATAATCTCCGCCTGTCTGTGGGCGGAGTTTGCACTGTCGATGGTCGAGGTCTCGTACAAACAGGGATTTCCATCACCGATGGTTCCATTCTGGTTCACGTTCATGATTGCAGAATTGTACGTCACATACCGGGCGGGGCTCGATGTACGATCTAGTTAATGAGGCTATCAAGGTGCTGGCCCCGTGGCCACTGGCGCAGATGATAATGATTAGTTTGGTGGCGGGTCTCGGAATCGTTATGATGAGAAAGAGTGATCGGGATCGGAAGAGGGACGATGCTAAAATCGAGCCTCCTCCTCTCTGGTCGATGATGGGGCCGGTTCACGAGGCAATTCAGGCCATTCACGACATGGCTGAGGAGGCGAGAAAGGCGAACAGCACTCACCGCGAGATACTGGACGCCGTGTCCGACATTCACAAGACCCAGATCTATATCATGCAGATTCTGGAGGACATCAGAAACGAGAAGGCCCTGACACCGCCCACCTCCGGCACCTGGGACAATGTTCACCCAAGAAGGAAAAAGCCGCCGTGAGCAACATTGTTGCGCACCGCTGCGCGACCCTCTGGCGCGTCTGGCGGGGCCGGCTGGTGCCAACGGCGGCTAGTCGGAGCGGGGCTATTGCCGAGGTCGCCGAGCGGCCTCTGCCCCGCTCCCGGCCCACACACCTTGCGGCGGCGTCACCGCTGAACAGGTCGCCCGGCTCTCCACGGTCCGGGCGATAGCCGGTAAGACGCGACCGGCTGAACTCCCAGACTTGCCCGGCACGCTCGCGCGTGTCGGGCCTTTTTGTTGGTCAGTCAGGGACCTTCACGTGCTCCGGGTTCTCGCGCTGCCACTGCTCCATCTCGAGGGCGACTCTGCGCGCCTCGCGTGTCTTGTCGGTCGGCTTGCCGTGAAAGAGCTCCACGCTCGCAGCCCACTCCCTGACTCGCTCGGGTGCCGTATGGTCCTTCGCTATGAGGACAAACACCGGCATCTCACCGAGCCCGATCCTCGCGGCCTTGCCGAGGCAGCCCTCGCCCTTCATTCCCTCAGTCAGTGTCCTGATCGCAGTGGTCATCTGTCATTTCTCCTTCTAGTGTTTCAACGTGCACGTTGAGGCCATCAACAAGAACAGCAGTAAGCATACGATGGGTATGAGACCGGACATAATCTCGACAGCGCGAACCAGTCTCTCGTCCTGTTCCGGTGTCATGCTCCGTGCTCCCTCAGTACGTCGTCGAACTTCGCGATAAGATACTCCCGGATCTTCTTCCGTTCGGGACGTGGAAGATCCTTGATCATGACCGCCAGCGTGAATGCGGCGGCGGCCATCACCACGTGCACCGTCACGACGCCGTCCTGCATCTCCGGGGGGCGATCGGTCTGGTACTTGTGAATGCCGGCGAAGAAGAATTTGCTGAGTCCCTCCGCGTCGCCGGCGAACTGCTTGTCGTCGTGAAACAGGCCCTCGATGAACATCAGTACAACTCCTCTCCATTATCTTTGTAGTCGACCATTGCTTTCCACTCGGCGATCACCGCGCGTCCCTCGTCGGTGTCCCACGACTTCACGACCTCTCGTCTGGTCGTATTGTCGTCGGTGCATCCGCGCACCATCCTGCACTCGATCGGCTTGAAACCGCTGTCGTGGATGGAGCAGAGGTTATCCTTTAGAAGACCGCACGGAATTGGGTTTTGCCGTCGACCAAAGATACTGAACCCATTGCCGAATATCTCATCTGTGGTCGGTGCGTGCGTGCCACCACATCCAAATCCACCAGAGCCGAATGCACTGGTCGCCGGACACAGCGAGTAGATATTCTCTCTGTTACCATACTCCGAGTCTGGAGTGAACCAGTCCATCATCAACTTGTCGGCCATGCCGGCGCGCATCGCGCCGCGCGCCTCCTCCGGCAGCATCCATCCGGGTGCTCGCTTGCAGCACTCCACGCACTTCTCGCAGGTGCACGACTCTAATGTTCCGCTCATAATATCCATTCCCTGTATCCCTCGTTGTTGATCAGCGTCGCCATGTCGATCTTCTTCCTCAAGTTCTTCAGCACCTTCATGTCGTTGGTGTCCCGCGCCACCAGATCCACCACGGTCACCGGGTTGCGCTGCCCGACGCGATGGTTGCGATCCTCACTCTGGTCGCGCTGCTCCAGGTCGTAGCTGTTGGCGTAGTACACGGTCAGGTCCGCACAGACCCACGTATTCCCGCGCATGCCCGCGCCCTGCGTGGCGACCATGAACCGGCACTCCGGATCCCCGAGAAATCTCCGCTCCTCGTCGCCGCGCGTGGTCTTGTTGCCTCCGTGAAACTGGGCGACAGATAGTGGACCGTACTCCTCCCGGAGGCGGCGAACGATCTTCTCGATCGGTGCCCTCCACGGGCACCAGATAATGGCCTTGCCGGCGTGCTCGTCCAGCAGCGCGATAAGCTCGTTGGTCCGGTTCTCCGGCACCTCGCGCAGCACGCGCTCGTCGTCCATGACATAGCCGCAGCCGATCTGCGCCAGTCGTATGATCTGTTTCAGCACCATGTCAACGGTCACGAAGCTGTCGCCGACGGCCGCGTGACCGAACAGCCTGATCTCCTCGATCATCTTCTTCTGCTCACCGGTCAGCTCCACGTCTCGTATGGCGTAGGTCTTCGGCACCAGATCCAGGCAGTCCTTCTTCAGAACGCGAAAGCGGTACGGAGCCACGCGCTCGCGGAGCTCCTCGATGTGACGCCAGCCCAGGATCACGCTGAACGGCTTTCGCTTCTTCTCCTCGCCGTCCTTGCTCACGTAGGTGCCGCCCATGTTCACCTTCTTCGTGACTGCGTACCGCATCTTGAACGAGAAGATGTTGTTGCGCCCGAGGATCTTCTGGTCCAGGAACATGCACTGATTGTATAGATCCAGGGGCGACCGCGGCGTCCATAGACCGGACATGATGCGCTTGCTGCTGGACGCGCGCCCTATCTCGATCACGTTCTCGGCTCTGTTGCTGTTGCCTCGTATCGTGGTGCTCTCGTCGATCACCACTCTGGCCCGGCGCTGGGCAACGAACTCCATGCAGAGCTGAAACGCCTCGTCCCGCTTCTGCACCGCCTCGATGTTCACGAACAGAGCGCGCGGTCGGCGCTTGTCCCTGCACTCCATCATGGCACGTATGCGCTCGCGCAGTTTCTTCCCTCCTCCGCTGATCCACGGCACCCACACCATTCGATCGAGAAACTCCGGGTCCACGTGTCGGTTCAGCTCCGACGGCTGGAGCTCGCTCTTGTCCTCGAACCAGTTGCGATACGACCCGGCCGGACCGAATATCAGCAGATCCTGCGGCCCCCCGCTCACCGCGTCCTCGCCGAACTCGTCCAGAACCACCTTGGTCTTGCCCGTGCCCATGTCCAGCAGGTAGGCGAACACGCTTCCGCTTGGAACGGGGGGTGCGGTGCGGGATGCGGCGATGGCGCGAAGCTGGTGAGCCATGGCGGTTGTCGGGCTGCGGTATCTCATTGCTTGTGTACCTGAGAGATGATCGAGCGCGCGAGTTTCTTCATGACTCTGCTGTTCGATTGGTTGTTGTCGTTCGTGGTCTTCCTGATCTGGGACAGTGCCAGATGCAGGAGAGTGATGAACTGCTCCTTGGTATTGTCCTTTGGGATATCGATCACGAATCTCATGACTCCCACCCCAGGATCTTCGTCTTGAGATATTCCGCGATCCGCGCCATGGCGGCGCAGTGTGTCTTGTCCACGCCGTAGGTGGTCATGTGCTCGCCGCCGCGTATCATCTGGCTGGCGCTCTCTCCGACGCCGGCTGGTCGGTCCACCTTGCGGGCGTATATCATGACCTGATCGTAGCCGTAGGTCTCAGCGATGAGTCGCGCCGCGCTTATTGGAATTCGCTTCATGTTCGCCATGATTGTTCTCCGTGCTGCCGGGGGACGCGCAGTGTAGCATAATGTGTGGGCACCCGCCCGTCGCTATTGGTTTATTGGATTCGCTGTGGCAAACCAATAAGTCGTTTCTGTAGCAGAATCAACGGCATGCGCTCGCTCTTATTGGTTTATTGATCTGCTACACGCGCGCGGCGGCCCCTGAGCACGCGCGCGGCAAACCAATAAACCAATAACCTTGCGGGTGTCCGCCCCCCGTGTTATTCTTGGGTCCTCTGGGCATCATCCCCGTGACCCGGACCGCTGCTCGGCTTTCCGTGCTGTGCAGAGTCGAGCAGGCCGGCCCGCCGTTTCCCCCCAACGGCGGGCCGCGCTGCGTTTTGGTGGGTGCACGGCAACTGTGCTATACTTGCCGGCTCAGCAGCACAATCAGGGGAAATTCCACATGAAAACAGCAGAGTTTCCGCGTCTACGCTCGGCCGGCGTGCGCGGTGCGAAAGAGGTCGGCAAGGCGCAGTTGACGCAGGTCAGTGCGGCCACTCGCGCCATGCTCGATGAGATGAGCTCCGACGCAGATGTGGCACCGCCGGAGGACAAGCTGGACGCGTGCCGCGCCATGATCGCAGAGTGGCGCGACAAGCAGAACCAGATCGAGGACCATCAGGCCAGGATCAAGGAGCTGAGTGCCGAGATCCAGCAGATTCGCGACAAGAAGCTGGTCGACCTGTTCGACGAGGCCGGCATCGACAAGCTGGGCATCCCCGCCAGCGGCAATCTGCCCCCGCTCGAGATCGAGATCGGGGAGTACTTCCACGCCAACATTCCAGAGGAGAACATGGAGCGGGCGGCGGCGTGGATGATCAAGACCCACAACGAGGATCTCATCAAGACCGAGTTCAAGATCTCGTTCGGGCTCGGCGAGAAGAAGGACGCCATCAAGTTTGAGAAGCTTCTCATCAAGGCCGGGGAGGCATACGACAAGAAGCAGGGTGTCCCGTGGAATACCTTGACCGCCTTCATCAAGGGCGAGTTCAAGGCTGGAAGACCTCTCACCAAGAAGGTGATGGGAATGCTCGGCGCGACTAGTGGTCGCGTCGCGTCTATTGTGAAGCAGAAGAAGGGAAAGAAGTAACATGGCTACGAAGCAAGTGACTAAGCCGGTGACCGGGAGGACACAGTCCACGAAACCGGCCGAGACCAAGGGTCCGACGAGGGAGATTGCCGAGGTCAAGAAGTCGACCACCGTGGCGACCATCGACGAGGACATGAAGAAGCTCATGGAGCAGGACGCCGGGGTCGGCGTTAGCACGGACGCGGCCGATAATATCGTCCCGCTGTTGTACCTGCTCCAGGCGCAGTCGCCGCAGTGCCTCGCGCAGAAACAGGAGTGCATCAAGCCCGGCATCAGCGGCAACAAGACGGCGGTCGCCGGCAACATCTGGCCGCGCGGCAGCAAGATCCTGATCGACGGCGAGGGCGACGGTCTTCTCGTTCAGCTGTGCCACTTCCGCAAGGCGTGGGTCGAGTGGCGACCGGAGCGCGGCGGCTATGCCGGCGAGTACGCGAATCGGCCGGAGATCGCCGAGTGGGTCGAGGACCCGAAGAAACCCGGCAAGGGCAAGTGGACACTGCCGAGCGGGAACGTGGTCGTCGAGACGCGCTATCACGTGGTGCTGGTGCACAACGAGAAAATCGCCGGCGGAGCACCGACTCCGTTTGTCATTCCGATGTCGAGCACCAATCACACGGCGGCGCGGCAGTGGATGACCGACATCGGGCGCAAGCGCGTGCCGGGCACGGATAAGCGCGCGAGTCTGTGGGCCTACATGTGGCGCATGCGCACCATTCCGAAGTCCAACGACGACGGCGACTGGTACGGCTGGGAGATCGAGGACGGCGGTGAGGACGGCGCGGAGTTGCTGTGCTCGGACCTCGCGGCCTACAAGCTGGCACGGCAACTTCACGAGGACTTCGAGAAGGGCGTCAAGCGGGCCGACACGCCGCAGGACGATGTTGACGGCGACGGTGAAGTAGACGGTGGTGGCCGGGGGCACCCGGACGACGACAAGAACATCTAGCCTTCCCTGACAGTCACACGATTGGAGGTCCGCTGAGATGGGGCGGACCTCCATTAGGGGAAGCCAAAAATGAGAGAACCCGTGATAACGCGCCTGATGGCGCTGTTCGAGGGATTCGCGTCTATGCACGGCACGCACGGTACGCCGGACCTCGATCCGAATGGCCTGAAGTGGTCTATCAAGAGAACCGCCTCCACCATCAAGTCCCCGGTGTCGCAGGATCTGTGGGTGCGACATCTAGCCGGAAAGTACCCACTGGGCGTGGCACCCATAAGGGAGAACGATACGTGCTCGTGGGGATGCATCGACGTGGACCAGTACGACCTGGACCTGCTGGAGGTCGTCGCGAAGGTGGAGTCGATGAAGCTGCCGCTGGTGCCGTGCAGATCCAAGTCGGGTGGTCTTCACCTGTTCCTGTTTCTTCGGGAGCCGACGGCCGCGGATCGCGTGCAGGCGGTTCTGAGGGATGTCGCGGCCGCGATAGGGTTCGCTGGGAGCGAGATATTTCCGAAGCAGACGCACGTCGACGTGATGAGGGGCGACCAGCCGAACTGGATGGTCATGCCGTATTTCGGTGGTGATTTCGGCGGCAAGCTGCAGATGCAGCACGGCATCAAGCGCACCGGCGCGGAGCAGACTCTCGAGGAATTCGTGAAGTACGCCGAGAAGCTGAGGGTGAGCGAGGCAGATCTCTCGCTCATCAGGATCAAGAAGCCGAAGAAGGAGAAGGCACCGTTCAGCGATGGACCTCCGTGTCTGCAGCACATGGCCGAGGGAGGATTCCCGGAGGGCGGGCGCAACAACGCGCTGTTTCAGGTCGGTGTCTATCTGAAGAGAGCGTTTCCATCGGACTGGCAGACCAAGCTGGAGCAGGACAATCAGAAGTACATGCGACCACCGCTGCCCTCCGAGGAGGTGCTCAGCGTGGTGAGATCGCTGGAGAAGAAGGACTACGAGTACAAGTGCAAGGACCAGCCGATGGTCAGTCACTGCGACAGCATGACGTGTCGCGGGAGAAAGTACGGAGTCGGTACTGGCGGAGCCTATCCCGAGATCACCGGGCTGCGAAAGCTGCAGACCGAGCCGGCTGTCTGGTTCGTGGACATAGCCGGTCACACGATCAGCATGGACACGAGCGAGTTGCAGAACTACGTGAAGTTTCACGCCATGTGCATGGAGCACGCGGACACGTGCTTCAAGATGATTCAGCCAGCAATGTGGATGTCCCTGCTCAACGACGCCATGGCGAACATGACCACGCTGCCAGCCGCGCCGGACATAGGAATCGCCGGCGTGTTCCTGGAGGTCATGGAGTCGTTCCTGACCAACCGTCTGCGAGGCGAGCGCGAGGAGGACATTCTGCGCGGTGCGCCGTGGCACGACGAGGACAACAGGCGACACTGGTTTCGTCTGGCCGATCTTCGCAAGCACATGGAGCGCGAGGGTGCCCGGGACGCCAAGGGCAGAAGCATGGGTCGATCGGAGATTACGCGACGAATCGAGCAGTTGGGCGGCGGCTCGAAGTTCCGAGTGATCAAGGGTAAGGGAGTCAATCTGTGGTGGGTGCCGTCAGACGCCATAGTCGCGGAGCCGGAGCTGGATGCTCCAAGAATAATCAAGGAGGCGATATGATCAGGAGAATTGTGGCAATCATTGTGGCGACGCTGACGATGACGATCTGCGTCATGGCCAGGGATCGAGACGGAAGATACGCCGACTCACCGCTCAAGCCGTGGTTCGACTCGCTGAAGGACAAGAACGGTGCACCGTGCTGCTCCGACGCGGACGGCAACGTGATCGCCGACGCGGACTGGGACGTCCTGGACGGTCACTATCGCGTGCGTCTCGAGAACGAGTGGGTCGATGTCCCGGATCACGCCCTGATCACTCGACCGAACCTGTTCGGCAGAACGATGGTGTGGCCGTATCGCAAGAACGGTCAGCAGTTGCCCCGGTGCTTCATGCCAGGAGCGGGAGGCTGACATGTTTCAGGTCTGGGTGATCCAGGTGGTCTCGAAGCACAGGACCAAGCGCGCCGCCAGCGCGGCGCTGCGAAAGTTGACCGACGAGCACGGCGAGATGGCCATGGTGGTCGAGACGCCGGAAGAGAGCAGCAAGAGCGAGAGCAAGAGGGAGAAGAGACGATGACGAAACTGGAGATGGTGGCGGGATTCCTGATCAATAAAAAACTCAAGGAGGTTCTTCTGGTCGAGAAGAAAAGCCCATCGTGGCAGGCCGGTCTGCTGAACGGCATCGGCGGCAAGATCGAGGGAGGCGAGTCGCCGATGATGGCCATGTGCCGAGAGATTGTCGAGGAGACGACTATCAAGGATGCGTATCCGTGGCGTCTGTTCTGCGTCGAGGTGGGACGCGACTACGTGGTCTATTTCTTCGTGGCGTTTGTTGATGAGTTCCCGGAGCATGCGGAGAGGAACGATGTCGACGAGAATCTGGTGACCGTGTCGCTGGGCGACATCGCCAACATGCAGTCGATTGTCGGCAATCTCAAGTGGCTCGTGCCCATGGCTTGTGATTGGCGCGAGATCAGGGAGGTGATCATGCACGTCGAACACGCCGACATCAGGGAGCGACCGACATGGTGACCGAGGCCGAGCTCCGGCTGGAGCGTCTCAAGCACACCGGATGGATCGGCGTGGATCTGGACGGCACGTGTTTCACCTACACCAAGTGGGTCGGGTGGAACGTGTTCGGCGAGCCGATCCAGGCCATGATCGATCGCATCAGGCAGTGGCGCGCCGAGGGTCG
>Ga0207703_10001754_pt1 | contig 19388 bp, 14 predicted proteins | sample KBSSwiS12_FD_184304 | JGI IMG/M metagenome (GOLD analysis project Ga0207703, IMG submission 184304) | Switchgrass rhizosphere microbial communities from Kellogg Biological Station, Michigan, USA - KBS Switchgrass S1-2 (SPAdes) (version 2) | ecosystem: Host-associated > Plants > Roots >...
GCAGCCCAGCGTGCCGAGCTGCTCACGACGACCTGGTCAATCGAGAACGCGTCCTCGACGTCGGATCTATCGATGCGATCAACGCCGGTCACCCCACGTGCGCCGCAGTGGGCGCAAGAGCCTCGTCGGACTGCTCGACAGAAGAATCGTCCGTAGTATAACACGATGCCATGTTATCAGTCAAGTGCTATTGGTGACTTTCAGGGCGGTCGGCGAGCGGGTGACTAGCTGGGGCTCTGCCTGGCTGGCAGGATCGGATCCGCGCTGGTGAGGGCGCGAGAGGCAGGGCGGTGATGCGCTGACAGCCGTCCCGATCACATGATCTGACGGCAGGTTATGAGATTTTGTTGACGTCCGCAGACCCGGGGGGCACCATCGCCTGCAAGGAGACTCCCGGCCGAGCTCTGAGCGAAGTGGCATCGCCGTCCACTGCGACCCCGGATCCTCCCGCTGCATCTGAGGGCGTTTCCGAGGGGGTGGAGGAGGTCGGATCGGTCGACGCCGACGGTGTGCCCTGCATGCTGTACCGGCCGACGACCTCTTGAACCGTTGGTGGTCGTGTCGGCTCTCGCCATGGAGGAGGGTTCGCCATCTTCGAGGTTCGAGGTCACGATCGAGCCGTGCGCCGCCTCGCGGACCGCGGCGGGCTACCCGTCATGAGCATCGACTACCGGCCGGCGCGCGGTACCGGGTTGCCGCTCCGCGGTGCGTCAGCCGCCCGCGGTGGTGGGCTCTGAGCGCCGGCTCGGCCAGGGCGGGGCTCAGCGCCTCGCGGCCGATGGTTTGGAAAGGAGAGTAGATTCGTGAAATTTTCATTCCACATCCCAGTGGGCGACGTGACAGCCGGACAATTCCAGTCGGTGGGCGCCATCGATGAAATGGCGCGCGCGCTCGAAGCGGCCGGCGTGGACGCGTGTTGGGTCAGTGATCATCCTGTTCCGGACGCAAAGTGGCTGCGTAGTGCGAGTACGGCCCACGACACGCTCGATCCCTTCGCGGCGCTGGCCCTGGTGGCGGCCCGAAGCACGACGCTGCTCCTCCATGCGAACGTCGTCGTGCTCCCCTACCGGAATCCGTTCATCACGGCCAAGGCCGCCGCGACCCTGCACGTGGTGTCAGGTGGGCGGTTCATCCTCGGCGTCGGGGTCGGTTACCAGGAGGCGGAGTTCGCGGCGCTGGGAGTCGACTTCCACCGCCGCGGACAGTTGACGGACGAAGCCTTGGACACACTGCGAGCAGCGTGGGCCGGCGGTCCCGTCAACATCACGTCCAGCAACTTCGTCGCGGCTGATGTCGAACCTCGGCCGGCACCCGACCCGCCGCCGCCTGTGTGGGTGGGAGGGGCCAGCGACAAGGCCCTCCAACGCGCGGCCGCATGGGACGGGTGGAGCCCGTTCTTCGCGTCGGTGAGCAGTAGCAACAAGGACTTCGCGGTACGGGACGTCACCCACCTGCGTGCGCAGATCGAGCGGTTGACCGAGATGAGGGCGGCAGGGAACCATGCAGGCCCGTTCGATGTGTGCATCAGTGCACGTGTTCGTCCGAGTCCGGACAACGAAGACGCCGACAGGCTGATCGCCGATATCGCCGAGTTGGAAGCGTGCGGCGTCACGTGGATGTTCCTCGACCCCGTGCACCCCAGTCGGGCCGCATGGCTCGAGTCGGTGCATCGCTTCGGCGAGGAGGTGGTCGGGCCCGGGCGGCGAGGGGGCCGTCAGTAGCGAGAGGCACGCAGTCGGAGCGGTCCGCGCCTTCGGGTCCTGCCGTCCGGTCGCCCACTCTCCTTCCCTGCCCTGACCGTCAGTGCCCGACCGAGTCGATGTAGTCGGGGTCCAACCTGATGTCGATCACGGACACTCCGGAGTGCCGGCGAGCGGAATCGAGCGCGTCCTCCAGCCGCGACAGCTGCTCCACGGTGAAGCCTCGGGCGTGCATGGAGCTCGCCGCCACCTGGGCGAACTCGACAGGCGCGAGCAACGAGAGTGACGGATCCAGGCCGAGGGCGCGGAGTTGTACGTGCTCGGCTCCGTAGGCGCCGCCGTTGAAGATCACGACGATCAGATTCAGGCCGCACGCAGTGCGACAGCTCCGCGAGCCCGCTCAGGGCGAACCCACCGTCCCCGGTGAGCAGGACCGTGGTCCGGTCGGGGGCGGCCACGGCCGCACCGATCGCGGCGCCCATCCCGAGCCCGATGGACCCGAAGTTCGTCGTCATCACGAAGTTCGGTGGCCTGGTCACCTTGATCGTCGACAAACTCACCAACATGAACCTGCCCGAGTCGGCGACGACGATCCGATCCTCGGGAAGACCGGCGTTCAGTACGTCGCGGACCTCGTGCAGGTCGAGATTCGGTGGGGTGACTCGCAGGCCCGAGTGCGAGGGCTCGGCCCGTGTCACCGCGTCGCGCAGTTCCGGGCTCGCGAACGGTCGCGGACCCAACTCCGTCTCCACGTAGAGCTCACTCATCGCATCAGCGGTCGCGGCGGCATCGGCCACGATGCCCACCCGCGGGGTGTGCCACCGCCCGATCGCGTCGGCGTCGAGGTCGACGGGCCTGCGTTCCGTTTCGGCGCGCCGCATCGCACGGGCCAGGTCCTGCGGCACGCCGGCCGCGTCGGTGACCTGCTCCCAACCGGCACGGGCAGGCAGACCGGCCGGCCGAGCAGCGACACCGGCACCGGCACCGGCACCGGCACCGGCACCGGCACGACGAGTCCGACGACGACCCAGTTGTTCCCGAAGCGCTCGGCGGGTAGGCCGCCGCGGGTTTACGCGAGCGGCCCACCTGCCGACATCTCGGCCCGAGGTCCCGGTACTTCGCCCTGGTGTCCCTCGCGGCGACCAGGTTCGCGCTCGTCGCTCCCGGGCCGTCGTGCGCGTCGCCGCGCATGGGTCTCTCGACGATCAACCCGGAAACAGGTACTCAGCCTCGGAACTCGGTGATCTGCTCGAACATCTTCATGATCGGGCTGGGGTCGAGGCTAATGGTGGGGGACATCGGCAGATCGCCACGCCCCACCGCTTCCAGCAGGTTCGCATAGGCGGCCTGCAGGTCGTCGGCTTCGACCTCGTACAAGGCGACGTATCCCCACCACGAAATGCCGGCCGCGGGGGGGACGCCCTCGGGATCGGGAACCGGCTTGTACCGGCGTGCCGCGGTGTATCCGGCCAGCTTCAGCAAATCGGCGAGGTGAACGTTGTCGTACCAGTCGTTGTATGCCTCCTCCGACTGGCTGTCGACAGGCTGGGTCATCACGAACAGGACACCTTTGGCCATGGAATCTCCCTGTCAGGTCGGGACGGATCGTGACGGGTCCTCGAAATGGACGCCGCCGTCAGGTCGTACCGCTCCGCCTCATCCGGCCACCTCGGACAGGTCACCGGTTGTCGACTGGTCCGAGGTGGTGAGGACGACACCGTCGATCTCGCCGGTGTCACGCCAGTCGTGCAATCGCTTGAAGTACTCGCCGCCCGGGTGGAACAGGCCGGAGGTGAACGTGTTGCGTCGGTCGGTGACCTTGCTCTCGTTGTTGTAGTAGCCGGGGGTGCAGTTCGAGAGGAAGGCGGCCTTGGCGCTGAGCTGGTCGTCCATCTGCCGGCACCAGTCCTCTTCGGCCTCGGCGGTGGCCTCGATCCGCTCGATCCCGCGCTTCTTGAGGCTGGCGATGAGTTCGCCGAGGAACTCGCCCTCCTCGACGATCCAGCGGACGAAGTTCGCCGACGCGCCGACCTGGGTCAGTCCGAGGAAGAAGAAGTTCGGGAACCCGTGGGACAGGATGCCGAAGAAGGTCTGCATGCCGTCCTTGAACTTCGCCGACAACAACTCCCCGTGCCTGCCGACGACGTCGTAGCCGGCCTTGTCGGTCCAGCTCGAGCCCTGGACGAAGCCGGTTGCGTAGATGATGCAGTCGACCTCGATCTCCTCGTCCCCGACGATGATCCCCTTCGGGGTCATCCGCACGATGGGTGTGGTGGAGGTGTCGACCAGCCGCACGTTCGGGCGGTTGAAGGTGGGCAGGAAGTCGTCGCTGAAGCCCAGTCGCTTGCAGCCGGTGCGGTAGTACGCCTTGAGCCGCTCGGCGGTCTCCGGGTCCTCGACGGTCTCCTCGACCCGCTGGCGGAGGAACTCGTTCCACTCGTAGTCGGTGCGCTCCAACGTCGCCAGGATGTCGTCCATCGAGGCGTCCGGCCCCAGCTTGGTGAGTGAGTCGAGCTGGTGGTGCACGAAGTCGGTCCAGCCGTCCTCCACCGGGCACTCGGTGACCGAGCGATCCATGAAGAAATCGTCGAAGGACGCGATGCGTTCGCGCTGCCAACCCTTGGGCAGGGACGCGTACCACTCGGGATCGGTCAACCCGTTGCCGCGGTACGAGACCTGGGTGGGGGTGCGCTGGAACACGACGAGGCTCTTCGCGGACTCGGCCACCTTCGGGATCACCTGCAGGCCGCTGGAGCCGGTACCGATGATCGCGACGCGCTTGTCGTGCAGCTTCGACAGGTTACTGGTGGCCGTGCCGCCGGTGTAGTCGTAGTCCCACCGGCTGGTGTGGAAGCTGTGGCCCTCGAACACCTCGATTCCCGGGATGCCGGGCAGGTGCGGGCGGGTGAACAGACCGCTCTGCGAGGCGACGAAACGCGCTCTGAACAGGTCACCGCGGTTGGTGGACACCAGCCAACGGGAGACGCCCTCGTCCCACGTGATTCCGGTTACCCGGGTCTGGAAGTAGGCCTTGTCGTAGAACGAGAAGTCCCGCCCGATGCGGCGGCAGTACTCCAGGATCTCCTCGCCGGTGCTGTAGCGCTCCTTCGGCATGTAGCCGGTGCGCTCGAGCAGCGGGAAGTAGATGTAGGACTCGATATCGCACCGCACGCCGGGGTACCGGTTCCAGTACCACGTGCCACCGAAGTCGGCGGCCATGTCGATGAAGGCGACGTCGGTGATGCCGCGGTCCGCGAGTTCGACGCCCACGGTGAGACCCATCATCCCGCCGCCGATGATCAGAACATCGAGCTCCGCCTCGGTCGCGGGCTGCTCCCGCTCACCGGTGGCGTTCGGATCCTTGTCGAAGTGCGCGAGTCGCCCCTCGAACGGGATCTCTTGGTACTGAGCCGCGCCCGCGTCGTTCAGCCGTCGGTTGCGCTCCGCCTCATACTTGGCGCGCATCTCGGCGACGTCGATGGTCCGGGTCGGGCGCGGGCGCTGGCGCGTGGCAGGTGTGGATGAGTGCACGGGCTGACCCTTCGCGCGAAAGAGGGAGAGGACTGTAACCTAGAGCACATGCCTGAAGAATGCAACGTCAGGTTACGGATCCTGGGGGCCTGTCCGGTGGGGCGGAGCCGGGGTTCTCACTGATGCGTGCTGGCGTTCGTGCGCGCTCCTCGTCCGGGTCCGCGGGATCGAGGCGGTGCGGGAGCCGCGTGTGGCCGACGTCGAGCGGTGAACGCCGTGGTCGAGTGACTGCCCACGCGCCAACCCGGGCATGACAACGTGACGGCACGATATTCTGGTCCAAGACGTCGACGAGGTGTCGGTGCGCGGGTGGACCGCACACCAGAGGAGATGACATGGCGCTGGATTACAAGCTGTTCGACGGCTGGATCAACATGGTCCCCAAGCAACCGGGCTACGGGAACATGGACGTGTCCTACCTCTTTCCTGATCTCGCGGCGCGCTACGAGACCGGGCGGACCACCGAGCAGATCCTGGACGAGATGGACGAGGCCGGGGTCGACCAGGCCGTTCTGGCGGCTGGCTACGACAAGCAGTATGACGACACGACCTGGGTGCTCAAGGCTCTTGAGCGCTACCCCGACCGGTTTCACGGGTCGTACGTCGTCGACCCACACCGAGGCATGGACGGCGTCCGTGAACTCGAGAGCCGGGTCCGCAACGACGGGTTCAAGATGGCCCGGATCATGGCCTTCCACACGCTCATCCCGTACACCGATCCACGGTGCTACCCGCTGTACGCCAAGTGCGTGGAGCTGGACGTCCCCATCTCCATCAACGTCGGGGTGCCCGGTCCGCTCGTGCCCGCCGCGCGCCTCCAGGATCCTCTCCACCTGGACGAGATCTGCGCCTTCTTCCCCGAGCTCAAGATCATCATGGCCCATGGTGGCGACCCCTGGGCAGAGGTGTGCGTGAAGCTGATGTTGAAGTGGAAGAACCTGTACTACATGACATCGGCCTACGCGCCGAAGCACCTCCCCAAGGCGATCGTGCATTACATGAACACGCGCGGACCCGACAAGGTGATGTTCGCGAGTGACTACCCGTTGCTGGGGCTCGACCGGTGCGCGCGGGAGATCGAGAAGATGGAGTTCCGCGACGAGGAGCGTCGCCGCAAGTTCGCCGGTGACAACGCCCGTCGCGTGATTCTCGGCGAGGGCTGAGCAGGTCCACCGCCGCCATCCTCACCGGTGGGCGGCGGCCTCGGATGACACGCAGCCGGCCCGAGGCCGCTCATGGGCCGCATCCTAGTGACTAATTGATCAGTAAGCGAGGGTGCTCATGCCCAACGATCGTGACTCGGTCCTGTCCCGGCGGGACTTGGAGTTCCTGCTCTACGACTGGCTGGACGTCGAGTCGCTGACCGCGCGGCCGCGCTTCGCTGAGCACTCCCGCGAGACCTTCGATGCGGTACTGGAGCTGGCCGCGGGCATCGCCACCGAGAGGTTCGCCCCGCACAACAAGCGCAACGACGCCGAGGAACCTCGGTTCGTCAGTGCGCACGGAGTCGGGTCCGTCGAGCTCCACGACGAGGTCGGCCCCGCACTGCGCACCGCCGCCGAGGCCGGGCTGCTGTCCGCGACGATGGACGAGTCCGCGGGCGGGCTGCAACTGCCCCACGTGGTCGGCACGGCCATACAGGCCTGGTTCCACGCCGCCAACGTGGGCACCTGGGCGTACGCGATGCTGACCGTGGCCAATGCCAACCTGCTCCTCGCCTACGCCCCGCCGGAGCTGGTCGAGCTCTACGTGCCGGACATGCTGGCGGGCCGGGTGCACGGCACGATGTGCCTCTCCGAGCCGCAGGCGGGCTCGTCGTTGGCGGACATCACCACCCGTGCCGAGCCTCAGCCGGACGGCACCTACCGGCTCACCGGCACGAAGATGTGGATCTCCGGCGGGGACCACGAGCTGGGCGAGAACATCGTCCACCTCGTGCTGGCCAAGGTCCCCGGCGGACCGCCCGGGGTGAAGGGCATCTCGCTGTTCCTGGTACCGAAGCTCCTGCCTGACCGCACCCGAAACGGCGTCGTGCTCACCGGGCTCAACCACAAGATGGGCTACCGCGGCACGGTCAACACCATACTGAGCTTCGAGGGCGCCCGCGGCCACCTCGTCGGGGCAGAGGGACAGGGCCTGGCGGCCATGTTCCACATGATGAACGAGGCCCGGGTTGCCGTCGGCGCGGGCGCGGCGGCGCTCGCCTACACCGGCTTCCTCAAGGCGCTTGAGTACGCCAAGGGCCGCCCTCAGGGCCGCCCACCCGGTGCCAAGGACCCGACGACGCCGATGGTCCCGATCATTCAGCACGCCGACGTTCGTCGAATGCTGCTGGCGCAGAAGGCCTACGCCGAGGGCGCCCTGGCCCTGGTGCTCTACTGCGGCAAGCTCGTCGACGAGGAGAAGACCGGACCAGACCCCGCGGCCGCCCACCTACTGCTGGAGACACTGACCCCCATCGCGAAGAGCTGGCCCTCGCAGTGGGGGCTGGAGGCAAACGACCTGGCCATCCAGGTACACGGCGGCTACGGCTACACCCGCGAGTACGACGTCGAGCAGCATTACCGCGACAACCGACTCAATCCGATCCACGAGGGCACCCACGGCATCCAGGCGGCAGACCTGCTGGGCCGCAAGGTGATCATCGCGGGCGGCGCCGGGTTCCGCGCGCTGCGGGAGCGCATCGCGGAGACCGTGGCCCGAGCCGGCGATTCTCTCGAGGCCAAGTCGATGGCCGGGCAGCTGCAGGAGGCCCTCGATCGGCTCGTCACGGTGACCACCTTCCTGCACGCCCACCCCGACACCGAGGAGCGGCTCGCCAACGCGAGCCTCTACCTGGAAGCGGCCGGACACATCGTCGTCGCCTGGCTGTGGCTGGACCAGGTCCTCGCGACAGGGTCCAGGGAGGACGCGTTCGCCAAGGGCAAGCGCGCGGCCTGCCGCTACTTCTTCCGGTCCGAGTTGCCGAAGGTCGGGCCCCAGTTGGACCTGCTGGCCTCGCTCGACCGGACGTCGCTGGATACCGACCCCGGCTGGTTGTGAGCCGGATCGGACTCCTGTGTGCGTCGAAGCGATGGCCAGGCACCGCACTCATTGACGAAAGGCTTCTCATGGGCAACCTGACCTTCGACTTCACCGGCCGCAGCATCGTCGTCACCGGTGCCGCACGCGGTGTCGGCCTCGCCATCGCGACCCACTTCCGGGCGGCCGGGGCGGCCGTGTACCTCGTCGACCACGACGGCGACCTCGCGGCGAAGGCGGCAGCCGAGATCGGCGCCGTGGGACTGGCCGCGGACGTCACCGTCACCGCTCAGGTCGAGGCCGTCGTCGAGCAGGTCGTCACCGACACCGGCCGTCTGGACGTGGTGGTGAACAACGCCGGCATCCTCAGGGACGGGGTCATCTGGAAGACCACCGACGAGGACTTCGAGGCGGTGCTCGCGGTGCACTCCGGTGGAACCTTCCGCTTCACCCGGGCCGCCGTGCCGCATTTCCGCCGCCAGCGGTTCGGTCGGATCATCAACGTCACGTCCTACACGGGCCTGCGCGGAAATCCCGGACAGGCGAACTACGCCATGGCGAAAGCGGGGATCATCGGGTTCACCAAGTCCGCGGCGAAGGAGCTCGCCCGCTTCGGCATCACCGTCAACGCCATCTCGCCCAACGCGGACACTCGCATGATCGCTTCGGTCCCGGAGGAGAAGAAGGCACTGCTGGCCGCGGCGATCCCGATGGGCCGCTTCGCGCCGCCCGCGGAGATGGCGGACGCCGTGGCCTTCCTCGCCTCGGAGGAGGCCGGGTACATCACCGGGGTCGTGCTCCCTGTCGACGGGGGATTGTCGATCTGAGGCAGCCGGTCACCCTGCTCAGCCCGCAACCGGACGGGCCCGGACCCTGCCCATCAGGGAGGGGGGCCGGCCCGTTCGGTGGCCCGTCGACGCTCGTCCGGCCCGAAGCAACATCAGGAGAAGGTGAACTCGGAGCGGTCCAGTTCAGTCATGAGCTCCCAGAACTCGATGACCGACCAGGGCCGGTTGGCGATGATGCGCCCGTCGGCGTTCTTGATGTAGCTGTCCACCGCGGGGTGACTCCAGATCATCTTGGCGAGACGATCGTCCATGTCGGTGTTGTACCTGGTGAAGCTCTCCAGCCGCGGTTCCACCAGCGCGGCCCGGGACCGCCTGAGCTCGCCGAGCAGGGCGTCGACATGGGCCAGCTGCGCCTCCACGACGCCCGTGTAGCTACCACTCGCCCCGTTGACGTTCGGTCCATAGAGGATGAAGAGGTTCGGGAAGCCAGGAACCGTGACGCCCTTGTGCGCCCGCGCGCCGTCCTTCGACCAGAAGTCGTGCAGTTCGAGACCGTCACGGCCGACGATGGTCATGGACGACAGGTACTCGCTGACCTCGAAACCGGTGGCAAGCACGACCGTATCCACCTCGAGCCGCCGGCCCGACGTCGTCACCAACTCGGTCTCGGTGAAGCTCGACAGCGCACTGGGGACGAGTTCGACGTTCGGCCGCCGCATGGCGGCGAACCACCCGCTGTCGACGACCATCCGCTTCCCGTAAGGGGGATAGCTGGGCACCACGTGCGGAAGGAGCTCCTCGTGGCCCTCGAGCTGCTCCTTCGCGTAGCGGGTGAGGAACCCGCGGTGTCGGTCGTTCCGCTCGTTGATCGACCGATCCGGGTGATCCCAGGACTCATCGATGATCATGCTCGGGAAGATCTTGTCGAAGTAGAGCCACGAGACCCGGAAGCTGGCCCACTCGGCGTAGAACGGGATCGTGTCGACGAGCCAGCGCACGTCCGGATCCACCTGGTCGAGATAGTTCGGGGCCGGCGCAATCCAGTGCGGGGAGCGTTGCACGGCGTAGAGCGTCCGGGCCTGCGAGGCGATGGTCGACACGATCTGGATGGCCGTCGAGCCGGAGCCCACCACGGCGACCCGCTTGTCCGTGACGACGTCCTCCTCGGGCCACTCGGTGGTGTGGAAGACGCGACCCGTGAAGTCCTGCCGACCGGGGATCTCAGGGATCGCTGCCTTGGCGAAGGTCCCCACGGCGGTGATCACGATGTCCGCGTGCAGCGTGTGCTGTCCGGACTCACCGTAGGTCACCTCCCAGTCCTGGTGGTCCGCGCGGAACCGCGCTGCCCGCACCGGCGAGTTGAAGGAGATCAGCCGCCGCAGGTCGAAGGCATCGACGAACTCGTTCAGGTAGTCCAGGATCTCCGGCTGCGTCCCGTAGTTGGCCGACCAGTTCCGCCGGTAGTCGCAGTACGTGTAGATGGCGCTCGGGGTGTCGACGCGGGCACCGGGGTAGTGGTTGGTGCGCCACACGCCCCCGAGATCCGCCAGCTGCTCGAGCACGACGACGTGGAACCCGCGCTGCGTCATGTTCCGGGCGGCCAGCAGGCCCCCTACCCCGGCGCCGATGACGACCACGGACTTACCCTCGGCCCAGGACCGCTCCTCGGGGTCCGCCTCGCGGGGCGCGAAACCCATCTGCGCGAAAGTCATCGCCGCGTACCGCTCCGGCACCTCCTCACCGAGGGCGTGCTCCATCAGCGTCGGCATCTGCTCGACCGACGGCCGCGGCAGGCTCGGCCGACCCGCCTGATCCCACTCCAGGACGGCGTCGCGCACCGCGTGCCGGACCTCGGCCTGGACCTCCAGGGGAAGCCCGCCGCTGGGGTCATCGGACAGGCCGCGGGTCCGCTCCGGCCGATACCTCTCCCCCAACCACCTAGAGTCGCCGGTCATCTGCGCGAGGCACATCACGAGGACCGGGATGCTGGCCTTGACCAGCTTCTGGTCGAGTTCCTCGGCGCGCAGATCCGAAGCGGAATCGGACACGTGTCTCCTCGAATCTTCTAGCCGGGCCAGCGGCGAAAGGCGCCCCAGGCGCCGAGCGCCGGCTCCTCGATCTCGCTTCCGTGCGGACGTGTGGGCGGGCCCACTCCCGCACCTCGCGGCGTCTACTCGATGCCGGCCCGCGTGAACCGATGACCGGCATCATATGGCGACGCCAGGTTCTGCGCACTCGATAGTTACGAGAGCACCCACGCTGGCTCCCGCCACCCTGGGCCGGGACTGCCCGGAGCCGCCGCGTCGAGCACTTCAACCGCCTTGTCATCGAGGCCGTGCGAGCACGGGGCCGGTAGGGCGCCCGCCGCTCGACCCGCTGTCGGCCAGCGGCGCGGTGATGTAATCTGACGGCTCACTATCGTGAGCCCGGACCGAGGGGGTAAGCGTGGCCACAGTCCCCGAGGTAGGAGGCACTGCTCGGATAAAGGACCCACTGTGAGTATCACTGTCGAAGATGAGCGGGAAGAGCTCCGCAAGGTCGCCCGGTCCTTCCTCGAGAGCAACGCCTCGCCGGCCGACCTGCACCGGCTCGTCGCCTCGGAGTCCGGCTTCGACCTGGCGGTCTGGCGCGCGCTCACCGATCTCGGGTGGCACGCCCTCGGCGTCGAGGAGCAGGACGGCGGGAACGGCGGCTCCTGGCTGGACCTGGGTGTCCTGCTCGAGGAGATGGGCGCGGTCCTGCTGCCCTCCCCCTACTTCGCCTCCAGCGTGCTCGCCACGCATGCCATCGCCGTCACGGGTACGGCGGAGCAACGGCAGGCATGGATCGGGGCCATCGGGCGTGGTGAGGTCACCGCGACGGTGGCGCTGCCCGGGCGGGACGGGCGGTGGGACGCCGCCGCGTCGAGCGTGGAGGTCGAGCCGGCCGGTGACGGGTGGCGTGCCCGCGGAACCGTGGAGCGAGTGATCGACGGCGCCACCGCGGGCCTGGTCCTCGTCGCGGGGCGGACGCTGGCCGGGCCCCGGCTGTTCGCCGTGGAGACCCCGCGGCCGTCAGTCGTCGCCACGCCACTGCGGACCTTCGACCCGACGCGGCGGATGGCGCGGCTCGAGTTCCGCGACGCACCCGCCGTGCCACTCGGCCCGCCGTCGGAGGCCGGCGGCCAGGCCGACCATGCGGCCGCCCTCGGCCGCCTGCTCGACCTGGCCACCATCGGCCTCGCGGCCGAGCAGCTCGGCAGCGCGCAGCGGTGCCTCGACACCGCCGTGGCCTATGCCCGGAACCGGACCCAACACGGGCAGGCCATCGGGTCGTTCCAGGTCATCAAGCACCGCTGCGCGGACGTCTTCCTCGCGATCCAGGCCGCCCGCTCGACCGTCCTGCACGCTCTCGCCCTGGCCGCCGACGAGGCGACGGCACCGGACCTGCTGTCGCTGGCGGCGAGCGTCGCGAAGGTGACCGCCTCCAGGGCCGCGACCCTAGCCGCCGCCGCGAACGTGCAGATCCATGGCGGCATCGGCGTCACCTGGGAGCACACCGCCCACTTTTACCTGAAGCGCGCAAAGAGCTCGGAGCTGCTCGGCGGCAGCGTGAGCTGGCACCGCGAGCGGATCGCCGCACAGCTGGCGACCGTCGTGGACGGCCCGAGCTTCCAGGAGAGCCTGCTCCCGCCCGAGTTGCGGGCCCAGGCCGCCGACTTCCGGGCGGAGGTCCGCGCTTTCCTGGCCGAGCACCTGCCCCCGAGATGGGAGGGTGTCGGAGCGCTCGACGAGGCCGAGCGCGGCCGCTGGCTGCCCGAGTGGCGACAGACCCTCGCCGACAACAAGATGATCTGTGTGTCGTGGCCCGTCGAGTACGGCGGTCGCGGACGCTCCCTCGCCGAGCAGATCGCCCTCCTCGAGGAGTTCACCCGCGTGGGGGCGCCGACCAACCTCATCGTGGACACGCTGGCGGTGAACCTGCTCGGCCCGACGATCCTTGCGATCGGGACCGAGGAGCAGAAGCGGGAGCGGCTGGGTCGCATCATCTCCGGCGAGCAGCGCTGGTGCCAGGGCTACTCCGAGCCCGGCGCCGGATCCGACCTCGCCAGCGTGCAGACCTCCGCCGTCCTCAGGGACGGCAAATGGGTGGTCAGCGGCCAGAAGACCTGGACGAGTTGCGCGCACGAGGCGAACTGGATGTTCGCCCTGGTCCGGACCGACCGGACGGTGTCCAAGTATGCCGGCCTCACGTTCCTCCTGCTGCCCATGGACCAGCCGGGCGTCGAAGTCCGTCCGATCGTCGATCTCAACGACCACCATCACCTCAACGAGGTCTTCCTGACCGACGCGGTCACGGACGAGGCCAACGTCCTGGGCGAGGTCAACGGTGGGTGGGCCGTCGCGAACGCGTTGCTCGGTTTCGAACGCAACGACGGCGCCATCCGGGACGCGCTGAACCTGCGCGACGAGTTCCGTCGACTGGTCAGCCTGGCGCGAGACAACGACCGTCTCACCGATGCCGGGGTCCGTTCGGGACTCGTCGACGCGTACGTCGACCTGCAGGCGATCATTCGCGGAGCTGTTCGCGGAGCTACCGCCGCGATGGCGGGCCGGGCCCCCGGGCCGGAGTCCTCCGTGCACAAGATCCTCTGGTCGGAGTACCACCAGCGGGTCACCGAACTCTCCCTCGAGGTCTACGGCGACGAGGCTCTGGCCCTGACCGGGCGCCCGTCGGCGACGAACGTCAACACCGACTCGCCCAGGTCGCCCTCCTCGAGCCGGTCCTGGGCACAGACGTACCTTGCCGCGCGGGCGGGGACGATCTACGCAGGAACATCCGAGGTCCAGCGCAATATCATCGCTGAACGCGTGCTGCAGATGCCGCGCTCGCCTCGACCTGGCAGGTCCTGACCTGGTGACGGCCGCCCGGTCGGGACTGTCAAGCTTCCGGCTCTGTCGCACCTTCGGTGAGCGCGGTGATCTCGGAGTCTCCCGCTTCCGCGGCGATCGATACGACCCGCCGCGAGCAGCGGAAGTCCCCGGGGCTAAGCGCGCTTCCGCGACGTCAGGTAGTCCAGGCCCACCGCGGCAACCAGCAGAAAGCCTTTCGTGACAAGCTGCCACGCACTGTTGATCGCGAGCAGGTCGTAGACGTTGGTGACGGTGGCCACCAGCACCAGACCTACCGCGGTGCGCCAGACGGCGCCCGAACCGCCGAACATCGAAGTGCCGCCGATGATGACCACCGTTATCGCGTCAAGGGTGATCGACGAACCGGTGGACGGCGTGCCGCTCGTCAGCAGCGCCGCGAAGATGACGCCACCCACGCCACCGGCCGCCCCGACGATCACAAATGTAAGCGCCTTGGTCAGGTTGACCCGAAGTCCAGCGAGACGGGCCGAGACCTCGCCGCCTCCCACCGCGTACAGCGCACGCCCGAACACCGACTTGGCCAGCACCAAGGCGCCGATCAGGTACAGCGCCGCCACCAGGACGACTATGGTTCGCACGCCCAACACCGAGCTGAGCCCGAGATTGTTGAACGACGAGTTGGTGACGAACACCGACTTGGAACCCGTGTACAGCAGTGCCAGGCCGGTGAACACCGAGCCCGTGGCCAGCGTCGCCACGAAGGCGTTGATGCGGAACGCGGTCACCAGGATCCCGTTCACCGCGCCGGCGAGCGCCCCAACGACGATCGTGACGACGACGGCGACCGGTGTCGGCGTGTCATTCGCCAACACCGCGGCCACGACCGAGCAGGCACCGACCAGGGGGCCGGACGACAGGTCGAAGCCACCGCCGATCATGACGAAGGTCAGGCCGAGCGCGACCAGCGCCAAGGCCGCGTTCTGCGTCAGGACATTCTGGATGTTCGACGTGGTCAGGAAGCTGCCCGACAGCAGGCTCGCGGCTACCACCGCGACCACCGTCGCCCAGACGATGCCGTACCGGAACAGTCCGCGCACCCCGAGCACGCCCGAGAACCGGTGCGACCCCGTCGACAACGCCGGGGTCAGCGTCTCGGCCTCGGTCGTGCCTGGGGGCTCAGTCGCCTCAACCGGTTGCGACGTGCTCATCGCCATGCCCTTCGCGGTCGGATTCGAAGATGGTCCGCAGGACGTCGTGTTCGTCCACGGTGCGTTCGGAGTTGTCGAGCAGGCCCACCGCCCGTCCCTCGGCGAGCACGAGGATCCGGTGGCTGATCTGGACGACCTCCTCCAGCTCCGAGGACGCGATGATGATCGACATCCCCTCCCCGGCCAGGTGTTCCAGATGGGCGAGGATTTCCTGCTTGGCGCCGACGTCGATACCCCGCGTGGGCTCGTCGGCGAGCAGGACGGTAGGCAGCGAGTGCGCCCAGCGCGCGAGCAACAGCTTCTGCTGGTTCCCCCCGGACAGGGTGCCTGCCGGCTTGCTCAGGACCGCGGCGTTGATGCCGAACCCAGTGGCTGCCCGTTCGGCCGCCGCGATGATGTCGCGCGTCGTCAGGAACCCCGCGCGGGCCACGGCGCCCAGATCGCTCATGACAATGTTCTCCGCCCCGCTGCGCGCCAGGTTCACACCCTGCGTCTTGCGGTCCTCAGGCAGCAGGGCGATGCCGAGTGCCCGCGCCCGCCGGGGCGAACGCGGCCACCGGACCCTCGCCGAATTGATCCACAGCTCCCCGGATGCTGAGGGCGTGGCCCCGGCGAGCGCGCGCAGGACGCTGGTCCGGCCGGATCCCACCAGACCGCCCAGGCCCAGGATCTCGCCCGCACGCAGCTCGAAGGAGATGTCGGTGAGTGCACGGGGCACGCTGAGCCCCTCAACACGCAGACGGGTCGGGCCGGAACCCGCCCGGGGATGGTGGTGGGTCGTCGCCTCGCTGAGCTTCCGGCCCAGCATCGCCTCGACGACCACCTTCTTGCTCACCTCGCTCGCCCGGTCCTGCCGCACGACAGCGCCGTCCCGGAACACCGTGACCGTGTCCGACACCTCCAGAACCTCGTCAAGGTTGTGGCTGACGAACACCACCGTGACGCCCCGGTCACGCAGCCCGCGCATGAGGTCCAGAAGGACTCGGCGTTCGTGCGGAGCCAGCGACGCGGTCGGTTCATCGAGCAGGATGATGCGAGCATCGGCTACCAGGGCGCGCATGATCTCGAGCAGCTGTTGGTCCCCGACCGAGAGAGCGCCGGCCGGCGTGTCGGCGAAGCAGGCGACCTTGAGGTCGCGACACAGCTCGACGTACCGTGCGCGCATCGCCGCGTCGCGTAGCCAGCCCCACCGGGACCGAGGCTGGCCGAGGAACACGTTTGCCTGCGCGCTCAACCCGGGGATGGTGGTCAGCTCCTGGTAGACCGACACGACACCGAGTGCTCGCGTCCGGCGCGGGGAGGTGTCCCCCACGTCGTGGCCGAAGATGCTGATGACGCCCTCGTCTATCTGGACCCGCCCGCCGATGGCACCCAGGCAAGTCGACTTGCCGGCACCGTTCTCACCGATGAGCGCGTGGATGCTGCCCGCGCTGATGTCTAGATCGATGCCCTTCAACGCGAGCGTTCCGCCGTAGCGCTTCCGGACCTGCCTTAGACGGACTGCCGGCTGGTCGCTCGCGACGTCGGCCGACGAGCTCGTGGCCGCGGCCGCGGCGCTCATCGGAGCCCGGCCGCTCGTGCTGACGTCATGAGCATCTGGTTTCTCCGAGGTAGAGCGTCGGCTGACGGACGTGACGCGGGTAACAGCGTCAGAAGCAAAGTAGAGCCGACAGCGCGGTAATGCAACGCCACGTTACGCACGTAGCGGGCGTGCTCGGCCTCGGCGTTGTAGCGCCACTGGTAGGGCTCGGCGGCCTCGTTGTGCGCGAGGGTGAAGTCGATGATCTGCGCCTCGAGATCCTCGCGGGTCGCGAAGCGGCCGGCCAGGTGGGCGGCCAGGGTGCGTTGCGTCCAGACGCTCTGCCCCGACGGCGGGGTCGCGGTCGTGACGACCGCGAGCCTGGCCGACGGGCCGTGCACCGCCGGGTGGCCCGGCCGCGGGCAGCGAACAGCCCACCACCCTCGCGATCTCGGTCGGACCCGCCCCGGTGGCGGCGAGCAGCACGATCCGCGCCCGTCGCGCGAGGCGCTGCACCATGCGCCCGCGCCGGACGCGGTCGAACCGCCGCAACGACCGACCATCCTGATAATCAGACGTTGCGTTATCGTACGAACGGCATTAGGTTGTGCCGATCACGGCCGCGCTGCGCCGAGTCACAACCTGCGAGGGGGACCGTATGACCTTCCGGACCGGCCGATTACTGGCCGTCGCCTCGATCGTCGTCATCGCGATCGCCGCGGCTGGGTGTTCCAGCAGCGGCTCGGGCGGGGGCGCGGGAGGCAACACGACCTCGGGCGCGACGGTGTCCATCGACGTCGGTACCGGCACACCGGTGAAGCTGCCGAAGACAGGCCTCAAGATCGCTTTCGTTTCCGCCGGTCTCAGCTTGCCGACCGGTACTCAGCAGAAAAAGGGCGTCGAGGAAGTGGCCAAGAAGTACGGGGCCACGGTGACGACGTTCGACTCCCAGTTCGACCCGACACGGCAGTTCGGCCTCATCCAGAACGTGGTGTCGAGCGGCAAGTACAACGTGCTCGTCACGCTGCCCATCGTGGGCCAGCAACTGTGCACCATCCTCACCAAGACGGCGCCGCAAAAGAACATCCTGGTCAACGTGATGGACCTCCCGCTGTGCGGCAGGGACCTCGCGTCGACGACCGGTGACAAGCTGTGGTCGCCGGGCACACTTAACACCGTCGGCGTCACGGGCAACATCGACGAGTACAGCGCAATGGCCAAGGCATGTGCCGAAAGATCCGGCGGCGGCACCACGGTTCTGCTGAACGCCGCGCAGGGCGTACCGTCCGCGGTGGCCATGGTCAAGGGTTTCGGCACCGAGCCCCGACTGAGTGTGGTCGAGAACTTCAACACCGATTACTCATCGCAGGACGGCGCGGCCAAGACCGCCGCGGCCTTGAAGACGCACCCCGACCTCAAGCTTGTCATGGCAGTCAATTCGGCCGTCGCCTACGGGGTGGTTCGGGCCTTGGAGTCGGCCGGCAAGACCCCCGGTAAGGACGTCTTCGTCTGCGACGGTCTGGGCGGCGGGGCGCAGATGCTGTCCCTCGTCCAGCAGGGCAAGGTGGCCGTAGACAACTACGTCAACGACTACTGGTTGGCCAAGGCCGCAACTCAGTCGGTCTTCGATGCGATTGCAGGCAAGCAACATGCGCGCGTCATCGTGCCCGGGACGGACGGCAGCATCGTCACGGCCGGCACCGAGACCTGGCCCCCCCTCTACACCAGCAGCACGGTCAACAAGTACCAGCCCACCGGCGAGTAGCGCCCCGACCGGCTACGACGCCCCGCGGAAGATCCCGCGGGGCGTCGTAGCGGCACCTCCGAGGTACAGCGCACCGTCCTCGCCGAACGGGCCTTGAGCCTGCCCCGCGAGCGCGCCTATCCTGATTCGGGCCATGATCGCCTTCGGCGACCCGGCCACGAGGTATCCAATGCGCGGGCGTGGCCCGCGGCACCACTCTCATTTGCCCTGGCACGATCGCCCGGAGAGACCATGACTGAACACGTCAAGTTCCTGTTACTCGGACTCGGGAACGGAGCGGTGTTCGGCGCGCTGGCGCTCGCGCTCACCCTCACGTACCGCAGTTCCGGCATCATCAACTTCGCGACCGGCAGCATCGCTCTGATCACCGCGTACGAGTACTCCTACCTGCGGGCCGGCAAACTCCTTTTGCTGATCCCTGGCCTGCCCGACACCGTGGGTATCGGCGGCAAGCTGTCGCTGTGGCCGGCGTTGCTGGCCTCGGTCGCGTTCGCCGCGCTGCTCGGCCTCGTCCTGCATCTGCTGATCTTCCGGCCGTTGCGGAACGCGCCGCCGGTCGCGAAGGCCATCGCGGCGCTGGGCGTGTCCCTCGTCATCACCGCGCTGATCTCCGCGAAGATCGGGACGTCCCTGGTCGCCGCGCCGCCGGTCTTCCCGTCCCGGCAGTGGACCGCGGGCTCGCTCAGCATCTCCAGTGACCGGGTGTACTTCGCCCTGACCGCTCTCGCCCTCGCCGTCGCGCTCGCGGTGGTCTTCCGGAAGACGAGGTTCGGTCTTGCTACCCGGGCGGCCGCCGAGACCGAGAAGGGCGCCTACCTCAGCGGTGTCTCTCCGGACCGGATCGCCGCCGGCAACTGGATGATCAGTTCGGCGGCGGCGGGTCTCGCCGGTGTTCTGATCGCCCCGATGGTCCCGCTGATCCCGGTCTCCTACACGCTGTTCATCGTCCCGGCGCTCGCCGCCGCCGTCATCGGCGGGTTCCGCAACGGGGTGATCGCGGTCG
>Ga0207703_10001756_pt1 | contig 19387 bp, 13 predicted proteins | sample KBSSwiS12_FD_184304 | JGI IMG/M metagenome (GOLD analysis project Ga0207703, IMG submission 184304) | Switchgrass rhizosphere microbial communities from Kellogg Biological Station, Michigan, USA - KBS Switchgrass S1-2 (SPAdes) (version 2) | ecosystem: Host-associated > Plants > Roots >...
TGCCTTCCTGGATCAGGTCGAGGAACTGCAGGCCGCGGTTGGTGTACTTCTTGGCGATCGAGATCACGAGGCGCAGGTTGGCCTCGATCATCTCCTTCTTGGCATCGCGCGAGGCCTTCTCGCCCTCGTTCATGCGCTTGTTGATGCGCTTCAGGTCCTCGAGCGGCACGACCGCGCGGGCCTGCTGCTCGGTGAGCTTCTTCTGCAGCTCCTGCACCGGCGGCAGGTTGCGCGCCAGCACCACGCTGTAGGGCTTGGCGGCCGCGACTTCCTTCTCCGCCCACTTCAGGTTGAGGATGTTGGGCGGGAAGTTCTTGATGAAGTATTCCTGCGGCATGCCGCACTTGTCGACCAGGATCTTGCGCAGCTCGCGCTCGTAGCGGCGCACGTCGTCGACCTGCGAGCGCAGGATGGCGCAGAGCTTCTCGATCGTCTTGACGGTGAAGCGGATGGTCATCAGCTCGGCGCTGATCGCCTGCTGCGCCTTGTTGTAGGCCGGCGACTGGTAGCCGTCCTTCTCGAAGGCCTTCCTCATCTTGTCGAAGTTGATGCGCAGGGCGTCGAACTTCACCAGCGCCGCGGCCTTCAGCTCCTCGAGCTTCTTGGTCAGCGCCTTCGAGCCGCCGTTGCCGTCGTCGTCGTCTTCCTCGTCGAAGAAGTCGACGTCTTCCTCGGCCACGTAGTCGTCGGCCTCGTCCTCGGAGACGAAGCCGTCGACGGCTTCCGAGATCTTCATTTCGCCCGAGGCGATTCGGTCGGCGTAGGCCAGGATCTCGGCGATCGTCGTCGGCGAGGCGGAGATGGCGAACATCATCGCCTGCAGGCCGCCCTCGATCCGCTTGGCGATCTCGATCTCGCCTTCGCGCGTCAGCAGCTCGACCGTGCCCATCTCGCGCATGTACATGCGCACCGGGTCGGTGGTGCGGCCGAACTCGGAGTCGACCGTCGACAGCGCGGCTTCCGCGGCTTCCTCGGCCTCTTCCTCGGTGGCGGTGGTGGCGCCGCCACCGGCGATCAGCAGGGTCGCGGCGTCGGGTGCCTGCTCGTAGACGGCGATGCCCATGTCGTTGAGCATCGAGACGATCGCCTCGAGAATCTCGTGGTCGACGAGCTTCTCGGGCAGGTGGTCGTTGATTTCCTGGTGCGTCAGGAAGCCGCGCGTCTTGCCCATCTTGATGAGCGTCTTCAGCTCCTGGCGGCGCTTGGCGACCTCTTCCTCGGTGAGTGCGGTCTCGTCGAGCCCGAACTCGCGCATCAGCGCGCGCTCCTTGGCGCGCGAGACCTTCATCCGCAGCGGCTTGGCCTTGGCGGTGGCGTCGACGACCGGCTCGCCTTCGAGATCGGCCTCGATTTCCGACAGGTCGATGTCCGAGGCTTCCGGCTTGGCGGCCTTGTCGCCGGCCTTGCCCGCCGCCGCCTTGCCCTTGGCCGCCGGGCCCTTGGCCTTCGCCGGCGCCGACGCCTGAGCCACCACGGCAGCCTTCGCGGCCGCCTTGGCGGGCTTCTTGATCTCCTCGGCGGCCTTGGCCGGCTTGGCGGCAGGGGCGGCTTTGGCGGGGGCGGCTTTTTTGGCGGCGGTCATGCAAATCCTCGGACGGTGGTGGGCCTGCGGCTCGGGCGACCCAAGTCAGGAACTGCGCGCGAGTGCGGCGAATTCAAGGCTTCGGTCTCTCGAGTGCAAATGCGACAAACGGTCCGCGCGACGCGAAACCTTGCGGGTTCCAACGTGCGACGAACCGTTGCGGGGTGACCGGCCGGCGCTGCGTGCCGTCCGATGTTGCAGTCCTTGCGGGGAAGGGTGGCCTTTTGGGTAGACCCTCGTTCAGAGGGTGGCCGGGGCCCGGAGGTGCTGCCGTCACTCGCCGTTTCGTCGAAAACAGAGGATTATACCTCGTTCTCTCGACAGGAGTGGATCTTGCGAGCCGATTTCCTCTATCCGGCCCGCCCGAGGACCTGGGCCGCCGCCCGTTTCTCGTCGGCACCGCGCAACTGCGCCATCGAGCTCCGCAGATCCTCGAGCGAGGGCTCGATCGCCGGGTCTTCGCCGTCGACGAGGGCCAGCGCCGCCTCGCTCCACGGCTCGGTGGCGACGCGCTCGCGCAACACTGCCCAGGACTGTCGCCCGTGCTCGGCGGTTTCGCGATCGATGAAGCGGAAGGCCTCGCCATGCCAGCCGGGCAGGGCGCAAAGCAGGGCATGGTCGGCGGCGGCCAGTTCCTCCCACCAGCCGCTTTCGAGCAGCAGCATCCAGGCGACCCGGTCGTGCGGCTTGCGAATGGCCTGGCGGATCGGCCGCCGCTGCCTGTAGGGGCCTGCATTCGGCCGTCCCGGGATCGGCGCCGGCCGGCCGCGCGCCGCCCCGCCGACGCGCCAGAGCGCCGCCAGCTCCTCGGTGGCGAGCGACGCCCGGGAGGCGATCTCGCCGAGAAGCTGGCGCTTCAGCATGCCCTCCGGCAGGGCGGTCCAGAGCGGCTGGACATTGGCCAGGAACCGCGCCCGGCCTTCGGCCGTGGCGAAGTCCAGTCCCTCGCCGGCATCGGCGACGATCTGCTTCGACAGTGGCACGGCGCCGGCGACGCGCTGCTCGAACGCCTCCGGACCGAGCTCGCGGACGTAGCTGTCCGGGTCGTGCTCTGGCGGCAGAAAGAGGAAGCGGAAGCTGCGCGTGTCGCTGGCGTGCGGCAGGCTCGCCTCGAGGGCCCGGCCGGCCGCCCGGCGGCCGGCGGCGTCGCCGTCGAAGCTGAAGACGACCGCGTCGGTGAAGCGCACCAGCTTTTGCACGTGCTCGGCGGTGCAGGCCGTGCCGAGCGTCGCGACCGCGTTGCCGAAGCCCGACTGGGCCAGCGCGACCACGTCCATGTAGCCCTCGACCACCAGGGCGTAGCCGCGCTGGCGGATCGCCGTTCTCGCTTCGAACAGGCCGTAGAGCTCGCGGCCCTTGACGAACACCGGCGTCTCGGGCGAGTTCAGGTATTTCGGCTCGCCCCGGTCGAGCACCCGGCCGCCGAAGGCGATCACCGGTCCCTGGACGGCGCGGATCGGAAACATGATCCGGTCGCGGAAGCGGTCGTAGCGCTTCTCGGCCGCCGGCGGATCGGTGCCCTCGCCGTCGCCCTCGGCGTCCGCGCGCTGCGCGATCACGAGGCCGCTCTCCTCGAGCAGCGGATCGTCGTAGCTCGGAAAGACGCTCGCCAGGCCGCGCCAGCCTTCCGGCGCATAGCCGAGGCCGTAGCGGGCGGCGATCTCGCCGCTCAGGCCGCGGCCCTTCAGGTAGGCGATGGCGCGCGGGCTGCCCTTGAGCTGGCGGCGATAGTTCTCCGCCGCCTTGGCGAGCACCTCCTCGAGGGTCGCCTGCCGTTGCCGCTGCTGCACCGCCTGCTCGCGTTCGGCCGGCGAGCGCGTGTCCTCGGGTACGGTCATGCCGGCCTGCTGCGCCAGGTCCTTGACGGCGTCGATGAAGCCCATGCCGTGCTGCTCCATCAGGAAGCCGATGGCGTTGCCGTGCACGCCGCAGCCGAAGCAGTGGTAGGTCTGGCGCGAGGGGCTGACGGTGAAGCTCGGCGACTTCTCGCCGTGGAAGGGGCACAGGCCTTTGCTGACGGTGCCGGCGCGCTTCAGGTCGACCGACCGGCCGACGACCTCGACGATGTCGATGCGCGAGAGCAGGTCGTGGACGAAAGCCGGCGGAATCACCCAAGAATTAGACACGAGCCGGCGCCCTGCGGGCGCTACGGCTGCCCGTTCCCGGCTCTGCCGGGACGGGTTACACCGCGAAGTCGGAGAGCTTCTTGCCGCTCGCCAGCGCCGCCTTCAGCCAGCGCGGCTGCAGGCCACGCCCGCTCCATGAATCCCCGGTGGAGGCGTTGCGATACTTCGCCGGGACCTTGCCGGTTCCGCCGGACTTGCCCTTCGCAGCGGCCTTGCCGCCGATATCGGCGACGGTCAGGCCATATTCGGCCATGAGGGCGCGAACCTTGTTCACGGCGTCGCCGCGCTCCTGTTTCTTGGTGTGCTCGATCTGCTGCTCGATCGCTTCCTTTTGCGCCAGCAATTCCTTCAATGTCGCCACGGCCAAATCTCCCGTTTATAGGCCCCGCCAGGGCATTCGGGATTCTAGACCGGCTCAGGCGGTCGGCGGCACATAACCGGCAGGCTGTTCCGCGCCGGCGCCGAAAAGGAAATTCTCCATCTGCCGGGCGAGATACTGACGCGCCCGCTGGTCGGCCAGATTCAGGCGGTTTTCATTCACAAGCATCGTCTGGTGCTTCATCCATGCCGCCCAGGCTTCCTTGCTGATCGAGGCATAGATCCGCTTGCCCAGCTCACCCGGGTAGGGCGCGTAGTCCATGCCCTCGGCTTCGCGCTTCAGGTAGCTGCATTGAATCATTCTCGGCATCGGTTTCTCCAGGATTTCCGGCCGGGCGCTCAGCCCAGTTTCTTGACGAATACCTGGGAGCGTCGGTCCCAGTTGTACTTGCGCTTGCGCGCCTCCGGCAGCCAGTCGGGGTCGACCTGGACGAAGCCGCGCTTCATGAACCAGTGCATCGTCCGGGTGGTGAGTACGAAGATACTCTCGAGGCCGAGCGCGCGGGCGCGCTGCTCGACCCGCTTCAATATCCGCTCGCCGTCGCCCTGGCCCTGCACCTGCCCGGATACCGTGAGCGCGGCCATTTCCCCGGTTTTCGCCTCCGGATACGGATAGAGCGCGGCGCAGCCGAATATCACCCCGTCGTGCTCGATCACGGTGTAGTCGGCGATATCCCGCTCTATTTCCGTGCGGTCGCGCTTGACCAGGGTGCCGTCGCGCTCGAACGGCTCGATCAGCTGCAGCACGCCACCGATGTCGTCGTGCGTCGCCTGACGCAGGCTCTCGAGCTTCTCGTCGACCACCATCGTGCCGATGCCGTCGTGCGTGAACACCTCCATCAGGAGCGCGCCGTCGACCGCGAACGGCAGGATGTGCGAGCGCTCGACGCCGCCGCGGCAGGCGCGCACGCAGTGCTGCAGGTAGAAGGCGGTGTCGGTCGGCTGGTTCGGGCCGGGCAGCGATGCCAGCAGCCGCTCGGCATCGGCGAGCGCGAGCTCGGTGTCGATCGGGCTGGCGGGGTCGGCGGGGTCCTCGTGGATGCCGGCCACCTCGGTGACGAAGAGCAGCTTGTCGGCCTGGAGCGCGATCGCCGTGCTCGTGGCCACGTCTTCCATCGTCAGGTTGAAGGCCTCGCCGGTCGGCGAGAAGCCGAAGGGCGAGAGCAGCAGCAGGGCGCCGATGTCGATCGCCCGGCGGATCGCCGCCGCGTCGACCTTGCGGACGAAGCCGCTGTGCATGAAGTCGACGCCGTCGACGATGCCGACCGGCCGCGCCGTCAGGAAGTTGCCCGAGACCACGCGCACGATCGCGTTGGCCATCGGCGTGTTCGGCAGGCCCTGCGAGAACGCGGCCTCGATCTCGAAGCGCAGCTGGCCGGCCGCCTCCTGGGCGCTGTCGAGGGCGACCGGATCGGTGATGCGCAGGCCCTGATGGAAACGCGACTCGTGGCCCTTGGAGCGCAGCTGCTCGTTGACCTGCGGCCGAAAGCCGTGCACCAGCACCAGGCGAATGCCCATCGCATGCAGGATCGCCACGTCCTGGGCGAACGAGGGGAGCTTGCCGGCGGCGATCAGCTCGCCGGCGATCGCCACCACGAAGGTCTTGCCGTGATAGGCGTGGATGTAGGGAGCGACCGTGCGGAACCACGGCACGAAGGTGTGCGGGAAGACGAGATTCACGGTCTGAGTGCGGAGAGCGACGCGGGCGCGCCTGGCGGCCGCGGCGATTCTGTCACGCGAGCTGCGGGCTCGTCAGTCCCAGGCCAGGCGATCCGTGCCCGGCGGCACCGCGGGGCGCAGGTAGCGCGGCGGCGTCGCCGAGAAGCGTGCCGCGTGGCGGACCGCGACCAGGCGCCCGAAGCCCGACTCGCTGCCCTCCATCCGCGAAGCGAAGTCGGGCTTCGGCGCGGCGAAGCCGTCGGCGACGCGGCCGAGCGAGCGCAGCCACTGTGCCGTGCGTGCCAGCGACACCTGCACGTGCCAGCTGCCGCCCTGCGCACGCTGGCGCAGCAGCGCGACCTCGGCGCCGAACGCCAGCAGGAACGCCGACGCCATGTCGAGCACCTGCATCGGCAGGGCCTTCGGCTCCGCCGCATTCGCCGCTTCGCCCTCGGCGGCGTTGAAGCCGGTGGCCGTCTGAACCAGCGAGTCGAAGCCGCGCCGGCCGGACCAGGGACCGCTGCGGCCATAGGCGGAAAGCGAGACGTAGACGATGCCGGGACGCAGCCGCGCCGCATCGGTGGCGCCGAAGCCGAGGGCCGCGAGCCCGCCGGGACGGTAGCCCTGCAGCATCACGTGCGCTTCGGACAGTGCGGCGGTGAACGCCGCCCGGTCGGCCGGCGCGCGCAGGTCGGCGAGCGCAGAGCGCTTGCCGCGGCTGGTGTCGGCGATGGCTTCGATGTTCGGCAGCGAGGGCGCGTTGACGAGCATTACGTCGGCGCCATAAGCGGCGAGGGTGCGTCCGGCCACCGGGCCGGCGAGGATCCGCGTCAGGTCGAGCACGCGCAGGCCGGCCAGCGGCGGCGAGCTCACGGCCAGCGCGGGCCAAGGCAGCGGCTCGGCATCGCCGATCCGCTCGATCTCCACCAGCGGCAGGCTTGCGACTGCGGCGCCTTGCGGATGCCGATCCCATTCCTCGAAGCGGCGCAGGCGCGCGACCACCAGGCCGAGCTCGGCCGCGCGGTCCTCGAGGTCGGAGGCGCGCCAGGACGCGAGCGCGGCGCCGACCTGCTCGCGCGTCGTCGCCGGTCCCTCGGGCAGGCCGAGCAGGCGCAGCACGCCGTCGCGATGGTGGGCGAAATTGGTGTGCAGGCGGACCCACTCGCCGTCGGCGGCCGGGCCACAGCGGTAGAGGCCGGCGATCTTGTCCCAGACCGCGGGCGCCACGCCGTCGAGGGTGAAGCGACCGGTGCATTCGATGGCCGCGTCGACCAGGTTGACGCCGACTGCCTGCACCAAGCCGTTGCGCGCGCGGCCGATCTCGGCGGCGGCGAGCGCCGCGACCGCGAGCGAGCCTTGGGCCGCGGTCGAGACGGCGAAGGACGAAGGCAGGCCCGGCTCGCTGCCGGTCAGGGTCAGGCGTGACAGCGTCGAGGGCGCGAGCCCGGCGTCCTCCCAGATCGCCCGGGTGGCCGCTTGGGCACGCTCGCTCACCGTGTTAGCCCTTTCAATGCCCCGCGTAGAACTTGCTGGGCAGCCAGAGGATGATCTGCGGGAAGACGATGCAGAGCGCGTTGCAGGTCGCCTGCAGGCCGATGAACGGCACTGCCGACTTGAAGATCGTCGCCATCGTGATCTGCGGCGGCGCGACGCTCTTCAGGTAGAAGAGCGAGTAGCCGAAAGGTGGGCTCAGGAACGCCATCTGCATGTTGACGATGAAGATGACACCGTACCAGAGCGAAATGTCCTCGGGCTTGACCCCGGCGATACCGAACACGCCGCCGAACGAGAGCGCAGTCAGGATCGGCACGAAGATCGGCACCGTCAGGAGCAGGATGCCGACCCAGTCCAGGAACATGCCGAGGACGAACAGGATCACCATCATCAGGCCGAGGATCCCGTAGGGACCCAGGCCGGTGCCGAGGATCGATTCGGCGACGAAGGTCTGGCCGCCCTTGACGATGAAGAAGCCGACGAACATCGTCGCGCCGAAGAAGATCCACATCACCATTGCGGTGGCCTTGAGCGTCGCCTTTGCCGCGTCTTCGACGTTGATCCAGTTGAGGCGGCCGTGCAGGGCGCAGACCGCGAGCGCGCCGAAGGTGCCGATGCCGGCGGCCTCTACCGGCGTGGCGACGCCGAAGAAGATGATCCCGAGGACCAGCAGGATCAGCAGGATCGGCGCGATCGTGTTGCGCAGCAGGCGCAGCTTCTCGCGCATGTCGACGCGTTCCTCGATCGGCAGCGCCGGACCGAGGCTCGGATTGATGTAGCAGCGGACCGTGATGTAGAGGACGTACATCCCCGAGAGCAGCAGCCCGGGGAAGACCGACCCGATCAGCAGCTCACCGAGCGACTGCTGCGCGACCACGGCGTAGACGATCGCCATCACCGACGGCGGAATCAGGATCCCGAGCGTTCCGCCGGCGAGGAGCGAGCCGCAAGCGAGCTTGGGGTCGTAGCCGCGGCGCAGCATCGCCGGCAGGGCGATCATCCCCATCGTTACCTCGGTCGCGCCGACCACGCCCACCATCGCCGCGAGCAGTGTGCAGGCGATGACCGTCGCCGACGCCAGGCCGCCCTTGAGCGAGCCGAGCCATTTGTAGATGACGTCGAACAGCTCCTCGATGATCCCGGCCTTCTCGAGCATTGCCGCCATGAAGATGAAGAGCGGGACGGCCGAGAGCTGGTAGTCGGTCATGAACGGGAAGATGCGCGATGGCATCATGTTCAGGACCGCGGGCGTGCCGAAGATGAACAGGAAGATGACGGCCAGGCTGCCGGTGCAGAACGCCATCGGCAGGCCGAGCGCGAGCAGCAGGGCCAGCGAGCCGAAGAGGAGGACCGTGAGCCAGGCGATCGGAATCTCGAGTCCCATGGCTCAGGCCTTCGCGCGGGTGAGGATCAGGATGTCCTTGATCAGCTTGGAGACTCCCTGCAGGATGATCAGCGCGGCGCCGATCGGCATCGTCAGCTTCACCGGCCAGTACTGGATCCCCCATTCGGTGAATGAGGTCTCGCGGTTGGCGACCGCGTCGCCGGCGAAGCGCCAGCCGGTCCAGAGCAGGGTGATCGTGAAGATGAAGAAGAACACCGAACTGATGACGTCGGCGATCGCCTTGCCGCGCGGCGAGAACTTAGTGTAGAAGACGTCGACGCGCACGTGCTGGTCCTCGCGGTAGGCGTACGCCCCGGAGATCATGTACTGCATGCCGAACATCAGGAACATGCTTTCGTGCACCCAGTTGGTCGGCGAATTGAAGACGAAGCGCGCAAGCACCTCGTAGTAGTAGGCGAACACGGCGACCACGGCCCAGTAGGCGACGTACTCGCCCGCCTTGGCGCTGACCGCGTCGATGCGGTCGGTGAAGGGGGTGTGGATGCGCAGCGTCGGGTCCTCTCCGGTGCCCTGCTGCGCGACCTCCGGCTCGTGCGCGACCGGGTCGGCCGCATAGCCGGCGGCCGTCGCCTGCGCCCGGCGCTTGCGCACCAGGGCCGGCAGCAGCACGGCGTCGACCAGCAGCAAGGCCAGGACGACGTAGCCGACCATCCGGGCGCGATCCTTCCAGTCGTCCTGCACCTTGGTCGCTGCGTCGAGCGCCGTCTTCCTAGTGCTGCCCAGGGCTTGCGCATCGGCGAGCGCCTTGCGCTCCTCGGGCGTCGCCGCAGCCGCGTCCAGGGGCTGCACGCGCTTGAGGGCCGTCTGCGACTGCTCGTACTCGGCGATGGTGCGCGAGACGTCCTCGCGGCTATCGCGCACTTCGCCGTTGCAGTAGAGGATGGCGACGAAGAGCGGCAGGTAGACGAATCCCCACCAGCTCTTCAGATACATCCGGTGCAGGCCCATGAAGCCGCTCGTCAGCCAGAACAGGTAGGCATTGAAGAGCAGCGGCTCGCGCGGCGCGCCGCGGCGTCGCTGGCGCGCGACGAGAGCCATCGCCAGTAGGGGGAACAGGAGCAGGACGCCCCAGTAGAGCCAATGCGGCAGAACGAAGCTGAGCGACGGCATCGTGGTCAGTCAACGAGCGCACGCCGCCCGAAGGCGGCGTGCCGGTGGCGAACGGCGGCGACGGGCGCCGCCCCTGAAGCGAACTCAGCCGATCTTCAGGCCCTTGTACATGTCAGGCGTCACGTAACCGACGCTCGGCGACTCCATCACCTGCAACTGCAGCTTGAAGATCCTGGCCGCGTCGGGATCCTTGTTCGCCCACTTGAACCAGATCGGCACCGCCACCTGCTGGAACTTCGGCAACTCCTCGGCGGGCAGGCGGTTGACCTGGACGCCGGCCTTCTCGAACTTGCCCCACGCCTCCATGTCGGCTTTCTGGATCGCGCCGTGGTGCTCGTTCGAGTAGACCTGGATCTCGTCGTCGAGCCAGCGCTTCATCTGCGGTGAGAGCTTGTTCCAGACGTCCATGCGAACGACGAAGTCCATCAGGTCGACCGGCTGGTAGATCGACTCGAGGCCCGGAGGACCGGTCCAGATGTACTTCGTGACCTGCTGGAATCCGAGGTCCCAGTTGACCGCGGGGCCGGTGTAGTCGGCGGCGTCGACGGTTCCCTTCTCGAGCGCCGAGAAGACCTCGCCGCCGGGAAGCAGCGTCGTCTTGGCGCCGATCGCCGCGAAGCCTTCGGCGATCATGCCTCCGGGCACGCGCAGCTTCAGGTCCTTGAAGTCGGCGATGGTGCGGATCGGCTTCTTCGAATGGATGATGTTCGGGCCGTGGTGGATCCGGTTGACGTAGTACAGGCCCTGCTTGGCGAACAGGTCGCGCGCCGCCTGCAGGCCGCCGTTGCTGTAGAAGAAGATGTCCCACTCGTGCGGATAGCGCAGGCCCATCAGGTAGGAGCTCAGGAACGCGGTCGCGGGGAGCTTGCCGGCCCAGTACAGGGTGAACGAGTTCATCGCCTCGAGCACGCCGTTCTTGACGCCGTCGAGCAGCTCGAAGTCGCCCACGACTTCCTTGGCGGCAAAGGGCTTGATCTCGAGCTCGCCGCTGGTCTTCTCCTTGACGGTCGCGGCCCACGCCTTGAAGGTCGCCAGACCGACGCCCGCCGGCCACGACGTCTGCACCTTCCATGTCGTCGTCGTCGCCGCCTGGGCGTTGCCGACGAACGGCGCCGCAAGCGCGGTCGCCGTCGCGGCGACGCCGGTGCGGACGAATGCGCGCCGCCCGGCTTTGGGGTCGGATGGAACTTGCGTCATGATTTTCCTTTCGTGTCTCCTGTGCCCTCTGGCATGCGCCCGCCGGGGCGCTGCGCGATGCCCGGCGGCGAGACGTTAGTCCACGGCCGCCGACGGGAACAGGGCGTTAACCCGAGCGGCCTCGACAGGCGGCGCCCACGGGAATAATCCACCCGGATGGCAGGACCGCAGACTTCCGCAAGCGCCGGCAACGCCGCGCGCCTGCCCGCGGGCCTGGCGCCGATCGAATTCTCCGAAACGCTGCCGGTGTCGGCCCGGCGCGACGAGATCGCCGCCGCGATGCGCGACCATCCGGTCGTGATCGTCTGCGGCGAGACCGGCTCGGGCAAGACGACCCAGCTGCCGAAGATCGCGCTGACAATGGGCCGCGGCCGGGCGAACGGCGGCGGCCTGATCGGCCACACCCAGCCGCGCCGGATCGCCGCCTCGAGCGTCGCCCGGCGGATCGCCGAGGAGCTGAAGACGCCGCTGGGCGAGGTCGTGGGCTACAAGGTCCGCTTCCAGGATCGCCTCTCGGCCGGCGCCAGCGTCAAGCTGATGACCGACGGCATCCTGCTCGCCGAGACCCAGAGCGACCCGCTGCTGCGCGCCTACGACACCATCATCGTCGACGAGGCACACGAGCGCAGCCTCAACATCGACTTCCTGCTCGGCCATCTGCGCCAGATCCTGCCGCGCCGGCCCGACCTGAAGATCGTCGTCACCTCGGCGACGATCGACGCCGAGCGCTTCGCCAACCACTTCTCATCCAAGGACGGGCCGGCGCCGGTGCTGCAGGTCTCGGGCCGCCTTTATCCGGTCGAGATCCGCTGGCGGCCCTTCGAGGAAAGCCGCGACCACGATCTCGGCGACGCGATCTGCGACGCGGTCGACGAGCTTTGGCGGGGCACGCTCGGCAGCGGCGAAGGCGGCGTCGCCGCCGCCGGCTCCGGCGACGTGCTCGTCTTCCTTCCCGGCGAGCGCGAGATCCGCGACGCCGCCGAGAAGCTGAGGAAGCACCATCCGCCCGGGGTCGAGGTGCTGTCGCTCTTTTCCCGCCTCAGCCAGGAGCAGCAGGACGAGGTCTTCGCGCCGCACAGCGCCCGCCGGATCGTGCTCGCCACCAACGTCGCCGAGACCTCGCTCACGGTGCCCGGCATCCGCTACGTCATCGACGCCGGCACGGCGCGGATCAAGCGCTACAGCTTTCGCAGCAAGGTCGAGCAGCTGCCGATCGAGCCGGTGAGCCAGGCGGCGGCGAGCCAGCGCGCTGGCCGCTGCGGCCGGGTCGCCGACGGCATCTGCATCCGCCTCTACGACGAAGCCGACTTCGCCGCCCGGCCGCGCTTCACCGAGCCGGAGATCGTCCGCTCGTCGCTCGCCGCCGTGATCCTCAGGATGAAGTCGCTCAACCTCGGCGCGGTCGAGGACTTCCCCTTCCTCGAGGCGCCGCCGAAGCGCGCCATCGCCGACGGCTACCAGCTGCTGAACGAGCTCGGCGCCACCGACGACGACAACGCCTTGACGACGATCGGCCGCGAGCTGGCGAAGCTGCCGCTCGATCCGCGCGTCGGCCGGATGATCCTGGCGGCGCGCGAGCGCGAGGCGCTGCGCGAGGTGCTGGTCATCGCCAGCTCGCTGAGCGTGCAGGACGTGCGCGACCGGCCGCTGGAGCACCAGCAGGCCGCCGACCAGGCGCACGTCAAGTTCGACGACGAGAAGTCGGAGTTTCTCGGCGTCCTCAAGCTGTGGTCATGGCTGGAGAGCTCACGCGGCGGCCACGGCGAGCATCGGCTGTCGAGTCGCAAGCACGAGCAGCTCCTGCGCGACAACTTCGTCTCGCCGCGCCGGGTGCGCGAGTGGCGTGATGTCTTCGCCCAGCTGCAGCAGGTGGTGACGGAGCACGGCTGGCGGGTCAACACGCTGCCCGCGACCTACGAGCAGCTGCACCTGTCGATGCTCGCCGGCCTGCTCGGCAACATCGGCCTGAAGAGCGACGAGGACGACTCCTACCTCGGCGCCCGCGGCATCCGCTTCCATCGCCATCCGGGCTCGCACCTGTCGAAGAAGCCGGGGCGCTGGATCGTCGCCGCCGAGCTGGTCGAGACCACCCGGCTCTACGCCCGCGGTCTCGCCAACATCGACCCGCGCTGGCTGGAGACGGTCGGTGGCCACCTGCTGAAGAAGCAGCTGCTCGAGCCGCACTGGGAGAAGAAGGCCGGCCAGGTGGTCGCGCTCGAACGGGCGACGCTCTACGGCCTGGTCGTCTACAGCAACCGGCGGGTCGATTACGGCGCGGTCGATCCGGCCGCGGCGCGCGAGCTCTTCATCCGCGAGGCGCTGGTCGAGGGCGACTGGGAAACGAAGCTGCCGTTCGCCGCCGCCAACCGCAAGCTGATCGCCCAGGTCGAGGAGCTCGAGCACAAGGCGCGGCGCCAGGACGTGCTGGTCGACGACGAGCTGATCCACGCTTTCTACGACCAGCAGGTGCCGAAGTCGGTGCACGACGCCCGGACCTTCGAGCGCTGGTACCGCGACGAGCTGCGGCGCCAGCCCAACCTGCTGCTGCTGACGCGCGAGGAGCTGATGCGCCACGAGGCGGCAGGCATCACCACCCAGGCGTTCCCGCGCACCATCCGCCTCGGCGGCATCGATTGCGCCGCGACCTACCTGCACGAGCCGGGCAACCCGCGCGACGGCGTCACCGTCACCGTGCCGCTGTACGCCCTCAATGCCGCCGGCGAGGATCGCTGCGAATGGCTGGTGCCCGGCATGCTGAAGGACAAGCTGGTGGCGCTGGCGAAGACGCTTCCGCAGCGGCCGCGCTCGCGCCTCGTGCCCTTGCCCGACTACGCCGAAGGCTTCATCGCCCGGCATCCGTTCGGCGACGGCGGCCTGCTGGACGTGCTGACGGCCGACGTGCGGGCGAAAAGCGGCATCGAGGTCCGTCGCGCCGACTTCAAGCACGAGCAGCTGGCGCCGCATTTGCTGATGAACCTGCGCGTCGTCGACGAGCACGGTCGGCAGCTCGGCGAGTCGCGCCACCTGGCCGAGCTGAAGGCCCAGCTCGGCGGCCAGGCGCGCTCGGCCTTCCAGGCGCTCGCAGCGCTGCGCCTGCCCGGAGCGGTCGCCGCCGCGCCGGCGCCGCCCGAAGCGCCGGCGACGCCGGCTGTGAGTGCAAGGCCGGGCGCGACCGCCGGCGCGAAAGCCGGCGGGCGCGTCGCTTCGGAGCCGCCGACGGCGGGCGGCCCCGCGAGCACTCCGCCGCCACCGGCCGCAAGTGCCGCCGCTTTCACCGCCTGGACCTTCGGCGAGCTGCCGGAGCTCATGGAAGTGAAGAAGGGCGGACAGGCGCTGATCGGCTACCCGGCGCTGATCGACAAGGGTGGCCATGTCGAGATCGAGGTGTTCGACGAGCCCGAGGCGGCCGCCGAGAAGCATCGCCTCGGCCTGCGCCGCCTGTTCGCGCTGCAGCTGCGCGATGCGATGAAGTACCTCGAGAAGAACCTGCCTGAGCTGCAGCGCATGGCCATCCAGTACCTGCCGCTCGGCAGCACCGAGGAGCTGCGCGAGCAGATCATCGCCGTCGCTCTCGACCGCGCCTTCCTCGCCGAGCCGCTGCCCGCGGACGCCGCTGCGTTCGCCCGCCGGCTGGAAGAAGGGCGCGGTCGGCTGACGCTGATCGCCGGCGAGGTGGCGCGCGCCGGCGCGGCGGTGCTCGGCGAGTGGGTCGCGGCGCAGAAGAAGCTCAAGGACGCGCGCCCGCCGAAGGACGTCGCCGAGGACATCGCGGCACAGCTCGAGCGGCTGGTGTCCAGGCGTTTCCTGGTCGACGTTCCCTGGGCCCGCCTGGCCCACCTGCCGCGCTATCTGAAGGCGATCGTCCTCCGGCTCGACAAGCTGCGGGCCGATCCGGTGCGCGATGCGACGCGCCTGGCCGAGCTGCGCCCGCTCGAGCAGCGGCACCTGCGCAAGCTCGCCGAGCGGCGCGGCAGCCGCGATCCCAAGCTCGACGAGTTCCGCTGGTGGCTCGAGGAATTGCGGGTCAGCCTCTTCGCCCAGGAGCTGAAGACCCCGCAGCCGGTCAGCGCCAAGCGACTGGAGAAAATCTGGGCCCAGGCCTTCGCCTGAGCCGGGCCGGAGCGAACGAGACCGCGAACATGGAGACGAGCAGGTTCAAGAACCCCTTCAGGCGCAAGCCGCACGACGCCGACGACGCGTGGACCGTCGTCCCTGGGTCCGAGCGCGAGCTCGATTCGGTGGTGCGCCACTGCCGGCGCATGGTGAGCCGGCGGGCGACCGTGGCCGCCGGCGTGGCGATCGTGCCCGTGCCGGGCATCGACTGGCTGACCGACGTTGCGGTGCTGGCCAAGCTCATCCCGGACATCAACCATGCCTTCGGCCTGACGGCGGCCCAGGTCGAGCGGCTCGCACCCGATCGCCGAGTGGTGGTCTACAAGGCGATCTCGGCCGGCGGCAGCATGCTGATCGGCAAGCTGGTGACGCGCGAGCTCCTGCTCCAGGCGCTGAAGCTGGTCGGCGTGCGCCTGACGGCGCAGCAGGCGGCCAAGTACGTGCCGATCGCCGGCCAGGCGGTATCGGCCGCGCTCACCTACTCGGCGTTGCGCTACGTCTGCGAGCAGCACATCCGGCAGTGCGTCGAGGTCTCGAAACTGCTGCTGCTCGCCGCGCCGGCGCCGGCCGAAGCGCCGGACGCCGTCTAGGCCCCGGCTCGCGCCCGCTCGCGGCGCAGCCAGCCGAGCCCGGCGGACGTGCCTTGGGCCGGGCGGTATTCGCAGCCGATCCAGCCCTCCCAGCCGCTGGCGTCGACGACGTCGAACAGATAGGGGTAGTTGACCTCGCCGAGGTCGGGCTCGTGCCGCTCGGGCACGCCGGCGATCTGCAGGTGGCCGACCCGGCCGGTCGGGAGGTAGGTGCGCAGCTTGGTCGCGACGTCGCCCTCGACGATCTGGCAGTGGTAGAGATCCATCTGCACCTTCAGGCGCGGCGCGCCGATCTCGGCGAGCACGGCATGGGCCTCGTCCTGGCGATTGAGGAAGAAGCCGGGGATGTCGCGGGTGTTGATCGGCTCGATCAGCACGTCGATGCCTGCGTCGGCCGCTTTCTTCGCCACCCACTCGAGGTTCTTCAGGTAGGTTGGCCGGAGCGCCGTGCGCGTGCTGCCGGCGGGAACGAGGCCGGCCATCACGTGAACGCGCGGGCAGGCGAGGGCGGCAGCGTACTCGAGGGCACGGTCGAAGCCGCTCCTGAACTCGGCCTCGCGGCCGGGCAGGGCGGCGATGCCGCGCTCGCCCTTGGTGAAGTCGCCCGGCGGTGCGTTGAACAGTACCTGGCGCAGGCCGGTCTGCTTCAGCGTCGCGGCCAGCGTGTCAGCCGGCCACTCGTAGGGAAAGAGGTACTCGACCGCCTCGAAGCCGTCGGCCGCGGCGGCGGCGAAGCGCTCGAGAAACGGATGCTCGACGTACATCATGCTCAGGTTGGCGGCAAAGCGCGGCATCGCGATCTCCTCGAAGGTCTACCAGCGGGCGCCGAACTCCCGGCGCAACTCGTCGATCTGCGCCGGCGACAGGGGCGCCGGCTGCGGCTCGCAGCCCAGCCAGAGGCGCGCCGTCTCCTCGCATTCCTCGAGCACCGCCATCGCCGCCGCCGGCGTCTCGTGCCAGACGTTCGGCCCGAGCCGCGACAGCATCACCGCACGGATCGGCGCGCCGCGGGCCGCGGCCTGGCGGATCGCCTCGGTGACGAGATCGCCGACCTCGGGCGCACCGGGTCGCAGGTAGGCGATCAGCGGCACATGGCCGACCTTCATCACGAAGTAGGGCGTGATCGGCGGCAGCAGGTCGTCGCGCGACTTGTCCGGCGGGAAGCGCAGGCTGGCGTGCACCAGGTGGCTCGAGTGCGTATGGATGATGCAGCCCGCTTCGACGCTCGCATCGTAGATGCCGCGGTGCAGGGCGAGGGTCTTGCTCGGCCGGGCCGCGGTGTCGGCCGGCGCGCCGGCGGCATCGACCCGGACCAGCGCGTCCGGCTCCAGCTCGCCGAGGCAGGCATCGGTGGCGGTGATCAGGAAGCCGCCGTCGACCCGGGCGCTGATGTTGCCGGTGGTGCCGTGGACGTAGCCGCGGGCGTGCAGCGACCGTCCGACGCGGCAGATCTCCTGACGCAGCGCGGCTTCGCTCATGGGCCCACGGTGAAGGCGCGAGCGAAGAAGTCGATGCCGCCGAAGTTGCCCGACTTTAGCGCCAGGTGCATGCCTTGCGGGGCGAGCGCTGGAGCGGCATGGCACCAAGGTACGCCGGGGTCGATCTGGGCGCCGATGCGCAGCCGCGAGACGCCGAGCGCCTGCACGCAGGCACCGGAGGTTTCACCGCCGGCAACCACCAGCCGCCGGGCGCCGTGCTCGACCAGGCGGCGCGCCACCGCGGCGAGTATCCGCTCCAGGCGCGCGCCGACGTCGTGGCCGCCGCCCTTCGCCTGCGCCGCCGCGACCGCCTGCGGTGAAGCGGTGCTGTAGACGAGCACCGCGCGCTCGGGCGCCGCCGCCCACTGCGCGCGGGCCCAGGCGTCGATGCTCTCGACCAGCGCGTCGTCCGAACCGTCGCCGAGCGCGAGCGCATCGACCTGACGCGCCGCGCCACCCGACTGGAGGAAGTGCGCCACCTGGCCGTTGGTCGCCTCCGAGCAGCTGCCGGAGACGATGGCGCGAAAGCCGCCGACCGGCGGCAGCGACGCCGATTCGCTCGAAGCCGAGATGCCGAAGTTGGCTGGCAGGCCGATCGCCAGGCCCGAGCCGGCGCAGACCAGAGGCAGGTCCTTGACCGCGGTGCCGAGGCGCAGCAGGTCGTCGTTGGCGACGGCATCGGCGATCGCGATCGCCACGCCGCCTTGCTCGAGCGAGCGGAAGCGCTCGACGATCGCCGCGCTCGAGGCGCCTACCGTGCGATGGTCGACCAGGCCGACGCGCCGCGGTACCGCGCCCGGGCCGCGGGTCGTCGCCAGCTGCGCCTGCAGCACGCGCACCAGGTTGGCATCGGTCATCGGCGTCAGCGGATGGTTGCGCATGCCGCTTTCCGAGAGCAGGACGTCGCCGACGAACAGGTGGCCCTTGAACACGGTGCGGCCGTTGTCCGGGAAGGCCGGCGTGGCGATCGTGAAGCGGCAGTCGAGCGCATCCATCAGCGCCTCGAGCACCGGGCCGATGTTGCCGCGCGGGGTCGAGTCGAAGGTCGAGCAGACCTTGAAGTAGATCTGGGTCGCGCCGCCGCCCTTCAGGAACCGGCAGGCCGCGAGCGACTGCGCCACCGCATCGGCCGGGGCGATGGTGCGCGACTTGAGGGCGACGACGACCGCGTCGACATTCGCCTCGACCGGCGGCGCGCCCGCCTCGGGCATGCCGTTCAGCTGCACCACCCGCATCCCGGCGCGCACCAGGTTGTTGGCGAGGTCCGTCGCACCGGTGAAGTCGTCGGCGATGCAACCCAGCCTGAGCGTCATCGCTTCGCGCCCGGCAGCTCGATTCCGGGAAAGATCTTGATCACTGCCGCATCGTCTTCCTTGGCGAAGCCGGCGGTCGAGGCCTGCATGAACATCTGGTGGGCGGTGCTGGCCAGCGGCAGCGGAAACTTGGTCGCGCGCGCGGTGTCGAGCACCAGGCCGAGGTCCTTGACGAAGATGTCGACCGCCGAGAGCGGCGTGTAGTCGTTGGCCAGCACATGCGCCATCCGGTTCTCGAACATCCAGCTGTTGCCGGCGCTGTGGGTGATGACGTCGTAGAGCGCGGCGGCATCGACGCCCTCGCGCAGGCCGAGGGCCATCGCCTCGGCGGCGGCGGCGATATGCACGCCGGCGAGCAGCTGGTTGATGATCTTCACCTTGCTGCCGTTGCCGGCACGGTCGCCGAGCCGGTAGACCTTGGCCGCCATCGCGTTCAGGCAAGGCTCGGCCTTCGCCCAGGCCGCGTCGCGGGCCGCGCCCATGACCGTCATCTGGCCCGAGGCGGCCTTGGCGGCGCCGCCGGAGATCGGCGCATCGACGTACAGCAGGCCGAGCGCCTCGAGCCTGCGCTCGAAGGCGATCGAGACATTGGGATCGACGGTCGAGCACATCACGAAGACGCTGCCGGGTCGCATCGCGGCGGCGATGCCTTGGCCGGAGCTGCCATCGCCGAACAGCACCGATTCGGTCTGGGCCGCGTTGACGACCACCGAGACCACGACCTCGCTGGCCGCGGCGAGCTCGGTCGGCGTGGCGCAGGCGATCCCGCCCTGGGCCGCGAACGCCTGGGCCACGCCTTCGCGGGCGTCGCAGACCCGCAGCTCGGCGCCGGCACGGCGCAGCGAGCCGGCCATGCCGGAGCCCATGGCGCCGAGGCCGATCAGGCCCACCTTGCGCCCGGCCAGGGGGGAATCGTTGGACATCGAGCTCACCTCGATCGCG
>Ga0207703_10001758_pt1 | contig 19365 bp, 18 predicted proteins | sample KBSSwiS12_FD_184304 | JGI IMG/M metagenome (GOLD analysis project Ga0207703, IMG submission 184304) | Switchgrass rhizosphere microbial communities from Kellogg Biological Station, Michigan, USA - KBS Switchgrass S1-2 (SPAdes) (version 2) | ecosystem: Host-associated > Plants > Roots >...
GGTCCATTTCATAAGCGGCTATGGCCGCATCCCCGGCGACGGTCGCGCGCAGCAGGGAGCGAAGCTGGGGCAGGCCCCATTCCCCCGCTCCAAGCGCGGGCAGTTTCGTGCCGACCACTCCGTCCAGATCAAGGGCGAAGGCACTGCAAAATGAACCGCTGGCTGCCTTCACGACCAGATCCGCATCAAGCAGGAGAAGCGGCGTGGCCGAGGAGAAAACCAGCGCCATGCCAAGGCTCTTGGCGGTCGCGTCACGGGGGACAGGCGTAAATAATTCCACGGCCGTAGCCTTCGGGAGCCGGAGGCTCGCGGAGCGAAAGCCATTCCCGGTAGAAGATGCGAGCGATGTCTGAGCCTGGCGCGTCATAGGCGCTAAGGCAGTCATATCACGAAAGGAGTAGCCCACCTATTCTTTATATGCCCATCTCTATTGGGGCGGCGTCCCGGAGCCGCGAATTCGCCCAATCCCGGCCGCGCAATCCCCCCGCTCCACAACCCCGCGCACCAGCACGAACGCCCCTTCCCCCTTCGCCCGCCCCTTCGGGTTCGCCAGCCCCGCCAGCACATGGCACAGGTCGGCCGCGCCCTCCGGCGCCTGGACGAAATCGGTGTGTCCAACGCCCCGGGAAACCGCGCTCGTGTCCACCACATCGAGGCCCGCCCGCGGTGCGGGGTAGCAGCGTTTCGCCCCCGTTTTCTTGCCGCGCCACAGGTCATAGACGCAGTTCGCATCCCCGGCGCGCGCCGCCCCATGCACCACCCAGCTCGTCTGCAACGCCCGGTCGAACCGGGAGGCATAGAGAGTCACATGCCGCCCCGGCGCCACCACATCGCCGGCCAGGTCGCGGTCGAACAGCTCGCGGTCGACATCGGGCGATGCCAGCACCACCGTCCGGATATGCCCGGCCAGCGCAGGATGCTCCCGCTGCAGATCGCGCAGCGCGCTGATCGCGAGCCGGTTGCCCATCGAGTGCGCGACCAGCACGACATCGCCCGAAACCCCGGCCAGCTCGGCCAGCAGCCGGTCGAGATAGGGCTGGGTCCAGCGCTCATTCTCCTCGTCCCAGGTATATTTCGTCACCGCCCGCTGCGAGGGCCACAGGAACGCGACCACCGGCCCGTCGAACCCGGCCGCGGCGCTCACCTCGTCCGCCCGCTTCAGCGCCTCGTCGGGCGCGCTGTTGAAGCCATGGACGTACAGCAACACCCTTTTGCCCCGCGCCGCCGCGACATCGGCCGCCAGCCGCCGCCGCCACGCCTGCTCCTCGGCCAGGCCGAGCGCCCAGGCTTTCTTCGCCTTTCCCTTCGCGTCCGCAGCCGGCGCAGTCGCGACGCCATAGCGGATCGGGCCGCCATAAGGCGTCGGCGCGCCGAACGGCATCGGCGTGCCCCGCCCGACCGTCAGCACCGGGCTCGCGCCCCGGCAATCGGGCAGGCCGGTCGCGACGATATAGATCGGGTTTTCGGTGGTGATCGGCCCGGCGCCTGTCATCGCCGGGCAGCCCACCGCCATCACGCCATAGTCAGGCGGCACGCTCACACAGCCCGAGAGCGCGGCGGCGGCGATCGCCAGGCTTGCGAGGATTCGTTTCGACATCGCGAAGATGCCTACAGCACTGGCCCCGCTTCACGCCAGCGGCGCCGGCGGCTCCGGGCGAGCGCGCACACCATGCCCGCTCCGGATCAGCGCAAGGCCGATCGCCGCGCCGGTCAGCAGTGCAGCGCCATGGATATCGTGGAGCAGCGCCAGCCCCGCGCCCGCCGCCAGTCCAATCGCGCCGAGGGTCATCACCGGCAGGCGCCGCACGCCTGCCCAGCTCGCGACCAGCACGCTGCCGGCAAGCCCCATCCAGGCAATCGAGTTCCCGGCGCCGATCGGCTGCCACCACAAGGCGATGATCTCCGTCGTCAGCCCGGCGCCGAAATAGATCAGCAACCAGGATCGCCTGTCCCAAAGCCGCTCCGCGATCGGCCCCAGCGCGAACAGCAGAGCCAGGTTGAACCCGCCTCCCACCAGCCCGCCGTCCTGGAACCAGAGCGCGGTCAATAGCCGGTAATAGTCGCCCGCGAAGATCGCTCCGGCATTGCGCTCGAAACGGGGGAGCAATCCCGGCCAAAGCCACTGCGCCACCCCCGCCAGCGCGAGCGCAACCACAATCGAGAAGGAAAGCCATGGCACCGCCCCACGCACCGGAAGACGCTGCAACCGGCCCATGAGCAATGCGGAGAATATTGCGATCAACAGCAGGGCCAGGGACAAGGTCATGATATCGGCTCCCCGAAGGCAGATCGGCCCGATCGCTGCTCCAAAGCGCAAGCCCCGGCAATACTCATGCTACGGCCAGCCTGTTTGTGTCCGCGCGAAGGCGGGGACCCAGCCTGGGCTCCCGCCTTCGCGGGAGCACAAGGAACTCGGGTGTCGCTCGGCGAGGAGCAGCTTCAACATTCGGCCTGCGGCTCAGCATGACGGAGCGCAAGAGACGCCGCCTTTCGCCCCGGTGAGCGCGTGAAGATGCCCCGCACAAGAAGCGATGGGCACCGTGCCTTGTGATGCGCGGATCCAGATCAGGGATCTGGACGACTTTTCCGTGGCGCAGCCAATCGGCCTTGCTACAATCAGCCTTATGAGCCTGGAACCGATCGCGGCAGCCGGAGATCTTGCGACCGGCACCCTGTTGGCGCGCGCCGCGGAGCCGGAAGCCGGGGAGGCAACAGCTTCAGCCGGCATTGGAGCCTGTCTCAACTGCGGTTCCCCGCTCACTACGCGCTATTGTGGAGAGTGCGGGCAACGCGCGCAGGTCCATACGACGCTTACCTCACTCGCGCACGATCTCGTTCACGGGCTCTTCCATTTCGAGGGGAAGATAGCGCGTACGCTGCCGTTGTTGCTCCGCAGGCCGGGCGACCTTACGCGCCGCTATATTGCCGGCGAACGGGCGAAGTTCGTGTCCCCATTGGCGCTCTTCCTGTTCTCTGCGTTTCTGATGTTCGCGATGTTCGAAAGCGTGGGCGGGCCGTTTCATCCCCGCGCAACCGTCATCAGAAACGGGCAGCAGCTTACGCCGGCGCAGGTTTCGCGATTCTATTCGGACGCTCGCTCCCGCGAAGCCGCCCTGGGGCGGCAACTGGCTGCGCTTGCACCTGGGCATGATCAGGAAGCGGCAAGGCTCAGAAGCGCGATCGCCGCCGCCAAGGGTGAAGCAGACGGACTTGCCCTGGCGAACAGCATCGGCAGCGGGCACGTCGATACAAGCGGCCTGGCAAAATATCCGCCCGTAACGGGATTTGGAGCGCTTGACCGCAGGATCAGGGAAGCGACGGCCAATCCCGCGCTCCTGCTGCTGAAACTCCAGTCGAACGCTCATAAATTCACCTGGGTGCTGATCCCGCTGTCAGTGCCCTTCCTGTGGCTCGTTTTCGCATGGAGGCGCGAATACCGGCTTTACGACCACACAGTCTTCATCGTTTACGCGCTCTCCGCGGTGATGCTGCTGATGACGACGATGGCACTGCTGTCCGCAACCGGCCTGTCGTTCGAGTGGGCATTGTTCCTCATCCCGGTCCACCAATATCTTCAATTGCGCGGTGCGTACCGGATCTCCCGGTGGGGCGCCGTTTGGCGGGCTGCCTGGCTGACGGTTTCGGCGAACATCGTCTTGTCCCTGTTCGCAATTCTCCTTCTCGCATCGGGCCTGATCGGCTGAGCGGACAGGGTTGCGGTCAGGCCGAACGCGCGATGCCGTCGAACCCTCTTGCGATGCTTGCGGGATAGAGCAGGCCCATCAGGGTCGGGTTCAACTGTACCTTTGAAAGGCGGACCAGAACGTCCTCGGGCCACAGTACAGGCGGTGCGGAGTGCGTATCGATCGCGGCTCCCCTTGATACAATCTCGAATCTGCGTGGACACATACGCGGAACGGCTGAGAGGGGTGGAAAGCCGCCCGTCCGCTTTGGAGCGGGTGCCTGTGTTCGCGGCCATTCATTCACCATGGCCGAGCGTTTAGATCACTTAGTCCTTTTTGCAGGTCCGTTATTGGCCGTAAGCCGGGTGCTGTTGCGCAAGCCGTGAAACCTGTCAAAACCTTCCAGTGGGGGAGGAATGGCAGAATTGAATACCTTCGGTGCGGGACCTTCGGCGGCGGGCTATCTCTACCAGGCCCGGTTAGCGCTCGTCTTGTGCATGCCTTACGTCAACACGGATAGCGGTGTCGAAGTCTCGGTCGAGCGGCTGGATGACGTTGCATTTGAAGCAGACGGCACTGCCATCGAACTGCTCCAAACCAAACACCACATCAGCCAGGTCGCAAATCTGACGGATTCGAGCGCCGATCTTTGGAAGACGTTGCGGATCTGGGCGGAGGCCGTTGACGGCGATCCGTCGCTGCCCGGTAGGACACGATTGGCGTTGCTCACGACCGCCGAGATTCCTTCGGGATCGGTAGCCAGTCTTTTGATGCCCGTCGCCGCTTATCCGGCTGGGGAAAAGCGCGGGCCCAAGCTGGCTGCGGAACGGCTGACAGCGATTGCCGAAGCCTCGTCCAACGAAGCGCTGAAGCCAGCGTTTGCTGCGTTTCTCAAACTCGGCTTCGAGATGCGCGCCTCGATGTTGAGCGCGGTGGAGATACTCGGCAACCAGCAGCAACTCCCCGATCTCGATGCCAGCCTCGAGGAGCATCTGAGGCTGTTCGCGCCGCGTGGCAAAGCAGCCCTGGCACGCGAAATGCTCGAAGGCTGGTGGTGGCCAAGGATTTGCACCGCACTCGTACAGAACCCACCCGGGGCAATCGCAATCGCCGAGCTCGAAGCCAAGCTCGACGATATTCGCGAGCAGCTCAAGCGCGACAGCCTCACGATCGATTTCGAGGATGCCCACCCATCCGAAGCCGAGCTTGCCTCCTATGAGGGATTTCGGTTCATCCACCAATTGAAGGCAGTGGGCCTGGGAGACAATCGCATTCACTGGGCCAAGCGCGACTATTACCGCGCCTTTGCGCAGCGTTCGAAATGGACACGCGAGCACGCCGTATTCGACGGCGAGATCGCCCGATTCGAAGCGCGACTGGTCGAGGAATGGGAACCGCGTTTCGGTTCGATGTGTGACGAGCACTCAGCTGCTCCGGCCGATTGTGCGTCGCTTCGGCAGGCTGGTCAGGATCTCTATCATTGGGTCGAAACCGAAGCGCGCTACCCCTTTCGGACCGCGACGCATCGATTTTTGAATGTCGGTTCGTACCACATCCTCGCGGATGCGATCCGCGTTGGATGGCATCGTGACTTCGCCACCCTATTCGACGGCGAGGATTGAGCGATGGCAACGGCGTGGACCATCGATTGGGAACACCGGCCTGCCGAAGAGGCCGCGCTCTATAACCCCGCCTTTTGCGGTGAACTTCTTGCACGCACTGTAGCTGCCTATCGCAAGGCCAGCGATCGAGCCTTGGCGCTTCCTCTGGCGTTCGTCGTGCTTCCGCTCACTCTGGCACCGGCGATACGCGCGCAGCTTCCGGGAAAATCCAATACGACCTTCGCGACATGGGCGGCACAGCACGAGGTACTGCTGACCGAATTGCCCGAGCGTGTCCTCGCACTGCGGCCGGTAACCCGTGAGGCGTTACTCTTCCTGGTACAGCATCGCGCATTGGTCCTGTCGGGCCTCGGTCTGGAGCCTGGAGCAAAGCCCCTCAAACTCGGCGCGAAGCGATCCGCATCGTCGACCGACGTGGAAGACATGCAGCGCGCGGCGGGGTTGGTTGGCCGCTGGCTCGCGAACCAGATCAATGTCGGAGCTGTGCTTTTGGCAATGGGAGTTCGACCGTGACCCTGCAATTGCGCGCCATTGCGATCTACTCGCCCGATGGCGAACGCCGTGACATCCGCTTCGAACTTGGCCGGCTCAATATCGTCACCGGCGCTTCCAAAACCGGAAAATCGGCGTTGCTCGATATCGTCGACTTTTGTTGGGGGCGGGACGAATGCACGATCGCCGAGGGCGAGATACGGCGATCGGTTTCCTGGTTCGCGGTTCTGTTCGACAATCAGGGCGAGGGGGTGTTCGTCGCGCGCAAGAATCCTGGGCCAGGTGGGCGCGGGGACGACCATATATATTTCGAGCGGAATGTTGACGAGCTGCCGGACACGACCGACCATTTTCATCAAAATGTGACCAGCGCCGGCCTGCGTTCCCATCTTTCGCAGATCCTCGGCATCGCAGAGAATATCTATGTCCCGGAGCCGGGCGCGACCCGCGTTCCATTGTCCGCGACCGCAAGTCAGGCGATTTTCTTCAGCCTTCAGGCGCAGGATGAAATCGCAAACCGGCGCCTGCTGTTTCATCGGCAGGGTGAGCAGCATATTCCGAGCGCCATCAAGGACACGCTTCCCTATTTTCTGGGAGCGATGGAGGAGGATTATTACCTCAAGCAGCGTCGCTACGACGAGGCCCGCGCACGTCTGAGAAAGCTCGAGCGCGATTGGAGCGATCTTCGATCGCTTACAACCTCGGCGACCACCGCGACGCAGTCACTGCTTCAGGACGCCAAACGGGTAGGGCTCGTCGAACCGGATGTCTTTCCCGACGGCCCCGAGGCGTTGCGCACAGTGCTGGCCGATGCCGCTGCACCGCGCGAACTGCAATATGCCCGGAACGACGACGCTGCCGCCGACCTCACCGATCTCGAAGATCGCCGTCGGCTGCTGCGCGGACAGCTCATCGAAATCCGAGAGGAACATGCGCAGTTCGCGAAGCTCGAGCGTGATGCGAGCGAGTTCGAGACTGAAGCGCATGAACAGGAGGCGCGTTTGGCCTCGATCGGCCTGCTCGCAACCGCTGATGGTGGTTCCGACGCGTGTCCATTGTGCGACAGCAAACTTGCCGTCGCGGTTCCGAGTGTCACGCAGATTCGGGATTCACTGCGCGGCGTGGGTCTGCAGCTGAAATCGGTGCGTCGCGACACGCCGAGAGTCCAGGCGCATATCGCTCAGCTTGAAAAGCGCCGCACCGAGCTGGAGGACCTACTTAAGCAGGTGCAGCGTGATATTACTTCGCGCATCGCCGACAACGAACGGCTGCGGATCGAACAGGACCAATTCACCGAACAGGCGCGCGTGGCCGGGCGTATCGGCTATTATCTCGAAAATGTTCAGGCCGTTCGAGACGACAATGGCATCAAGCTGGCCGTGGCCCGTGCGCGCGCGGAAGTGGCGGAACTGGAAAAGGCCCTCGATCCTGAAGCGCTGAATGAGCGGATCGCGACCGCGTTGAGCCTGGTCGGCAGAGACCTGACGGGATATGCACAGGCCCTTCAACTTGAGCATGGCAACAACCCGTTGCGGCTCGACCGCAAGAACCTGACCGTTGTCGCCGACACCGACGAGGGCGCGCTCGCGCTCTCACAGATCGGCAGCGGTGAAAATTGGGTTGGGTATCATGTGGCGGCGCATCTTGCGCTCCACCGCCTATTCCGTGCGCGCAAGCGGCCCGTTCCGGCCCTGTTGATGCTCGATCAGCCCTCCCAGGCACATTATCCGCCCGATCGCGACGTCGGGATGCTGGACGCGAGTGAGGACGAAGATCAGGCGGCGGTTGCTCGCCTGTATCTCGAACTCCACAATTACTGCTCGGCGCTGGCCGGTGCGATGCAGATCATCGTCACGGACCATGTCGAGTTGCTCGAACCGTGGTTTCGTGAGGATACCGTCGAGCGCTGGCGCGACGGTATCAAACTGGTTCCGCTCACCTGGTTGCGTGGAGACGGCGGTTAGCAGGCGGATTAGCGCGCCGAACTGGCCGAAGCCTGCCCTATGGTCCACCGACAGCGAACAATCGAGATCGCCGACTTCGAGCTTCCGCGCGGCGCGGTCGGCATCAAGCAGCTCATGGCGATGCCGCGCGCCACCTGGGATCATTTGCGCAACGAGATCACGCGCCGCCGGCAGCAGGATCCTGATCGGCCGCTCGCGCGGTGCCGGTTGTGCAAGGGAGCGGTATTCATCCGATCCCATTTCGCCGGGGGCGAACACGCACCGGTCTATGCCCATTATCCCGAAAGCCCGGCTAACTGCCCCTGGTACGATGGCGCCAACCTCAAGCCCGACGACGCCCGCGCGGCGCAATATCATGGGCACCAAGAATGCGCGCTACATCGCTGGATGTGCGACACCATCGCCGAGCTGTTGCGGAACGATGCCCGATGCCGGGTCGTCACCGTCGATACCTATCGGCGTCCCGCGGTCGAGAAGCGCGGCCGCTATCCCGACGTCTATGCCGAGCTCGAGGGATTGGGGAAGTTCGCCATCGAAGTGCAGCTCTCGAAGCCGTTCGCGCCCGAGATCGCCGCCCGTCATCTGCACTATGAGGCCGAAGGTGTGGCGCTGATCTGGGTGTTTCGCGAGCTTCCCGACGAGCTGCCGCAAGGCTTTCACGACGTCATCACGCTCCAGCGCGGCAATGCCTTCCTTTTCGACGATGCCGCCTTCGCCGCGTCGAACACGCGCGGCACGCTGGCGCTGACCGCCCTGCTGGAAAATGACCGTGGCGGCTTCCTGAAGCCGAGACATGTCGCCCTCGACGATCTCGACCGGTCGACGGGACGCGCCGTCTTCCTGGAGGACCGCCGATCCGATCGGCTTCTCGCCTATTGCAAGGCGGGCCGCGAGAAATGGTGGGAAGCGTTCAAGCAGGCGCCGCCCACCGACTTCGATTATCCGTTCGATGAGCCCTGCTTCATTCCCGCCTGGGACTCGATCAAGAATTTCGTGCCCGAGTTGCGGCCCTGGAAGCGCCGCTGCTGGGACGAGCAGTTCGTTCGCGGCGACCGGCTCTTCGCCGAGATCGCGGCGATTCTGTTCTCGATCGCGCATACCGCGATGGCAGGCAGGGACCGGGTCTATCTCACGCGCTTTTCGGACGGTAGCGCGCTGACCTCGATGCTGAACGCCAAACTCGGCGCTCAGGCGTTCATGCCGTTCGCCACCCTGATCGAGACGATGCTGTCAGCAACCCCGGCGCGTGAGCGCCTGGAGCGGATGTCCGTGGCGCGGTCGTTCGCCCTTGCGAAGCAGGGCGCGGAGCAGGTCCGGCCCGGCGATCCGGTATGGGCCGGCGCGACTCGGCTGTTCCCGGAAGTCTTCGATGGGCTGCGGCGCGCCGAACTTGCCGATCTCGGCAAGCTTCCCGCCTGGGCCGGGGGCGCGGCGGCGGGAGGATAGGAGGTCACCCGGCGCGATTCGCCTGAAATTTTCCCAATCCCCCTGGACAAATCTGACCTGGGGTCTCTTATCCTGTGATAGCGTGATGCGCCACGGGTTACTGGGATTGCGGGGGTGCTTCTTCGGTGGACGCCCATGGCCAGGGCGGCCGGACCCTTGTGTCCGGGGGTATGGACACTTATGTCCAGGGGGTGAGGCCCCCGCGCGTCTAGAAATTCCAAGATTTCCAGCGCAACTAGGCTGCAGTCTATGCAGGAGTTTTTGGACATGGTCAAATCGACGGACAATGTGGTGGCCCTCCGGCCGCCCAAGGAGGAGACCAAGCGCGGTCTCGAAAAGCGCTGGTCGAAGGAGGTCCTGGAACCGGGCTTTACCTTCGTGCCTTCGGTGATCCTGCGCGCGCAGGCGCGGCTGCACATCGATGCCACCGAGCTGGCGGTGCTGCTGCACCTGATCGATCACTGGTGGGAAGACGACACCATGCCGTTCCCGTCTAAGAAGCGGCTGGCGGAGCGACTGGGCGTGTCCGACAAGACGGTGCAGCGCGCAATGAAACGCCTCGAGGATGAAGGGCTGATCAAGCGCGAGCCCCGCAGCCACGCGAGCGGCGGGCAGGCGAGCAACCGCTACGACCTGAGTCCGCTGGTCGAAAAGCTCAAGCCGATCGCGCGCGACATGGTCGAGGCCCGGGATCAGGCGGCGGCAACGCGGCGCGCGGCCTCGCGGCCCGGGCTCAAGCGCCGGCCGAAGGTCGACCCCGCGAGCTGATCGACATGGCCAAACCGTTTTTCCCGACGCTCCTCGTGGGAGGGGCGCCCATCGGATTCGACCATCTCGAACCGTTTCAGTTCGCTATGGTGACCGAGGCGCGTCCCAAGGGCGCGTTGATCGACGTGCGCTTTTCGAACCATTGCTTCTCGGAGGCCTATGACGCCGCACGGCATCCCGACCCGGTCGTTGATGTCTGGGATCGCGGCCAGCGGCGCGCGTTCGACCAATTGCGCTACGATCTATCGTTCGGACTGCGCGACATCATCGAGGGTCTGCCGAACGCGCCGGTCTATCACACGCCGGAAGCGAATTTCGTGCGCATCCTCGCGCCCGGCGCGAACGGTCCCGACGAATATCGTGTCTATTTTAATGCCAAACGCGGCGGCGGCGGGCGCGGCGACTGCGATGTCTCGCTGTTCGTCGAAAGCGCCTATCCGCCTGATTTCGCCAAGCAGGTCCTGAAACTCGCGCAGATGACCAAGGTGCGATTCGCCATCCTCGTGGACAAGACCATCCGCGGGGAGAAGCTTCGCTTCCAGTATAAAAGATAGGGGCGCCCGAAGGCGCCCCGAAAAGGTCACTCGATAACCACTTGGGCCTTTCAGCCTATCTCCGCGTCACGCGAAGGCCCGTGAGGGCGGGAGAACGCTGTTGGTGTTGCCACCTCAACCGATCCGTCGTTCCGGTAGGACAGATAGGTCCGGGGGGTAAAGAAATCAAGAAGCTACCCACGGGTCATGGCTGTCCAGGGGCGCCTTATCCCAAAATCGACGGGAATCCACGCAAAAATGGCGGCGTATGGCAGAAGTTTAGACGCGGCTAACGGCGGTAAGCGTCCACGAATAGGTCAAAGCAGCTCGCCGATCTGCAACGCTTCCAGGCAGCGTGCGGGGCCGCCGCGTGACAATGGCACTGCAATCTCACACATCAGTAGCCCGGTGGACAATGAAGGAAGCCTGCCTTGAGAGTGCTTGACGGATCGGACCTTGCTGAAGCGGTCCGCAAGATGTTCGCGACGGAGGACAAGCTGCGCTGCGCTGTCGCTTTTTGGGGCCCTGAATATAGCAAGCTCGCGCTAGAGCGCGGCGCAAGGGTCATCTTGGACGTCTCGATGGGCTGCACTTCCAAGTCGTCGCTAGCAGCGCTCGGGGTCGGCCCAAAGAAGGTTTCGAAACATGCGCTGGAGCATGTGCGAGTTCTTGATGGCTTGCATGCGAAACTCTTCCTTGGCGCTGACCGCTGCATCCTGGGATCGGCCAACGCATCGGGCGCAGCACTCGGGCGCGCCGGCGGGCTACCAAAACTTTTCGAGGCGGCAATCGAACTTGAACGGCGAGATGACCCCGTGGCGTTCGGTGAAGTTGAGGCGCTTTGGCGAAGCTATTTGACCGCCTCGCGCAAGGTGCAGCTCGCTGCCTATGAGCATGCGCCGCGAGTGGCGGCCACAAGCGCCGCGCGAGATTGGCGCGGCGAGTCAGCGGAAACCGTTTCGATCCTGCAGGCGGTGCTGGAGCGGCCCGATCGCTTCACCAGGACGGCTTTCGCGTTCGGCGATAACAATATCGAGCAGTCCGAGCTCGATGAGGCGAACGCCGGCTACGAGCAGGAGCTTGAAGCTGCGCCGAAGGCGCATCGGCGCCTGCATATTTGCACCACTGACCCAAAGGATGAGGTCGATCAGACATTCCGAGGTGCCGACAAAATCATCACCTTTTGGTTCGGCAAAGGGCCTGGCCTTTACGCTTACCACGACATCGTGCGGATCGAGCACGACGAGGCAGTCTCCTATTACGGTCGCCGCAGCTGGACTTATGTGGGTGGCAAGGTGGGTCTTGCGCATCTCCTTCAGGCGGATGCTTGGCAAGCAGATCAGAAGGCTGCGCGCAAGCTTGCTAAGCTTGAGGATGAGAAGAAGGGCTCGCGCTATGTCCCGCTATCCGCTGACGCGCTTTGCGAGGCGCTGGAACGATCGGGCAGCAGCTAGGTCGCAGAAGCTGACATAGGATTTCGTGGGACGGATCGGCCATGAGGTCTGGTACGTTTATGACCAAGCAGCGTCGCCAGACCATCGCGCGCGAACGCCGCGTCGAAGTCGTCAAAGTGGCGGTCCAATCGTCGGGCGCCGGAGAGCTGGTCCGAGCTCGTACGTCGTCAAGCGACTGCGCTGCCAACCAGACGCGATATGAATCTTTATCGAACGCCATGCCAACACCTTCCCCTATCCCAACGCCTCGCCTCCTGCGCGGGGCGCCCCCCTCCAAGCCAGCAGCAGCCGCGCTAAGGGGTAAGGGGACCCACGCGCGACCCCACATCCGCAGAGGCCATGAACGAATGACCGAAGTTGGTGACGCTGAAATAGCCCCCGAATGACCGATTATGGGTCATTAGCCTCCAGCCGTTATGGCTTCACGACCCCGATAGGTCGTCATGCGAGGCGCCGGAGTTCTTCAGCCCGCAGGCCCCTCGATTCAACATTCCCCCAAACGCGCGCATGGCGCCATCATGGCCCGCCCCTCGTCCTATGATCCGGCATATGCCGCCCGCGCGCGCATGCTGTGCCGCCTCGGCGCCACCCCGGCGTATCTGGCCAGCGCCTTCGCGGTCAGCCTCGCCACCCTCTATCGCTGGCTCCACGCCCACCCGCACTTCGCCGCCCAGGTCGCGATGGGCAAGCTCGAGGCCGAGACCGTCGCCGAGCCCACGCGGTACGAGCGCGCCACCGGCTATCAGGTCACCGTCGAACGCGTCTTCACCCGCAACACAGGCCAGCCCGTCATTGCCTGCTACAGGAAGCACATCCCGGCCAATGCGAAGGCGGCGCTGCGCTGGCTCCGCCTCCGCTGTCGGGATCGCTGGACGCTCGGCGAAGGAGACGCATGGTCAAGGCGCAAATGGCCTCATGGCGCACCGTGGCAAAAGCGCGAGAAGAAAAAGAGCGATTCTCAAAACCCGGTAACTATTCACAAGATCGTGGCGAACCACATCGCCGAGATGATGCTGCGCGGTGAAATTACCCGCGCTGAACTCGTCACGCTCCTCCAACATCTTTTGTCCAGCCAGGGTCCGTGCGCCGGAAATGGCGGCCGGGACGTGGTTTCTCAAAATACCGTCTTTACTGGCCGCCCTGCGGGCGCACCCCCGTCGATGACTTCAGCCAATCTTCCCGTCATCTATGATGAGCGCCACCTCGTCGAACGCCCCGATCCGGTCGCTCCGCCACAACCGCCCCTCCCGGGCTGTCAGGATCAGCCAGAGCGCCCCGTCCCCCATCGCCTGCGCCGCATCCCGCGCGGAGGGCGTCGCAGTGCCGCTCGGGTGCGAATGATAATGGCCTATCACCGCCACCGCGCCAGCGCGCGCCCGCCGATGCGCCGCGAACAAGGCCGCCGGGTCAATCTCGAAGCTCCGCGCCGGATCAGCCGCCACATTTGCGGTAGGCTCCGCCTCCGCGATCCGCCCTTTTGAGCCGTACAACAGCCCACAAACCTCGCGATCGGGCGAATTTTGTGCCTCGGCTAGCAGTCCATCAAGGAGAGTGCTTGAAATTGCGTACCCCATTCCCACATTCCTTAAGCATGGACCGGGGGGTTACCAACATCGAAGCGCGCATCTCGACCGAGGCCGGTGGCTGGCGTCTCGATCGCGCGCTGGCGGATGCGATCCCGACCCTTTCGCGCGAACGCCTCAAGGCGCTGATGTCGAGCGGCGCGGTCAGCGATGCAAGCGGCGCGCCCGCCCGCGATCCCGCCCGCAAGGCGGTCGCCGGCAGCGTCTACAGCATCGCCGTCCCGGCACCCACGCCCGCGCACAACGAAGCGCAGGATATCGCGCTCAACGTGGTGTTCGAGGATGATCACCTGATCGTGATCGACAAGCAGGCGGGGCTGGTCGTCCATCCCGCCGCGGGCAATCTCGACGGCACGCTCGTCAACGCGCTCCTCCACCACTGCGCCGGCAATCTGTCGGGCATTGGCGGGGTCGCGCGGCCGGGCATCGTCCACCGGATCGACAAGGATACGTCGGGGCTGATGGTCGCCGCCAAGACCGATCGCGCGCATGAGGGGCTGGCTCGCCAGTTCCACGATCACACGATCGACCGGCGCTACAAGGCGATCGTCACCGGCCGCCCGATGCCGTCTGAAGGGACCGTCGACGCACCGCTCGCGCGGAGCCCGTCGAACCGCAAGAAGATCGCGATCGTGCAAAACGGCAGGCGCGCGGTGACTCACTACAAGACGCTGCAGCGGCTCAAAGAAGCCGCGCTCGTCGAATGCAGGCTCGAGACTGGCCGCACCCATCAGGTGCGCGTCCACATGGCTTCACTCGGAAATCCCTTGCTTGGAGACCCGGTTTATGGTAGAACAAAGCCAGTCCACAGGCAGGTTTTGGAAACCTTGCATTTCCGCCGCCAGGCATTGCACGCCGCCCGGCTCGGGTTCATTCATCCTGTAACAAGTACCGCTTTGGCGTTCGATAGCGAAATGCCGGCGGACATGCAGGAACTGTTCGATACACTCTACGTATAGGTTCATGCGCGTATGCTGCCTTCCGACAGGTGGCTTTCGCCCAAGGGTAAGGGAGATTTCATCATGGCAAACCGCAGCAACGTCCCGGCGACCATCCCGGCGCTCGGCGGAGAAGCGAGCCTCAATCGCTATCTCAGCGAGATCAAGAAATTCCCGATCCTCGCGCCCGAGCAGGAATATATGCTGGCCAAGCGCTTCGAGGAGCATGGCGATACCGAGGCAGCAGCCCAGCTCGTCACCTCGCATCTGCGCCTCGTGGCGAAGATCGCGATGGGCTATCGCGGCTATGGCCTGCCCGTGTCCGAGCTCATCTCGGAGGGCAATATCGGCCTGATGCAGGGCGTTAAGAAGTTCGAGGCCGATCGCGGCTTCCGCCTCGCCACCTATGCGATGTGGTGGATCCGCGCCTCGATCCAGGAATTCATCCTGCGCTCGTGGAGCCTGGTGAAGATGGGCACCACCGCTGCCCAGAAGAAGCTGTTCTTCAACCTGCGCCGCATGAAGTCGAAGCTCGACGCGTTCGACGATGGCGATCTCTCGCCCGAGCATCTCGCCAAGATCGCCAAGGATCTCGGCGTGACCGAGGAAGAGGTCACCAGCATGAATCGCCGCATGTCGATGGGCGGGGATACCTCGCTCAACGTCCCCATGCGCGAGGATGGCGAGGGCCAGTGGCAGGATTGGCTCGCTGACGATTCACCCCTTCAGGATGCCGTCGTCGCCGAGGCACAGGAAGCCGATGTGCGCCACGAGATGCTCGAAAGCGCGATGAGCGACCTCAACGAGCGCGAGAAGCACATCCTCACCGAGCGCCGCCTGACCGACGATCCCAAGACGCTCGAGGAGCTCAGCCAGGTTTATGGCGTATCGCGTGAACGCGTCCGCCAGATCGAGGTCCGGGCCTTCGAGAAGCTGCAAAAGGCGATGATGCGCCTCGCCGGCGACAAGCGGATGCTCGTCGCTGCGTAAGAGGATGGCCGGCGCCGGCATGGTCGGCGCCGCTATCCAGGGCGGGCATGCTCAATCCCGGTTTACCCGCCCGGCAGGTTCGGCCTAAAAGCATGTCATGAGCGACGAGCGGGGGCCGATCTCAGAACCTGATATCGGGGTCAACCCGGCCGCGCTGTTTCCCGGCGCGGCTCCGGCTGCGCCCCAGCCTCAACCCATTCCTCACCCCATCCCTGCCCCGTTTCCGGAACCCGAACCCGTCGCCAGCATGCGCCCGCGCCGTTCCCTCCTGCGCCGCCTGATCGGCTGGGTCTTCAAGGCGATCGGCGCGTTCGTCGTCGCCTCGGTCTTCATGGTGGTGCTGTACCGGTTCGTGCCGCCACCGGTCACGCTCACCATGCTCGGCGATGTCGTCAGCGGGCACGGCATCTCCAAATCATGGATGCCGATCTCCCGGATCGACCCCAACATGGCCCGCGCCGCGATCGCCGGCGAGGATTCGCGCTTCTGCGAGCATCACGGCTTCGACTTCGACGCGCTGGAGAAGGCCTATGCGCACAATGCGCGCGGCGGTCACCTCGCGGGCGGCTCCACGATCAGCCAGCAGACGGCGAAAAACGTCTTCTTGATTCAAGGCGGCGGATATCCGCGTAAAGCGGTTGAAGCCTATTTCACTGTCCTGATCGAGCTGATCTGGGGAAAACGGCGGATCATGGAAGTCTATCTCAATGTCGCGGAAACCGGCATCGGCACGTACGGCGTCAACGCCGGCTCGATGCGCTATTTCCACCACGACGCGTCACGCCTCAGCCCGACCGAGGCCGGCCGCATCGCGGCCGTGTTCCCGCTTCCCAAAAAGCGCGCCGCGATCGATCCGCATGGCTTCACCCTCCATCACGGCAACGTCCTCACCAAAAGGGTGGGCGTGGTCCGCAACGGCGGGCTCGACGCCTGCCTGCGCTGATCCAGGTCCTCAGAAGGGCAGCTTGAACCCCGGCGGCAGCGGCAGGCCGCTCGTCATCTTCGACATCTCCGCGCTGGAAGCGGCATCCGCCTTGGCCTTGGCGTCGTTGAAGGCGGCCACGATCAGATCCTCGAGCATCTGCTTCTCGCTCGCCGCGAGCAGCGAGTCGTCGATGTCGATGCCGATGATGCGCCCCTTGGCAGATGCCTTCACCTTCACCAGCCCGCCACCGGCGGTGCCCTCGACCTCGATCGCGTCGAGGCCGGCCTGTGCCTTGGTCAGCTCGTTCTGGACGTTCTGCGCCATGGCCATGATATCTTCGAGGCTGTTCATCACTTGCTCCGTTGTGCCGCGATCAGGCGGTCGAGTTCGCTTTCGGGAAATTCCGCATCGGGAAAGGCTTCAAACGCCGCTTTCACCACCGGGGTTTCGAGAATGGCGGCGCGCATCGCATCGCGGCTCGCTTCCTCTTCCTCGCGCAGGGTCGGCGCGCCCGGGACATCTTCGGCGGTGACCTTCCAGGGCTTCCCGGTCAGCCGCTTCAGTTCGGCGTTCAGTTCGCGGATCAGGTCCGCCGGCAATGGACGCGCCGAGCTCAGCACCAGCTCGGGCGCGGCGAACCGCACCACGCTCGCGCTGCGGACAAGCTTCACGGCAAGCCCTTGCTCACCCTTGTCTTCCAGGAAGCTGACCAGCTCACGGATCGTGTTGGGCAGCGAGGCCTCGACCGGTGCACCCTGCGTGCGCGCGGCAGGCGCAGCGGGCGCCGCGCCGGCGATGGGCCCGCCACTGGCGATCATCCGCGCCAGCTCGCCCGGATCAGGCAGCGTCGAGGCATGGATCAGCCGCAGCAGCGCCATCTCGCACGCCTCGATCGGCAGCGCGGCACGAGCGACCTCTTCATGGCCCTTGAGCAGCAGCTGCCACAGCCGGTGCAGCGAGGCGAAGGACAGCGATGCCGCCCAGCCGGCGAGCGCCTCGCGCTCCTCGGCCGCCTGCCCAAGCTCGGGCGCGGTGCCGAGTTTCACCAATGTGGCGGCATGGACAGTCTCGAGCAGCGAGCGCAGCACGCCGAGCGGATCGACGCCGAGATCATATTGCCGCCTGAGCGCCGCGAGCGCGCCCGGGCCATCGCCCGCCAGCACCAGCCCGAGCAGATCGCGAATCGCACCGCGATCGGACAGGCCGAGCATGTCGCGCACCGTCGCCGCCTGGACGCCACTGCCCTCGATCCCGGCATGGGCAATCGCCTGGTCGAGGATCGACAGTCCGTCACGCGCCGAGCCCTCGGCCGCGCGCGCGATCAATGCCAGCGCTTCGGGCTCAGCCTCGACGCCTTCCGCTTCGGACACCCGCGCGAAATGCTCGGCGAGCTTCTCGGCCGGAATCCGCCTCAGGTCGAATCGCTGGCAGCGCGACAGCACCGTAATCGGCACCTTGTTCACCTCGGTCGTCGCGAACAGGAACTTCACATGCGCCGGCGGTTCCTCGAGCGTCTTCAGCAGCGCGTTGAACGCGTTCTTGGACAGCATATGAACTTCGTCGATGATGTAGATCTTGAAGCGGGCGGAGACAGCGGAATAGCGCGAGGCGTCGATAATCTCGCGGACATCGTCGACGCCGGTATGGCTCGCCGCGTCCATCTCGATCACGTCGATATGCCGGCCTTCGGAGATCGCGACACAGGGCTCGCATACGCCGCACGGGTCAATCGTCGGCCCGCCATTGCCATCGGGGCCGATGCAGTTGAGTGCCTTGGCGATGAGCCGCGCGGTCGACGTCTTGCCGACCCCGCGCACGCCGGTCAGCAGAAAGGCGTGCGCCAGCCGCCCGCGCCGAATCGCGTTGCCGAGCGTCGTCACCATCGCGTCCTGGCCGATCAGCTCGGCAAAGGTCTGCGGGCGATATTTGCGGGCAAGGACGCGATAGACCTCAGCCTTGGCGGGCTGGGGCGGTTCGCCGAGATCGAAGGAGTCGGACATTGCGATCCATCTAGGCGGTCGTTCGCGACGACGCCAGAAGATCGACCATTTTTCGTTGAAAGCGGGTGGGAGCCGGAACGACCCGCGGCGAAATCGTTGCGGCTGCTTCCTTCCGGATCTGACCGGGTTGGCGACGACCACGTCCGCCCGACTCCCGCGTGCCATATGGCGGGGTCGGGCGGAGTGTTCAAGCCCGTCCTACCAGCGAACGGTGCGGCAGATGCGGACGCGATGATGGTGGCGCCACTCGGTCCTGCATATGCGGCGGGTGTGATGGCGCCCATGCCAGCCGCGACGCTCGCCGGGCCGCGCGTCGTCGCGCCGATCATTGTCGGTCCTGACGGTGGTCGTCTTCGTGACGACGCGCTTGTCGTGCCGTTCCTGGGTGGTTTGCATCTGTGCGCTCGCAGTAGCGGGCGCAATCGCGGCGACGGCCACCAGGCCGGCCGAAATCAGCGTGAACAGTTTCATAGCTATCTTCTCCTTCATGCCTCAAGGGCACGGGAGCGCAATGATCAACGGCCCTGCATGTTCCGCGCCTCGCCCGGAATCCGCACCGTCAGCATATCGAACGCCGCGTCGAGCCAGATCTGGCAGGCGAGCCGGCTGGTCCGGGTCGCGCCAGCGGCGAGATCGAGCATGTCCTCCTCATCCTCGCTCGCCTTTGGCAGCCGGTCGAAATCCGCGGCATCGACGATGACATGGCAGGTCGAACACGCCATCTGCCCCTCGCACGTGCCTTCGAGCGGCTGGCCATTGGCCTGGGCGACCTCGAGCAGGCGATCGCCGGCCCTCGCCTCGACTTCGCTGATCGTGCCATCGGCACTGATAAAGCGCACCAGCATCAGGCGACGACCCGCTGTTATGGAAGATCACGCCGAGCAGCGAGAGGTACGACCCCGATGACGACAGGTGGCCGTCCCAGCTGGTTGAGCTGTTCTCTGACCTGCGACGTGAGGCCGGCGGG
>Ga0207703_10001759_pt1 | contig 19355 bp, 23 predicted proteins | sample KBSSwiS12_FD_184304 | JGI IMG/M metagenome (GOLD analysis project Ga0207703, IMG submission 184304) | Switchgrass rhizosphere microbial communities from Kellogg Biological Station, Michigan, USA - KBS Switchgrass S1-2 (SPAdes) (version 2) | ecosystem: Host-associated > Plants > Roots >...
TGGAGCCATGTCCTGCTGCGGGCGGCCAGGCGACGCCGATCGTCTATGAGCAGGGCGGCCGCGAATATCTCATCATCTTCGCCGGCGGGCATCATTTCATGGAAACAAAAATGGGCGACAGCGTCATCGCCTTCGCCCTGCCACGTTGAACCGGGCGGCGCGAATCGTATGCGCCATCGCCAGCGCGCTACCGGTCGCAGGCTGTGCGCCGGGCGTGCTCGACCCGGCCGGCCCGGTGGCGAGCGGCGAAAGGCTCATCTTGCTAGACTCACTCGGCATCATGCTGATGCTGGTCGTGCCGGTGGTTCTCGCCACCTTCTCGATTGCCTGGTGGTTCCGTGCCGGCAATGCCCGCGCCACACACCGTCCCGACTGGGCCTTTTCCGGCCGGCTCGAATTGCTCGTCTGGTCGGTGCCGACGTTGATCGTGGTCTTCGTCGCCGGCCTGGCCTGGGTCGGCAGCCACCACCTCGATCCCGGCCGACCGCTCGACGCAAGCGAGCCCCTGCGCGTCCAGGTCGTTGCGCTCGACTGGAAATGGCTGTTCATCTACCCTGACCAGGGCGTGGCCAGCGTCAACCGTCTGGTCGCCCCCGCCGGCCGGCCGATCGCCTTCCGCTTGACCTCGACTAGCGTGATGAACAGCTTTTTCGTGCCGCGGCTCGGCAGCCAGATTTACGCCATGGCCGGCATGGAAACCCGCCTCAACCTGCGCGCCGACAAGCCCGGCAGCTATCGCGGCCTGTCCGCCAACTACAGCGGCAAGGGTTTCCCCGGCATGGCCTTCACGCTCGATGCTGTGCCGACTCCAACGTTCGACGCCTGGGCCGCGCAGGCGCGTCGAAACGGCCCGGTCCTTGACGGGCAGGGCTATGCCGCACTTCTCCGCGACAGTGAGAATGTCGCGCCCTACACCTACCGCGCCGTGGCGCCGAGCCTGTTCGACGCGATCGTCCGCCAATCCGGCACGCCGCACGCGCGCTTCGCCATCGACGGGCGGGCGCACTGATGCTCGGCAAGCTCGGCTGGGGCTCGATCCCGTTCGACCAGCCGCTGCCGCTGGCCGCCTCCTCGGTCGTCGCGCTGGCCATTCTTGGCGTGCTCGGCTGGGCCTGGCGTGCCGGGCATTTCCCCTATCTCTGGCGCGAGTGGATCACGTCGGTCGATCACAAGCGCATTGGCGTGATGTACTGCCTGTTGGCCTTGGTCATGCTGCTGCGCGGTTTCAGCGACGCGCTGCTGATGCGCGGGCAGCAGGCAATAGCCTATGGCAACCCGGGTTATCTCGACGCCGGGCACTTCGCGCAGCTTTTCTCGGCGCACGGCACGATCATGATCTTCTTCGTCGCCATGACCTTCATGATCGGGCTGATCAACTTCGCCGTGCCGCTGCAGCTCGGCGTGCGCGATGTCGCCTTCCCGACGCTCAACTCGGTCAGCTTCTGGCTCACCGCGAGCGGCGCGCTGCTGATCAACGTCAGCCTGATCGTCGGCGAGTTCGCTCAGACCGGCTGGGTGGTCTATCCGCCGCTGTCGGAGTTGCGTTTCTCCCCCGGCGTCGGGGTCGATTATTATATCTGGGCGATCCAGATCTCCGGCGTCGGCACGCTGCTGACCGGCGTCAACTTCGTCACCACCATCCTCAAGACCCGCGCGCCGGGCATGAGCTATATGCGCATGCCGATGTTCTGCTGGACGGCGCTCGCCACCAATTTGCTGATCGTCGCCGCCTTCCCGATCCTCACCGCCACGCTCGCGATGCTTTCGCTTGACCGGTATCTCGGCTTCCACTTCTTCACCAACGAAGCCGGCGGCAACCAGATGATGTTCGTCAACCTCATCTGGGCCTGGGGCCATCCCGAGGTCTATATCCTTGTCCTGCCGGCGTTCGGCATCTTCTCCGAAGTCGTCGCGACCTTCTCATCGAAACCGCTGTTCGGCTATCGCTCGATGGTCGTCGCGACCATGGCGATCTTCCTGCTCTCCTTCACCGTATGGCTGCACCATTTCTTCACCATGGGCGCGGGCGCCGACGTCAACGCCTTTTTCGGCGTGATGACCATGATCATCGCCGTGCCGACGGGCGTGAAGGTCTTCAACTGGCTGTTCACCATGTATGGCGGCCGCATCCGCTTCGAGACGCCGATGCTGTGGTCGATCGGCTTCGTGGTTACCTTCGTCATCGGCGGCATGACCGGGGTGCTGCTCGCCGTGCCGCCCGCAGATTTCCAGCTCCACAATTCGCTGTTCCTTGTAGCCCACTTTCACAATGTCGTGATCGGCGGGGTGCTGTTCGGCGCCTTTGCCGGCGTCGCCTACTGGTGGCCCAAGGCATTCGGTTTCCGCCTCGACGAACGCTGGGGAAAGCGCGCCTTCTGGCTGTGGATCACCGGATTCTACCTGGCCTTCGTGCCGCTCTATCTGCTCGGCCTGATGGGCATGACGCGCCGGCTGGCCAGCTATGACGTGCCCGGCTGGCACGCATGGCTGCTCGTCGCGGGCGCCGGTGCGCTTCTCATCGCGGCGGGCATCGCCTGCCAGGCCATGCAGATTTATGTCAGCGTCCGCGACCGCGCGCGCCTGATCGACGAGAGCGGGGACCCTTGGAACGGCCGGACCCTCGAATGGTCGACCAGTTCGCCGCCACCCCATTTCAACTATGCGATCCTGCCCCAGGTCGAGGATCGCGACGCCTTCTGGCTGATGAAACAGGCACGGGACGAAACCGACCGGCCCCGCTACGCGAAGATCGAAATGCCGCGAAACTCGGCCACCGGCGTGGTCTCCGCCTTCTTCGCCAGCGTGATGGGCTTCGCGCTCGTGTGGCACATCTGGTGGCTGGTGGCGCTCGGCTTGCTCGGCGCCTGGGCGACCTTCGTGGTCTTCGCCTGGCGTGATCGCAGCGAACAGGAAGTCCCCGCCGTCGAATTGCGCAAGCTCGATCGTGCCCACCGCAGGGCAGCGACCCGATGACCGCCGCGCACGCGAAGCTCGAGCCCGACATCGCTCCACCGATCAGCGAGCGCGGCCCCGCGCCGAAGAAGATCGTCATCGCTTATGGCTTCTGGATTTTTCTCCTCTCCGACTTCGTCCTCTTCTCGGCCTTCTTCGCCGCTTACGCCGTGCAGTCGACCGCCACCGCCGGCGGCCCTGGCGGCCGCGCGCTGTTCGACCTGAAGCTGGTCGCCGCCGAGACCGCACTGCTGCTGCTGTCGTCCTTCGCCTGCGGCATGGCCGGCATCGCGATGATGGTGAAGCGCGAACGCTGGTTCCAGCTCGCCATGGCCGTCACCGGCCTGCTCGGCGCGGGGTTCCTCGCCATCGAGACCCACGAGTTCGTCAAGCTGGTGGGGGAGGGCGCCGGGCCGCAGCGCAGTGCCTTCCTCTCCGCCTTCTTCGCACTGGTCGGCTGCCACGGCCTCCACGTCACGCTCGGCCTGGTATGGCTGACGACGATGATGGCGCAGATCCGCACCAAGGGGTTCCGCGACGATATCGAGCGCCGCGTCGCCTGCTTCATGCTGTTCTGGCACGCGCTCGACATCATCTGGGTCGCGCTGTTCACCACCGTCTACCTGCTGGGATCGAACATATGAGCAAGCAACCGGGTCGCGACGCCGGCCACAGCGCGCCGGGCGAAACCGACCACCAGTCGATCGGCGCCGCGTTGCGCGGCTACGTCGCCGGCCTGGTCATCGCCGCGCTGCTGACCGTCGCCGCCTTCACCCTGCCGATGACCGGCCTTGTCTGGGGCCCAGCCGTGCCGGTTGCGCTGGTCGCGCTCGCCGTAGCCCAAATGGGCGCGCACCTCGTCTTCTTCCTCCACATCACCAGCGGCCCCGACGACGCCAATAACATCCTGGCTTTGGCGTTCGGTGTGCTGATCATCGCGTTGTTGATGGTCGGTACGTTGTGGATCATGACCAGCCTAGACCACCACCACATGTCCGCCGAGCTCCTCCAGCGGATGCAACGCTGAACGGGGCCCGGCTGCCAGGTCTGCAGATGACCCCTCGTCGGGCCAATGTGTGACCGGAGCATTCTGCACGAGTGCTACCTGCCTGTTGGCGAGCTCGACACAGGGGTGGAAAGCGGCAAGGCTGCTTTGGAGCAGTGGTCGAGGTAACCAGAGATTCGTTCTCCAGCCTCAGCACATCAGCTACGCGCCCAAAAGCGGACCATCAAACGATGTGAACCGCGATCCCGAAACCCGCCCTTCATTCGTTGGGCATTGTTCATTTGCCGACAAACACGGACGGGGTGTCGCCTTTCGCATTGAGTTCGATTGAGTTTAGCATCATCCCCTCCTTGTTTGATTTGCTAGTCCAGGTCGCAGTCGTTGAGTTGCACGGCTAGTGGCCGTCCCGGCCGCCCGACGGCGAAACAGCGGGGATTATGGATGCCCGGTTGACGTATCGTCCGAGTGCGTTCCGGGAGCAACTCTGTGGGGCAGGTTCCAACCGAAATAGACTTCGACGGCGGTTAGCTTGCCGTCGCGCGCGGTATGCAGCTCGGTGTTGCGGAAGGTCCGACCGCCCGCCTGCGCTTCGTAGGTGATGTAGGCTTGATCGCCAACGTCTACAGTCTGAACCACCCTACAGGAGGTCATCGGCTCGCTGTTTGGCCAACACGTTTTGAAGTAGGTTTCGCGATCTAAGCCATTGTCCATCGGGCTGGTGAATCGGAAGTCCTGTGCGACCAGCGCCTCGCAGGCCGCACGATCCTTATTGGCATATGCCTGAAGGCATTCCCGGGCGAGTTCCGAAGTGGTTTTTTGCATCTTGGCCTCCTCTAAGTTGATCAAAGTTTGCGAAAGTTGCGGAAACATGTGCGCAATTCGGAGACGAACAGGTCAGGCCTTTCGAATTGCGGAAAGTGCCCGCCCCGCGGGGCTTCGTTCCAGTAGAACAGCTTTGGGTAGACGAGCGGAGCCCAGCTACGCGCGGCCGGGATGGCGTCGTTGGGGAACACGGTAACCCCCACCGGAAGGTCGACCCGACCTGGATTGTTGTGCGTTCCCAACGCTTCGGCTTGTTCGAGATAAAATCGCGCTGATGAGGCGGAACTGTTAGTCAGCCAGAATAGGGTAATCTCGTCGAGCATGTTGTCCCGCGAAATCAGTGCTTCCGGATTACCCGTTTCTCCGGTAGCGCAATTGAAAATGTCGTAGATCCACGCTGCCTGGGCCGCCGGCGAGTCGGCAAGCATGTAGCCCGTCAGCTGCGGCCGCGTGGCCTGAAGAATTGCGTAGCCGGAGTTCTTTGTCTTCAGCTTGTTCAACGCGGCTACCGCGCGCTGCTGGTCTGGCAGTAGTTTAGGCGGGATGAAATCCGGAATCGTCTGCGCGAAGTTGAGATGGATCGCCTGAAGTCCGGGTGGCCGCTGTTGTGCCATAGCGGTCGTTACATACGCGCCCCAGTCTCCACCCTGCGCCACGTAGCGTGCGTATCCCAAGCGTTGCATGAGTGTGCTCCATGCGGCCGCGGTCCGCGCAGCGTTCCAGCCGCGGGCTGTCGGTTTATCGGAGAAAGCGAAGCCCGGCAGCGAAGGGATGACCACTTCGAATGCGTCGTCTGCGCTCCCGCCGTGTGCGACTGGATCGACTAGTGGCGCGATCACCTTCTGGAACAGCAGGATCGTGCTCGGCCATCCATGGGTGAGGATTATCGGCACCGCTCCGCGGTGACGCGATCGGACATGGATAACATGAATGCCTAGCCCGTCTATCTCCGTCTTGAATTGCGGCCAGCTTGCAAGACGGGCTTCTGTCGCGCGCCAATCGTATTCCTCACGCCAATAATCAACGAGCGCGCGTACACCGGTAAGCGGCGGTCCCTGGTCCCAACCGTTGCCGGTCTGTTGCTCTGGCCAGCGGGTATGAGACAGGCGATATCGTAGGTCGTCGAGCGCCGACTGAGGAGCCCGATAACGAAACGGAACGATGGCAGAAGTTTGCCCCCAAGCAGGTAAAGGCATTGTGGTCGCTACGGCAGCGGCGATGGCGGTTCGACGCGACATGAGGCCGAAAAGCTGATCGACCGCAAGATGCTCCTCTTGGCGATCGAGGCGGCGACTTAAAGATTTCCGGCGCATAACAATCCAATTCTTCAGAGCATCGATCTCATTTTCAGTGCCTGCGGAAATTTCAGGCGTCGTTTTTCGGCCTTGCTATGCCGCCTGCGCGAGCACACGGATCCTATCCGGCCGCTCGGGATCGCGTTCAACGACCTGAATCGGGGCTGCCGGCCATTCCCAGACATTGCTTCCTGGCGTCCAGGAGAAGGTTATTCGCCCGCGCGTGCCCTCGAAGGAGACACGCCGCCAACAGGCGCCGATATTCGCATTTGCGCTGTCAAAGCAGCGCAAGAGGCGCGCCAAGGTAACGATTGTATCATAGCCTTCCAACGCGACAAACGACGGTGTCTCGCCCAATTGCTCGCGAAGGATCGCAGTTACCGCTTTTCCCTGCTGCGTCAGTTGTTCGGGAAGGTAGCGAAGAAAGGGTATTCCCACCCCCGCTATACCCAGCGACCGCAGCCATGTTGCGAATTCGGGCTGCCCGGCCGGCGCACCGATCGCGAAGTCGGCGCGAGCGGAACTGGATCGAATAGCCCGGACGATCGAGACAACCGGGTCGGGCATGCCGACGAGCAGGAGGACGATCGATGGACGTTCGGCTGCAACAGCTTTAGCGACCCGCATGGCTGTCAGGTCACCCACGGCGATTTCGGTAACCGACGCACCATTGATGGACGCGCTCTGCCGCACGATCTCGATACCCTTCGCCCAATAGGAACTTGGCGTGGTCACCACGGCAATTCGCCGATGGCCGCTGCGGATCAGGAAGTCTGCATAGGCCGCCCAGCCGCGCGTCTGCGCGGGTGCCAGCCGCCCGACCCAGTCGGTGGGCTCGGCGGATAATGGCGACGATACTGCGGAGGAACACAGGAAAGGTATCTGAAGGGCGTGGCATCGGTCGGCCGCTGCTCGGGCGACGGTGCTGTGAAATTCTCCGGCAATTGCGGCCACGCCGGATCTTGCGAACTCAACAATGGCTGCGATGGCCTTGTCAGGATCGGCGGCCGTATCCCGCACTAGCAGCTCGATCGGCCTACCGGCGACGCCGCCCGCTTCATTGATGTCGCTTGCACCTAACCGGAGTCCGGCCAACAAATTAGTGCCGGCTTCGATCCAACCAGGTCGTGCCAACGGAGCAAGCACGCCGATCCGCATGATTCTATCGATGGTCAAGATGTAGATACCGTCCTTTTTGGTGGTAAACCTCATTTGCGGCCTTAAGCTGCCATTGATACCGGCGCCGAGAAACGACAGTTTCCCCTCGGTTTCGGACATGTTCGCCGGAACGAAACGACATGACCCGGGAATTTGGAAAAAAACTCGAAGTAACCTTCTTGGTCTTTCCGGAGTTCCACCTGCTCGACCTCAGCGGGCCGATGACAGCTTTCGAAATCGCCAGCGGCCTCGCGCCTAGAGCGTACGCGCTTCACGTAATGTCGACAGAGGGCGGCCCTGTCGCGTCGTCGGCGGGTCCGATCCTGCAGACGGAAAAGATCGAGGATACGACCTACGATACGTTCATTGTCGTTGGCGGCGCGCCGTGCAGAGACCAACGAATGCGGGAACTCGCCGACCACGTACGACAACACGGGTTCCGAGCGCGTCGGGTCGGCAGCGTCTGCTCCGGGGCTTTCCTTCTCGGAGCGGCAGGGTTGCTGGATGGACGACGTGCAACTACCCATTGGCAATACGCGCGCGACCTGCAGAGGGCGGTACCACACGCGAAGATCGATTCTGAACCGCTAGTGCTGCGGGATGGCTCGATCTGGACATCCGCCGGTACCGATGCAGGAATCGACTTGGCGCTGGCGATGATCGAGGAGGACCTTGGCTTAGCGATCGCTCGTTCCGTTGCGCAAACCATGGTCGTGCCCCGGCATCGCTCGGGTCGTCAGTCGCAATTCTCCGGCTTTATTGAACTCGAGGCGCAGCATGCGCGCATCCAAAAGGCGCTCGATTATGCGAAGGCGAACCTCTGCGAGAAGCTATCGGTGGATCAACTCGCCGAGATCGCGTGCCTGAGCGTCCGGCAATTCGGCCGCGCATTCGCCGAGGATGTCGGCATGTCGCCGGCCAAGGCGGTCGAGCGTATGCGCGTCAACTCGGCGCGGTTGCGGCTTGAGACTGGCATCGAGCCGATCGAAACTATTGCCGCCGCGACCGGTTTTGGCGATCCGGAGAAAATGCGACGCGCGTTTCTGCGATGGTTCGGCGGGTCACCACAATCGGTGCGGCGATCGCTCCAACATAATCCATCGTTCGAAGAGCGGGTTTGATAGGCCCAGGGATGCGTGCGATTTCAAGGGAAGATCGTCGGATTTTGCCCCAAGGCTGGATGTCCGCTTTGCTGACCTACATCTCCGGAGGTTGGCTGTCCGCTTTCGGTCCAGTTCCGGCCGCCAAGCGCCAACTGAACCAATGTCCGGTTTTTTGCGAAAGCCCGAGCGGCTGCGAATGGCCGACTATGGGTCTTTTCGGATCCAGTAGTTGGCTGAACAGACGTCGGCTAACAGTGTTAGTTGCCCAAAAGCTGGCGGCGCCGAAAGCGGCCAGAATGAGTGCTAGGCGGTCAGCTGCTCTCGGCAGATTTTTTCAATGAGCGTCTCGAGGGCCTCGACATGCTCAAAGAGCCATCCGAGCTCCTCCGTTGTGATCTTGTAGTGCGGTGAATAGCGCGCATCGACATAGGCGCGGCGGAGCAGTTCGAAGCAACGCTGCGCGAAACGGGTGTCGCGTGGCCAGGCTTCTGTCAGCCGCGCTGCCATTTGGCTGATGCTCGGCGGAGCAGCCCAAGGTTCCGGCGATGCGCAGCATCGTTGGAATGGCTGCGGAGGTTGCAAATCGCGATCTCCTGCTCTTCCGGTGCTCACGTGGCTATATGCACGCTGCGCGCCGGTTTTCGGATCTCACAATATTGTCCGCTTGCGCGTTCGTCTGCGACTCCGCTCGAGCCTGAGCCAAATGGAGAAGGGAGGGTGCCCGGCGCCTGCGGCGCGGCCGCGCTCTACTGCGCCTGGCAGCGCAGCCGAGCCCCGTGGAGCAGTCTCAGCCGGAGGTGACGATCGCTGGCGTGGGGCCGGGCAGGGGCCCGGCCCCGGAGTTGGGCGAAGCTGCTCGCGCCGCCCGGTCATCGATCGGGCGGCGCTCGCGGAAGATCAGGCCGTCTTGGCGGTGCGCGGCGCGCGCTTTGGCTTGGCAGCCGGGGCAGCCGCTGCGGCCTTGGCCTGACGGCCTTTCTGGCCGAGGCCGATTTTGTGGGCCATCTGCCGACGTGCTTCCGAGTAATTCTCGGCGACCATCGGATAATCGGGCTTGAGCTTGTAGCGTTCGCGGTACTGCTCAGGCGTCAGACCATGGCCCGACAAATGCCGGCGCAAGGTCTTGTAGGTCTTGCCGTCGATGAGCGAGATGATGTGATCCTTCGACGCGAGCGACTTTCGCACCGTGACCGCCGGCGTGAATTCTTCCGCAGGCGCGGCATCTTCCGTGCCTTGGGCGGAAGCCGAGGATCCAGCCGCAAGTTCCGATACTGTCGCATGCATTGTGCGCAGGAATGCCGGAACCTCTTCGGCGCTAACCCGGTTGTTCTGGTTTCCGAGCCACGCAATGGTGAGTTCGGTCGCGAGCTCGACCGCGTTCAGGGTGGTTTCTTCTGTCATAGGTAGTTCCTGCCTGGTTTGAATAGCCGGCGAGCACTTGTGCTGCATTTGGCGGATGCATTCATAATGGATGTTTCGCGCGAGTCGATGGTCGGGCGATCCCGGGCTGCCGAGTTCGCCAGCCGTGATTTTCACCGGCTGTGGCGCGGATACTCTCAAACTATTGCCGAGCCAGGCGGCAGAAGCGGGGTTTCTGGTTGTCGAAGTTCCTGTTATGTTCTTTCTCGAGTCGAGTCGGAAATATGACCATGCAGTCGAACGTCAGCATCGAGGACAAATTGACCGTGCTCCAGGCGCATATCGGTCCCATCCTGAATGAGCTGGGGCTGATGGCTGAGGGCAATGCGCTGACCGCTGACGACATCATCGAGTTTTTCGCGATGGGGATCGCGGCGGTCATCGACAACGACACGAACTTCAAGTCGCCGCGCGATCTGCGCAAGGCGGCGGATTCTACGGCCATCGTGATTGAGCGGCGGGCCAAGGATTTTCGCGCGCTGAGTGAAGCAAGTGGGTGAGCGCCCTGGACATTCTTTGCTCGACCTATCCCATCGGGCGGGCGGTGGCCGCATGACATGTCGCGGCTTCACAGCGTAAGGGCATCGGTCGCCGACGTTGCGGCGTTCCTCGGCGCTGAGCCTGTAGCCGGCCTGACGATACCGTCGGAGACCACCGAAGGTCATGACGGGTTGGTCATGCACTCTGCCGGCGGGAGGCGCCGGCTCCGTTTGATGCGCTGGGGCTTTCCGCGGCTGACTCGTGAGATGCGGCTGCGTGGAGACGAGCCCGGTATCATCGGTCTTGTCGCCGATCTGACCAATCCGATGTGGGAGCAACTGGTCGTTGATCCGCGCTATCGCTGCCTCATCCCCATCACTCATTTCGCCAATCCGGACGGCGATCCTGGCAAGAAGACGCGGACCTGGTTCTCCTTGGTGGATCAGCCGATCATGGCCTGGGCGGGTTTCTGCCGGAATATTCCCGATATCGGCCCGGTCTATGCGGGCATGACGATGGAGGCGAACGCGGCCATTCCGCCGACGAATGATCGCATGCCTGTCCTGCTGGAGGCCAATGAGCATGACCGCTGGCTTCACGGGTCGATTCAGGATGTGATCGCGTTCCAATATCGTGCGCCGGTACCGGCTGATCGAATGCTCGTCGATCGAACGGACGATCCGTGGCGAAGCGGTGTGGCGCCTCGATCAGGTGTTCAAATCGACCTTTTGTGAGTGCATGCCCGAGCCTATTGCGATGCCTCGCGTTGCGGGCCTAGTCTGCAGCGATGTGCAATCTCTACGCTCTGCGAAAATCGGCCGCTGAGGTCGCCGCGCATTTCGGCGTCGACGTGCCGGTGCTCTCGAATGCGGTCGAGGAAATCTACCCTGGCGCGCCCGGCATGGTTATCCGCGAGGCGGAAGGCCAGCGGGTCATGCAGTCCATGACCTGGGGCTTCCCCAGGCCGATGAAGAGCAAGAAAACCGGTCTTCCGATCAAGCCCATTCCGGTCAACAACATCGCCGATCTCGACAACTTCATGTGGCGCGGCATCGCGCCCAGGCCGGGGCACCGCTGTCTCATCCCGCTGACCGGTTTTGCTGAAGCCGAAGGTGAAAAGGGCGCGATGACGCGCACCTGGTTCTCGGTGAAGGAACAGCCGATCGCCGCCTGGGCCGGCCTGTGGCGCGTCAGTGACGAATGGGGGCCGGTCTATTCGGGGCTCATGACCAACTGCAACGAGGCGATCAGGCCGGTTCACGACCGGATGCCCGTGCTGCTTCATCATGATGAGTACGAGCAGTGGCTGCACGGCGGGCTAGATGACGTGATCGCCTTCAAGGAGCGCTGCTTTCCCGATGATCTGATCGTCATGGACCGCACGACCGAACCCTGGCGGAAGCGCCAGCCGGACCCAGTAGAGGCGCCGCCGCTGCTTTAGCCGAGCTGTGTCCGACAGCAGCCTAGCTGCGATAGCGCTGAACCGCCTGCTTCCATGCGCCCTCGTCCGGCATCGGCAGCGAGGTGATCGTCGGCGGCTCCCGGCCGATGGTGATCCGCACGCCGCGGCGCCCGCACCGCGTGCATTTCAGGCGCTCGCGCACATAATCGAGATGGTCGCGCCAGCCCTTGCGATGGAACAGCCACCAAAGCGCATGTCCGCTGAAGATGCCCTCGTGGCTGCAGGTCGGGCAACTCGCCTTTAGTGTGTGCTGATGGGCCGCCACCTCGAACAGGCAGGTGGCAATTTTGCCGCCTTCGCTGCTGTAGCGCGACATCCTATGCGACCGCGCGCAGTCTCGGCCCGCGGGCGTCCGGGGCCGGCTTCAGTCCCAGGTCCTTCACTGTGTCGCGGCGGACGACGCGGATCAGGGCTTTCGGCCAGTCGGGGAACACGGCCCGGACCTTGGCTGACAAAATGGTCAGATCCGGCAGATCGAGCAAGGGCGTGGCATCATAGCCGCACCACAATTCCGCAGGGATCCGTCCCAGCCGATATTCGCCCGCAACGACAAGGGCGACGGGCGGATGTACCGCCGGTCGCTCGGCGATCAGCCTGGCGAGGCAAGCAGGGCGCTGGCGGGCGAGCCATGCGTCGTAATCGCTCCGCGACATGGTTTGCCCGATGCGGTGTTCGCCGATTTTCGCGACATGGACCATCCACTGGCCATAGGGATAGGTCTCCATCTCGATGGGCCAGCGATGCGCGAGCCAGTTCGTCTCCTCGATCCAGTTTCGCCCTGCCTTGTGCATTTTGGCGGTGTGAACCGAGCTCCCGTGATTCGGCAAGAACATTTAGTGAACATGGAGGCGGGCGATGCTGTCCAGGTAACCCGAAAGGGTCGGATGCAGTGGTCAAGCGAGGCGATAGGATGGGAAGCGCGATCTTTCTGTCGCCGCCTCCTGCACCGGCGCCGCCAGTGCGGCTGTGACATTCCTGACGTACCCCCCACCTGATTCTTCCTTCAGGTTCGGTTGGAGTTCCGGCCTTGAGACGGGACGGGCGATAAAGCGATCATCGGTGCCGTTGCGCTATCGAACAAATCAGTCGCAGAGCATCCCATAGTCGCACCACTTCGGAGGCAATGTTAATTGAAAGAAGAACCGAATTCTCTCATACTTCTCGTGCTTTGGTATTACCCGGGAGGGTGCGTCGGCGTAACTGGAATGAATTGAGTCACTGAAGACGAGTATGCTGTCTGGGTGGAGCGGGGACGATCATGGGCAGAGAATGGATTTGGTGGCTCGCGTTCACTGTCTTCAATGCCCCTATAGCAGCATTTCTCACGTCTATTCCATTCGGGAAACGGCTGGACAAGGTTCTCAAGGGAAAGGCGCCCGATAGCTCGGCGAGCGACGCTACCAGCTATAGCAGCATCGTGGGAGCAATCGGTGCGATCGTTCTGGTCTCGTTTTTCTGGGTATTAGGTAATCTCGTCCTTAGCTTGGTACCTGAGGATATTACCAAGGTAAAACCGCTACTTGGGACGATGAATCCGTTCTTCTTGATTGGTTCTGCGCTCTTCCTCCCCTACGCGTTCAATCAGCTGAAGACACTCTTTCCCTGGGGCGCGAACGCTTCCGTCGCAATGGCACAGATCAGCCAGAACGCTGCACTCGCACTGAGTTTCCGGTCTTCGCACTTACCGCATGCAATTCGAGTATCGTTGTCACCAAGCTCGACCCGGCAGCGGCACCGCCGCAGGGCGTGCCGTGGAACCTGCCGATGACGCAATATTCTCTGACGATCACGCGGCAGATCGTAAGCTGCGATGAGACCATGACTGCGAACGTTTCGGTTGCGGTCGCACGAGGCAGAGCAGTCGAATCGAACATGCGTAATGTGCTCTCCTCCAAGGGGATTTGGGCAACATCGTCAGCCGCTACGACAAGACCTGAGCGTTCGGATCGCGCGTGAAGGGTCGACGCCGACAATTGAAAGACAAGCAGTTTCCCGCGCTCGAGGCGTCACTTGCGGTGCGCGTCAATGGAAGGAGGCAACGTGAGGAGCCATCAACTAATCAGCGGATTGGCCATGTTCGATGCGCCGACGCGGAAGCGCCCGCGATCCAGGAAGCATCGGCCGCTGCCTTCTCTCGCGTTCCCTTTGCATCTAGCGAGGATGTTCGCGTGCGCCGCTGTCTTCATGATGTTCATTATGCTCGCCCCAAGCCGGGCGCCCGCGCAAGACGCCGCGGCAGCGCCGACCGTTCCGGTCGCCTCCGATCCGGCTGTTACCGCAGAAAGTCCTTTCCTGTGGCAAGTCGATCGTCGCTTTGCTGCGTTCAGCTATCCCTTGACCCAGGCTGATGATGTCGTCGCACTTGAGCAGCTTCTGACCGCGATCCCGAAGGCGCAAGATACGGACGCACTTCACGATCTGGTCATGGGGTTCCTGAAATCCCATGACATCGAGCGATCGGGAGCCCCTTGGAACGCGATGACCGGCCACTATCATCCGGCCTATCTTTATCCGTCGACCTATGGTGCGCGCGTGTGGCTCAGAGCGCCTGGTTCGCAGACAGATGTCTGTACGTGGTCCTCGCCAGGTGTTGTGATCCAACCTGCGGTCGCCACCTGCGGCAGTGCGGTTCATCTGACCTTGCCGCGCAGTTCCGACAACAAGGGATCCAACACCATTACGCTGACGGTTGAGCGGGCAGGCATGCCCGGCGGCGGACCCGTTATCGCAAGCGGTCCCTTGCAGATCCACGACCGGCTCATCGTTTCGCTGGGCGATTCCTTTGCCTCGGGCGAGGGCAATCCCGATATCCCGGCCACTATGTTGCTGCGCGATGGCCCGGGACATGGCTGGGAGCCGCAATTTCCGACCCGATGGCCCGGGCTCATGTCTATCACATTGGTCAAAGGCAGGAGCTGGCTCGATAGTCGCTGCCATCGGTCCTATCTCAACCAGCACATCGTCGCCGCTCTTGAATACTCCGCTTACCACCCTGAGGAGGCGGTGACCTTCATCAGCTACGCTTGTTCCGGTGCAACGATCTTCGGTGGTGTCCTGGCGCTCCAGCAAGCGCCGCCCGGTGCAGAAGAATTCGACGCGCAGGTCAATCAGTCGCAACTTCAATCGCTGCTCCAAGACCTTTGCGCGGCACCTGGAACGGCATCGATACCGACTGTCCGCACCGTTTATAAGGAGGTCGACAATAGTGGGCGATCGGTGTTGCATCCTGTCGACCAAGCCTCTTGTGCGCCCAGCCTGCGCCGTCCTGTAGACGCCTTGCTCGTCAGCATCGGCGGCAATGATATCGGCTTTGGCGGCATCATCCAGGACGCCCTTCTCCCGCACCCAAGATTTTTCAGCGACGTGCCGGGTTTCACGCTTGTGGCCGCCGCACGCAAATATGGTACGACCAGCCCGGAGGAGGCAGCAAAACGGATCAAACTCTATCTGCCGACCAATCTGGGGACGCTCTCGGCGGCGCTCCGCTCGGTAACATCCGACGGACTGATCGTACAGTCGGGCTACCCTTCGCCATTGCGGGCAGGGGACCTGAGGGTTTTGTGTGGTCCGCCCGACAAGGACAAGCTGGCCGGCCGCGGTGACCCGAGTTTCAGCCGCCTGGCGGCGCTCGATGGCGTGTGGCCCACCCAGTTTCGCGGAATCCCACTGACTATCGATCAAAAAGCCTCGGAAAAGGCGGAGCGGTTGGTGGTGCTGCCGCTCAATAATAGTCTTGCAGATGCGGCGAAACGCAACGGCTGGCATTTCGTCAACTCATACAGGGACGAGTTCCTGAAACATGGCTGGTGCGCCCGCGACGTCGATTATGATGACGCCGACCTGTCCAGTTGGCATGACCCTAGCTGGCACCCTTTCGATCCCTCGCAATGGGAAGCTTATCGTCACCGGTCCCGTTACTTCCGGACGCCCAACGATGCATTTCTCACCCAGATGCCGGATCATGCCGGGCATTTATTGGACAGCAAAGAAGGGTTTGGACATGTTCTCTATCAAATCCTCGCAATTGCCCGCCTTAGTCCCAGCGACGAGCAAAGCGCGCTTTTCAGCGCGTTCTCGGGGTCATTCCACCCGACCTTCCAGGCCCACGTCTTGATGGGAAAAGCGGTCGGATCCGAGCTCGGGCTCGACCATGACGGGCTTGAACGTGCTACGCCGAAATAGCGGCCGGCAAATTCCGCCGCGACACCGAGATCGACGACAGATACCTTGACCGTGCCCCGATTGCGCCGACCCGCCCTGCGGCAAGCGGCGTCGTCGAGCGCAGGCCGCCCAATTCGTCTTCGACGAAGATGCAACTGGGTCAGTGCAGCGGCGAGTTTCCGCAAGATGAAGAGACCGATCAGGCCGCCGACGATCGGTGGGACGACGCGTCATGTAAACAGTTCTACGGCGCGCTGGTATCGTGCGTTTGCAAATCAGGAAGAGCTGCGTCGGTGCCGCCGGAGTGTTGCCGGCAAAAGGGCTTGTGACTCAAAAGGCGCTTGCGACCCGCGAGCCGGGTGGATGGTCGGACTAGCCGCACGCGCCGGTGCCGGTTACGGGTTTTTCGGTGCCGCTTTGCGCCCTGGCTTGCTCTTCTGGTCCGGCTTTCGCCCGAGCCCGATGCGCTTGGCCATCTCGCTGCGCGTCGCGGCATAGTCCGGCGCGACCATCGGGTAGCTTTTCGGGAGATTCCACTTCACGCGATACGCATCGGGGGTGAGACCATGCGCGGTGCCGATATGGCGCTTGAGTGTTTTTTGACGCGCACCGCATTCGAGGCAGGTCAGGATGTCCGGCTTGACGCTTGCCTTGATCGACACAGCCGGCGCGGACCGTTCCACGACTGGCACGGCAGACGCAGTTGGCGCGGCGAGGCCGGCCAGGGCATCATACACCATAGAGATCGCGCGCGGCAGATCAGCCGGCGCAACGGAATTGCTCTGGACATGCGCCGCGACGATATCGGCGGTCAGAGTCAGTAGATTGTGATTAGATATGGTACGCTCCTGCAGGATCATGCCATCGTCGCCCGACTATCTCGGCAACGCAAGCACCAGGAACGTGGATGGGGCATTTGGCTGATGCTCGGCGGAGCAGCCCAAGGTTCCGACGATGCGCAGCATCGTTGGAAAGGCTGCGGAGGTTGCAAATCGCGATCTCTTGGCGCTTGCCTAGGCTCACGTGGCTATATGCACGCTGCGCGCCGGTTCGCGGATCTCACGTCATTTGGCTGATGCTCGGCGGAGCAGCCCAAGGTTCCGGCGATGCGCAGTATCGTTGGAAAGGCTGCGGAGGTTGCAAATCGCGATCTCCTGCGCTTCCGGTGCTCACGTGCCTTTATGCACGCTGCGCGCCGGTTCTCGAATCTCACGATTTTCGCTTCGAGCCTGAGCCAAATGGGGAAGGGCGCCCCGTGCCTGCGGCACGACCGCGCTCTACTGCGCGCGGGCGCGCGCAGCCGAGCCCCGCGGAGCGGGTCTCGGCCGGAGGTGACGATCGCTGGCGTGGGGCCGGGCAGGGGGCCCGTCCCCGGAGTGGGGCTGTTTTGCGCTCAAACTGTCGCCCGTTAGTCGCGCGAGCCGGGTTTCCAGAAGCTGTCATCCGTTCACGCGGCAGTGAGGCCGCTGATGGGTGGAAAGCGGCATTTCCGGTTTCAGGCGGCGATCCGGCGTAACCAGACGTCCATTCAGATGGAGTGCGACGGCAGCTCCGCGCCCAATCCCGGTCATTCGGCGCTAGGTTCGAAATGCTGAATGCCGCCGATTAGCAGTTTGCGGAGACCTCTACATAGTAGTGGGGGTATTCGCCTTGCCGCAAGGGAGCGCGTTTGCAATCCCGTGGAACGTGCGTCGCCAAGGCGCGACGGGAGGTTCAAGAGATGGAAATCGTTTTGGGCGATCCCGAGGAATTTAGCGAGGCGCAACGGGAGCGCCTGCGTAGCACGGTCGACGGGCAGGACGATAACGGCGTCCAGTGAACAGCCTGCGCTAAACCCGCACCCGCCCATGGCCGTGCGAGACCCGGCCCTGAACTGAGGGTACGGCGTACCGCCGACTCGGTTCGACATCCCACCATGTCTGCCGAAGGAACAGGCCCGCCGTGTAGCCCGTCACCGCTACCGAAGCGTGCCGGCAGGAGCGACCGGCAACCATCGCGGACAGCTCCTTTACATCTACACTGTAGACGTCTACATGGTAGACGCACTGGAGGCGATCGATGCTCGGCAAGCTGGAAGAAGAAGTGTTGCTCGCCGCGCTCCAGGCGGGCGATGGGGCGCTTCCAAGCGAAATCTACGCCCGCATGGAGGCCGCCTCCGCACCTGCACGGAAGGTGGTGGCGTTCGGTGCGGTCTACACGACGCTCGGTCGGATGGCGGCGAAAGGACTGCTGACGGAAAAGAACAGGGCCGACGGCGCGAACCGGATCCGCCGCACCTTTACCGTCAGTGCATTGGGCAGTCGTGCGCTCGCTGAATCGATGAACCGGATCCGGGCGCTGGGCGGTTTCGCCTTGGCGGGCGCGGCCCATGGATAGAAAGCGCCGCATGCGAACTCGCCGCGGAATGGCCTCTGACCGCGGCGGCGGGACCAGCCAAAGTTGCTCCGGACCATCGACGGGCCTCGTGCCCAGCTGGGCCGAAGACCCGAACCCTGCGGACCCCGACCCGATTCTGCCCGCCAATCTCGACCGTGCGATCGTTGGTCAAGGCGATGTTACGGAAGCTGGAGCCCTGGACGGCTTGGCGCGGCTGAAACACCTTTCTCAAAAAGAGGCGCTGGACAGCAAGGCCATCCTTCTGGTGCTGCTCGCCGTTGCGGTCGTGAGGGCTTCCCGGAAGTCACGCTCGACCGCAGCCTACCGGCCGTCCTTCATCCTGGACATGCTGGTCCCCTATGATCGTGCCCAGGACATGCATGCCAATCTTGCTGAGCTCTATCCTGTCTGGGTCTCGAGGCACGGCGCACGTCGTGCCGAATGGATACACCGCACCCAGGTGGCGCTGCTGATCGGCGGGACCTGGTGGGAGAAGCTGCTGTCGACCGGAGAGCGATTGCTCAAGGTTGCGCGTCTGATCGGGTCCTGACGCCCGATCGCCATTCTTGTGGCGCGACCAAATTGGACTGCTCGCGATCGCAGAGATGCTTCCGGCAAATACCCGCCCGCAGCAATATGTAACGATTCGTGACAGATTTGAATCCACTCGTGTAACGATCCCAGACAAAATCGTCGTTCAGCGAAGGACAGACGATGACATCAGATGATTTGCGGGCACTTCGAAAGAGCATGGCGCTGACCCAGCATGGTCTTGCGATTGCGCTCGGGTTGAGCCGTAAGACGATCAACGAGCTCGAAAAGGGCGACCGGATCGACGCGCGGACGGCGCTGGCTGTGGAAGCCGTGGCGCGCCGGATCAAACTGGTCGAAGACAGCTATTGGGTCGAAGGCACCAGGCATGGAACCTATGCCGTCGTGCGCCGCACCGTTCGCGAACTTCCGCACGACCGAGCGATGGGTTTCACCAGGTCGGAGCTGTTGCTCTACGGCGAGTTCGCGCGGCGTAAGCGAGGTCTGAAGGCCGCCTTGCGGGCGGGGTCATCGACGGGCTGATAGCCGCTCTTTGAGCGGGGCGGTGATGTCGGGCGAGATCGGGTCAG
>Ga0207703_10001762_pt1 | contig 19340 bp, 18 predicted proteins | sample KBSSwiS12_FD_184304 | JGI IMG/M metagenome (GOLD analysis project Ga0207703, IMG submission 184304) | Switchgrass rhizosphere microbial communities from Kellogg Biological Station, Michigan, USA - KBS Switchgrass S1-2 (SPAdes) (version 2) | ecosystem: Host-associated > Plants > Roots >...
TCCCGCTTTGTCGAAGTCGATCGGCGAGACCATCAGGATCAAACTTCCGGTGGCTGCCCTGTCGGCGCAGGAGATCGATCCTTTCAAATCGCGGCGCGCCAAAGCCGTGCTCGCAGGCGTACGCAAGTTGGTTGCGAAATGGCCCGAAGTGGTCGAAGACCAGCAGTTCGGCTCGCCGGTCTGGCGCGCGGGCAAGAAGACGTTCCTGTGGGTGCATGCGGATCGGAACCGCCGGCTGCAAATCTATTTCTGGGTCGGTGTGGCTGCGCAAGGCCTGATGACCGGCGATGAGCGCTTTGAAATCCCGGCGTATCTGGGGCACCAGGGCTGGATCGCGCTCGACGTGACGAAGAGTTGCGACTGGTCGCACGTGCGCGGCCTGGCGCTCGGTAGCTACCGGCACTTCGCACTGGCCCGCATGCTGAAAAAATTCGGACCTGGCGAGGATTGATCATGGAGATCACGGGTGGTTGCCTTTGTAAGGCAGTTCGGTATCGATTCACTGCTGCGCCTCTGGCCGCGCGCGTGTGTTGGTGCCGGGTGTGTCAGTACCTGGCCTCGGGAAACGGGACGGTGAACGTCTGTTTCCCGACCAGCGCACTGACAATCGAAGGCACGCTCGCGGATTTTCCGCTCACTGCGGACAGTGGCACCGCAATGCACAGGCGATTCTGTCCGAAGTGCGGTACGCCGATGTTCAGCGAGGCCGAGACACGGCCCCACCTGATTTTCGTTCGCGCCGGCACGTTGGATGATCCGGAGATCGGCAGGCCGAGCGCCACGATCTGGGTGTCGATGGCGCCGAGTTGGGCTTGCATCGACGCGGAAATGCCTCAGGTCGAGAAACAACCGCCGCCGGTTGCCAGGAGCCTGTCTGACTAATGTTCGCCTGCTGCGGGCGGCCGGGGGCGCCTAGCCCGCAGCGGCATCTTTGGGCGATCCTTTCACTAACATAGCGTCGACTATGCGCGTGAAAGGATCGCCCAAATCTGCTCGCTGGGGGCCGGCCTCGCGACGGCGGGCTGCGCGCCCCGCCCATTAGTCAGACAGGCTCCTGCTGCGGCTCAGCGCGGGACTACGTCGTAGGGCCGCATCATCTCGTTGTCTTCGTGCTCGAGCATGTGGCAGTGCCACACATAGCGGCCGGGGTAGCCCTCAAATTTCACGATGATTCGCGTGACCATGCCGGAATCCGCGCGGACGGTGTCTTTCCAGCCTCGTTCGTTGGCCTCTGGTGCTACAGCCGGCCCCGTATAGACGAGTGACTCATCGGCGTTGTATGCCGGAACATCGAACGGGCGCCGGTCGAGCACCTGGAATCGGACCAGGTGCAGGTGGATCGGATGTGCATCCCCGCCCAGGTTTACAAAGCTCCAGATTTCGGTGCTGTCGAGGACCGGTTTTTCGGTGACCGGCATGCTCCAGTGAGATTCATTCAGCAGCATCTTCATGGCGCCGCCGCCCGGAGCGTCGTGCTCGGAGAGTGTGAGCAAGCGTTCGCGTGTTGAACTTGCTTCCGGTGTTCGGGGCACCGCGCGCAACCGTGCCGGCAACGAGCTCGTGTCAGGCGCGGCTGTTGGTTTCCGCACCCGGAACTGCAGGATTGCCAGGTCTTCCGCGCTGAGTTGCAGTTCCTGCCCTTCCAGGCCGGAAAAGTCAATGATGACTTCCGCGCGTTCGGCCGGAAATAACATGAGGGTGCTGACGTGCACCGGGGCCGCCAACAGACCCTGGTCCGAGCCGATCTGCATCATCGGGCGACCGCCTGACAGGGTCAGTTGGAAATGGCTGCTGTTTGCGGCATTGAGAATTCGAAAGCGATACTTTCGCGGCTGCACCTCCAGGTACGGAAACAGCTTGCCGTTACAGATGATCGCGTCGCCATGAAACTGTGATACGAATGGAGCGCCGGGAGTGTCGGATACCGGATATAACAACTGGCCATCGCGATCGAGCGTGCGGTCGTAAAGGACCAGCGGAATATCAAAGGCACCTCCCGGCAGGTTGAGGGCCTGCTCAGTCGGATCCGCGATGGTCAATACCCCAAAGAGTCCCGCGAAGAGGTTGAGTCGCGTGATCCCCATGGCGTGGTCGTGATACCAGAGAGTCGCTGCCTCCTGCTCGTTGGGATAATAGTGAATTCGCGACTGGCCTGGCGTGTGCCAGTGTTCCGGGTAGCCATCACTCTCGGGCGGCGCTTTCGCGCCATGGACGTGAGCCACCGTCCGCACTTCAGGTTTGTTGCGCTCGGCGCCGTGGATCGTGTGATCGACCGGCAGAAAATGCTTCTTCGGCAGGTTGTTGACCCACTCGATGAGAAATCCCCGTCCGCTCTGGGTGACGATAGTCGGGCCCGGAACAGATCCCGCATAACCCCACTGTCGCGTTGGTGGGAGGTCGCGATGGAGCTTCACGGACAGCTCCGTCAACTCGATTCGATAGTACGGCAGCAGCTGCTTGCGATGGGTTGGGTTGGGGTGCTTGCCTTCGCCGGCTAGCAGCGGTGGGATCGGCAGGGCGTCGACGAATTTCGGCAGCGTGAGCGGATCCAACACCTGATGTTGTGGGGACTCCTCGAGGCCTGCCATCGAATGCCCGGCCGCGCCTGCACGGCCCATCGCGCCTGTTCGAGCGAAGCTGGCCGGACTTCCGGAAACAACTCCGCCGGCGGCGGCGAGCGTCAAAAACTGTCTGCGGGTTTTGAACATCAGGCCATGCCTGCGCGGCGGCAGGCTAACTTCCCGTGCGAAGGACGCGGTGGGCCGCAGGACTCAGGGCTGCAGCGTTCGCAGGCGCCAAGGAGCCTGTCTGACTAATGTTCGCCTGCTGCGGCCGGCCCGCAGCGGCATCTTTTTGCGATTGTTTCACTTACATAGTATCGACTATGCGCGTGAAACAATCGCAAAAATCTGCTCGCTGGGGGCCGCCCTCGCGACGGCGCCCATTAGTCAGACAGGCTCCTACAGCTGCGGCGCCCAGGCGTTGCACCAACCCGCGGCCTTGACCTGCTTGTCCGGGAAAAGCTGGCACGGTCCCTGTGTGGAGTTATATGACCCCTCATACAAGGCGCACGTTGCGCACTTGTTACCTTTGGCCGCCTTTTCCTTGCTGGCGTCGTCGGTGTATTTGACCTTCGTCGCGGCCGGGTCATCCGGGCTGAGCAGCGGCTGGTCGGCCGCATGGCTCTCATCGAAACATGTCAGCGCCACCGGCACCAGCGTGGCGCCCAGCACCAACTTTTGCACAAACCGGCGTCGCGTCGGGGAGCTCTTTCGAGTCATGGCAGCACCTGTGGCGAAAGTCATCCGGGCGAAGCGTACCACGGTATAGAATCATTGAATGCGCTTCTCCGCCAATCTCGGTTTGCTCTGGTCCGACCGGCCCCTGCTGGAGCGGATCGAAGCCGCGGCGCGCGCGGGATTCCGGGCCGTTGAAATGCATTGGCCCTACGACGTACCGGCGATCGAAGTCGCTGCAGCCGCGCGTCGCACCGGGGTGACACTCCTCGGAATCAACACGGCGCCCGGAAATTTCGCCGCCGGTGAACGGGGACTGGGAGCGATACCGGGACGGGAGCGGGAATTTCAGGCCGTGATGGATCAGGCCGTGGAGTATTGTCGCGTTTCGGGCGCGTCAGCCATCCACGTAATGGCCGGGAACGTGGCTGCCGCCGACAAGGAGAGCGCGCACGTGGCCTTCCTGGCGAATCTGCGAACAGCGGCCGCCAAGGCCGCCGCGCGGAATCTCACGGTGTTGTTGGAACCGCTGAACCCGAATGACAATCCGGGTTATTTCTATTCAACACTGTCTGAAGCCATCGGCCTGATCGAAGCTCTCGCGCTCCCGAATGTCAAACTGCAGTTTGATGTCTATCACGTTGCCCGTGCGGAAGGGGATGTGCTGGCGAAGCTCGACAAATATCGCGGGTACATCGGAAACGTCCAGATAGCCGGTGTGCCGGCACGCGGCGAGCCGGATGAGGGCGAAATCGCCTATCCGGCGATTTTCGCGGCGCTGGAAAAGTGGCCCTATGAGGGTTGGATTGGCTGTGAGTATCGGCCCCGCGGCGACACCGACGCCGGACTGGCCTGGATGGGAAAGTACGGGCTGCGATGACGACGAATTGGGTGTGATCGGAGCGTTCGGCCTGTGACGGCAGCGGATTGAGTTGGTTGGCGTGATTGAGTCCGTGGTGATGGCAAGATGACTTGGGTTGGCGGAGTGGGGCGGCCACGATGGAAAAGATTGCGTTGGTGACGGGTGCAGGCTCTGGGATCGGGCGCGCGGTGGCGCTTGCCTTGGCAAAAGCAGGCTACACCGTTGTGTTGGCCGGCCGCCGCTTGCCACAGCTCGAGCAAGTGGCGCGCGAGGCTGGCTCAGGCGCGGTCGGCATGACTGCTGACGTGACAGACCCGGCGTCGGTTGATGCGCTGTTTGCACGTATTGCCAAAGACTTCGGGCGACTGGACCTGTTGTTCAACAACGCCGGCGTGTCAGCCCCGCCTGCGCCGCTGGAAGACCTGCCGTTCGATCAGTGGCGCTCGGTTGTCGACACCAATCTGACAGGCGCATTTCTGTGCACACAGGCGGCGTTCCGCCTGATGAAGACACAGCAGCCCCGCGGCGGTCGCATCATCAACAACGGATCGGTCTCCGCCACAGCCCCGCGCCCGCGCCTGGTGGCGTACACGGCGTCCAAGCATGCCGTGTCAGGACTCACCAAGGCGACCTCGCTCGAGGGACGCGCGTACGACATCGCGTGTGGCCAAATTGACATTGGCAACACAGCCACGGATATGGCCAGCGCTATGACCCGCGGCACCCTGCAGGCCGATCTGTCCATCAAGACGGAGCCCGTATTTGAAGTGAAATACGTGGCCGACGCGGTGGTCTACATGGCGAGCCTGCCCCTCGAAGCCAACGTGCTCTTCATGACCGTGATGGCCACGAAGATGCCGTTTGTTGGGAGAGGCTAGCCGCTACCAGAATTCGCGGCCCTCGCCCGCGTCATACCGGTGGGCCACGCAGGCCATGGCACGACAGCGCGTCACACGGGCCGGGGCCAACGCCGGCCTCGCGCTAGCGCGGCGGCCGCTCGCCGCCAGCGACGGCCCGTTCGCCGCCAGCGACGGCCCGTTCGCCGCCAGCGACGGCCCGTTCGCCTTCAGCCTCCTACTAACCCTCGACCGCGCAGCCAGTTCCGTAGCAGCGTCGGCCATTCTCCCAACGCCGGATCGCCGGCATCCAGCCCAACGCCGTGCACGCCATTCTCAAATACATGGATCTCCGCCGGCACTCCCGCCTTTCGTAACGCGAGATAGAACGCAATACTGTTCTCCGCGGGCACGGTGGTATCAGCATTCGTGGAGAACAGAAACGTGGGCGGCGTGTCGTGGGTTACCTGCAACTCCGTGGACATCTGCTTCAACAGCTTTGGGTCCGGATGCTCCCCCAACAGATTCGTCGCGGACAGCTCGTGGCCATACTCCGCGGTCATGGTGATCACCGGGTAGGCCAACACCGCAAAGTCAGGCCGGCTTCCCATCCGATCAATCGGATCGGATGCTGACGGATTCCCTGCATCAAACTGCGTTGCCACCGTGGAAGCCAGGTGCCCGCCCGCGGAAAACCCCATGAATCCCACGCGATCCGCCCGGATTCCGAACTTGTCCGCATTGGCGCGGACCAGGCGGATCGCCCGTTGCGCGTCTCCCATCTCAACAGGATGGTGATACCGCGGCCCCAGCCGATAGCGCAACACAAAAGCCGTCACCCCCAGCGAATTGAACCAGTTTGCAACCTGTCGCCCCTCGTGATTCGCTGACAGGCGCCCATAACTGCCGCCCGGGGCAATGATCACCGCCGTCGTGGGCACAGGGCCGGCCGACCCCGGTCGCACGGGAAACATTGTCAGCGTCGGTTTGTCATCATCGGTGGTTCCAAGTGCGCCCGGCGCACCGTTCTCCCACAACGGGAATGTAGGGGTATCCGTGGTCGGATCGATATTCGTGGGCCACGGTGTGGCGGCACCGACAGGTGGTTGAGTCATGGCGAATGAGCTCAGTAGTACGGCGGCCAGCAGTGCAGCTTTACGGTTCATGGGTCTTCCCAATGAAAGCCGCGACATTGTCGTGGAGCAACTTCAGATCCGGCTCATGCGCATACACCATGTGGCCCGAAGTGTAGTAGTGCATCTCGATGTTCTTCTGCAATGCCGGCTGAATCGGCAGTTGCTGCAACTCATACGTAGCGGCAAAGAATGGCGTCGCGAGGTCGAAATAACCTCCGTTCATCATGACCTTCAGGTTGGGATTCGTCTTCATGGCAGTGGCGAGGTCAGGGCCCACATTGACAGTCTGCGGTACTTTCTGGCTCGATCCGGGTGGCTGATGCAGATAGTCCCAATTCTTCTCCACGTCGATTCCTTCCTTGTAGGTCATCTTCATGCCGAACTTCAGCGACTTGCGCACGTACTCGTTGAAGGCGGACACATACGCCGAGGAAATCGCTGCTGACTGAGGGTCGTACTCAGCCTCCTTGCTCATTGGATCGATGGTCGGGCCGGAGAACCGGCTGTCCAGCCTTCCCGTCGTCGTGTCGCTGCCGAGCAGGTTCTTCTCGAATTCCCCCACATTGATCCGCAGGTTGGCGCGCTCAATGTAATCCTGAGGCAGCCCGGTGTAAGCATGGAGCCGTCCCGCGATCTCCGTACGGCGCTCCGGCGTCAGAGTATTGCCCGCCGACAGCGCTCGCCAGTAGTCGTTCAGCGCGAACTGTTCCACTTCCGTCAACAAGGGCTCCAGGTTCTGAGGTTGGTTCGGCAGTTTGTGGTGATACCAGGCAGTGGCGGTGTAGGTTGGCAGGGCCAACACGTAAGGCTGATCAACTCCCGGATTGAACTGCGGGGCATCAGCACTGTTATCGAAGCTGAGAATCTGCGAGAGCAGGATGACGCCGTTCAGGTCGATCGACTTTTCGCCCTGCAGAAGGTAGGCAAGCTGTGCCGCGCGGGTCGTGCCGTAGCTTTCACCGAACAGATATTTTGGCGAATTCCAGCGGCCGTGCGTGGAGAGAAACTGAACGACGAAGTTCGCAAAGGTGTGGGCGTCCTGGTCGACGCCGTAGAAAGCCTTCTCCTTGTCAGCTCCCCGGATGTGACCGAACCCGGTGCCCGGTGCGTCAACAAACACGAGATCGCTGGCATCCAGCAGGCTGTATTCGTTGTCGGCGAGCCGATACGGCGCGGCGGGGCTATGTGAGTCATTGGCCGTAATCACGCGCTTGGGGCCAAAGGCGCCCATGTGCAGCCACACCGTTGACGATCCGGGTCCGCCATTGAACAGGAATGTGATCGGCCGGCGGGTATCCTCATGGTCGCCTTTGAAGTAGGCGACATAAGACATGCTCGCGTGCTGGGGAATCGGTGGTGGATCTCCCTTGTCGTTCTTCGGCTGTGGGTCGTCATCCTTCGGGTCTTTCAGGAAAACAACTTCGACGCCGGCCTCGGCCTGGTAGGTCAGCTTGCCACCCTTGACGGTGATGGAACCTGAAGTTGTCTGGCTTTCATCTTTCAGAATGCGAGGTGAATCGACATCGTCACTGTCGGCCGCCTGGACCGCAGTGGTCAGCACGAGTGAGATGAACAGCACGCGAGCAAATAAAGGACTCATGATTCTCCGCGAGATCGAATGGTTGCGCCAGCGGTGAACATAGCAGCGTCATCGGTGCTTTTGTATAGTGAATCATGGAAACCAGGATGGTCGCATGCGCCACAATGATCATCGGAGTCTGTGGGATGTCGTGCGTCTGCGCGACTCCCGGACAGTCAGTGACTCCGCGACTTGCATCCTTGGACACGTCATTGGCGAGTCAGCCAGCGGCGCCCCATGTCCACATCGTGACCGGCGACCTGATAGGCGTCACAGCGAACGGTGCGGACGCCTTTAAGGACATCCCTTATGCCGCCCCGCCCATAGGCGACCTGCGATGGCGCGCCCCCGAGCCCCCACAACCGTGGTCCACGCCACGCAGTGCCGAAGACTACGGCCACTCGTGCCCTCAGCGTTCGCCACCGGAGCACGTTCTTCCGTCGAGCCGCGGGGCAACCACCAGTGAAGACTGCCTGACATTAAACGTCTGGACCCCAACACAGCGTCCCCAACAGGCAATGCCGGTAATGGTGTGGATCCACGGCGGTGGCAACAACTCCGGCACCAGTGCCCAAACGTACTATGACGGTACCGCCTTCGCGCGCGACGGTGTCGTGTTGGTCTCATTCAACTACCGCCTCGGAGCACTCGGCTTCTTCACCCACCCGGCCACGAAAGCCGCCAATTTCGGCCTGCAGGACCAACTGGCAGCCCTGCGCTGGGTCAGACAGAACATAAAAGCATTCGGTGGCGACCCGGGCAACGTTACCGTATTCGGCGAGTCCGCAGGCGGAACGGACATTCTGACACTGATGACTACCCGCAAAGCCGCGGGCTACTTCCACGAGGCCATCGTCGAATCAGCCGGCTGGTGGAATCACTTCCCCGACCTTGCGGAAGCACAGAAAGCCGGCGCCGAAATTGCAACCACGCTGGGCCTGCCCGGCGCATCGGCAACCGCCGCGCAACTGCGAGCGCTTCCCGTCGAGAAACTGACGGCATTGTCCGACGCGCAGGAGACAGGCCCGGTCATTGACCACGACCTGCTGACAGAGTTGCCCAAATCGGCCATTGAGCACAACAGGATCCAACACATCCCGCTGATCATCGGAACCAACAGCAACGAAGGCTCGCTCGTCTCGCCCGATGCGCCTCTGGCTGAGGTGGCTGGTGATTTGACGAAAGCGGACCTGGACGAGCTGATCCAACTCCATGGAGTCCATGAAGACGCATCCGAGGCGCAATGGATCTTCCGCGACGCGTACTTCTCCATGCCCGCCCGCTGGGTGGCCAGGAGCGAATCGAAAGACGCGCCGGTGTTCCTCTATCGCTTCGAATACGTCGCCAGCTTCCTGGCTCGGCGGCGAACCGCCGCCAACCACGGCTCGGAGATCCCCTTCGTATTTGCCACCTGGCCCGAGTACAGTCTGACCGAGGCGGATCAACACATGACCCGCGCGCTGCATGGATGTTGGGTGGCGTTTGCGAAAACCGGCCGGCCTGCCTGTCCGGATACCCCGCGGTGGCCTGCGTTCAGTGTTGATTCAGATATCTGGATGCGGTTTGGCGCCGAGATCGCCGCGCAGCCCGTGAGCGATCGCGCCGTGTTGAATTTTCTGCAGCAGGCGTTACAAAAATAGCCTCATTTGAGGCATTCCAACTCCCAGGCCTGGTGACAGATGCGATGAAAGCGATACACTGTCTCGGAGTTGGTACTGAACTGCAGCTCGTATTCGATCTGCTGCGAATCAATCACCCGGTCGCACAATGAACACAGCTGGCCATCACCCGTGCCAGCCCACAGATACGTCTGTGGCTCGCACGGTAATCGTCCGGCGGCAATCCGCCGACGGACTTCCAACCTGAGTTCATGCTCATCGAACCGCATGTTTTCGGGCATGCGGGATCGTTCGCAAGCCTCGTGCCTAAGCTGATTCGTAGCTGCAACGCTTGATGCACTGCAGCTGTGGAATCCTTACAATCACCTTTCATGAACGAGTCATGAACAAGGCTTGTTGTGATCCGGGCGAGCGCCCTGCGCCTTGGCAGCCGCTTCGCTCATATACTGACCTTCTTTCGTCTTGCCGTACCAACGGTCACCCGAGCAGTGATAGACCTTCGAGGCGGTGTTGACCCACACCTGTCCCGGTGCACCACCTGCGGCTGCGGTTCCACTGGGCACCTGGGCTCGCATCGAGGGTCCGGCAGGCGGCGGCGACGCAGTTGGAGCTGGCGCCGACCGTGACGGCGCCGTGGTGGATGCCGAAGCAGGCGGCGCAGCAGGAGCGGAAGTGGGGGGTGCTGCGCTCCCTGCCGATGTTGACGAACCAGCCGCTGACGCCATACCTGACTTGTTAACTCCACCATGATGGCTGCATGCGCCCTTGCCAGTGGTGGTTGAAGTTGTACCGTCTTTGCAAAGCACGGAGCTCGAGCCGCTCGCGGACGGCGCCGGCGCGGAGGGCGCCGCAGGGGCCGCGGAAGGTGGAGCGGGCGCAGCGCTACTTGCTGCAGCGCCAGATCCAGACGCGGCGGTTGATCCAGTCGCGGTGCCAGACTTGTTTACACCACCATGATGGCTGCAAGCGCCCTTTCCCGTCGTCGTGGACGTCGTTCCATCTTTGCAAAGCACGGAAGTCGCTGCCGTCTGCGCGTAGGCCGCAGTGCACAACAACGGCACCGTCAACAAACTCGCCAACAGTGAGGTCTTCAGCATCTTCATTTTGAAGTTCTCCGGATGCTCAACTGCGCAGAAAGCGCTGCGCGACGCTTGCGAGCTGACTGCCGATATCTCCCTGCGGCATCTGCCCGTTGGGTGTCAGGTGGTCGATGATCTGAGGCAACAGTGTCGACAGGTGCTGCTCAACCTGCGCCTGGGGCAGTCCGGTCGCCTGCGCGATCTTGGAAATCCACTCGGGTCCCACTGTCCCATGCAACTGGTCAGGCGCGATCGGCAGGTTCTGTCCGCTTGCAACCCACGATTGGAACACATGTCCCAGGCCGCCCTGCTGAAACGACTGCAGCAGTCCACCCAGGCCGCCGGGCCGGTTCTGGATCATGGAAATCACTTCCGAAATCAGGGCTCCGGAAGAAGCGATACCGCCGAGGTTGATGCCACCCGGGGTGGCGTTGCCGGAATTGGGCGTCCCTTCCAGCGCACCCGCGAGAGTACTGAGAATGCTCATGGCAAGGCTCTCCCGAGCTTCGGTTGTTGTGATGCCGGATCATAGCGCAAAAAAACATCTCGCAGGCGCGGGCGTGGCCGCATGAACCGGCGCTGACGGCACGACAACTGCTGCTCTCTCGCGATTTTCCTGGGTGGGCCCGATCCGAGTGGAAATGGAGGGATAGCAAAAATGTCAACGTTGAGTGGATTGAAAGTCGCCATCCTGGTGGCCGACGGTTTTGAGCAGGTCGAAATGACGGAGCCGCGCAAGGCTTTGCAGGAAGCGGGCGCGGAGACTCAGATCGTGTCGCCCGCGAGGCACCGGGTCCAGGGTTGGAACCATCATGACAAGGCTGACAAGTTCGACGTGGACGTGGCGTTGGACGATGCCGATGCCGGCGAATTTGGAGCTTTGCTGTTGCCTGGCGGTGTTGCGAATCCGGACCTGTTGCGTACGCTCCCGCGCGCTGTTGATTTCGTACGCGAGTTTGTTCAGGCGGGTAAACCTGTCGCGGTCATCTGCCACGGGCCGTGGACACTGGTGGAGGCGGATGTTGTAAAAGGGCGCAACATGACATCGTGGCCTTCCGTCAAGACAGATCTCATCAACGCAGGCGCGCACTGGACCGACAAGGAAGTGGTCATCGACCACGGTCTGGTGTCGAGCCGCAAGCCCGCGGACATCCCGGCATTCAACCGCGCGATGATCCAGGAGTTCGCCAAGGGCCCCCAGCCGCGCACCAAGGCGGCCCGCCAGTCAGAGTCGCGTTCGCAGACCCGGCACTGAGGGCGCAGCCGGCAAAGACCGCGCTCTTTGCCGGCGGGCGACAAAGTCGGTCTCCGCGCGAACTTTTTCGCGCTATCGACCATGAGGTGTTCTAAAGTCGAGTTCGGGCCCCGAGGGGATGACACCTGAGGGGTTCAGGTTCCGGTGACTACCGTAGTAATGCATCTTGTATTCATCGATGGATACGGTCGTTGCGTTCCCGGGCATCTGGTAGATCTCGCGGGCGTAGCCCCAGAGCGCGGGATACTCGTAGACATGCCGCAGGTTGCATTTGAAGTGTCCGTAATACACGGCATCAAATCGCGCCAGCGTCGGAAACAGGCGCCAGTCTGCTTCCGTCAGCAGATCGCCCAGCAGATATCGGTGCTGCTGCAGCCGGTCTTCCAGCCAATCGAGTGATTCGAACAGCATCCGGACCGCGTTTTCATACGCGGTCTGGCTCGTCGCGAAGCCCGCCCGATATACACCGTTGTTGACCGTTTCATACACCCGGTCATTGATCTGATCGATCTCGGCGGCAAGCGCGGCCGGGTAGTAGTCCGTAAACTCGTGGGTGATTTCATCGAACTCACGATTGAACATCCGGATGATGTCCGCCGACTCATTACTGACAATCGTATGAGTGTCCTTGTCCCACAGCACCGGCAGCGTGGCGCGGCCGGTATAAAGAGGATCCGCCTGGCTGTACAGCTCGTGGATATAGCGGACCCCCGTGAGGGGCTCGGGTTTCGCGAAAGCCCAGCCGTTGTCGAACACATAGGGTTCGACAAAGCTGACGGAGATGACGTTTTCCAGCCGCTTGGCAATCCTGGCGAGCAATACCCGGTGACACCAGGGACAGGCGCGTGCAACAAACACATGATAACGACCGGGCCGCGCGGGAAACGCACCGCTCGGTCCGATCCAATTTCTGAAGAGGCTGGACGGTCTGAGGAACTCCCCGGTACTGCTGGTGGGGAGCGGCGTATTGCGCCAATCGCCGTCGATCAGCTGACCCATGTTACTTTCCGGGCTTCATTGGTAGCCCGGAGAGTAACTGGGTACGGGAATCGGAGCTAGGGGACCCCTAGGAGCCTGTCTGACTAATGTTCGCCTGCTGCGGCCGTCCCCCAGCGGCATCTTTGGGCGATCCTTTCACTTACATGGTGTCGACCATGCGCGTGAAAGGATCGCCCAAATCTGCTCGCTGGGGGCCAGCCTCGCGACGGCGCCCATTAGTCAGACAGGCTCCTATGGTGTCACTTCTTGGCGTCGTCCGCGGCGTCCGAGACCTTATCCCGGGCCTTGTTCACATCGTCTTTAATAGAATCGCCGACGGGCTCGTGGCCACCGTTCTTGATAGTGTCGACGGTATGATCGATCTTTTCGCCAGCCTTCTCAGCTGGCCCCCGGTTGTCGCATCCGGCAGCGCCCAGTATCACGCCACAGGCCAGAACCGCTAAGGCTGTCGTACGGATCATCTCGAGTCTCCTTGAGGTAGACGCGCAGTATTGGACCCGCAGCTCGAGCAGTGCAGAAGGGATAGTGAGATCATTGTGTAGGAGTCGTCTGACGTGCAGCGAATGAGGGTATTTCCAGAGATCTGGGTCCTGGGCTGGATGGTCGTCACAGCCATCGCGGCGCCAGCCGCGCCGGCCGAGCCCGCCCGGTTCATGACCGAAGATGCGGAAGTAGAACGGATTTTCGAACTGGCGGATCAGCGCCTGGCGGTCATGCCCGCGGTCGCGGCCGTGAAATGGCAAACCAAGGCCCCCATTTATGATCCACCCAGGGAGAGCGCCGTCATCCAGCGGGCAGCCGACCTGGGCGCGCCCATGGGCCTGGCCGGCGATCCCCTGAAACACCTGTTTGAGTTGCAGGCGCAACTGGCGCGCGAAGTCCAGACCGGGCTCCATGAGGAGTGGAAGGCGCACGGGTTTTCCTATGCGGAACCCGTAACCACACTGGCCGCGCTGCGCCCCAGGCTCGATGAGCTCACCACGGAAATACTGCGGGCAGTCTATCTCGCAGCCCCGGTGCTGAAACGCGAGGACTTCGAGACTCGCTATGCCGACCGAGCGCAGAAGGACCTGCAAACGAAAGGCTGGAACGATCAAAACCGGCACGAGCTGCTTGCAGTCCTGCACAGTGTCCAAGTGACACCCGTGCCGGCGCTCCAGCGAATTGAGGCCAGCCACATCCTGAGAATCGGTACGACGGGTGACTACGCGCCGTTCAGTGTTGAAATAGCCGGCACCCTCGGCGGATCCGACATCAACAAAGCAGAGATGCTGGCGCAAGTGCATCTACACGTGCGCCCTGTGTACATCCACACGACCTGGGCGTCCATGTCAGATGATCTCAGCCAGGGCGCCTTTGATCTGGCCATAGGCGGAGTGTCGGTCTCCCCGGCGCGCGAAGCAATCGGCGCGTTCTCCAAGCCCTACGCTTCCAGCGGCAAAACGATCCTCGCGCGCTGTGACGAGCAGAAAAAGTTTCGCAAAGGGTTGGCCGCGGTAGACAAACCGGCTGTGCGTGTCATAGTCAATCCAGGCGGCACCAACGAACAGTACGTACGGTCCAACCTCCACCATGCGCGGATCATTGTATTTCCCGACAATCGCACCATTTTCGCCGAGCTGACAGCGCGCCATGCCGATGTCATGATCACGGATGATGTGGAAGCCGACTATCAATCGGCAAACCGGCCAGGCCTGTGCCGCGCGTTCCCTGGAACACTCACGCACTCGGATAAGGCGATTTTCATGCCGCGCGATCCGGAGCTCATCAAACGGGTCAATGAATGGCTCGATTCCGGCCTGGCAGACGGCTCCTCGGCCAGCACTCAGTAGGCTTACCCCATGCCCCTTACCAAACTCGAACACTACCTGGTTCTGACCCAGGACATTGACGCCACCCGCGACTTCTACGTCAACGTCCTCGGCATGCAGAATGGCTTCAGGCCACCGCTGGGCTTCCCGGGACATTGGGTATACATCGGCGACACGCCGGTGATTCACATTGCCGAATGGGTGACCTACACAGCCCGTCAGAAGTCGAAAAACGCCTTCGTGACCTCACCGGCGCAGGGCACCGGTCCGGTGGACCACGTGGCGTTCGGTGCCGAGGACTACGATGGAGTGCTGGAGCGCATTCGCGGCCATAAGATACCCGTCCGCGAGAACAACAACCCCGGCAACCGGAGCGCAGCGGAGGGAATCCCGAGAAGCGCCAGCGGCGCGACGCGGGGCAACATCGTTCGTCAGTTGTTCCTGTTCGACCCCAACGGGGTCCAGATAGAAATCAACTTCCGGAAAGAGAAATAGGCTGCTCCTCCTTCAGCCCCATCGTCAATTCATCCTGCGACAACAGCCGGATGGGTACCCGCGAGACGCGCCAGATATCCTGCGCGTACTCGCAGATCGTCCGGTCGGATGAGAATTTTCCAGACCGCGCCACGTTGAGAATCGACATCCTGCTCCACTGGGTGGGGTCCTGGTACACCGTGTTGACCAGCTCCTGCGTCTCCAGGTAGGACTGGAAGTCCGCGAACAACATGTACGTATCCCAGTTCAGCAGACTGTCCACCAGGGGCCGGAACATGTTCACGTCGCCCCGCGAGAAGAAGCCGTCCCGGATGAAGTCGATCACGCCGCGCAGGGCAGGGTTGCTCTCGTAGTAGTCATACGGCCGGTAGCCACGGTGGCGAAGTGATTCCACCTCGGCCGCGCTCAGTCCGAACATGAAGGCGTTCTCGATTCCCACGTCACTGCAGATCTCGATGTTGGCGCCATCCATCGTGCCGATGGTCAACGCGCCGTTCATGCAGAATTTCATGTTGCCGGTGCCGGAAGCTTCCTTGCCGGCGGTGGAGATCTGTTCGGACAGGTCCGCGGCAGGGTAGACGCGCTGTCCGTTGGTCACGTTGAAATTCGGCAGAAACACAACCTTGAGCCGGTCGCGGATCTGCGGGTCGCGATTCACCACATCGCCGACGGCATTGATCAGTTTGATGATCAGCTTCGCGATGTGATAGCCGGGTGCCGCCTTGCCGCCGAAGATGAACGTGCGCGGATGAATGTCGAAGCCCGGATCGGACTTCAGGCGGTGATAGAGCGCGATGACATGCAGAATGTTCAGGTGCTGGCGCTTGTATTCGTGAATGCGCTTCACCTGCACATCAAACAGCGAGTCCGGATCGACGGCCACGCCGGTGCGGCCGTGGGCGATGCCCGCGAGCTCCAGTTTGTTGGCTCGCTTGATGGCGCGCCAGTCGGCCTGGAATGCCGCGTCATCCGCAAACCTCTCGAGATCAATCAGGCGCGCGAGATCCTTGACCCAACCATCGCCGATGGCATCACAGATCAGCTCAGCCAGGCGGGGATTGGTCAGCGCCAGCCAACGCCGAGGGGTAACCCCATTGGTCTTGTTGCTGAATTTCTCCGGCCACAATTCCGCGAAGTCCCTCAGCACATCCTGTTTCAACAACTGGGTGTGCAGATCGGCCACGCCATTGATGGCGTGGCTGCCAACGCAGGCAAGATGAGCCATGCGTACGTAGCGGCCACCGGACTCATCAATCAGTGACAGGCGCGCAATCCGCGCCTCATCGCCGAAATACCGGATCCGCATCGCATCCAGGAACCGTGCGTTGATTTCGTAGATGATCTCGAGGTGCCGCGGCAGAACCTTCGCAAACACCGAAATCGGCCACCGCTCCAGGGCCTCTGGCAGCAACGTATGGTTGGTGTATGCCAGCGCCTGCTGGGTGATTTCCCAGGCCTGGTTCCACTCCATGTCGTGCTCGTCAACCAACAGCCGCATCAGCTCCGCCACGGCAATGGCGGGATGCGTGTCGTTCATCTGGATGGCGAACTTCTCATGGAAGCGTGAAATCGGAATCTGCTGGACCTTCAGAATGCGGAACATGTCCTGCAGCGAGCAGCACACAAAAAAGTACTGCTGTTCCAGGCGCAACTCCTTGCCCTGTATGGCTTCGTCATTCGGGTAGAGAACCTTGCTGATGTTCTCGGACGTGACTTTCGAATTGACGGCCCCGTAGTAGTCGCCGCGGTTGAAAGTGGAGAAATCGAAGGACTCCGGCGCTTCCGCGCGCCACAGCCGCAGGGTGTTGGCCGTGTTGACCCGGTAACCCTGAATCGGAGTGTCATACGGCACGCCCAACACCACGCGAGCGGGTACCCAGCGGATCCGCAGCTTGCCCTCGTGGTCGGTGTACTTCTCCGTGCGGCCGCCCAGTTTGACCTCGACGGCCCACTCGGCGCGCGGCACTTCCCAGGCGTTGCCGAAGCGCAGCCACTTGTCGGTCTTTTCGACCTGCCAGCCGTCGGCAATCTCCTGTTGGAAGATGCCGAATTCGTAGCGGATGCCATAGCCGAGGGAGGGAATTTCCAGCGACGCCAGCGAATCGAGAAAACACGCTGCCAGGCGCCCCAGGCCGCCGTTACCGAGGCCGGGCTCATCCTCACAGCTGATCAATTCGTCCAGGTCGAGGCCAAGCTCACGGATGGCCTGGCGCACTTCCTCCGTGATCCCGAGATTCAGGAGATTATTGCCCAGATGCGGCCCCATCAGGAATTCGGCCGACAGGTAGACAACAGTCCGCGAGCCGTGGCGGGTATAGGTCTCCGCCGTGCTCATCCAGCGATGCAGCAGGCGATCGCGGATGGTGTAGGCGAGCGCCATGTAATAGTCGTGGCGGGTCGCCAGCGCCGGAATCTTGCCTTGTACACAGAACAGGTTGTCCAGGAAATCGCGCGTGAACGCTTCCTTGCTCATCGCGACCCGTTCGTCTTCTGTCTTCGGGTCCGTGCCGCGGCGGTAGTGAATTCGTGCGTTCATAAAACCAGTATAACTTCTGTCAATCCGGAATCTAGCGACTGCGCCGATTTGGTGCAGTGACCGGCTTTGCGGAAATTTACAGCGCCAGCGGGCCCGTCGACTCGCGTCTGATCAATTTATAGGGCAACCGTGCCGACTTCGGCGCATCGCCATTCTTCAGTGAATGAAGCAGGAGATCCGTCGCGGCAAATGCGAGATCGTAGCTCGGTTGATGCACGGTCGTGAGCCGCGGCCATACGATGCGTGAAATGTAGGTGTCATCAAAGCCGGCCACGGACAGTCGCTGCGGCACCGGGATGCTGAGCTCATGAGCCGCGAGCAGTACGCCCGCGGCCATGTCATCGTTGCTGGCAAACACGGCAGTCGGGGGAGTTGGGAGACTCAGTAACTCACGCGCGGCTTCCAGCCCGGATTCAAACACGAAGTAACCTTGCTTCACGTACGCCGGATCGAACGCAATGCCATGTGCTTCGAGCGCGGCCCGATACCCCCGCAGCCGCAAGCTGCTGGCGATGTGGTTGGGATGACCGATGATGAAGGCGATCCGCCGATGGCCTTCGCGGATGAGGTACTCGGTCATCTCACGTGCCGCGCCCTCATCGTCCATATCAACATATGGCGAGGAGTGTTGGATGTCACTGGGGGCGATCCGCACAAACGGCAGTTCGCGCTGGTCGAGCGCCGTGAGGAGCGGCGCCACCTCGGAAAGCGGTGGTGAAACAATCAGACCGTCCACGTGGGTCTGATCAATCAGTCCGTTCACATCGCGGATCAGATCCTCGCCGTGGCCGCTGCACTGATGCACGAAAAGCCGGAACTTCTCCTTGCGACAGCGGGCCATGCAGCCGTGCTGCAGGTCGATGAGGTAGTTGGCGCTGGGATTCTCGTAGATCAGGCCGATGAGATAGGAGCGGCGGCCGGCGAGGCTGCGCGCGGACAGGCTCGGCAGGTATTGCAGCTGCTCGGCTGCCGCCAACACCCGGGCACGCGTCTCCGGCCTGACATTCGGCTCGTCATTGAGCACCCGCGAGACCGTCTTGATGGCGACGCCTGCGGCCTTTGCCACGTCATGGATGGTTTTTCTCGTCATTTCAACCGCCCGAGGTACAGGCAAGCAGCGAGTCCGCGCCGGTCTCGAGCTGGATGTTGGTTACACTCAACTCGAATGGCCCCGCCGAGTTGATCGCAAAAGGCCGGGTAATGGCATCCATGCGCGCGCCCGCGCCGGCAAAGCAACTCAGCGGCACCCGCAGGTGACTCCATTGGCCCACGGCAGCGCTGCTGAATGCCTTGGTCAGATCGACCGACCCCTTGCATCCCGGACCGCATTCCATGCGAGCCGTCACGCTCGAGGCCGGTGAGCGCCCGATCTTGTAGTCAAACCCCAGGGAGAGTTGACCGTTGGTCTCGCGCTGCAGGTTGATCGGCGTCGTTGTCGCGAGGGCAACCGGCGCTGCGCCAGCGCCGGCGCTACCCCAGGCGATCTGACGCGCATCTTCCTGCGCAGCCCGATCGGTCGCCGACATCCGGACGTTGCCAACAACACCAACACCTCCGGCAACTTCCGTCGTATCAACAACCCAGTGCCAGCCCGCTCGAGGCTTCCCGGCTGTGAAAAACACCCTTGTGTCGGTCACCACGGAGCCGGCAGCGCCGCCTTCCTCGGGCAGATGAGCCAGATCGCCGTTGTCGGCGTACCTCAGTCCGTAGCCATAGGGGAACAGTGGCCGGCCTCCATCGCCGCGATTCACAGCCGATTGATCAGGCGTTTCCGGCCACGAGAACGACAGCTTGCCGCGAAAATCATGGGCCATCGCGCCGTTCGGTGCCTTGAAAATGACATCCGCGATCCCACCCCCTTCGGTACCGGGGAGCCAGGCGGCAATAAACGCATCAG
>Ga0207703_10001773_pt1 | contig 19268 bp, 20 predicted proteins | sample KBSSwiS12_FD_184304 | JGI IMG/M metagenome (GOLD analysis project Ga0207703, IMG submission 184304) | Switchgrass rhizosphere microbial communities from Kellogg Biological Station, Michigan, USA - KBS Switchgrass S1-2 (SPAdes) (version 2) | ecosystem: Host-associated > Plants > Roots >...
CGGCCGGCGCGAAGCTGATGCCGGGGTACATATCGGCCTTGGTGATTTTCAGGGCCTGCATGGTGTTCTCACAGGCGATGAGGCCGATGTTGCTCTCCAGCGCCTCGGCCAGGCGGCCTTCGACCTAGGAGCCCTCGCGCAGCATGCCCAGGCCCGGGCCGTAGGCCACGATCTCGATCTGCACGTTGTTCCTGCCCAGGTCGATCTGGGCGTTGCGCGCGTTGCCCAGGGCGAGCTGCCACTTGGCCGGGTCGGCGTCGCTCACCTGGAACACCACCCGGTATTTCGGGGTGGATTGCGCGGCTGTCGACTGTGCCGCGGCGACCGAGGCCAGCAGCAGCAATATCAGACCCGCCGTCCACGCCGCAAATTTGCGCATCATCGTCTCCCGAAAAAACAGCCTCTGGAAGATCGGCAGATCTTCCTCTGAAGTGGGGGGATATAAAAGGGCGCACGCCCCTGTTTTTCAGCCATGCTCAGCGGAACACCACCGTCTTCACCCCGTCCACCAGCACCCGGTCTTCCAGGTGGTAGCGCAGGCCGCGCGCCAGCACGGCCTTCTCGATGTCCTTGCCGTAGCGCACCAGGTCCTCGGGGCTGTCGGAGTGGTCCACGCGGATCACGTCCTGCTCGATGATGGGTCCCTCATCGAGTTGCGCCGTCACGTAGTGGCAGGTGGCGCCGATCAGCTTCACGCCGCGCGCGTGCGCCTGGTGGTAGGGGCGCGCTCCGGCGAAGCTGGGCAGGAAGGAGTGGTGGATGTTGATGATGCGGCCGGGCAGCGCCTGGCACAGTTCGGGCGGCAAGATCTGCATGTAGCGCGCCAGCACCATGACGTCGCCGCGCGCCTCGCCGAACAGCCGAAGCACCTCGGCGAAGGCGGCCGGCTTGGTCTCGGCCGCCACCGGCACGTGGTGGAAGGGGATGCCGTGCCATTCCACGAAGCCGCGAAAGGTCTCATGGTTGGAAATCACGCAGGGAATGTCGATATCGAGCTCATGCGACTGCCAGCGCGCGAGCAGATCGTACAGGCAGTGCTCCTGCTTCGACACCAGCAGCACCACGCGCTTTTTCACCTCGCTGTCGGTCACGTTCCACTCCATGCCGAATTCGGCGGCGATGGGGGTGAAGCGCCGGCGCAGTTCCTCTGAATTGAACGGCAGCGAGTCGGCCAGGATTTCCTGGCGCATGAAAAAGCGCCTGGCCTCGGGATCGGCATGGTTGTTGGCTTCCACAATCCAGCCGCCGGCCTGGGCGATGAAGCCGCTCACCGCGGCCACAATGCCCACCCGGTCCGGACAGGAAATGGTCAGCGTATAGCGTCTGGACTCGGGCATGATTTTCTCGTCTGTCCGCGATCTTACCAAACACCCTGCCCATTTGTTATGCTGGCCCGCAGGAAACCCACGAGGAGGAGCGAATGACAACCAGCATGAAAGACCGCGTCGCGGTGGTCACCGGCGCGGGACGCGGCATCGGCCGCGCCACCGCCCTGCAACTGGCGCAAATGGGCGCGGCCGTGGTGGTCAACGACCTTGGCGGCGCGCTGAGCGGCGCCGGCGGCGATGCCTCGCACGCCGAGCAGGTGGCCAAGGAAATCCGCGACGCCGGTGGGCGCGCCGTGGCCAACCACGATTCCGTGGCCGACTGGGACGGCGCGAAGCGCATCATCGATGCCGCACTCACGAATTTCGGCCGCATCGACGCGCTGGTGAACAATGCCGGCACCATGCTCAACAAACCCATCTGGGAGCTGGAGCGCGATGACTTCGAATCCGTGGTGAAGGTTCACCTGTTCGGCACTTTTTATTGCACGCGACACGCGGTGCCGCACATGATGGAGCGCAAGTACGGCCGCATCGTGAACGTCACTTCGCGCGGCGGGCTGGTGGGCGCGGCCGGCGCCACGGCCTACGGGTCCGGCAAGGGCGGGATCTACGGTTTCACCAATTGCGCGGCGCGCGACCTGGTCGAGCATGGCATCAACGTCAACGCCTTCAATCCGGCGGCGACCATCACGCGCATGATCACCGAGCAGGTACCGGAGGCCATGCGGGCGCGCATGGCCACGCTGGCGCAGGGGCCCGAGCACGTGGCAGCGGTGGCCGCTTACTTGTGCACCGAGGCGTGCGGCTTCAGCGGGCAGACGCTGTTCGTTCAGGCGGGCGCGGTGGGACCCTTTCCCGCCATGGCGCCGCAAAAGACCGCGTTCAAGGACGGCCTGTTCACGCCCGAGGAACTGGCCAAGGTCATGCCGCGCTTCGACTTCCCGGTGCTGAAAAAAGAGCTGTACTGAAACCGGCTCCCCGCTGATGCGGGGACAAGGGCGCTGCATAGGCGCCCGTTGTTCAACCCTGATAGGAGGGCGCATGTCGTCCGTTCTCCCGGCCAAGCCCCTGCCCGAGCCCACCGAAGTCAGCCGCCCTTTCTGGGAGGCGTGCCGGCGCCACGAGCTGCGCATACAGCGCTGCCGGAAATGCGGCCTGCTCATCCACTATCCCAAGGTCCACTGCCCCAATGACGGCCATGACGGCTTCGACTGGGCGTTGATGAGCGGCCGCGGCTCCGTGTACAGCTTCGTGGTGGCGCAGCGCGCCTTCCACGCCGGCTTCAAGCCTGAACTGCCCTACGTGGTGGCCGTGATCGAACTGGAGGAGGGGCCGCGCATGATGAGCAACGTCATCGGCATCGACCCCGAGGACGTGTACATCGGCCTGCCGGTGCAGGTGGAGTTCGAGGACGCCAGCGACACCATTTCGCTGCCCAAATTCCGGGTGGCCAAGGGCGCCGCGCGGCCGGGAGGCCGGCCATGAGCCTGCAGCGCAAGGCGGCCATCACCGGCATCGGCGAGACCGACTACACCAAGGGCTCGGGTATGTCCGACAAGGCCCTGCAACTGCAGGCCGTGGAGCGCGCCATTGCCGACGCCGGCCTGCGCCGCGACGAGATCGACGGCCTCATCCCCACGCCCATCGGCCCGGGCTTCACCGTCGAGGGCTTTGCCGAGAACCTCGGCCTCAAGGACCTGCGCTTCTCCGTCACCGTGCACTTCGGCGGCGCCAACGGCATCACCGGCCTGCAGGCCGCGGCCATGGCCGTGGCTTCGGGCGTGGCCAACCACGTCGTGGTGGTGTCCGGCCGCAACGGCTACTCGGGCGCGGCCAAGATTTCCACCCGGCCGGCGCTGCCCGCGGCCAACTTCGCGGACACCCGCGAGTTCGAAGGGCCGTTCGGCGCCACGGTGCCCATGCATTTCTACGCGCTCATCGCGCGCCGCCACATGCACGAATACGGCACCACCAGCCGGCACATGGGCGCGGTGGCCGTGACCATGCGCGAGCACGCCCTGCTCAACGACAAGGCGCTGATGAAAAAGCCCATCAACATCGAGGACCACCAGGCATCGCGGCCCATCGTCGAGCCGTTCCGGCTGCTGGACTGCTGCATCGAATCCGACGGCGCGGCAGCTTATCTGGTCAGCTCGGCCGAGCGCGCGAAAGACATGCCGCACAAGCCGGCCTACGTGCTGGGCGTGGCCGAGGGCCATCCCGATTCGCCCACGTCGGTGGCCACGCGCAAGCAGTTGCTGCGCACCGGCGTGGCCATGGCCGCGCCGCGCGCCTACGCCATGTCGGGCGTGAAGCCTTCGGACATCCGCTCCGCCTTCCTGTACGACCCGTTCACCTTCCTCGTCATCTCGCAGCTCGAATCGCTGGGCTTCTGCGGGCCGGGGGAGGGCGGCCCGTTCGTGGAGTCCGGCGCCATTCGCTTTGGCGGCAAGCTGCCGGTGAACACCCACGGCGGCCTGCATTCCCAGGCGCATTCCATGTCGGCCATCAATCACGTTGCCGAGGCCGTCAAGCAGTTGCGCGGCAAGGCCGGGCGTGCGCAGATCGCCCAGCCCTCGCCGCTGGTCATCACGGGCAACGGCGATTTCGGCGATGGCGCGGTGGCGATTCTCGCCAATGACTAAAACTAAACTGCGGACTAAACTGCGGTTAAGGGAGAGCAACGAGGAGGAGACCATGCGTTCACCGCGCGGCGCGAGCCGCTTTTTGCGCGCCATTCTGGCGGCGCTGCTTGCAAGCTCGTTGCAAGGCGTAAGGGCCGAGGACGCCTACCCCAACCATGGCGTGATCGTGATCACGCCATACGCTTCTATCAGCAGCGGCACCGAGCCCATCATCCGCACCCTGCTGCAGGGCCTGTCCGACAAGTACGGCCAGCAATTCGTCATTGAACCGCGCGGCGGCGCCAACGGCGCTATCGGCATGGGCGCGGCGGCGCATGCGAAGCCCGACGGCTACACCCTGCTGTTCACCAACATCAGCCCCACCACCGTGCTGCCGGCGGTGCAGAAGAACGTGCCCTTCGACGCCACCAAGGATTTTGCGCCCGTGTTCATGATCGGCCGCGGCGAGTCCTTCATCATGGCCGGCCCCTCCATGAAGTCCGCCAAGGACATGGGCGAGATTTTCCGCATCGCGAAGGAGAAGCCGGGCACGGTGAGCTATGCCGTGGTGGGGGCGGCGCAGCGCCTCAACGTGGCCATGCTGGAATCGCTGACCGGCGCCAAGTTCCTGGTGGTGCCCTATCCGGGCACGGGCCAGGCGGCCACGGCGCTGATGGGCGGCATCGTCGACCTGGCCGTGGACACGGGCGACGTCAAGGCGCTGTCGCGCGGCGGCGTGGTGCGCGTGGTGGCCACCAACAACGCCCAGCGCACCAAGGAGCATCCCGACATCCCGGCCTCGGCCGAATTCGCGCCGGGCTTCGAAAGCCGCGCCTGGCATGGCATCCTGGGGCCGGCCGGCATGCCGCGCGACCGCATCGATCAACTGCACCGCGATCTCACGGCGCTGGTGGCCCAGCCCAAGATGCGCGACCTCATGCAGCGCTACGGCCTGGAGCCCGCGCCCATGAGCGCAGAGGAATTCGGAGCCATCATCCAGCGCGACCTGCGCAACAACATCAACCTGGCCAAGCAGTTCAACATCGTGGTGGACTGACCAGGAACCAAGGAGCCGACCATGACACGGACCTACAAAGCGATCTCTACCGACGGCCATTGCGAAACAGCGCCGGATTTCTGGATGCCCTATGTGCCCGAGAAGCACCGCGCGCGCGCGCCGCGCCTGGTGGAGGTGGCCGAGGGCGGCGTGGCCTGGCTGGTGGAAGGCCAGCCGCTGCGCTACCTGGGGCAGCACGTCACCGGGCGCCACCCCGTGCGCTTTCGCGGCGAGTCCTACCGCAACGCCGACGGCTCGTGGCGCGAGGGCTGCGGCCCCGCGGCGCAGCGCCTGCGCGAGCAGGACCTGGACGGCATCGATGCCGAGGTGCTGTTTCCGCCCAGCCTGATCTCGACGTTCAGTTCCACCATCGCCGACCGCGAGGCCTATCGCGCCGTGGTCGCTGCCTACAACACCTTCCTCGCCAAGGACTATTGCTCGGTCGCGCCCGACCGACTCATCGGCGCCGGCATTACGCCCACCACGGGCATCGACGATGCCGTTGCCGAGTTGCAGCACTGCAAGTCCCTGGGCCTCACCTGCATGAACTTCACGCAGTTTCCCAACGGCAGCGGCTCGCCCAAGCCCGAGGACGACCGCTATTGGGAGGCCGCCCTCAAGAACGGCATGCGGCTCACGCCGCACCTGCGCTTCGGCGGCCCCCTGGCCGGAGCGCAAGGCGGCAACACCGGCTTCCAGGGCTTCGCCAATGCCCTGCAGCAGCGCACCGAGAGTCAGTTGCTGTTCGCCATTTCGCAGATGATCGCCTCGGGCGTGTTCGACCGCTTGCCCGAACTGCAGATATACGTGGCCGAGACCAACGCGAGTTGGGTGCCCAGCGCGCTGTTCTTTCTCGACGACAACTACGAGATTTTCCGCCACTGGTTCAAGATGGACCTCAAGATGGCGCCCAGCGAATACGTGCGCAAGCACTTCCTGTTCAGCTTCATCCGCGACCCCCTGGCCGTGGGCCTGCGCGATTTCATGCCCAAGGGCTTCGTGGAGAACAACCTCATGTGGGGCAGCGACTTCCCGCATTCGGTGGGCTCGTTCCCGGATTCGCGCGATTGGATCGAAAAGATGTTCAAGGGCGTGCCGGCCGACGTGAAGCAAAGCGTGCTGGTGGACACGCCCGTGCGCTACTTTGGCCTGAACAAGTCCAAGGCGCTCACTCCAACGCCGAATTGATTCCGAGCCGAACCCCCGCGGCGCTTCGGCGCCGCTTTTTTTGAGCACAAACTTTGAGCACAGGCGAGGACTGAATGGCGAAGGGCGGCGCATCGGCAGTGAAGTCGGGTAACCAGCAAAAGGGCACCGCGATCCAACGGCTGTTGGTCGCCAACCGCGGCGAAATCGCCATCCGGGTCATGCGCGCCGCCGCGGCGCACGGCATCGCCGCCACGGCCATCCATCCCGAGGACGACGCCGACTCGCTGCACACCCGCAAGGCCGATGCGGCCGTGCTCATCCCCGGCAAAGGGGTCGCCGCCTACCTGGACATCGAGCAGGTGGTGGTCGCCGCGCTCAAGGCCGGCTGCGATGCCGTGCACCCCGGCTACGGCTTCCTGTCCGAGAACGCCGCCTTCGCACGTCGCTGTGCCGAAGCCGGGCTGCGCTTCGTGGGGCCGCGGCCTGACCTGCTCGATCTGTTCGGCGACAAGGTGCAGGCGCGCGCCCTGGCGCAGCGCCACAAGGTGCCGGTGATGCAGGGCACCTCCGGTGCGACCAGCCTGGAGGACATGAAAGCGTTTTTCGCGTTGCTCAAGGGTGCCAGGAGCGGCGGCCAGGAAGGCAAGCCGGCCATGGTCATCAAGGCGCTGGCGGGGGGCGGCGGGCGCGGCATCCGCATCGTGCGCAGCGCCGACGAGATCGCCGACGCCTATGCGCGCTGCTCGTCGGAGGCGCAGGCCGGGTTCGGCAACGGCGCGGTGTACGGCGAGCGGTTAGTGACGCGCGCGCGGCACATCGAAATCCAGATACTGGGCGACGGGCAGGGCGGCGTGGCCCAGCTCGGCGAGCGCGATTGCAGCATCCAGCGCCGCCACCAGAAGCTGGTGGAAATCGCGCCCTCGCCGGGGCTGTCGGCCAAGCTGCGCGCCGACATCATCGCGGCGGCGGTGCGCCTGGCCGCGGCGGTGAAATACGACAGCATCGGCACGTTCGAATTCCTGGTGGACGAGGACGCCGCGGAGTTCGCCTTCATCGAGGCCAATCCGCGGTTGCAGGTGGAGCACACCGTCACCGAGGCCGTCACCGGCGTGGACATCGTGCAGGCCCAGCTTGCCTTGGCGCAGGGTGCCAGCCTGGCCGACCTGCGCCTGGACCCAACCGGCGCGGATTCGGTGACTCCGCGCGGTTACGCCATACAACTGCGCGTGAACGCCGAAACCATGGGCGCCGACGGCTCACCCATGCCCTCGGGCGGCACGCTGTCGGCGTTCGAAGCGCCCTCGGGCCCGGGGCTGCGCACCGACACCTACGGTTATGCCGGCTACCGCATCAATCCGCGCTACGACTCGCTGCTGGCCAAGGTGATCGTGCATAGTGACGGCGGCGGCGATTTTGCCGCCTGCGCGCGCATGGCGCGGCGGGCGCTGGCCGAGTTCAGGCTGGAAGGCGTGGAGACCAACCTGGGCTTCCTTGCGGCCATCCTGCGCCACGACGATGTGGCGAGCGCGAAGCTGTACACGCGCTGGCTGGACGAGCACGCCGGCGCGCTGCTGGAAGCCGCCAAGGCCGAGGCGCCGCGGCTGTTCTTCGAGGGGTCGGGTGGAGCCAAGGCCGCCCAGGCGCAGGCCGCCGATGCACAGGCGCCCGAGGGCACCACTGCGCTGCGCACCGAGATCCAGGGCACGGTGGTGTCGGTGCTGGTGAAGGAAGGCGACCGCGTGCGCGCCGGCCAGCCGCTTGTGGTGCTGGATTCCATGAAAATGGAACACGAGGTCGCGGCGCACGTCAGCGGCCAGGTGCTGCGCATCGACGTGCAGGCCGGCGACGTGGTGTACCAAGGCAGCGCGCTGGTGCATATTGAAGAGGACGTCGAGGCAGGCGAGGCCGGCGTGGACCAAGCGGCCGCCGCCACGGCCGACGATCTCTACGCCATCCGGCCCGAACTGCAGGAGGTGATGGACCGCCACGCCAAGACCCTGGACGCGGCGCGTCCCGACGCGGTGGCGCGGCATCACGCCCGCGGCGAACGCACTGGGCGCGAGAACGTCGACGACCTCGTCGATGCCGGCAGCTTCATCGAGTACGGCGCGCTGGTGGTGGCGGGGCAGCGCCTGCGCCGCCCGCTGCAGGAACTCATCGACAAGACCCCGGCCGACGGCATCATCACCGGCATCGGCACGGTCAACGGCCACCTGTTCGAGGAGCCGGCCTCGCGCGTGGCCGTCATGGCCTACGACTACACCGTGCTGGCCGGCACCCAGGGCACCAACAACCACCGCAAGACCGACCGCATGATCGACGTGGCGCGGCGCCTGCGCCTGCCCATGGTGCTGTTCTCCACCGGCGGCGGCGGGCGGCCCGGAGACACGGATTTCCCCAGCGGCCTGGATTCGCAGACCTTCACCGATTTCCCGCGCCTGTCGGGCCTCGTCCCCATGGTGTGCATCAACTCCGGGCCGTGCTTCGCCGGCAACGCCGGGCTGCTCGGGGTGTGCGACGTCATCATCGCCACGCGCTCTTCCAGCATCGGCATGGGCGGCCCGGCCATGGTGGAAGGCGGCGGCCTGGGCGTGTACAAGACCGAGGACATCGGCCCCATCGACGTGCAGACCAAAAACGGCGTGGTGGACATCGCGGTGGCCGACGAGGCCGAGGGCGTGCGCGTGGCCAAGCAGTACCTGTCCTACTTCCAGGGCCGCACCAGGGAGTGGACCTGCGCCGACCAGCGCCTGCTGCGCAGCGCCATTCCCAAACGCCGCACCCGCGCCTACCATCCGCGCAAGGTCGTCGAGCTGCTGGCCGACACCGGGACCTTCCTGGAGCTCCGGCGCGACTTCGGCATCGGCATCTGCACCGGCTTGATGCGCATCGAGGGCCGGCCCATGGGCGTGCTGGCCAACAACCCCCAGCACCTAGGCGGCGCCATCGATTCCGACGCTTCCGACAAGGGCGCGCGCTTCATGCAGCTTTGCGACGCCTTCGACATTCCCATCCTGTCGCTCATCGACAACCCCGGCATCATGGTGGGGCCCGAGGCCGAGAAGACCGCGCTGGTGCGCCACGCCTGCCGCATGTTCCTGGCCGGAGCCACGGTGACGGTGCCGTTCTTCAGCGTCATCCTGCGCAAGCTCTACGGCCTGGGCGGGGTGGTCATGTACGGCGGCGCGCCCAAGACCCCGCACGCCACCGCGGCCTGGCCCACGGGCGAGTTCGGCGGCATGGGCATCGAGGCTTCCGTGCGCCTGGGCTACCGCAAGGAAATGGAAGCCATCCAGGACCCGGCCGAGCGCCAGCGCTTCTACGACGAGAAAGTGGCCGAGCAGTACCGCGAGGGCACGGCGCTCAACATGGCGTCCAAGGAAAAGATCGACGACGTGCTCGACCCGGCCGAGACGCGGGCCTGGCTGTCGGGCCTGCTGCGCTCGGTGCCGCCGCTGCTGCCGCGCGAGGGCAAGAAGCGGCCCATGATCGACGCGTGGTAAGCATCACCGCCTGGTGAGGGGAGCCCGGGCCGCGTTGGCGCGGCCCGTCGCTCAATGGATCAGCAGCGCCGCCAGCCCCAGCAACATCCCCATGCTGGTCACGTCCGTGGCCGTGGTCACGATGATGCTGGACGCGGTGGCCGGGTCGGCGCCCAGTTTCTTCAGGATGATGGGCACCAGCGTGCCGGAAATGCCGCTGATCACGCAGCTCCCGATCATGGCCAGCGCCACCGCCACGCCCAGCATGGGCGCATGCTCCGAGTGCTGCGAGTACGCATAGAGGAACATGGCCAGTCCGCACAGCAGGCCGGTCACGCCGCCGTTGAGGAAACCCAGCACGGCTTCCTTGGAGATGAGCCGCGCCCCTTTGCCGGGTTCGACCTCGCCCAGGGTGATGCCGCGCACCGTCACGGCCAGCGCCTGGCAGCCGGTGTTGCCCGACTGGCCGGCGAGCACGGGCAGAAACGTGGCCAGGATGACCAGCTTGTCCAGCGTGCCCTGAAAGAGCGCCACCACGCCGCCGGCCGCGAAGGCGGTGACCAGGTTGATGAGCAGCCAGGGATGGCGGAACTTGAAGCTCTGCGCCAGCGGCGTGGCAATGCGCTCTTCCTTTTCCACGCCCACCATGCTGCCGGCCTGGGCCGTGATCTCGAAGGCTTGCAGTTCGAACAGCGCCGCCCCCCGCACCAGGCCCACCAGCTTTCCGTGGCTGTCCGTCACCGGATACTGCGGATAGTGGCGATTGACGGCCAGCTTCATCGCCGCCGCGGTGTCGAGTTCCGGGGAGAGCACGAACAGGTCGCGGAGCATGATGTCGGCCAGGCGCTTGCCGGGCTCGTTGAACAGCAGGTCGCGCATGGTGACCAGCCCGGTGAGCTTGCCGCCCGAATCCACGACATACACGTAGGTGATGAGCGTGGAGCGCACCAGCGGGCGCAGCGCATCGATGGCCTCGCTCACGCTCATGTCGGGGCTGAACACGGCCAGGGGCGGCTCCATCAACTGGCCGACCGTGCCGGCCGGGTAATGGCGGTTGCGTTCCCATTGGGCGGCGACTTCCGGCGGCGCCGCGGCCATGAGCGCGCCCAGCCGGGCGGAATCCAGGCCGCCGAGAATCTCCTGGACAATGGCCGGGTTGAGGTGCAGCAGCGCATCGAGGGCCACGGTCATGGGCGCCTGCTCGATGGCGGTAGCAGCGTCGTCCGCCGACAGCGCGCGGACCTGGCCCGCGAGGTCGGTGCCGCCCTTGGGATCGGAAAGGACCTGGACGGATGGATGGTCTGTGGTTGCGCTCAATGTTCCCCCCTTGGTTCCAGGCTGGGATTATCAGCCAGAACCGGCGTCCGGCACAGGCCCGGCCAATGGCGAGGCCCGGCCAAGGCGAGCCCGGCTATGGCGCGGGGGCTCGAAGCGGACGATAATGCGGTCCAGGGAGATCCATAACTGTTGCAAAGGAGATGTCATGGCAACGCATAGACTCCCAAGCTGCCTGCTGGCGGCCGCATGCGCGCTGGGCGCCGGCCTCGCGCTTGCGGACGAGATCAAAGTCAATCTGGCCGGCTCCCAGGAAGTGCCGCCGGTCACCACCTCGGCCAAGGGCTCGGGCACGGTCACCATCAATCCCGACAAGACCGTGGCGGTGAACGTGACCACCAGCGGCATCGACGCCACCATGGCCCACATCCACATGGCGGCCGCGGGGCAGAACGGCCCGGTGATCGTGCCCTTCGTCAAGAAGGGCGACGCCTGGGTGGCCCAGCCCGGCGCCAAGCTTACCGACGAGCAGTACGCCGCCTACAAGGCGGGCAAGCTGTACGTTAATGTGCACAGCGCGGCGCACCCGGGCGGGGAGATCCGCGACCAGATCCAGGCGCCGAAATAACCGGCCGGCGGGCGCCCGTCGCCGCGGGCGCCCGGGGCCGGCTACTGCTCGTCGATCTTCAGCCGCGAGGCGACTTTCGAGAAGAACTCGAATTTGGACTGCACCTCGCTCATATTCCCCAAGTAAAAGAACGCCGGCGGGCCACTATTGACCACTTTATTGACTATGGTCATAATAGTGGTCATTTCGACCAGGCGCGTTAACCATGACAACAATACAAGCTTCTGAATTCAAGGCCAAGTGCCTCGCCTTGATGGACCAGGTCGCCCGTACCGGCGAAACCATCGTCGTGACAAAAAACGGCAAACCCGTTGCGGAGCTCCGTCCCCACAGGCCGCCGCGCGCGAAGTCGCTCATCGGATTGCACAAGGGCCAGATCGAAATTCTCGGCGACATTATCAGCCCGATCGGCGAAGATCTTTGGGAAGTTCTGAAATGATTGTTTTGGATACCCACGCACTGGTGTGGGCAGACAGAGACGATCGCAAACTGGGCCGGAAAGCGCGCGCGACACTCAACAAATTGTGGCCCGCCGGCGAAGTCGCCGCTCCAGCCATCGTGTTTTGGGAACTTGGCCTTTTGGAGGCCAATGGCCGGGTACGGCTGCCCCTGCCTGTGCGCGATTGGCGGTTGGCGCTGATTGCTGCCGGACTTCTGGAATTGCCGCTTACCGGGGAAATCGCCATCCGTGCCACCGAGCTCTCGGGTTTGCATGGTGACCCCGCAGACCGCTTCGTAGCCGCGACGGCCCTGGCGGAGGGCGCAACCTTGATGACGGCCGACGACCGCCTGCTTGGATGGCGGCATGCGTTGGACAGAGTCGATGCGCGAGACTGACTGCTAAAAGAGACAGACGGCAATGACCCGTCGCCTCGATTGCAGCTTCACTCCGGCCATGTCAGGATGATGCATGGCTACCCGGATTGAACACGACACCTTCGGCCCCATCGAGGTGCCCGCCGACCACCTATGGGGCGCGCAGACCCAGCGCTCGCTGGAGCATTTCCGCATCTCGGGCGAGCGCATGCCGCGCGAGCTCATCCTGGCCCTGGCGCTGGTGAAGCGCGCCTGCGCCGCCGTCAACCGCGAACTCGGCGTGCTGGACGCGAAAAAAGCCGAAGCCATCATGGCCGCGGCCGACGAGGTGCTGGCGGGAAAACACGCGGAGGAATTCCCGCTGGTGGTGTGGCAGACCGGCTCGGGCACCCAGACCAACATGAACGTCAACGAGGTGCTGGCCAACCGCGCCTCCGAACTCATGGGCGGCGAGCGCGGCGAGAAGCGGCTGGTGCATCCCAACGACGACGTCAACCGCGGCCAGTCCTCCAACGACGTGTTCCCCACCGCCATGCACGTGGCCGCGGTTCGCGCCTTGCACGGCGGCCTGCGGCCGGCGTTGCAGGGGTTGCGGGCAACGTTGCAGGACAAGGCGCAGCAGTTCACCGACATTGTCAAAATAGGCCGCACCCACCTGCAGGACGCCACGCCGCTTACGCTCGGGCAGGAGTTTTCAGGCTACGCGGCCCAGCTTGGGCACGGCATGGCCCACGTGGCGAGCGCCATGCCGCACCTCTACGAACTGGCGCTGGGAGGCACGGCCGTGGGTACCGGACTGAATGCCCATCCGGAATTCGGCACGCGCGTGGCCCAGGCGCTGGCGCGCGAAACCGGCCTGCCGTTCGTATCGGCGCCGAACAAGTTCGAGGCCCTGGCGGCCAACGACGCCCTGGTGCACGCGCACGGCGCGCTCAAGACCCTGGCCGTCTCGCTGACCAAGATCGCCAACGACGTGCGCTGGCTGGCCTCGGGTCCGCGCTCCGGCATCGGGGAGATTTCCATTCCCGAGAACGAGCCAGGCAGCTCCATCATGCCCGGCAAGGTCAACCCCACCCAGTGCGAGGCGCTGACCATGCTGTGCGCCCAGGTGATGGGCAACGACGTGGCCGTCAACATCGGCGGCGCCTCGGGCAATTTCGAGCTGAACGTGTTCAAGCCGGTCATCATCCACAACTTCCTCATGAGCGTGCGGCTGCTGGCCGACGGCACGGCCAGCTTCGAGGAGCATTGCGTGCGCGGCATCGAGCCCAACCGCGAGCGCATCGCCGAGCTGGTGCAGCGCTCGCTCATGCTGGTGACGGCGCTCAATCCCCACATCGGCTACGACAAGTCGGCCGAAATCGCGAAGAAGGCGCACCGTGAGGGAACCACCCTGCGTGAAGCCGCCACGGCGCTGGGTTATGTGACCGGCGAGCAGTTTGACGCCTGGGTGCGCCCCGAGGACATGGTAGGGAAGAAATGAACAAGTCTGCCGCCGAACTCACCGACCTGCGCTCGATCCTCAAGGAGATCGGCCGGGGCGCGCATGGTGCCCGTGCGCTGGCGCGCGAGGAGGCGCAGAAACTCTTCGGAGCCATGCTCGACGGTGCCGTGCCCGACATGGAACTGGGCGCCATCCTGCTCGCCTACCGTATAAAAGGCGAGACAGCCGAGGAGCTGATTGGGTTCGAGCAGGCGACGGCCGAGAGGACGGGGCGGATCAAGACCCGGACAACAACACGAGTAGTGCTGCTGCCCAGCTACAACGGCGCGCGCAAGCTGCCGAATCTGACGCCACTGACTGCCTTGTTGCTGGCCAGCAAGGGCGTTTCCTCGCTAATCCATGGGGTCAGCGAGACTCACGGGCGCGTGACCACAGAAGCGGTAATGGCCGAGTTGGGTATACCCCGAGCGAAGAACGTTGCCGAAGCGGAAGCAGCGCTTGTAGAACGCCGCGTTGCATACGCTTCGCTGGAGCTGCTATGTCCCGGACTCGCAGCGCTCATCGCCACGCGCCAACGGCTGGGTGTGCGTGGGCCGGCCCACACCGTGGCCAAGCTCATCGACCCGTTCGGGGGAAGGTCAGTGCGCGTGGTGCCGCTCACGCACCCGCCGTATTTTCCCAATATGCGCGAATGCCTGGCAGCTTCGGCGACGCCGGCGTTGCTCATGCGCGGCAGCGAAGGAGAGCCCACGGCGGGACCCAAGCGGCCATTAAGCGTTGAATGCTGGCGCGGCAATGCGTGGGAGGAACTGAGTGAAGCGCGGCCCGACGAAGTGCCGTTGCCCGAAATCGGCGCCGCATCCACCGCCCGGTGGACCGAAGACGCCTTGGCGGGTAAGGCGCCCATTCCCGCTACAATCCTGAAGCTGGTTGATTGGTTGGCCTTGGCCTCCGGCCAGAGGTGATTACCGGTTCGGTACGCGTCCAGCCCGCAGGGCGTGGACGAGACTCAGCGCAGCGCTGAACAAAAGCACCGCGCCCGCCTGGTGCGTCGCGGCCAGGCCCACGGGCACCACCAGCAGCAGGGTGGAGATGCCGAGGGCGATCTGGATGGCCAGCATGCCCAACAGCAGGTTGGCCGCAGCACGGACGCGGGACGAAACGTCGGCCGCACGGCTCTTCCACCAGAGAACGGGCACCAGCACCGCCAGCAGCCACGCCCCGGCGCGGTGGTCGAACTGCACCGTGGCCATGTTGTAGAAGAAGTTATTCCACCACGGCTCGATCATCATGATCTCGGGCGGCACCACGTGCCCGTTCATGAGCGGGAAGGTGTTGTAGGCAAAGCCGGCGCGGATGCCGGCCACGAAGCCGCCGGTGGTCACCATGTACACCACCACGGCCAACACCAGCCACGCCAGTCCGCTCAGGCGCGTCCGCCCCGCGTCCTCGGGCGCTGCGGACGCCCGCAGCAGCCCCAGCGCCGTCCACAGCATGGCGGCGTAGAGCGTGAATGCCAGCAGCAGGTGCGCGGTGAGGCGGAACTGCGATACGCGCGGCTCGTCCACCAGGCCCGACTGCACCATGTACCAGCCCAGCGCCCCCTGCAGGCCGCCGAGGACGAAAATGGCGATCAGGCGCCGCCGCAGCGGCGGGCCGATGAGCCCGCGCCACCAGAACCACAACAGCGGCAGCAGGAACACCGTGCCGATGGTGCGGCCGAGCAGGCGGTGGCAGTACTCCCACCAGAAAATGCCCTTGAACTCGGAGAGTGTCATGCCGCTGTTCACCTTCTGGTACTCGGGCGTGGCCTTGTACTTGTCGAAGGCCTGCTGCCAATCACCTGCCGACAGGGGCGGCAGCGTGCCCAGGATGGGCTGCCATTCGGTGATGGACAGGCCGGAGTGGGTGAGGCGCGTGGCGCCGCCCACCACAATCATCCCGAATACCATGGCACAACAGATCAACAACCACATGGCAATAGACCGACTTCCGGCCGAAGTCATGGGGCGCGCAGACGGGTTGATATCAATCGAAACAGCGGACATTCGGGTGTCAGACGGCGATGAAGGCCGCTATGTGGGGATGCTTGCGCAAGTCTTGGACGTCCTGTTCATTGGGCAATTGCGGCCGGTCTCGCGTGGCATCCACCATGCAGAGAAATCCCAGCGGTTCGGTGCCCTCCGGCTTGAATTGATGCCATGTGAGGGGAGGAACGGTGACAAGGTCATGTGTCCCGATGTCGAGCACTTCCGTGCCGACAAGGCAGCGGCCTTTGCCCCGCACCACCATCACGGAATGTACATGTTCGTGCCGTTCCAGCGTGGTGTAGCCGCCGGGCTGAACTTCGAAATAGCGCAACTGGGCCGCTTGATCAGGGTCGCTAAACAGTACCTGGCGGGTTACGTCCTTGAACGGCGCGGAACCCTCGACCTTGTAATTCAGCACGTCCACGCCGGTCCAATGGAACCCGGCCTGGAAACGCCGGACGATCGAACTGTCCATGTTAGAACCTGATCAAACCGTGACGGCGGCTGAATCGGCAGCGCCGGCAGACGCAACACCGCGCACGAATGTCTTTGTTCTCTCGGCAAGTTCCGCGGCGTCTTTTGCTCGAAGCAATGAGCCACCGATCAGCAGCATCACATCGCGGCCGTAGAACTGCATCAGTTCCGGCACCCGCTCCACGGTCATGCCTCCTGCCGGAACAGGCGCCGCGGCCTTGATGCCGTCCCAGTCTGCCAGGCATTCCCTGGCGATGGCGGAGCAAAGTGCTTCGGGATAGGCAAAACGCCCGGCGTAATGCGGGTAGATCACCGCGTCCGCGCCCAGCATGCGGAAGAACCGCCCCATGAGCAGCGGCTGGGCGATGCGGCCCCCTCCTGAAAACGAAGGATGCGCCAACACCGGCACTTCCAAGTGATCTGAAACCAGCTCCTGGAACAGCGGCAAACCGACCAGTGAAGGCGCAATCAACACCGCGCCCACCCCTTCATTTTTTAACAGTCTCGCCTGCTCGAACAGCCGCGACGCGGAACCGACAAGGCTGGGAGCATAAATCGAGCGCCCGCCCGTTGATCGGTTGGCCTCGAGCACGGCGCGCTGGCAGGCCTGCACGCGCTCGCTGAAGGGGGAATAGTCCTGGTCCGCCAGGCCGTGATCGTCCTTGATGACGTCGACGCCGTTGAGGGCAAAGGTCTTGCAGATTTCAGCCAGGCGCTCGACCGGCAGCCCTTGCGGCTTCAGCGCGGCGCAGGTGAGCGCGCGGCCCGATGCGCCGGTGATGCTGCGCAGCCCCGCCAGCCCGAACCGCGGGCCGCCGAACCTTTGCGCGAACGACTCCGGAAATTCCACGTCCACCAGTTCCACGTTGGCGTGCATGGAAACGTTGCCGAACAGCATGTTGAAGGTCTGCGCGACGTCGGGTTGGCCGCGCCCGCGGTCCATGGTCTCGGCCGCCAGCGCCACTTTGAGCAGGTAGTCGCCGTCGGCGGTTTTCTCGATCGACTGCACAGCGCCGACGATGCGCTCGCGGATGTGCGCTTCGCGCACCACCTCCAGCGGCACCTCGACGCTTTGTTCCAGCGCGATGGACTGCGCGAACGCCTCGATGTCGCGCTCGGAGCAACAGACGCGGTAATGCGCTTTCAGCCGCGGCATGAAGAGAGCGACCTCATGCCACCGCGACCGGGATCTTGAATTCCCGGATGCGTTTTTCCCACTCGGCCGGGCCGCTGGCATGCACCGAGGTGCCGTTGGAATCCACGGCCACGGTCACCGGCATGTCCTTGACCTCGAATTCGTAAATCGCCTCCATGCCCAGGTCGGCGAAAGCCAGGGTCTTCTGCTTGCGAATGGCCTTGGCCACGAGGTAGGCGGCGCCGCCCACCGCCATCAAATACGCCGCTTTGTGTTTCTTGATCGCTTCCACGCCGGCCGGTCCGCGCTCGGCCTTGCCGATCATGGCGATCAGGCCGGTCTTGGCCAGCATGGTCTCGGTGAACTTGTCCATGCGTGTGGCCGTGGTCGGGCCGGCCGGGCCTACCACCTCGTCGCGCACCGGGTCCACCGGGCCGACGTAGTAGATGGTGCGGTTGGTGAAGTCCACGGGCAATTTTTCACCCTTGGCGATCATGTCCTCGATGCGCTTGTGCGCGGCGTCGCGGCCGGTGAGCATCTTGCCGTTGAGCAGCAGGATGTCGCCGGGCTTCCAGCTCGCCACTTCCTCGCGCGTGAGCGTGTCGAGGTTGACGCGCTTGGAGGTGGGGGCGGCGCTCCAGCCCACCTTGGGCCAGTCCTCCAGCGACGGCGGGTCGAGCTCGGCCACGCCCGAGCCGTCGAGCACGAAATGCGCGTGGCGCGTGGCCGCGCAGTTGGGGATCATGGCCACGGGCTTGGAGGCGGCGTGGGTGGGGTAGTCCTTGATCTTCACGTCCAGCACAGTCGAGAGGCCGCCCAGGCCCTGCGCGCCGATGCCCAGGGCGTTGACCTTGGTGAAGATCTCGATGCGCAGCTCTTCCAGCTTGGACTTGGGCCCGCGCGCCAGCAGTTCGTGCATGTCCAGCGGGTCCATGAGCGACTCCTTGGCCAGGATCATGGCCTTCTCGGCCGTGCCGCCCACGCCGATGCCCAGCATGCCCGGCGGGCACCAGCCCGCGCCCATGGTGGGCACGGTCTTCAACACCCAGTCGATCACCGAGTCCGAGGGGTTCAGCATCACGAACTTGGACTTGTTCTCCGAGCCGCCGCCCTTGGCGGCCACCGTGACTTCCACGGTGTTCCCGGGCACCAGTTCCATGTGGATCACCGCGGGCGTGTTGTCCTTGGTGTCGCGGCGCGTGAACAGCGGGTCGGACAGCACCGAGGCGCGCAATGGGTTGTCGGGGTGGGTGTAGGCCATGCGCACGCCGTCGTTCACGGCGTCGGCGATGGAGCCTTTGAAGCCTTCCCAGCGCACGTCCATGCCGATTTTAAGGAACACGTTGACGATGCCGGTGTCCTGGCAGATGGGGCGATGGCCCTCGGCGCACAGCCGCGAATTGGTCAGGATCTGGGCAATGGCGTCCTTGGCCGCCGGGGACTGTTCGCGCTCGTAGGCGCGGGCAAGGTGCTGGATGAAGTCCTTGGGATGGTAGTAGCTGATGTATTGCAGGGCGTCGGCGACGCTTTGCGTCAGGTCACCCGCCTTGATGATGGTGGTCATAAGGAATCCATGTTGCCGGCGCAAAAGGGCGCCAAAAGGGGCGCCTTCTGGGGCCCCCGGGAAGAGCCGAATTTTAGCATTCGCGTCCGTGGCGGACCGCCCGGCGGCACGCTGCATGCCGCATGGCGGGCTCATGAGAGCCTGTTAAAAACAGGGTGTGAAATTTTACATGCTGCACTGCAATATGGCATGGCCATCACGATTTTTCAGGCTCTGAAATGACGTTTCACGATTATTGTTTTTTAAAAGTTAATTTGTCTCC
>Ga0207703_10001779_pt1 | contig 19238 bp, 20 predicted proteins | sample KBSSwiS12_FD_184304 | JGI IMG/M metagenome (GOLD analysis project Ga0207703, IMG submission 184304) | Switchgrass rhizosphere microbial communities from Kellogg Biological Station, Michigan, USA - KBS Switchgrass S1-2 (SPAdes) (version 2) | ecosystem: Host-associated > Plants > Roots >...
ACCCGGATCGGGCGCGAGGTCATCGGCGGCGTGGCGGGGGTCATCTTGGCGACGAGGTCGGGCCGGGTGCCGAGCTTCTCCTCGATGAAGGCCATACATGCATCGCGCATCTTCTTGTTGTGGGCGCTGCGCGCGTGGGGATCGTCGAACGCAGGATCGATCCGGCTCATCTTCATCGAATTGTCAGGGCTATACATGCTTCCGTTCGCGAAGCGCGCGAAGTTGACGTAGAACGGCACGTTGATGTCGATCCACACCGTCTGCTCCGGCAGCGGGCTGACATAGGACGGTGTGACATAGCACCACGAGGGCGTGCGCTGGAACAGGGTCGTATGGGCAGCGATCTTGGCGATCACCGGGGTGGTCTGGTAGCCCGATGCGCCACTGCCGACGATGCCCACGCGCTTGCCGGCCAGATCGAGGTCCCTGGGCCATTGCGCGGTGTGGCAGGCAACGCCGGCGAAGCTTTCCAGACCTTCTATCTGCGCGTGCTGGGGGCGCGAGAGAAAACCGACGCAGCTGATCACCGCGTTACCCCGCCATGATCGCCGTCCCCCGGGGCCGGTAGCCTGGATGTCCCAGGTCTGGCTGTCCTCATCCCAGGTCATAGCGTCGACTTCAGTGTCGAAGATCAGGTGCTCGCGAAGGTCGTGCTTGTCGACCACCCATTCCATGTAGCGCACATTCTCCTCGCCGGGGCAGAAGCTGTAGGGCTGCGGATATTCAAGGCTGAACAGGTGCAGATAGCCCCGGCTCGGTGAATCGACGCGGATGCCAGGGTAGCGATTTTCGAACCAGGTGCCGCCCACCCCGGAATTCTTCTCGATCAAAACGAACGGAACGCCAGCGGCCTTCAGCTGCACTGCCGCGCTGATGCCCGAGATCCCGGCTCCGACCACGACGACAAGAAACGCCTCCTTCTGCTCGCGCGTGGGCTGGCCCTTCCACTGCAGACCACGGGCGAGCGGATCGAGCCCGGTCTCCTCGATCCACATCGGCAGCTCGCGCGCGGGGATTGGCCGTCCGTAGATCATCTCCAGGCTGCGCGGCAGGCGCTCCATCGGGCCGAGTTCGGCCTCGCCGCTATTGCTGTCGCGCAGCCTTTGCAGCCAGGCGAGCGTCTTCGCGCGCACCCGCGCCACGTCGGCTTCGTGAACCAGCCTGTCCAGCGTGGAATAGCCGAACGGCACCGTCTCGATCGGCATTGCGGTGAGGTCCTCGTCGCCGGTGACCTGGTAGACCAGCCCGCGCAGGATGAGCGGATCGGCGTGGTTGATGCAATCGATGAGGCGCTCGTCGCTGGCCTGCGCCAATTCGTTCGTGATCCGCAACTTCTCTCTCCTCGGTTCGACCTGTCTTGGCGGCGGCTGTCGTGCGGATAATGCAGACGAGTAGGCCGCGAGGTCAACGCGGCAGCGCTTCAGCAAGGCAAAATCCGCGATGACGGACGTTTACCAAGACAACGGCAGTGGATGGTGATCGGACAAGATCCTGTTTGCACGTCACGACCAGCTGGATTTTGGACCGTCGCGCGGCTGCCAGATCAGCCTGGATCGGGCACCGAGCGGGAGGGGGCCTCCGGTCACCGACAGGGCGCCCTCTTCTTTTCGGCCACCGCCGATTTCGCTTCCGCACCTATGCCGGAAACCCCTCTCCACCAAGCCCACGGCCACCCGGTTTCCGCATGGCCGCGCTCGCCGCGTCAGGCGATCATCAGGTCTCCGCCGAACCATGGCTGCAGCCCGGCGTCGAGTTCCTGTCGGGGCGAACCGGCCGGATCGCGCAGCCAGTGCCACATGCGGCGGATGTCGATCGGGCCGTTGACGCAGGAACGGCCATGCTCGTTGGTGTAGTAGTTGGAGACCCGCGGATCGCGGTAGATCATCAGGCTTTCCTCGCGATCGAACTCGTCATTAAAGCGCCAGTAGGCGTCTTCGGTCACCTCCACGCTGCGTTTCCCATTTTCGATCAGACCGGCGATGCATTGCAGCGCGAAGCGGATCTCCAGCTCGAGCAGGTCGATGACCTGCAGGCCGCCGAAATTGTTGGTGTTCGGCCCATAGGCCATGAACAGGTTGGGAAAACCAGGCAGCATGGAGCCGATATAGGCGCGCGGGCCGTCCTTGGCCCACAGCTCCTCCGGGGTGGCGCCGCCGCGTCCGCGGATTTCCATCGGCCAGAGGAAATCATTCGCCTTGAACCCGGTCGCCAGGACAAGGACGTCGAGCGGATGCTCGACGCCGCCGGCGATCACCCCGCGCGGCGTGACCCGCTCGATCGGATCGGTCACCAGGCTGACATTGTCCTGCAGCAGCGCCGTGTACACATTGTCCTCGGGGTCGACCCGGATCGGGCGCGAGGTCATCGGCGGCGTGGCGGGGATCATCTTGGCGACGAGGTCGCGTCGGCTGCCGAGCTTCTCCTCAATGAAGGCCACGCATGCATCGCGCATCTCCTTGTTGTAGGCACTGCGCGCGTGGGGATCTTCGAACGCAGGATCGATCCGGAGCATCTTCATCGCATTTTCAGGTCTATACATGCTCCCGATCCGCACGCGCGCGAAGTTGACGTAGAACGGCACGTTGATGTCGATCCACACCGTCTGCTCCGGCAGGGGGCTGAGATAGGACGGCGTGACGTAGCACCACGATGGCGTGCGCTGGAACAGGGTCGTATGGGCGGCGATCTTGGCGATCACCGGGGTGGCCTGGTAGCCCGATGCGCCGCTGCCGACGATGCCGACACGCTTGCCGGCCAGATCAAGGTCCCTGGGCCATAGCGCGGTGTGGCAGGCAACGCCGGCGAAGCTTTCCAGACCTTCCATCTGCACGTGCCGGGGGCGCGAGAGAAAACCGACGCAGCTGATCACCGCATTGCCCCGCCATGATCGCCGCCCCTCGGGCGCGGTAGCCTGGATGTCCCAGGTCTGGCTGTCCTCGTCCCAGGTCATAGCGTCGACTTCAGTGTCGAAGATGAAGTGCTCGCGAAGGTCGTGCTTGTCGAGCACCCATTCCATGTAGCGGACGTTCTCCTCGCCAGGGCAGAAGTTGTAGGGCTGCGGATATTCGAGACCGAACAGGTGCAGATAGCCCCGGCTCGGTGAATCGACGCGGATGCCAGGGTAGCGATTCTCGAACCAGGTGCCGCCCACCCCGGAATTCTTCTCGATCACAACGAACGGAATTCCAGCGGCCTTCAGCTGCACTGCCGCGCCGATGCCCGAGAGGCCGGCACCGACCACGACGACAAGAAACGCCTCCTTCTGCTCGCGCGTGGGCTGGCCCTTCCACTGCAGACCCCGGGCGAGCGGGTCGAGCCCGGTCTCCTCGATCCACATCGGCAGCTCGCGCGCGGGGATTGCCTGTCCGTAGATCATCTCCAGGCTGCGCGGCAGGCGCTCCATCGGGCCGAGTTCGGCCTCGCCGCTATCGCTGTCGCGAACCTCTTGCAGCCATGCCAGCGCCTTCGCGCGCACCCGCGCCACGTCGGCTTCGTGAACCAGCTTGTCCATACTGGAATAGCCGAACGGCACCGTCTCGATCGGCATTGCGGTGAGGTCCTCGTCGCCGGTGACCTGATAGACGAGCCCACGCAGGACGAGCGGATCGGCGTGGTTGATGCAATCGATGAGACGCGCGTCGCTGGCCTGCGCCAATTCGTTCGTGATCCGCATGCTCTCTCTCCTCGCCTCGACCTATCTTGGCGGCGGCTGTCATGCGGATAATGCAGACGAGTAAGCCGCGAGGTCAACGCGCCAGTGCTTTCGGCAAGACAAAATCCACGGCGACGGACATTCGCGGGTCAACGGCAATGGACGGTGGTCGGACAAGACCTGTTTGCACGTTACGACCAGCTGGATTTCGGACCGTCGCACGGCTGCCAGATCAGCCTGGATCGGGCACCGAAGCGGGAATGAGGAGATCATGGAGCCCGCGGACGGCGAAACGGTTCAGCGGACGGCGGCTCGCAATTTTCCTCTTGAAACACGGTCCAGCCTTCCTAGCTCCATGATGCCGGACGCTGGGAACCGGGTCCGGTGGGACGATGAGAGCGTCGGCTCTCTCCGGCGCGTCTCATGCCCAAATTGCTCGATCAGGAGGATTTGGAGATGAGAACCAATTTCGACTTCGCGCCCTACAGGCGCTCCACGGTCGGCTTCGATCGCCTCTTCAACCTGCTGGAGGCAGGCGCGCGCGAGGACGACGCCTATCCGCCCTTCGACATCCTCAAGGACGGCGAAGACAGCTACCGCATCACGCTGGCGGTAGCCGGGTTCCGCCCCGAGGACATCGAAGTGGTGGCGCAGCAGAACCTGCTCACCGTCACCGGCAAGCGCGCCGAGGATGACGGCAAGGGCGAGTATCTGCATCGCGGCATCGCCGCCCGCGCGTTCGAGCGGCGATTCCAACTCGCCGACTTTGTCGAAGCCGGCGATGCCAGCTTCGAGAACGGCCTGCTCAGCATCGTGCTCAAGCGCGTCGTCCCCGAGGCGATGAGGCCGCGCCGGATCGAAATCAGCGGCAGCGCAACCGCCCCGAATCGGCTCGGCGCGGCGAAGGACAAGGTCAGCGAGGCTGCTTGATCCCACGCCGAACCGGCCTGCCGGCGCCGCGTCCTCCCCCCAGGCGGCGTCCGGCAGGTTCTGCCCCTCTTCAGATAGAAAGGAGATTGTCATGGCTTTTCGTGATCTCATTCCCTGGAGCCGGCAGGAAAACCGGCTCCCCGTCCCGGTCGGCGCCGAGCGCGACCGTGACCAAGACACCCATCCGCTTCTCTCGCTTCACCGCGAGGTGAACCGGCTGTTCGACGATGTCTTCCGCGGTTTCGGCGTGCCGTCGCTCGGCGGCTTCGATCGCCGTCTTTCCTGGCCGAGCCTCGAACTGGCCGAGACCGACAAAGAGATTCGGGTCACGGCCGAACTTCCGGGCCTCGACGAGAAGGACGTCGAGATCACCGTCGAGGAAGGCGTGCTGACGCTGCGCGGTGAGAAAAAGTCCGAGGTCGAGGACAAGGACCGCGGCTATACCGAGCGCAGCTATGGACGCTTCGAGCGCCGCATCGGCCTGCCGAAAGGCGTCGATCGCGACAAGGCGAATGCCAGCTTCAAAAATGGTGTGCTCACCGTCACCTTGCCGAAGACGGAGGCGGCGAACGAAAATGTCCGCCGTATCCCGGTCAATGGGAAGGCGGCATGACGGGCAGGCCCGGGACCTCGGTCCCGGGCCCAGGTTTATCGGTGACGCAAGAGTAAATTGTGAAAGGCGGTAGCGGCACGCCGCCGCCTCCACTGCACCCTTGGCAGCCGTCGTGCCGACTGGCGCGCCCTCTCGCGTCAGGGCGATCGGAGAAAGACTCACAATCCGCGGGGGATCTGATAAGGTTCAGGGGGTCGCATCGAAGCCGTTCGGTGCGCGTATATAGTCCGGGGGTTGGGCGCGCACATGCTGACAATCGCTATCGTCAGCCAGAAGGGCGGTTCGGGCAAGACAACGCTTGCCATCCATCTGGCGGTATGCGCGACAAATCATGACCAGGTCGCATGCGTGATCGACACCGATCCTCAGGCGAGTGCCGCTGCCTGGGGGGACTGGAGAGGCGATTTCGTGCCCGAGGTCATCACCACGCCGCCCGTCCGCCTGACAAAAACAATCCAGACGGTCGCCGCTGCGGGCGTTCAGGTCGCGGTGATCGACACGCCCCCACATGCAGATGCGGCGGCTCGCGAGGCGGTCAAGGCAGCCGACCTCGTGCTCATCCCGACCAGGCCGCGTGCATTCGACCTTCACGCGATCGGCGCCACCGCCGAGATGGTCAACCATGCCGGCCGGCCTGCATTCGTTGTCTTCAACGCGGTATCACCCCGGGCAACCCGCCAACTTGCCGATGCCGCCCGCATCGTCGAAGCCCACGGCCTTGCCATTTGCCCGATCCACCTCGGTGATCGAGCGGCATTTCACCAGCCGGCAGGAACGGGCGAGGTGGCGTGCGAGATCAATGCAGAGAGCAAGGCGGCGCAGGAGGTCGAGGCGCTCTGGAGGTGGATCAGCCTGGAATGCCGCTCGACGATCTGACCGCCGCGCCGTAGCTATCCTCTCGCCGCCTCCCGATATCAGCCTCCTCGCGGCGCTGCCTGGGCGATAAGCTCGCGATTATTGTGCAGTGCAACATTTAGCTTGACTGGGCGCGGCGGAGGTTTATTGTGCACTGCAGCAATGAACGCAGTGATCGATTCGGGAGAGCGTTATGGCTCATGACAAGCCTCGGGCCGGAAAGTCGGTCACCCCGCGCGGGCAAGCTGCCGTGCGTCGTTCCAGCGCCGTCAAGCCCGGACAAAAAGTCGATGCTGCAGAAGCAGTGGTTGCGGCCGAAGTCGCTTCGCACGCCGAAAAGATAAAGGCGTTGCTCAACGAGAGCGGCAAGAGCTCTCGCAGAGGCGGAACGCAACGAACTGCGAAACGCCCGATCACTGCTCCCATAGGGCAGCCCGAAATCGATCCCAAGCCCCGATCGCCGCGCCCCGCTGGGCGGCCCACGAATATCCCAGACGTCGCACGTTCACCCAATCCATCCGAAACCTCCAACGCAAAGGCTAACCTTATGACCACTCTATCCTCGACATTTGCCGATCAGGCCCAGACCGCTACGGCCAAGATCCAGAGCGCGGCCACCGATGCCATGCAGAAATCGAAGGAAGCCCTGGGCCTCCTGACGTCTTTTGCGACCGGCAACTCTGGGGCCGTCGCCGAAGCGGGCAGGATTCTAAGCAAGGGCCTTGACAATCTCGCGAACGGATATGTTGCCGACGTGCGGGCCGCTGTCGAAACGGCCAAAAGCGACGCCAAAAGCCTCATGGCCGTCCGCTGCCCCACCTCATTCCTGACTTATCAAGCGAATCTCCTTTCCCGTAATACCGGCGCCGCGGTCGAATATGGCTTTAACAAGAGCGAAGCCTATCTGAAGCTGGCGAAGGACGCTGCAGGGCCTTTCTTGCGCGTGCTGCCGCGATAATTGCCGCAACGGCGGACGAGCAGTAAAATTGCTACCTTATGTTCCCTGCCGAAGCCGTCCGCCGAATTTGAATCTATCTCGGTAACGCCCGCTTGTCCCGCCGAACTCGGGGCTAAGCGGGCGGTCCGTCTCGACCGCCTCAGTCGACCTGACCAACGCGCTCCCGGTTTGGTGCTATATAGCCGTAGAGGAGCAAGCGCCCGGCCGTCCGGGGCTCAGGCCAGGATATCGGTTCCGACCCTGTTCAGTTCTGCCTTGATCCTGTCCGCGAACAGGAAGCCAAAAGGCGGGAGATCCACCTCCGCATGCACCCGGTCGTCGAGCACCTCCAGTTCACTTGCGATCCTCTGGCCCAGCACGGCAATATCGAGAAACAATGTATCGCCTTCCCAGTGGTGGGAGTTCAACGATCCACCGGGTAGAGCCGCGGCAATATGCCCAAGCTTATTTTCGAGTTTCTGACGGGCCTCGGCGCGGCCCAGACGATGGGGAATATCGAGTGCCAAGCGGTCAGCCATGATGATCGTCCTCCCCAACACATGTTCCGCTGCACCCGTGACACCGAATGCTTCCATACATGACACGATCCGGCATCCGCTGCGCGCCTATCCCCTCCGCCCGCCTACCCCGCGGGGCTATTCAACTCCGCTAGCAGCAGCTCGCTTGTCGTTGATCTCGCTATTCCATGCGAACGGTTGCCGGTCGTCCTGATCCTGGGACAGCCTGTCCGCCACCGCATAAAGCACCCAAGGGTTTGTGCCCAATCCGCAATGGCTACCGTAAACCTCGATATTCTCGGTCCGGCTGCAGGCAGGCTCGTAGCAATTCTCCCATGCAACTATCCCGTCGGCACGAGAATAGATTGCAGTCGTCGGGACGGATGGAACCGGGAAACTTTCGCGCAACTGTTTTTCATTCTCCGGCCCGTCAATCCTCTGGCCGGTGACGGCTTCGTAAAGCCATACGAGATTGGTGGCGCGAGGAGCCCCGGCGAAGGGAGAGCCTAATGTGATGACCTGCCGCACCAGATCCGGTGCGAGGTTGGCGACACGGCGCGCCATGATGCCGCCCAAACTCCACCCGACGAGGCTGACCTTTTGGCCGGTAGCATCGTAAACAGCCTCGAGCCGTGACAGCAGCTTCTCGCACTCGTCACCCGTCGTCCGGGGCCCCACATTCCAGCCCAGCTCCCAGCCGAGGACATCATAGCCCAGTTGGCGCAGAAACAGCCGCAGAATTCCTGTCGTACCGTCGCCGGTCATAAAGCCCGGCAACACAAGAACCGGATGTCCGTCACCCTTCGGCGCCGCGTAAAGAAGCGCGCCCGCGCCGGCGAACAGCATGCCCAGTTCCGAGATCGCGCGGGGAAGTTCGGTGAGGGCAAGCAACTTTGATGGCGGGGATGCGGTACGCTGCTGGCTTCGGTCAACGGTCATGTAATTCTCCGGCAATCCTCTCGGTCCAACATCCGCCATATAGGATCGTTCCTCCCCCAATCAAAACCGTGCTGGCATTCCCCGGCCCAATATGAGACGTTGGCCCGTCGGCATCCCACCGCAATGCGACGCTCATTGCCCCCTTTCCGGAGAATCAGCCCGTCTTCACAGACGCCGTTTTCCGCTGCGGTCGCGCCCCCTCCAGGGCACGGTCGGCGAGCGTTTTCAATTCGTCATAAGAGTGGCGAAGACAGGCCATGTAGTGCGCTATGTCGGGCATCATCTCGCGAGTGCACGTCGCCGAGATCGATAGCTCCCAATCCATGCCGCTTACCGCGTGGAAAAGACCTATCCCCTCCACCACCGGACCGAAGCCGGCATATGAAAGCACCCGAGAGCCGGCAATGAAATGCCCGGCCGTCGAGTTGGGGATGTTGGTGACGAGCAGGTTGGCGACTTTCGGCATCAATGCTCTGCCATTGCCGGTCATACCGGTCGCCGAGCGCATGGCCCAGGACCGCATCGCGTAAGGGTAGAGCGAAAGGAAGTCGCCGATGAATGTTTCGCCGAGCGTTCTGGCCGTCTCCTTGCCCTGCCCCGTCGCCGATCCGATCGCCTTCAGACGCTCGAGCGGATCCTCGATATCGGTGAAAATCGGCACTCGCATGAGAGCTACCTCATTGCCGCCTGCCGCAGGATCTCCATGTCCACGCACATTGATGGGACACAACGCAATGAGCGGCTGGCCCGGAAGCTCACCCTTCTCGCCCAGGTACATCCGGAGGGCTCCGGCGATTATCGTCAGCACCAGATCATTCATCTTGGGCATCCCCAGGGCTTCGCGAACCTGTCGCGCCTCGGCCTGAGAAAAGGTAACCCAATCAAAGACACGGTGAGATGAAGGGTGATTTTGGAAGCGCGTCAGGGGTACTGGCAGAGAACCCGTCCAGGGTTTGGCTGCCATCAGGCCCTTCGCTACCCGAAAACCGAAGCCGGGCAGGCGGCTGAAATTTGTGAAAGTCTGCTTGAGGCCCTCAGTGATCGAACTCGACAGCCAGTCGAGCGCATCGGGATTTCGCTCGGGAGCCCATTCGTCATCGGGTTGCGGCGGCTCCTCGTCGGGTGCCCGCTGCGTCAGCGCCCAAATCGCGGCGTGGGCGGCCGCGCCGTCGAAACCGGCGTGGTGTAGCCTGATTAAAATAGCGAAAGCATCCGGCGGACAACCTTCGACATTCTCAAGCCCCTCAATGATATAAAGTTCCCAAAGCGGCCGGTGAATGTCCATGGGGCGAGACATGAGTCTCCCGCAAAGAATATTGAACTGCCGTCGGTCGCGAGGTTTTGGCAAACCGAGGTGCCGGACATGAAATTCGAGATCGAACGCCGGATCATTGATTAGTCGAGGCTCGTCCACCGACAGTGGGTTAAATACCAGCTTTCGACGCAGATTTGGAGCAAGATGCAGTCGTCCTTCCACATAGCGGAGAATATCTCTGTGCCTGACGAATGAGTCGGGAGCTGTCGCCGGATCGAGAATAAACACACCGCCAATTATAAGCGGGGTATTTGGCTGCTCGACGTCGAGAAACACGACATCCGCCGCTTTGATGCGTTTCATCGGCCTCTCCATTTATATCTCTCTGTTATCCGATCCGAGAGAATGACCGAAATCGTAACTCCTTTCGTGGACACATACAATCCGAAGTTGGCGACTATTCGAGAGTGTGGTTTTCGCCGGCAGTTCGCCAGCATAGCAGGTCGACGACATCGGCAGCCCGCAAGGAGATGCGGGCGTTCAATTTCATGGCCATGTCGCCATGCTCGCCGCGTGGCTGGGCTGCTCGTGGCAAATCGAGATCTCTCAACACGGTAATGCCGTCTAGGGGTATCCACGCATAGTGGGCGGAGCAGGACTTGCGGAGGGTAAGCACACCGTCGTTCCGGAAAATCGCCTGTGCCGCTGCCTGAACTACCGGCTGCGATCACTGGCGCTCGCTCGAAGCAGCCCCGAGGATATGTCCCGCGTCCCAGAAACGGGCGCGAATGCCCGCACAGGGTTCGAACCATGTGTCGAGCGTGGCCGTGCGCGCGAGATCGACCGCGCGTTCGGCATCGATCGGCGCGTAAATCGGCTCATGGCGGCGACCGCCGGCACGATCGCGCCTCAGATTATGATGGCGAGCGTCGCTGACCTGAATTCTGGCCGCATCGGCTAGCTGATAGCCGATCAGATCGCGGGTCGGGCTGTCATCCAGATCGGTCCATTATAGCCCTCCGCAGCAAAGCCGCGGGAGCAGTCCACTATGGTCGATATGGGCGTGGCTGAGCAGGACCGCATCGATCGACCGTATATCGAAGCCGAAGGGCTCATGATTGAGATGCTCGAGACTGCGGGGTCCTTGGAAGAGACCGCAGTCGACAAGAAGATGGGCATCGCCGGCGATGATCTCGGTACATAAGCCGGTCACTGTCTGGGCTGCACCATGAAACTGGATATCGACCGCCATGAACCTCTCCTTCGAAAGCTGTCTTGCCTGTTCGGTGGAGCCGTCCGAATAGGTGAATGTCCCGAGGCAGAGGGGTGTTCGTAGATTCACCAATGGCGGGGGGGTGAGGTTCGCGCGGAAAGTGGGGCCGCTAGAAGGAGGTTCCGGTGCTCAAAACCGTAGATGATGCCGATCGCCAACAGGCGATATTGCGCCGACGCTCGATCTCTATCGGTGGCGCGCTCTGCCTGCTGGGCGTTGCCAGTTGCGTCACCCTCTTCGTCATAGATCGTCTTTCCACCTTCGAGATCAGCATGGCAATGCTCGCGGCCGGCGTCCTCCAGCTCAGCCACGGCCTTGCGGCACTGCGCCGGGGGTGGCCGCTGTTCACTCTCGCCGCCTCGATCCTCTATCTATGCGCGGCCGTCGCGGTCCTTTTGCAGCCGCTCGTCGATGTGCGGTGGATCGAGTTCCTACTCGTCGGCTCGCTGGCGATGGCGGGAATTAGCCGTCTGGCCACCGCAGCGCGGCTTGGCGCGCGCCTGCGCGGCTGGGAAGCCCTTTCGGGAATCACCACGCTTGGCGTGGCTGCCATCATCGAGGCGGGCTTGCCCGGAGGATCGCTTTGGCCGCTCGGCTTCGCGATCGCGCTCGACCTCGTCGTCGAAGGCGCAGCGCTCGCCAATATCGGCTGGGGGATGCGGCCAGCGCGTCCGACGCACGATTAGCCGGGGAGCGGCAGTTGCGCCGCAAGCGCCGCTACCGCTTCTCAATGAGCGGCGCCCTGCGCCTTGCCAAGAACAGGGAACCGACGTCTCGCCCTTATTCGGTGGTTCGGCCATCGAAATGCTCGTGATGCTCCTCAGCATCTTGCTTGGAGCGATGCACCACGCCGTCGATATGTTCGGGAGGACCGTAGATTGTGTACAGGCGAAGGGGTTCCAGACCCTTCGCCTTGATATTGTGACGCGCGCCCTGCGGAACGACGATCCCGTCATCAGCCTGCACCTCGGTACAGACGCCGTCGATCCAGACCTCGCCCCGACCCGTCTCAATCCGAAAAAACTGGTCGCGGTCGGGATGGATCTCTTCGCCGATCTCCTCCCCAGGCGGGATCGCCATCAGGACAAGCTGAAGATTATGCCCCGTATAGATGACGTGGCGAAAATCGTCATTCTGCGTGGTGAGCTGCTCGATATCTCCAACGAAACCCTTCATGCGGTCTTCCTTTCATGCTTTGCTGAAAATCACGAATCCCCAACAAGCCGATCCGCACAGTCGATACAGTGGGGGGCCACCGGCAAGGCTTCGAGCCGTGCCGCCGCGATGTCATCGCCACATCGAATGCATATTCCGTAGGTGCCCGCCTCTAGCCGCTGCAGCGCCTGCTGCGTCGCCACGATCTCAGCCCCGATGATCGCGTCGACGCCTGCCAGGGCCTCATCGTCCTCCAGATCGATCGCCTGCTCGGCGCTGTCCTGGTCGAGCGGCTGCCTGAGATCCTGCTCGATCGCATCGCTACGTGCCTGTAATTCGGCAAGCCTCGCCGCGAGACGCCTCGCAATGTCGTCATAGTCGCGCATAGTTTCCAATCCTCACCTGGGCGCCTTTGTTCACGCAGCGATAGGACGGGGTTGCCGGGCGCCCAATGGGGAAGTTTACGGATGTGGCGGCGTGATCGCACCGCGCTCGCGCTTGCCGACTTCATCGTGCTCAACCGGCAGCTCGACGCCTTCCCCTATCCGGATATGCGCGACATCGCGAGCCGGATTCTCATGCGTGCGCGTAAGCCTGTACTCGCTGTTCCCGACTCGCTGGAACGGCTCACGCTCGATCGAGCACTTATCGCCTGGGACGGGCAGGCGTCCTGTATCGAGACCATGCGCGCAGCGGTGCCACTGCTCACCATCGCCAAGGAGGTCGAGATCTTCATCGCGCGCGACGGGAGAGAGCGCGCCGAGCCGACTGAGGCGGCCGAATATCTGTCACGCCACGGCATTCATGCGGCGGTCCGGCTTATCGATGACGGGTTTCACGCGGCTGATCGCCTGATCGCCGACGAAGCCGAACGGTGGCGGCGGACTATATCGTCATGGGAGCCTACAGCCACGGCCGTTTAATGAAGAGCTTCGGCGGCGTCACGAAACGCATGTTGTCGAAGAGCGGCTTTCCGCTGGTCCTTGGCCACTGAACGACAGGGGGGGCATGCAGCGGCGCCCCCTTCGTGGGGCTAAAATCGGTCTGGCCACCGCGCTGACCGCGGCGCCACCATGGTGGTGGCACCACCGGCCGCAGGACGATCCATGGCGAATCTAGTTGGACATGAGGACGGGCAACGTAGGCGCGTGGATCACGCTCTGGGTGGCGCCGCCCAGGAAAAACTCCCGCAGCCGCGAATGACCGAACCCACCCATAACCAGCAGGTCGGCGGACTGCCCATTGGCGTAAGCGAGCAGGTCGGTACCGACATCATCGCCCTCGACGGGTCGCTCGATGCCCGTCGCCGCGACATTATGGCGCGCCAGATGATGCCGCACCCCGTCGATGGAGAGATCAGCTGGCAGCGGCTTTTCGCCGGTGATCGTGAGGATCTTGACCGTCTTCGCGCGCCTGCAGAGCGGCAGCGCATCGGCCAGCGCCCGCGCCGCGGCACGCGACCCGTCCCATGCAATCACGATATGGTCCCAAGCGGAGCGCGCCGGCTCGGGGAGGAGCAAAAGCGGCCGGCCGGATCCGAACAGCAGTCCCTCGATCAGCCAGCGCTCGTCGGGATGGCCGTAGATCGGCAGGAGCGTCAAATCGGACAGGCGAGCGTGGAAGGCGGCGGCATTCGGATCGACGAAGCCGCAGGATTCGATCCGCTTCTGCCGATGCGGGTCGCTCGACCCGACGATGGCGGCGAACCGGCTGCTCAGCGCGTCGGCCTGCGCGCGGATCGCCCTGTTTTCAGCGGCGATCGCCGCATCGGCGCCGACAAGCCGGCGCGCGAGCGCATTGGAGACATCGGGGATATTGATCGTCGCAAGAAGCGCGTCGAGCTCGGCGTCGAGATGTACCGCCAGCCCGTCCGCCGCAGCCAGCGCCCACTCGGGGGTTGGTGCCGGGGCGCTCAGCATTGTCAGGAGCAGTTGTCTTATCATCGCGCCATTCCTCGCTATCGGCGCGTGCGCCCGCGAAAGCACTGTCGCCTGTCCATCCCGAACAACGCACCGCATCGGCGGCGCGATATATATAAGGGTAGAAGGGACGCATCGACGACCATATGCGTATGATCCCGAGGGTGTTGCGGCCTATCGCGTAAACTCTCGAATGAGCCGGACCAGGCGATCGGTGTCGGGCGCGGGCCGTGGATCGCACGATGGGCCGATGAGCGGACCGATGGTCCTGTCGACATAGCCCGCAGCGCCCGAATAGGCCATCGACCAGTCGGGGAAACGACGCCCCGCCAGCGTTTCCTCGCGCACCACGGTAACGGCGCGATGGCGCTTGTCACATCTGATGCTGTTCATCAGCGCCTCGATCGCATCGGGCGGTCCTTCGAGGATCTGCGCGAAGAACCGATAGGTTGCAATCAGCGCCCCCGTCACCTGCAATGCGGCGTTACGGCTGCGCGAAACTTCGACGATCCGCGCGATCTCGCCGACGCGATCCGCATGGAGCAAGAGCACTTGGCTGACATAGAGCAGCGATGCACAGGCAGACCCAGTAGTCATTGGGCAAGGCTGGCCGATAGCGCGGATAAGGGCCATCCGTAAACATCCCAATGACCTCGGCCCATCCGTATAGTTCCGAACCGGATCGAGTCTTATTTTCTTTTGTTTGCCGTGAATTCCGAACCGGAAGATGTTTCCATCTGGGCCGAAATCGCTTTCTAAGGGACCAGCACGACGGCGCCGTCGACCATGCCATCCCGGACGGCTGACACCGCCTTCCCCGCTTCTGCCAGCGGGAAGACATGCGTGACGGCTTTCACCCGCATCCCCGCGATGGCCGCAAAAAAGGTCCTACCATCGTCGCGGGTTAGATTGGCTACCGACAGGATCGATCGCTCTCCCCAGAGATCGGCATAGGGAAATGCGGGGATGTCGCTCATGTGAATTCCGGCGCAAACGACCCGACCCCCTTTCGCGACAGCCTTCAGGGCCAGCGGTACCAGCGCTCCGACCGGGGCGAAGATGAGCGCCGCATCGAGCAGCCCGGGCGGTGCCTCCTCCGAGCCTCCGGCCCAGCGACAGCCTAGTGATCGCGCGAATTCCTGGCCCCTTCCATCGCCCGGGCGGGTGAAGGCATAGACCTCGCGGCCCTGGGCGACAGCCACCTGCGCGATGATATGGGCGGCTGCGCCAAAGCCGTAAAGGCCGATCCGACGTCCGTCGCCCGCCAGGCGCAGCGCACGCCATCCGATCAGGCCGGCACAAAGGAGCGGCGCCGCAGCGACGTCGTCGAGGCCGGCTGGCAGCGCGAAGCAATATCGGGCATCGGCCAGGCAGTGGCTGGCATAGCCTCCGTCGATCGTGCACCCCGTGAAGAGCGGTGCATCGCAGAGATTTTCACGGCCGCTACGACAGAAGGCGCAGCGGCCGCAGGTGCCGCCCAGCCACGGTACTCCCACCCGGTCGCCCGGCCGGAATTCAGTGACCGCAGCCCCGGTCGCCACCACCCGGCCGACGATTTCGTGGCCGGGAATGATCGGATAGCGAGCCGGAATATCCCCATCGCAGACATGCAGATCGGTACGGCAGACGCCGCAGGCGCTGACGGCGATGAGCAGTTGATAGGGCCCGGGCTCCGGCAACGCTTCGTCACAGGCTTCGAACGCCGCGCCCGGACCAGGCATGCGCATGACATGGCGCTGCTGCATGGCAACCTCCGACGGTTCAATCTGCCGGCATTCCGGCCGATTGTCGCTACGTACCGTTACCAATGCGGGCCACGATCCGGAAGCGTCATCATCTTGCCCGCCATGGCTTCAAGGCTACGGCTCAGCGCCTGGGCTCGGAAGGCCGCCCGGTCGCGAATGTCCTGAGGCCTACGCCGGAGATCAGCATGGTCAGCTGCTGACAATCGGCGCCTATGCGCATGATCGCTGCCGCGAAGCGGCGTCGCCCGGTATACGTCACGGCCAATTCGTAAGGTTGCGGAGGCGCGTGCAGCATCCGGCCGAAAGTGGCAGCCGCGACCCAGCCCACGAGCGCGCCGCCTTCGACGGTCCGCTATCCGTATATCCACGCATATCGCGGGCTATCGCCGCTAACTAACGCTGCCCCGCGTGCCCTTACGGTACTATACTTACGAGAGGCTCCCGAGATATTTGCCGCCGTGCCAAGATAAGTTATGATGAAGCGGTAACGAGGCGGCCCGTGCGGATTGCCGATCGATGGTCCTCCGCGCCCCGCTTTCAGGGTGGAAGCGTACCGATGATGGCTGTGGCATCCCGTTCGCTGGCGGGGCGTATCGGGATCGCACTGGCGCTGGTCGGAGCCACGGCGGCGCTCCGCTACCTCCTGCAACCATGGCTTGGCGATCGAGCCGCCTTCCTGCCCTTTACCCTGCCCATTCTCCTGACCAGCCTTTGGGCCGGGCCCGTCGCGGGCACGCTCGCCGCGGTGGCAGCAGCGCTCCTGGGCGCGCGCTTCGCCAACATCGACGGATTCGGCATAAGCGACTTTGCCCAGGTGGCGACCTTCGCGATAACGGCCGCCGGGATCATCCTTCTGGCCGACATGATGAGCCGCTCGCACCGGCGCGCCGTGGCGAGCGACGCGCAGGCCGATCAACGTGCCACCGAGGCAAGCGTCGTCGCGGAGGAACTCAATCTCCTGATCGACGGCGCGCAAAGCTATGCGATCTACATGCTCGATGCCGACGGTCGTGTGACGATCTGGAACAAGGGCGCCGAGCGCCTCAAGAGGTGGTCCGAAGCAGAGGTCATCGGCAAGAGCGGCGCGCTCTTCTACCCGGCCGATGCGGTCGAGGCCGGCAAGCCGGAGCGAGATCTCGCGCGGGCGGCGGCCGAGGGCAGGACCGAGGAAGAGGATTGGCGGGTCCGCAAGGATGGCTCCGAGTTTCTCGCCAGCGTAACGACGACGGCCCTCCACGATCCGGACGGAAAGCTGCGCGGTTTCGCCAAGGTCATTTCCGACATTACCGAGCGAAAGGCCGCCGAGGAGGCGGTGCTGTCGCGCGAAAGTCATTTGCGCTCGATCCTCTCCACCGTGCCGGATGCGATGATCGTCATCGACGACCAGGGCGCGATCATCTCCTTCAGCGCCGCGGCCGAGCGGCTGTTCGGCTATCGCGAAGCCGAACTGCTCGGCCTCAATGTCAGCCGGCTGATGCCGAGCCCTGATCGCGAACGGCACGATAGCTATCTGGCCCGTTATCTCGCGACCGGTGAGAAGCGGATCATTGGCATCGGCCGGGTCGTGTTCGGCAGGCGCAAGGATGGTACGACCTTCCCGATGGAGCTCTCGATCGGCGAGACCACCGAAGGCAGCTATCGCCTGTTCACCGGCTTCATCCGTGATCTGACCGAACGCCAGCGCACCGAGGAGCGGCTCGAATCGCTGCAGGCAGAATTGATCCATGTGTCCCGGGTCAGCGCCATGGGCACGATGGCGTCGACCCTCGCGCACGAACTCAACCAACCGATCACCGCCGTCGCAAACTATGCCGAGGCCCTGCGGGATCTGTTGGCGGACCCAAATCCGGACGACTTCCCGATGATGCGCGATGCGCTGGACGATGCCGCCAAAGAAGCCTTGCGCGCGGGCCACATCGTCCGCCGCCTGCGCGACTTCGTAGCGCGCGGCGAAGTCGAGAAGACCGTCGAGCGCTTGCCCCCCCTGATCAACGAGGCTGCGGTCCTCGGGCTGATGGGCGCCAAGGAGAAGGGCATCGAGCCGGCCTTTGACCTCGACCCCTATGCATCGCCCGTGCTGGTCGATAAGGTCCAAATCCAGCAGGTGCTGATCAACCTCATCCGCAATGCCGTCGAGGCGATGGCGGAATGCGAGACCCGCAAACTGACCGTGACCAGCCGGCCCGACGAGGGCGGGTTCGTCCGCGTGACCGTCGCTGACACCGGGCCCGGCGTCGCCCCTGAAGTCGCAGAGCAGCTCTTCACGGCCTTTGTCAGCACCAAGGCCGAGGGCATGGGCCTCGGCCTCTCCATCTGCCGGACGATCGTCGAAGCGAATGGCGGCCGGATCTGGATGGAGCCGGGGCGGGACGGCGGCGCAGAGTTTCATTTTACGCTTGTGCGGGCAGCGACGGAGGACGGGGATGGAGCATGAGTGACAAGCGTCTCGTATATATCATCGACGATGAGGATGCGGTTCGCCGCGCGGCCAGCTTCATGCTCAAGACGTCCGGTTTCGGGGTCGAAACCTGGTCGAGCGGCGTCGCCTTCATGAAGGAGGTCCGCAACCTCGCCGAAGGCTGCATCCTTCTGGACGTGCGGATGCCCGATATGGATGGCCTCGAGGTCCAGCAGGCGCTGATCGACAAAGGCGTGGCTATGCCGGTGATCATCCTGACCGGACATGGCGACGTCACGATCGCGGTCAGGGCAATGAAGGCGGGCGCGGTCGACTTTCTGGAAAAGCCGTTCGAGAAGGCCGTGCTGCTGGCATCGATCGAAACAGCATTCGGACGGCTGTCGGCCGCGGAGGATATCATGGTGCGCGCGAACGAGGCTCAGACCCTGCTCGGCGTCCTGACGCCCCGCGAGCGCGACGTGCTTGAAGGGCTGGCACAAGGGCTGCCCAACAAGACGATCGCTTATGATCTTGGCATTTCTCCGCGTACGGTCGAGGTCCACCGGGCCAATCTGATGTCGAAACTCGATGTCCGCAGCCTCTCCGATGCGCTGCGCATCGCATTCGCCGCAGGGCTGGGGGCCTGACCCTATCGGGAAAATTGCGTAGCGACCCACGTTTCCCTGTCTGCGACAGCAGATGACCTTACAGGGAATAAAAACGATGGATACGCCCCGCGAGGTGCCGGCGAACCACAAGACGAGAATTCTGCTGGTCGAGGATGAACCAGCCGTCCGTCGCTCGCTCCAGCTGCTGCTTCAGGCCGATGGCTTCGACGTGCGCGCCTATGCGACCGGCAAGACCTTGCTCGCCGACCCGACAGCGCAAGATGCGGCCTGCCTCGTTGCGGATTACCGCATGGAAGAGTGCGACGGCCTCGATACACTCCGCCGCCTTCGTGAAACGGGGTGGACCGGTCCCGCGGTGCTGATCACGGCTTTTCCTTCGGCGGACCTGACGGCCAAGGCGGTGCAAGCAGGCTTCGATGC
>Ga0207703_10001782_pt1 | contig 19221 bp, 15 predicted proteins | sample KBSSwiS12_FD_184304 | JGI IMG/M metagenome (GOLD analysis project Ga0207703, IMG submission 184304) | Switchgrass rhizosphere microbial communities from Kellogg Biological Station, Michigan, USA - KBS Switchgrass S1-2 (SPAdes) (version 2) | ecosystem: Host-associated > Plants > Roots >...
GCTGGCAGACCCCCGGGCATTTTCCCTGACGTTGGACGCCTGGGAGGCGTACGACCGGCTCGGCAGTCCCGAGGGAGAGCTCGCGATTGCCAACGCGGTCGTGTATCTCGCGTGCGTTCCGAAGAGTAATGCCGTGTATGTGGCGATGGGTGAGGCGATGGCGGATGTTGAGAAGTACGGGACGCTGGATGTGCCACCTCGCTTCCGCAACGCCCCTACCAAGCTGATGAAGAGCCTCGGACACGGTCGTGACTATCGGTATGCCCACGATGAGGCGGATGCGTTCGCGGCAGGCGAGCGCTATCTGCCGGACGAAATGCCGGATCGGCGCTACTATCGCCCTGTGCCGCGCGGCCTGGAGATCAAGATCGGCGAGGCGCTGGCCCGGAACCGGAAGAAGAATGAGGGCGGTGAATGAACATGATCCTGTTGGTTGCGCTCGGAGGCGCTGTCGGCAGCATCGCGCGCTACCTGATGGCTTCCAGCCTTCAGACCGCGACGGGTTGGAATTTTCCCATCGGTACGGTTCTGGTCAACATTCTCGGCTGCTTTCTGATCGGCATTCTCTACGTGCTGCTCGTGGCGCGGCATGACCCGAAGCACGAGCTGCGTGCCTTGTTGATTGTGGGCGTGATGGGTGGGTTCACGACCTTCTCCAGTTTTTCATTGGAGACGGTGACCATGGCGATGAATGGCCACTACGCCGGGGCCACCCTGAATGTGGTGGTGAGCGTCGCGGCCTGCCTCGCTGGAACCACGCTCGGCATAGCGCTGGCTCGCATAACTTAAATTTCGGAAGTTCTACCGTGATTGATCCAAAACTGCTGCGTTCAGACCCCGAAGCCGTCGCCCGCAACATGGCGCGCCGGGGTCTCACCCTCGATGTCGAAGCCTGGCGGGCGCTGGAAGACAAGCGCAAACCTCTGCAGATCGAGGTGGACCGTCTGCGCTCCGAGCACAACGCGAATGCCAAGGCGGTTGGAATGGCGAAGGGCAAGGGCACCGATGCTTCCGAGCTGATTGCCCGCGCGGAGGCGTTGACGGCTGAGCTGGCAACGGCCGAGCAGGCTCTCACCGCGGTTCAGGAGGAACAGACCCAGTGGCAGATGGGGTTGCCCAACTGGCTGCACGAGTCCGTGCCGGACGGTGCCGATGAGACGGCGAACGTCGAAGTGCGTCGCTGGGGCCAACCGCGCACCTTTGACTTCGAGGTGAAGGATCACATTGCCATTGGCGAGGGACTGGGTGGCCTGGATTTCGAGGCGGCCGTGCGGATCTCGGGCGCGCGCTTTACGGTGATGAAGTCGCAGGTGGCGCGGCTGCATCGTGCGTTGGCGCAGTTCATGTTGGATCTGCATACCCGGGAGCACGGTTATACCGAGGTGTACGTTCCTTATCTCGTGCAACCGCAGGCGCTGTATGGCACCGGCCAGTTGCCGAAGTTCGCGGACGACCTGTTTGCCGTCAAGGGCGAGCAGAATTTCTACCTCATTCCCACGGCTGAAGTCCCCGTGACGAACCTCGTGCGCGAGCAGATTCTCGCGGCCGAGGACCTGCCGCTGAAGTTTGTTTGCCATTCGCCGTCATTCCGTTCGGAAGCGGGCGCTGCCGGCCGTGATACCCGCGGAATGATCCGCAATCACCAGTTCGACAAGGTGGAGCTGGTACACATCGTGCGGCCGGCGGATTCGTATGCGTCGTTGGAAGAGCTCACCGCGAACGCGGAAACCGTGCTGAAAAAGCTGGAAATACCGTTTCGCACGGTGGCGCTGAGCGCCGGCGACATGGGTAAGAACAGCTCCAAGACCTATGATCTCGAAGCCTGGCTGCCCTCTCAGAACCAGTACCGCGAAATCTCCTCGTGCAGCAACGTGGAGGCGTTTCAGGCGCGGCGCATGGAGGCACGTTGGCGCAATCCGGACACGAAGAAGCCCGAGCCCGTGCATACATTGAACGGTTCGGGTGTTGCCGTGGGGCGTGCCCTGGTGGCCGTGTTGGAGAACTACCAGAACGCCGACGGCTCGGTGAACGTGCCGCAGGCGCTGGTTTCCTACATGGGCGGGATCGCCAGGCTGACCCCGCCCGCGAAGGCTACGAAGTGACCTCCAGGGTGGCCGTCTTCAGATCCACGGAGTTCGGCCCCACCATGATCTCAAAGGCCCCGGGCTCGACCACGCGCTTCATCTGCTGATTCCACAGCGCGAAGGCTTCACGGTCCAGTGTGAACTGGACCGACTTTGACTCACCCGGAGCGAGTGTGACTCGCCTGAATCCCTTCAGCTCCTCGATGGGCCTCGTCACTGAGCTCACTACGTCGTGCAGGTAGAGCTGCACGACTTCATCGCCAGCCACTTTTCCCGTGTTGCGGACTTCAACCGATACGGTGACCGTTTGATCCGGGTTGATCCGCGTGGCCGACAAGCGCGGCGCGCCAATTTCGAACGTCGTGTAGGAGAGTCCGAACCCGAACGGGAATAGCGGTTTTGTTGTATCAAACAGATAGCCGCGGTGAGCCGTTGGCTTCTGGTTGTAGTACATCGGCAACTGTCCCAGCGAGCGTGCAATCGTCAAGGGCAGCTTGCCGCCTGGATTGGCGTCACCGAACAGGATGTCCGCCAGCGCGGTGCCACCTTCCTGTCCTGGATACCAGGCTTCCAACAGCGCGTTGGCCTTGTCGGCAACCTCCGGGATGGATAGTGGAGCGCCATTGATCAATACGACGACGACGGGTTTGCCCAATGCAAAAATCGCCTGCGCGAGCTCATTCTGTTGAGCAATCAGCCCGATGTCGGCCCGATCGCCGAGGTGGGTTGCCTTGTCCCAGCCTTCCCGGCTGACGGCGCTGCTGCTGCCGATCGCGAGCACGATTTCGTCCGCGCCCTTCGCGACTTCCACGGCTTCTTTGATCCGCGCCAGGTTTGCTTCGCGATCAGCGAGCTGGACATCGTCTGAATACCAGTCGCCCTTGTCGGTGATGCGTACGCCCTCGGCCGAGACCACTTTGACGCGACTTCCGACTTTTGTCTTGATTCCGTCGAGCAGGCTGACCGTGTGATTCGGCACGTTCGAATAGCCGCCGAGATCAACCCGAGCGGCGTTGGGACCGATGACCGCGAGCGTCCTCATGCTCGTTGTGAGCGGCAACAGGCCGTCATTCTTCAGAAGAACGGTTGTTTCCCTGGCTGCTTGCGCGGCGAGCGCGCGTGCCTCCGGGTTGTTGGTGATGAGCTGAGCTGCCTTGGGATCCGCGTATGGATTCTCAAACAGCCCCGCCAGGAATTTCATTCGCAGCATGCGGCGCACCGCGGTGTCGATCTGCTCCTGAGTCACGAGGCCCTTCGACAGCGCCTCAGGCAACTTCGCGTAGGCCGCGCCATCCGGCAGATCCGAATCGACTCCCGCGTGCATTGCTCGCGCGGCCGCATGAAGGAAATCAGGCTCCACGTGGTGCAGGGTCACGAGTTGCTCGATTCCCTCGTAGTCGCTCACAACGGCGCCCGTGAAGCCCATTTCACCGCGCAGGATGTCATGCAGCAGCCAGTAGTTGCCGTGCGAGGGAATGCCGTCGATCTCGTTGTAGGAGGGCATGACATTCAGGGCATGCGCCGAATGAATCGCCGCCGCGAAGGGCGGGAAGAACACTTCACGCAGGGTTCGTTCGGAAATGCTGGCGGGACCGACATTGGTCCCGCCTTCGGGTTGACCGTGCCCGGTCATGTGTTTGAGTGTGGCAAACACTCTTCCAGGCCCGAGCGGCAGAGCGTCACCCTGAAAGCCGCGCACGGCAGCGACTCCGAGTTGACTCACGAGGTAGGGATCCTCGCCATAAGTCTCCTCGATGCGGCCCCAGCGGGGATCGCGTGAAACGTCCACCACGGGTGCCAGAACCATCTGCACACCGCGCGCGCGCATTTCCCGGGCGGCGACGGTGAACACGCGAGTCAGCAGGTCAGGATCCCAAGAGCTGGCGAGCGCGATCGCCTGAGGGAAACTCGTAGCGTCGCGTGCGGCGTAGCCGTGTAATCCTTCCTCGTGAAACAGCACCGGAACGCCCAGCCGCGTTTCCTTCACGGCGTAGTGTTGAATTGAATTCACCAACGCCACAGTTTGTTTTGCATCGCGATACGGCGTTTCAAAGGGGTCGCCGGTGCCACGCAGGTCACTGGGACGCGCCATGTGGCCGATACCGGAAGGGAACACCCTGTGGGCTTTCGCCGGATCGAAGTTGTTGTCCGCGGTGAATATCTCGCTCTTGCGGGTCCACACGGTTGTGAGCTGTACGATCTTTTCGTCCAGTGTCATCCGGCCGAGCAGGTCCTCCACGCGCTGATCGACCGGCGCGGATGGGTCTTTATAGATGGGTGGTTTGCCGCTTGCCGCGGCACTCACTGAAAGCAGCGTTGTAATCGCAATAACCAGCGCGGCCGATGGTCTGATCGCCATGAAATCCCCCTGTGTAAAATCCGCAACGCGCGCAAGGTTGAACGAATTGCGCCAGCGAATTTGGTAGCGCTATCATAACTCGTGCCTCGGGGACTCGCGACCCCCGCGCGCATGCCAGGCCCCACGGCCGGTGGGTGCATGTGGCACTGGTCAGTCTACTCGCAGCTTGCTTTCGGCCTCGGGGCTCCGCCCGGGGCATACGGGAAGCAGAGGGACTCGTAGTACGCCAAATCGTGCTCGGGTTGGCCGTAACCGGAGGGCAGGGGCCGCTTCGAGAAGGTTTCGAAGTAGGCGATGCTGGCGTCCCGCCACCATTTCGCTTCCTTTTCCTGAATGGCCAGGAAGGCTTTTGTTTCGTCGTACCGCTCGGCGTCTACGAAGCGCTGCAGCCCATCCCAGGTTTTGCGCATGTCGGAAACCGCCTGAACTCCCGCGGAGTAGTGCATGACCAACTCATCCCACAGCGTACGGCCAGATCGCATCTTGTAGTCCCACGGGACGTGATGGAACCAAAGCAGGTATTCGTCCGGTACGCGCTTCAGATCCGCGAACCCGGCGGCCACCGTCTCGGCGTACTGCGAGACTGCATCACTGCCCGTTGCGGTCCGATCAAATCCAATTCCTCGGGCTTCGGCTCGATTGAAATAGGTTGAGGTCCAGTCTGCCCGCGGTCCGCCGCTGACCCACGGCCCGGGTCCATAGTGGCTGGTCCGCGCCATTTGATGGTGCAGCCCGAGCGGTGTCATGTAGTTCACCGCGGCTTCCCGCGAGCCCATCATCATGTTGACCACAGGCTCAACAAACGCCGGGTCGTTTGTGAACGTCATTTTCGCCCACTCCTCGGCAATGTCGCGCGAGGAGAGCGACGGATTCCAGGCGAGTCGCCCGAAAACGTACCAGTTCGCCTGGTCGAATTGAGAACCGCTCCAGTTGCGGTCTGAGCCGATGTTGGCTACGCCCGCCATGCCGCTGAGGCGGTGGTGGAAGAGGGTGCCATCGATGACCCTGGCTACAGTGGAGCCTGGCCCATGGGCAAACGTGTCTGACCGCAGAGTCTCTTCAAACAGGGGTCCCAGATAGACCAGGTGAGTGGCAAACCCGAGATACTCCTTGGTGATCTGCACCTCCAGCACGAGTGGCGTGTGCGGCATCGCTCCGAACAAAGGATGGAAGGGTTCACGCGGTTGGAAGTCGATGGGGCCGTTTTTTACCTGCAGCACGACGTTATCGCGGAACTTGCCGTCCAGAGGCACGAACTCCGAATAGGCCTGTTTGGCACGGTCCTGAGGTTGGTCCTGTGAGTACACAAAGGCGCGCCACAGGATGACGCCGCCATGCGGCGCCATGACATCTGCCAGCATGTTGGCGCCTTCGGCATGGGTGCGATGGTAGTCCTGGGGCCCCGGCTGACCTTCGGAGTTGGCTTTGACCACAAAGCCGCCAAAGTCCGGTATCAGCGCGTATATCCCGTCAACTTTGGCTGCCCACCAGGCCTTCACCGCTGGATCGAGCGGATCGGCGGTTTTCAGCCCGCCAATTTCAATGGGGGCACTGAAGCGGGCGGTCAGGTAAACCCGCACGCCATAAGGCCTGAGGACGTTGGCCAATGCGGCGTATTTCTTCAGATAGGGCTCAGTCAGCCCGATGGGGCTGGCATTGACGTTGGTTGGAACCGTGCCGTTGATTCCCAAAGATGCGCACGCTCGGGCGTAGTCGGTGTACCGGGGATCCAGGTAATCCGGCAGCTTGTGCCAGTCCCAGATGGACTGGCCCGCGTACCCGCGCTCGACTGACCTGTCGAGGTTGTCCCAGTGGTTCAACATGCGCAGTTGAACATGCGGCGCTTCGCTGATGTTCAACGTGTCGATTGACTGTTGGGTTTGAATCAGGCGCAGAAAGTGAAACGCGCCGTACAAAACTCCGATGTCACTGTTCGCGGCTATGACTGTTATGTGATGACCGTCGTGGGTGAGGGCGCGGATCACGTAGCCCTCTGCGCCCAATTGCCGTAGTGGCAAGTTGAGTTTGGCCACGAGAGTGGAGGACTTTGGCGTGCCGAAAACGATGCTGCCATCCCGGGTGGGACTCGGCACAACCGGTTCCGGTCGGTCTAGCAGCCCGGACAGTCCTCGTGTGAGCTCTGCTTGCGCGAGGTTCATGGTCGTAACAGGAGGGCCGTAGCGTCCCAGCGCCTCGGGCGGAACGATCTCGCTCGCGGCTTCCCGATAGTGGGCTCGAGTGGCCTCATCTGCGATCGGGTGGTACCGCAGCCAAAGATCATATCCGTCCTCGGCGTGCGCAAGCACCGTTGCCAGCAAAGCGATGAGGGCCAGCGCGGCAGTTCTCGTGAAGGCAATGACCCCTTGTCTCGGGTGGGCGAGGGCGGCTTTTCTCGTGCAGCGGTGGGCAATCTTCATTTATTGATGGTACCGCTACCATCCGAAACCCGCAGCATTCCCTGGGTAACCGCCAAGCGCCCCTCAGTTGCCTTAGGGGTCACCCCCAGCAGCTTGGCCAGCAACGCATACACATGAATGTTGTCGAACACGGGCGTCACCAGGTGCTGTTTGAACGACGGTCCATGGGCGACGAACAATGCGCGCATCTGTGGATCGTTGTTGTCATACCCATGCTCGCCCAATGGCGCATGCGCGGTTTTGGACGCGATGGCGGCCGTCGTAACCATCCAGCCTTCGTCGGTCAGGCAAACGATCGCAGGAATCCGAGCGTTGTGCCCGTAGTGGAATTTCTTCGGCACGCTGCTCTTCTTCCAGCACTGCAGGTGCGGATGGGGCTCGAGGAGTGCCCCCTCCACCTCGGCTTCATACCCGGGCTTCGGGTTGATTCCCGCATTGACGATCGAGCTCACGAGCTCGATGTGATCTACGTTAACGATTTGATCCAGCAGTACCACCCGTTCTGCGGACGTTGCGCCCATCCCATGATCCGAAAGGACGATGAGGTTCGTTGTCTCGAACATCCCGCGCTGACGGAGTCCTTCAATGAGTCGCCCAAGGGCAGCATCGACGGTTACCAAGGCCTCATCGACCTGCAGCGAATCTGGTCCGTAGGTGTGGGCGGCGACATCAGCTTGCTCGAAATACAGGGAAACAAACGCGGGCCGCTGGTCCGCCGGCAGGTCCAACCATGCCAATGCTTGGTCGACCCTGGCGTCCGGCTGAACACTCGAATCGAAGAGCTGCCAATATGAAGGCCGCTTGCCGTGAATCTCTGCCTGCGTTCCGGGGTAGAAGATGGACGCCGTGCGTAAACCTTGCTTCTCAGCCGTTATCCAAATCGGCTCAGCCTGGTCCCACCATCGCCCATCGGTGTTTGCGGCACGGTTGGGTGGGCTGAAATTCCCGAGAACAGGATCGCGCATGGTGTTGTTCACCATGCCGTGCTGGTCAGGGTAGAGGCCGGTGACGAGCGTGTAGTGGTTGGGGTAGGTGAGTGACGGGAAGACAGGACGCAGTCCCTTCGCATGCACACCCTCCGCAGCGAGCGTCGCCAGCACCGGCGAGTGTCCGCGGTCGAGGTAATCTGCCCGGTACCCGTCCAAAGAAACCAGAATCAACGGTCGCTGGGTGGCCGCGGTGGACCACTGAGCGACAATTAGTAGTAGGAAAGCAGCTAAAAGTCTCTCCGCGGGGCTAAAGCGTGGGTACACAGGGGCGCTCCTCCATTGCTGGGACATCCGCTTTAGGGCACATTCTGGTTGCGCCCGCTCAGACGCAACTACAGAACGATTACAGCGGGACCGTACATTGCTAAATTAGCAGCTTGGGTGCGTTGCCCGAACGGGCCGCCAGAGGTGTCCCGGGAACCTCGTCCCAGCTCGAGCAGGGGAAGGGGCCTGCGCTATATATGGAGGGAGAACGACGGTGAATGCAGTCGAGGACTGTGTAGCTTCGGAATCCGATACCGCTTCCCAAGGGAGGAGCACGGTACCTTCGCCAACCGCGGCGAATCTGCCGGCGCGACCCACGGAAAGGCGCATGGATCGCTCCTTCGAAGGCCGACTTTTGTCGCGCCTGATTACCTTTCTGGGGGATCCGCCCCTCGAGTTTGTGCTCTGGACGGGGGAGAGCGTCCGTCCGGCCATCGCGGCTGAACCGGTCGCCAAGATCATCATCGAGGACCGGGGCGCCCTCTATGGTCTGCTGGCCGACCCGCAGATCCGCTTCGGCGAGTCATACAGCGACGGCCGCATCAAAGTCGAAGGCGATCTGGTCAGTGTGCTCGAAGCCGTTTACCGGGCAAGCACCCAGGCCAAGCGTCGCTTCTCGGTTGTGCGCCGGGGAGTCGAAATGATGCGTCGCCGCCGCGTCAACACGATCCATGGCTCGCGCGACAACATCCATCATCACTACGACATCGGCAACAAGTTTTATTCGCTGTGGTTGGGCAAGACGATGGCGTACACATGCGCCTACTACCCAACTCCCACCTCTGCGCTCGACGAGGCGCAGGTTGCGAAGATGGACCACGTCTGCCGCAAGATGCGCCTCAAGCCCGGCGAACGGGTCGTTGAAGCTGGATGCGGATGGGGCAGCCTCGCCATCCACATGGCTCAACACTACGGTGTCAAAGTTCGCGCGTTCAACATCTCGAAAGAGCAGGTGGCGTTCGCCCGCGAAAGGGTGCAGCGCGAGGGGCTCGGTTCGTCTGTGGAATTCGTGCTGGACGACTATCGGAATATTGACGGCAAATACGATGCATTCGTCTCCGTGGGCATGCTCGAACACGTCGGTGTCGAGCACTACCCGGCGTTGGGTCGAGTGATCTCGCAGTGCCTGGGCAACGTAGGCCGTGGCCTGATCCACTCCATCGGCCGCAATTTCCCGGCTCCGATGCATCCCTGGATCGAAAAGCGCATCTTCCCGGGCGCCTGTCCGCCCGCGCTCAGTGAAATGTCGCAGATTTTCGAGCCCTGGAATCTCTCGGTCCTGGATGTTGAGAACATCCGGCTGCACTATGCGCGCACGCTGCGTCATTGGATGGATCTGTACGACGGCGCGAGCGACAAGGTTGCGGATATGTTTGACGAGAAATTCGTCCGCATGTGGCGGTTGTATCTCGCCGGCTCCGTCGCTGCGTTCACCACTGGCACGCTGCAATTGTTCCAGGTGTTGTTTGCGCCGGGGCAGAGCAACGATGTGCCCTGGACTCGTGATTACATCTACGCTCGTTGAACGGTAAACCGTGCGAACCTGCGATGTGCTGATCGTTGGTGGCGGACCCGCCGGGTCCGCCGCTGCGCGCGAGCTCGTGGCCCGCGGCGTCGACGTGTTGGTCCTCGACAAGGAGAGCTTTCCACGGCTCAAGCTGTGTGCCGGCTGGATCACGCCGGAGGTCCTGCGTGACCTCGAGCTCGATCCGAAGACGTATCCGCACCGATTTCTGACGTTCGAACGCATGAAGATTCACGTGAAAGGCCTGGGCTTTCGCGTGGCGAGCGTGCAGCACTCCATCCGGCGTTTCGAGTTCGACTCCTGGCTCCTGCAGCGATCTGGTGCTCCGGTCGTCCAACACACAGTCCGGAGCATCCGTGCGGAGGCCGACGGCTACGTAATCGATGACGAATTCCGCGCCAAATACCTCATCGGCGCGGGCGGTACCCGATGCCCGGTCTACCGGTCACTGTTTCGCGAAGTGAATCCGCGGGTGACGGAGCTTCAGACCGTGACCCTGGAGCACGAGATCGAGTACGACTGGAAAGACCCCACCTGCCACCTTTGGTTCTTCGAGAAGGGCCTCCCCGGCTACTCGTGGTACGTACCCAAGCAGAACGGCTGGCTGAACATCGGCATCGGCGGGATGGCCGAACGCATGAAGGCCAGCGGCGACGACATCAAGGCCCACTGGAACCGCTTTATCAGCGTGTTGGATCGTACCCTCGCCCCGGGTGCGAAGTACGACCCTACCGGCTATAGCTACTTCCTGAGGGGCAGGGTGGACGTCGTCCGCCGCGACAACGCCTTCATCACGGGCGACGCCGCCGGCCTCGCCACGCGCGACATGGCCGAGGGCATCGGCCCAGCCATCCGCAGTGGCGTTCGTGCGGCGCAGTCCATCTTGGACGGCAAGCCATACCGCCTCGACGACGTCACCGGCGCCAGCCTCGGCGGCGGGTGGGTCAGCCGAGGTCTAGACTGGGCTATGACCCGCGGTCTGGCCGCCTGAGGGGCCCCTCGCCGGGCCATTTTTGGTAGCATGCGCGCCCTGACGGAAGGGTGGCAGAGCGGTTGATTGCTCCAGTCTTGAAAACTGGCGTCCCTTCACGGGGACCGTGGGTTCGAATCCCACCCCTTCCGCCATAACCCGGCTCCTACCTGTTCGCGCTCCGCCTCAGATATGCGGCGCGCGCCCTCGTGATGGTGGGATAACGCCCGCAGGGTACCCACGTCGGCCTGCGTCTCATTGCATGCTGTGGTGGCCAGCTGCGATCCGCCGCTGATGGCGTCAACACCCGGAGGGGCGGCCCCGAAGGGGCGAGCGCAGCGAGTGATCCCACCCCCTCCGCCATTCAACCCGCCTGTCCCTGCCCGCGATTCGGTCCCTGAGCCGATGTCCGGCACAGTCGTCCACGAGCTGGCAAGCGGAGAAATCACCCTCTGGATCGAGGCCGCCGGCGTCATCCATATCAAAACGAAGAACGAGCGTAACGACCCCGTCGAGCTCAACGACGAGGAGGGGCTGGAGCTCTCCGAGTTGCTGGCACGTTTGGTCAGCGAGTCACGTTCGAACCATAAGCCCACCTTCTGGCTGTCCCCTTCAAAAAACTCTGCCACCAGATTGGCGGTATTGGCCAACTCGCGCAGATATTCGGCGATCGGGACGGGAATGTCGGCGTCGAAGCGAACGGAAGACTTCGTGACACCGGTGAGCTTGCTCGAGTCACCCTTCGACAGATGCATCAAATCGGCGATCCGCTTGTAATCTGGTGTCCCTTCGTGGTCGAGCCCGAGTAGATCCTTGCGGGCGAAATGGGAGCCTATCGGTGTCTCACTCTGCGTTGATTTTCACGCGTGTGTTAGGTATCTGATTGCATCTGGAACATTCGCGAGGGCCTGCGCTTACCGGCAGCGACGTCTCGCGCACGAGTATCGATTATAACAAGTCCCCGGTGAAAAGCAGGTAGGCGGGAGTCCAGGATTGCTTATTGTCGCAACGGTGTTTGCAGACGTGTGGGAGCTGACGCTACCTTCGGCGTGAATATTCCCTCTGATTCTCGCGTCCGTCGCCGACGCGTTCAGACGACGTCTCTATTTGGTTTTTTTGGTGTTACTTCGGAACGCTGTGCTTGCAACTCAGGTCGCGTCGATTTAAAGTCACATCGTGACGCAATAGCCGATAGAGCGTCTGCCCGCCCGCAAGGGTCCTCACCCAGAGTGGGATAACCAAGAGGATCGGTGCACGAACCCCGCCTATGGCGGGGTTTGCTTTTATGGCGGCGGATTCGCCCGAGTATTTTCCAGAGCTTTTCGAACGAGCACCCTGAACGCCACTTTCTGTCGCTTCCTTCCGGAGGGTGGATCATTGATGGCTCCAAGATATGCGCTTTCGATCCAAACGATCACCGTCTGGGGCGCAATCTTTCGCACATCAAAGAAGACCCAATACTCACAGCCTTTCGGCACACCGTCGAATTCGGCGATGAAATAATTATCGCGCCGGGTATAAAAGCACTTTCGATATTCCAAGCTCCTCACGACCTCTGGCAGTTGTTTCGAAAGTTGGTGTCGCTCGGGGCAGAAGCGTGTATTTGGTGTTTTCACGCGGATATGTATATTTTGGTGTTGAATTGACATTAAGAGGCGTGGACCATTGTCATGGCTATCGTTCTGGAAAGCGGCGGGTGGGGAGTTCTGCGGCAGCGGATGCGGATTGGGTCTCCGCCGCGTGCGGCGTGGAACAAAGACCGGGGCTGTAACCATCCACTCGCCGCTCGGGAACACCCTGTGCCCTTCGCACGCCATCTTGGAGAAGCAGCCAGGTGACGAGGCGCGGATTGCTTGCACGGTGCGATAAATGGCACTGTGGCCCGGTCATCCTGTCATACGGCTGACGTGGAGGTCGGGATGAGTGTAGTTCGTGGAATTGCGCTAGGGCTGCTGGCGCTGGTGGCGAATATCAGCGTGGCGGGGACGTGGATTGCGCCGCCCGCGGGATCGCCGGCCGGGTTGATGCAGCGCATGGACCGGGCGAAGTGGATCGCCGCTGGCGCGAAGTCGGCGCAGCGGGTGGTATATGTCTTTACCGATCCCGACTGTCCGTATTGCAATGACCTCTGGAAAGCGATGCAGACGGCGAGGGCGCCGGATGTGCAGATCCGGTATTTGCTGGTGGCCGTGATTGATGCCGACAGCAAAGGGAAGGACGCAGCGATTCTGGAGGCGAAGGATCCCGCTGCGGCGTTCGAGAAGACGGAGCGCAACTACGAGCACGGGGGCATCGAGCCGAAGATGGACATGCTGCCGGAGACGAAGAAGACGATTTCCTTCAACGGCGATTTGATGGCGGCCCTGCACATCTTCGGGACACCAGGACTGGTTTATATGGACGAGCACAACCGGGTGAAGGTGTATGCGGGAATGCCCGATGAGAAGCAGTTGCGGGCGATCGTGGGGAAGCGTTAGCCGGCCACTTGTTTCCAGTTTGTCAACAGATGCTCGGCGCTGCGGGCGGCGAGAGCGTGGACTGTGAAGGTGGGGTTCACGCCGGCGCTGGTGGGGAACAGGCCGGGGCCCGCAACCACCAGGTTGGGGATGTCATGCAGCTGCCCAAACCCATTGGTTACGGAGTTGCTGGCGCTGCTGCCCATCACCGTGCCACCCATGATATGCATGCTTCCCTGCGGTCCCGTCCAAACTTCGTTGGCGCCTGCCGCCCGCATGACTTCCTTGCCCTCTGCAAGAGAGGCCTTCCACAGAGCAACCGATTCATCGTGCGTGGTGTGAGTGACTCGTGCGATGGGGACACCATGAGTGTCCCGTTGGTCAGTCAACGTTATGCGGTTGTCAGCAACAGGCAGATCCTCGCAGACGGCCGTCATTCCAGCGAACCCCCGCGTCGCGCGCTTCATGAAATCGTGGAGCGCAGGACCGAAAACGTCAGGGCGGCTAGTGGAGATTCCCAGTAAGTCGTTGGGCTTCACGGCCTGGGCGATCATCCATTGATAGCTGCCGAACGCTCCGCTTTTGGCGTGAGTGGTTTTAGGATAACTGTCCTGGTTCACGAGTTGACCGCCAAAGGCACCCATGTAGGGACGGGTGTCCTCGTCAAACAACCCGTATACCAATCCGGCGGCGTGTGTCATGACATAGCGGCCGACAAACCCACCCGAATTCCCCAGGCCCCGGGGATGTTTGGCTGTGGCCGAGGCCAGCAGCAATCGGGGGTTCTCTACAGCGAACGCAGCAAGTACGACGAGCCTTGCGTTCACGGTTTGCCGGGTGCCGTCCTTTAATGCAACTTCAACGCCAATAGCTCGCGTTCCGTCGTCGCTAGTCAAAACCTTTGTCACTGCGGCGTCGTTCACCAGTTGAGCGCCCGCGCTGGCGGCCCGAGGCAGGTGAACTGTCAGCGGATTAGCCAATGCACCGATCGGACAACCTGAATCGCACCAACCGTCCCACAAACAGGTTGGACGCCCATTGTAATTGGTGCTCGTCACCGCAAGGGGTAACGGTGCAACAGTCCTGCCCAACTTTGCGAAGCCGCGCGCGATTGCGCTGCCCTGAGGAAATACGGGAACGCCAGGCATGGGGTAGGGCGCGCCGGGGGGCCGCCAGATTTCCCTGGTGGCATCACCGGAGACGCCCGCCTCCTGTTGGACCTTGTCGTAGTGAGGGGCAAGGTCGACGTACTTCAGAGGCCAGTCGAGCCCGCGATTGTGACGCGAGTGCATGTCGAAGTCTTCGGGATGCATCCGCGGCCATACCGCGTAGTGATGCATCGCGGCTCCGCCTGTTCCATAGGCGGAATTGAATACGAACCCCACAGGGTTCTTCCCCTCATCCAGTACGGGCGGGCCCGTCCATTTGACACGGCGTGCGTACAAGGTCGAGCTGATCAGATGACCGGGCCCACGCGCCGGCCCGGCTTCGAGGATCAGCACTTGTTTGCCACCTTCCGCCAGATGCGCGGCCACGTTGCTGCCGGCTGCGCCTGATCCAACAACGATTACGTCGACAGGATCCCGCGGCAGGCTCGCCGGAGTCGGCCTTGGGGTCGTCATTCACCCCACCGGCTGGGTGGTTCGATATGGGCCATGTATGGCACGCCCAACTGCTCAAACCCGGCGCTGGTGCCGTACACGACGTCGACAGCGTCATTGCGAAGTACGAAGTAGAACAATCCGGCGGGCGGACCTTGCCATCCCTCCACCCGGCCGCCTGACATTCTGGTCACGAGTGCGCTGGCTTGCTCGTTCGACAGCCCGGGAAAGGCCTTGCCATACACGGCGTGTGCCAACGCATCCGCCGCCCGCAACCCGCTCTCATAGAAACCAGTGAAAGGGGCAGGGACCCCAAGGTATTTGATCATCAACATGCTGTCAGCATCGTCGCCGGAGAGCTGGTGGTCGATGTAATGGGAAAGCCCCGTGGCCGAGCTTCCGGGAAGCAGGATGTCGCCCAAAGCGTCCAACACGGCAACAGCGCCGGCATCGAGCGCGAGGAAGGGAACCGCCGCCGCTCGAGCCTGCGCGGGCGTCAGCTTCCTCTCGCATCCTGCCAACGTAAACGTCAGCAAGGCGCCACCAACAATAAAGTCGCGCCTGGCCACCCGCCGTGGCTCCGGCCACGAGGGGAGACGCTCAGAATTTATATTTAACATTGATGCCGGTCCACCGTGGCGGCTGATACGACTCCTCGTTGCAACCGCACAGGGTTGCGAGATCGAATCCCTGCACGCCTGCATGCGCATTATTCAGGTTTTTCACATCCAGGTTGACTTGCCATTTCTCATCGGGAGAAGCCCAACCGGCTCCTGCGTTGATGAGCAGCGAGGCGGCAAATTGATCGGCATCGAAGTTGCGCAGGTTGTAGTAGAACTTGTCGACGTAGTGACCGCTGGCCATGACGTGCATGAATCCCCATGGGATCTCCCACTCGTACCGTGCCATGGCAGTCGCGGTCACCGGCGGCGCATAGGTCGGCTTCACATCCCGCGGCGGCAGTGGTGAGCCGAAGCGCAGGGGAATGTCCTCGACAATCGCATTGAACCAGGACCCGCTCAAAATCAGATCCAGTCCTTTGATGGGTGACAGCTGGAGGTCCATTTCAGCGCCCACGTTGTGAGAGTCGGCGTTGATGACAACGCCGCCCACACCCACAAACAGGAATGCCTGGTAGTTCTTGTAGTCATAATAGAACGCTGAGGCGTTCAGGCGCGCACGCCCATCCAGAAAGGTGGACTTGAATCCCGTCTCGTAGGCGTACAACGTCTCCGCCTCGTAGGGCAACGACTGATTGCCGCCGGAACCCAGATAGGCACCCAGCAGCGGCGCATTGAAGCTGCCCGCTTTCACGCCGCGATTCACGCCACCGAAGATCAGGAAGTCATCTCTCAGGTGATAATCGAGCTGCAGTTTGCCGGCCCAAAGTGTGTTGGAAGTGTGATCGGAGTCGAAGTACGGGTCGCCCGCGCCGAAGGGATTATTGAGGAAGGGGCCTTGATTTACACTGTAGTTGCTGTCAGTGGAAAACACACCGATGCCGGTATGAAATGCCTTGTGCTCCTCAATCACCCGGGCACCGATGATGCCGGTCAGCTTGCGGGTGAAGTCATATTCCATCTGGCCGAACAGGCTCGTCGAGTTGGTGACGAGCTTCGCAACCGTGCCGATGTCGACGGGTGCGATGAAGGTCCCCACGATGCTGTTATCCGGGGCCTTCAGACCGTTGTCGGAATGGTTGTCGATGTTCAGGTAGTACAGACCGGTCACCCACCGCAGGTGCTCGCCTTCGCCACTCAGGCGCAATTCCTGGGTCGTGCTCGTCGCCGCCACGCCGGCGTAGTTTGCCAACTGGTTGCCCGGTCCCGAGTCGACGTCAATGAACAGAAGCTTCTTGTAGTCCTTGAAGTCGGTGATGGAAGTGAGCGTCATGCCACCACCCAGCTTCCATTCCACGCGGCCGTTCAGGCCCCACGTCTGGACAAAGCCATTATCCCGGAAGGCGAAGTCGCTGCTGGTGTTGGTTCCCGGACCATCTGGATCAATGTAACCAAAGAAATCACCGCCCGGCACGGGTCGCGCCATCAGGCCAATATTGGCCCCCGGAGACAGCGAGCTGCCGTCGATGGCATTCGCGCCGCCATCGCCGTTGCCTTCGATGGTCAACCGGGTTTCGTTCGGCGGTGTATTGATTACGTTGACGAGCTCGCCGGCGGAGTTGGCAACACCGACGGTGGATTTCGACTGATAAGGTCCGGTGGGCTCTTTGGAGTGGGCATAATTGAATGACAGCCGCATGAGGAGGTCCTCGTTCGGCTTGAAATCCAGAGTGCCACGCAGCGCGTAGGTATTGTCACCACCCAGGTCAGCGCCAGCGCCATTGCCAGGGGAGAGGCCTGCCAGACCAGCCGGTGCGCCGTATGGGTACAGGTTGTTGAGGTAGGCGGAGCTGTGGTTGTACATCATCGCCACACGACCGGCGATTGTCTGGCTGAAGGGACCTGACACCGCAGACTCGATACGCTCCGTCAGTCCGTGGGTGTCGCTGTCGAAATTGCCAAACGTGACGTCTGTATAGCCGTCGAGCTTTTCGAAGTTCGGCTTGCGCGAGATGTAGTGAACCAGGCCGCCGGTTGCGTTGCGTCCGAAGAGAGTGCCTTGGGGACCTTTCAGGACCTCGACACGGTCGATGTCATAGAGGGCGAATGTCTGGGCCTGTGCGATGGCGATGTAACCTTCATCCAGGTAGACGGCATTGGGCGCCTCGACGATGTCGTTGAAATCATTCTGGGTGACACCGCGGATGGTGAACTGGGTGTTCTGCCCCGCAAGGTTGCCCGAGATGTGGACGCCCGGAGTAAACGCCGCGACATCGTAACTTTCCTGCACGCCCAGGGCTTTCAGTTGATCCCCGGTGAAAGCATTCATGGTGATGCCGACGTCCTGGATGTTCTGCTCGCGTTTCTGCGCCGAGACCACCACTTCCTCGAGGACATTCTGTGCCCGGACCGGGACAGTAGTGAGAGCCGCGGTCGCGAGCGCGGCCAACGCAATGCTGCGGCGAAAGAGCGATTGAGCCACGTTGACTCCCCGTTGCCGGCTCTTGCGCCGGCGTTATGAGACCCCTCGTAATTATCAACGATTGCGCCGGGTGCCCGTCCCGATGCTACGGCCTCCAATGATTTTCATTCACAGGGTGCCGTTAATTTTACGTGTGATTTACACTACATGTTACGGCTAAAAGTATAGGTGTCAAGCAATGGGGCCTCCGGGGAACACACGCAAAAGCGCCAGGGGATTGGACAAGCACTGGCATCTCGCCACCGATGACTTCGAGGTGGGGTTGACGGAGCTGGAATTTTCGATTTTTCGCGTATCCGCCGCGTTTGAGCGCTGGCAGGCGGACTGTCTCGGGTGTTGTCACGGCCAGCCGTTTTCGGGCACGGACACCGCGCTTTTGCACGTGATCCGCATGCACGACCGGCCCAAGGGGATTTCCGAGCTGGCCCGGCTGTTGAAGCGGGATGACCTGTCGAATCTGCAGTATGGCGTACGCAAGCTGCTGAAAGCGGGACTGATTGAAAAATCCCGACAGGCGGGCGCGAGCAAGAAGGATGTGACCTACCAGGTCTCCGCGCTGGGGCGGGACGTCACGGATAAATACGCTCGCTTCCGGCAGGAGCTGCTCATTTCCATGACGCGCGCCACGGCGGGAAAGGTCGACTTCGAATCGCTTGCCCGCGCTTTGACGATGATGTCAGCGATGTACGATCAGGCGTCGTGCGTTGCAGCTACGCACCGACTGCCACTATAGTTTCGGCGACTTTCGCTACTGACAGCAGTGCTGCGTCTGTATTTGCAAGGCCGAACAAGGACAGCCCCACGGGGGCTGTTCCCGGGACGTGGCACGGCAACGAGATAGCACAACCGTCTATGAAATTGACGATGCTTGGATTGCGCAACGCGAGACCGTTGGCTTTCACATAGGCATCATCCGCGGCGAGCTCCGCAACCGCCGGCGCGACAATCGGAATGGTCGGCATCAGCACCGCGTCAAACTTTCTGATCCGGCGCGCGACCCGGGTAGTAAAGTCCGCGCGGATGTTGAGTAGATCTATGTAATCCGCGGCATCCTGCTCGCGGCCGCGCAAGATCCGGGTGAGGACCCGGGGATCGTAACCGGAGGATTCATTGACCAACCGCGCGCGATGCAGCGCGTAGGATTCCGCAGCGGAAATGCCACCCTTGCGGTTGATGTCAGGTAGCTCGGCGAGCTCCGGCAAGCGGACATCGGTCAGTTTTGCACCGGCCTGGGTCAACGCACGCAAGGCGCGTTCATACTGATCCGCCACCGGCTTCTCGAGCCCGTCAGTGACGTAATGGGTCAACACGCCGAGGTTGAGATCGCTCGCGGTCAACTCGGGCACGGGCTCGAAGCCCTGCCCGGAAAGGACCGCATCCAGGATCGCACAACACTCGACGGAATTGGCCAGGGGGCCCACGGAATCGAGTGAAGTTGACAGGGGAAAGGCGCCGGCCAGCGGAACGCGGTTCGCAGTTGGTTTGTAGCCAACGATCCCGCACATCGCCGCGGG
>Ga0207703_10001790_pt1 | contig 19156 bp, 14 predicted proteins | sample KBSSwiS12_FD_184304 | JGI IMG/M metagenome (GOLD analysis project Ga0207703, IMG submission 184304) | Switchgrass rhizosphere microbial communities from Kellogg Biological Station, Michigan, USA - KBS Switchgrass S1-2 (SPAdes) (version 2) | ecosystem: Host-associated > Plants > Roots >...
AAGGTCGATGACTACTTTGGGCCGCTTGATGCGGTCTTTCAGCCAGTCGAAACTGTCGAGTCCGCCCGCCAGCACCCAGGCGTCGCTGCCGTGCTGATCGAGCAAGCCCAGAGCGTCTCCAACGGTGGCCGGCTGGAAGAGCTCGAACGCCGGCATGATGTCGCGAATGATAGCCATATATTCAAGTCTCCTAAATGTGAGCCGTCAGGCCCTCTTCCATGGGGTGCCCAGCTTCGAGAGAAGCCAGAATTGTGTCTGCCATTACCGGAGCGCGGCGGAAAACGTCGTCTCCCAACGCATCGGAAAGCGCGTTCAGAATCGCCATGCAACCGGCGCCGACTGGAGGCTCGCCAATACCGCGCGCGCCGATCGGAGTTTCAGGATCCGGAATATTCACCGCATCCCACTTCATGTCTACCGGGATGTCCATGATGGTAGGCGGACGGTTGTGGTGGAAGCGTTTGGCCAGCGGCACTCCGTAATGCTGGTCATAAACCCACTTCTGACCGAGCGCGTGGCCGATGCCGAGCACCGAGCGGCCGAGAACCTGGCCGCCGAGAGCGTGGGGGTGAAGCACGGTTCCCACGTCGGCAACTGCCATGTAGTCTTTGATGATGTACTTGCCGGTTTCGAGGTCCACTTCGACCTCTGCGAAGCCCGCCACGAAGGAGTGGGTCAGGCCGTCGCGCGGCATCGTGTCGCGAGCGACTGCCAGCAATCCCTGGCCAGCCAGCGCGGTCGCCGAAGCGGCCGTCATTTTGTTAATGCCCTTGGGCAGCTCGTGGCCATCGTAGATGCCACCGAGTTCAATCGCCCGCTTGGCGGCTTGCGCCAAGCTCATGCCTGCGCCGCCTCCCTTGCGGTAGACGCGTTCGCCGGCCACCACATAATCGTCCGGCTTCCCGCCCAAGTCCTTGGCCGCGATCTGCTGCAGCTTCTGGATGGCATCGGTGGCTGTGATGTACGCCGCGCGAGTCATTGCGTGAGTGGTTTGGCTGCCGCCCGAGGGGCAGGCCCAGGGGAGATTGCGGCTGGTGTGGCCCCAGGCGATTTCGACTTTGTCCCACGGCATGCCTACCATTTCGGCGGCCACGCGGTTGCAGTCGTGTACCGACTCCGTACCCAGATTGCCGATGCCGCTCTGCACGTACATGCGTCCATCGGGTTTGATCACGAACAGTCCATCGAATCCGATGGAACCGCCGACGAAGGCGCTGGTTGCAACACCGATGCCGCGTACTTTGGTGCCGCTGCGCTTGGCTTGCTTCTTGCGCTCGTCCCAGTTGAACAACTCACGCCCGCGGTCGAGTGATTCGCGAATGAAGCTGCTGGTGATATATGGGCGCTTCCCGCGTACCGGCGGCCCAACCTCGGCCTTGCCGGTGGGGGAATTGATCTTGTGCATGTCCACGGGATCGATGCCCAGTTTGCGGCAGGCCTTGGACAGGACCGGCTCCATCATCACGATGCCCTGGAATCCGCCCGGCTGGCTCTGCGAAACGCGAGGCGAGGTATTCGTGATCACGCTGACGCCGCGCATACGCATGGCCGGCGGCTGATACATTAGTGACGCGATGCGTCCGGCGGTCATGCCATCGCCCTGCGCGTCATACGATCCGCTGTCGCAAATGGTGTACATGTCGATGGCGGTGATGCGGCCATCCTTGGTGAAGCCGACCTTCATGCGGCCATGGACGCTGGGGCGCGCGCGGCCGATAAAGTGCTCTTCTTCGCGGCTGATGCGCATCATCACCGGAGCTCCAACCTTCTTCGATAGGAGGCACGGGATGATCGCCGAAATCGAGCTGGTGATCTTGCTGCCGAATCCACCACCGGTGTATTCGCTAATCACGACTACGTCATCGGGACTCTTGATATTCGGGCCTAACCAGCGCGCGATCGCGGGGACCGTTTGCGAAGTGCTCTGGGTGCCGGTGTGAACGTAAACCTTCCCGTTCTGCCAGTACGCCATGGTAGTGCGGGTTTCGAGCGGCTGGTGGCTGGTATTGGGCGAAACGAAAGTTTCGTCGAGGACCAGATCGGCCTTCTTCAATCCCCCTTCCCAATCGCCGAATGACCATTCCTCGGCGGGCTTGCCCATGGGCATCTGCCCGTCTTTGGCGGCGGCGAAATCCTCTTCGGTCCACTTCAGTTCCTGAACTTGGGCCGGAGGCGGAAGTGGTGTCGGCTGGCCGGGAACTGCCTTCGGCGTTTCCGGACGAATCCAGACATTGCCTTGCACGCGCGCGTTGGGTCCACCCGGACGCAGACTTACGAAGGGATCGACCACATGCGGGAGCCGCTCGTAAGTAATGTGAATTTTCTCGATGGCTTCGGCGCAAGTCAATTCGTCGACGGCGCAGACCGCGAGAATCGGCTCGCCCTGATACATGGGCTCCATCGTCAGGCTGCGGTCGGCCAGCTTGTTTGCCGGGATGACCTGGCCCAAATCCGTCATGCCATCGGCGGGAGCCGGAAGATCGTCAGCAGTAAGGATCCCCTTTACGCCGGGCATCGCCAGGGCTTCCGAGGCATCGATGCTCACCACACGCGCATGCGGCATAGGGCTTAGCAGCAAGCGGGCGAAGAGCATGCCGTCGACACGATAGTCTTCGGCGTACTTGGCTTTGCCGGTGACCTTGGCGACCAAGTCTGGAGTCTGGTAATTCTTTCCAACCAGCTTATGAGTGGATTCGATCGGAGTCGTCTTGGCTGCTGGCATGTTAGCTTACCTTCCTTAAGTTCTCGGCGCCCTTCATCAGAGCGGTGAGGATCTTGTCGTAGTCCTGACAACGGCACAGGTTGCCGGAAACACCATGAGCCAACTCGGCCCGCGTGGGCGACCCATTTACTTTCAGGAAGCCAACCGTCGCCATCACGAATCCCGGCATGCAGAAGGCGCACTGGAAGCCCTGCTCGTCGACCACGCCCTGTTGCACCGGGTGGAGTTTGCCGTCCGCGCTGGCCAGACCTTCAATGGTGACGATGTTCTTCCCGCGCGTGGTGTGGGTCAAGATCGAGCACGAATAGTGGGGCACATCGTCGATCAGGACGGTGCACGCGCCGCATTCCGAGCGATCGCAGCCCAGCTTCGAGCCGGTGAGCCCGAGCTTATAGCGCAGCGTGGTGTTCAGGGTTTCCTGCTTCATCACGTCCACGCGCCGCTGCTGTCCATTGACGTTGAGAGTGACCAGACGCTCGACGGAGCCCGCCGCCGACTGCTGCGCCCGCACGGTGGACGTGCGGAACAGGTATGCGCCAGACGTTGAAACAGCGCCTGCCGCGATCACGCCTCTTATCGCACTGCGTCTAGAGATCCCTTTGGGGGCGTCTTCCATATTATTCTTATCCGCCATAATTTAGATCACCTCGATGGTTACACAGCTTAGGCCGTGCAACGCTGTTACGTGAATCGTGTTTACGCAAATACATGCTGGTGCGAAGCTGCTTGTGCGAACCAATGTTACGCGATCAGATGTCATGCCGTCAATGATCGAATGGCCAGTATCTCTGAAACCACAACAGCTTGCAATCGAACCCGGGAGAAGCTGCTTAAGTCACAAAGTTAGTTGGCTTCAATACGGGAACAATTATACACCCTCGGGGAAAAGCCGCAAGGGGGTCCGGAAAAGATTTCAGATCCCTTCGAAACGGGAGGCAGAAAGGATGCGCCACGGGCGAGTGTGCCCAGGTCCTAGGAGCCCTTCGGCTGGCCCAGCACCTCTTCGTCTACACTCAAGGACCAATCCAAATTCTCAGACGTAATGACCAGGTAGTAGAAGCGGGGATCTTCTGTAACATACGCGATCCCCTTGCCGTTGCCATTGTTCTCCAGGCCCAGGGCTATGGGGCGTCCGCTCACAGCGCTATTCACCATCACGAGCAGCGTTCCGGTGCTGGGATTGGTGTCGCCTTTCGCTTCCCACTTGATGCGCCATTGCGTGGCCTCGATATTAAAGGACTCGGTCTGGGTGCTGCCCCGCCCCGAAAAGTCGGCGATATGGCGCCAGCCGACGAGCGGGGCCTCGGGCTTCGCCGGCGCGGAGTTACAGGCCGAGAGGAAGAGTACTGAAACCAGCAGCGCGGCCGTCAGGGCGAACTTGAGTGCGTTGCCGCGGGGCGTGGTTTGAATCATGAAGGCGGGCTCTCTCCTATGATAGTCCGGCCCGCAAAGGGCACGCGCAGTAAATGGAAGGAACGGCGTGACGTAGGGACATCACGATAAGCTGAAGAGCTATGGCGCGAAGTCCGAAGAACATTGCCGGAAGGCCGACCAGGACGGTCTTCTGATCTTGGACTCTCACTTCTTCACACCGCATGAAACCAGGATGACTTTACTGCGCTGCCTAATAGGTGGGAAGTCAGTTGCCTCGGTGAGAATCAACTTCTGCCCCTGGTGCGGACACGACCTGAAACCTTCTGGCGAATGAGTCGGGAAGTTAACCCGTCCACCTGTAGATATTAGTGCTCGACGCTTGAAGGGTCCATCTGGTCTTCTTGGACCCGGACAGCTGCGCGCCGTGCGCTGCGTTCCTTCACCAGCCCTGCAATAAACCAGGCTGCACCCCCGCCGATCACGATGAACATCAGCCATTGCAAGAGGCTGGCCCACAGGGCGGCGTCGAAGACGGGTATTGCGATGCGATACTTGCTGAGCACTGCCCAGCGGTCCGTCATCCAATGCCAGGCGGTATGCGCCACCAGCGCGGACAAGATGATGGTGCCGGTTCTTTCCGCCACCGCGTAACGGAACAGAAGCTCGAGCGCGGGGATCAGCACCGCCAGCACCAGTAACTGGCCTAGCTCGACGCCAATGTTGAACGACAACAGCGAGGTCAGCATATGCGATCCCGCGAGTTGCAGCGTTTGGCGAAGCGCAAAAGAAAAGCCGAAGCCATGCACTAGTCCGAAGCCGAAGGCGATCATCCAGCGGCGTTTCACGGTGGCGCCGCCGACAATGTTTTCGAGCGCCATGTAGACGATGGAAACTGCTATCAACGTCTCGATCAAGGGCGGGAACCAGGAGGCGTCGGGCGCCAGGTTATACGCGGACGCGATCAGCGTAATGGAGTGCGCCACCGTGAAAGCAGTCACCACTGGAATCAATCCACGGAATCTGCGGAACGGGATCACAAGGCAGAACAGGAAGAGCAGATGGTCGGTTCCGTCCAGAATGTGCCTGAACCCGAGATCGACGAATCGCCCGGCGGCCTGGTACCACTGCGGGTCCATCCGGACCAGTCCGGGATCGGTGTTGAATTCGAACGCGCGGACCGTTCCGTTGGGGAGCACGTAGCTGAGTACGGTCACCACGTTGAGTCCCAGCCGGTTCAGCCCGCCGGGGGCGATGGAAAATCTAGATTGATCCGAATGGATGGGGTATTCAAATAGGACGTCCATCATCACCTGGTCCCAGAACACGTTGCTATCGAGTTCCGGGCCGGCGACATGCGCCATGGCTGCGTCGTAGGACGTAAAGGACCGGTCCGACGGCAGCGACAAGAGTATCTTGGCTACGCGCGGTTTGGGCAGGGCGGTGTTGTTTTCGTAGACGTCTATGAAGTCGGAGATCCACAGCGTCGCGGCATCGGGCAGCAGCGGGCCGGTGCGCTCGATATCCAGAAAGGCTTCCTTGCCGCGGACCGGGAAGTCCACGTCGCGCATGGCCTTCAAGGGCACGCGGACCAGGAAATGCAGACGGTCACCGGTTGGCTTGAGAAACGCCTGGACGGTTACGTCATTCGGGATGTCGTGAGCGCTCGCCAAGCCTGCGGTGAAAAACAGGGCAGCGGCGACGGCGGCGACCGAATGGCGTGAGAGATCAAACTTCATACATCTCGCTCATGACCGAGCGCCACTATTTTACTTGGCGGCGCCATCCTTCGGCACGTGCAAGGAAATGATCACCAGCGTGTCTTCGATCTCGGTGAACGAATGTGGAGTGTTTTCCGGAACCAGGAACCAAGCGCCTTTCGAGATATGCTGCGCGGTACCGCCATCGACGGCTTTGCCCTGACGATTCGCCGCGTTGGTCCTGTGCTCGTCGCGCAGGTGTCCGCCCATGGTTAGCTTGGCGGCGCCTTGGACGACATAGATGATTTCTTTATCCTGCTCGTGAACGTTGGGAGGAGTATCGATGCCGTGCACGCGGTATTCCAGGTTCGCGTGATACGGCGGGAAGCCCCACAGCGGTTGCACGAAGTTCCCTTGGTCGGGTTTGCGCTCGGCCTTCGCCTTGGCGATCATGGCGGTCAATTTGTCCGCATTGAAGAACACATCGAAGGGCGTCTCCGCGCTCAAGGCTGCGGCCGACAGCAGAAAGGCGGCTCCCAACAACATCTTGCTTGAAACTCGCATGGTTTTCTCCTCAGGTAAGTGTATCAGCGATCCGGGCGCAGGTCTCTAAAAACGAAACCGGGGGCTTGAGGAGCCCCCGGCGCGTGTTTGCACTCTTCTTGCGTAAATTGGACAGCTACTTCTTCGCCGGCCAGACCACACCCTGGTCAGCTTTGGCCGGACCCATGCCCTTATACTCGAACTTCTGGACACGTTGTCCACGATAGGTTTCGGTGGTGAAGAGGTTGCCCTTCGAATCGGTGGCGATGCTGTGCACGGCATAGAATTGGCCGGGTTGGCGTCCGCCGTCGCCGAAACTGCTGACTACCTGAAGCGTTTGGCGGTCGAGGATGTTGATCCGTTCGTTGGCGCCATCGGCAACATACAGGAACTGCTGTTGAGGATCTTTCGAGAAGGCCACGTCCCAAACCGATCCGTCGCCCAGCGTGTTCTTGTCAAAGAACGCTTCCTTTACAAAAGTTCCGTCGGTTTTGAACACCTGCATGCGGTCGTTCACGCGGTCGCAGACGTAGACGAAACCGTCGTCGGAAACATCGGCGCAATGTACCGGGTTGCGGAACTGCTGCGCGATCGGCGCCTTCGGATCGTAATTGCCGAGGTTGGTGTCGTCCGGTTTTTTACCGTAAGCGCCCCAATAGCGCTTAAACTTGCCGGTGGTGGCGTCGAACACGATGACGCGGCGGTTTCCGTAACCGTCGGCAACGTATAATTCATCGGTCTTCTTATCGATGAAGAGTTTGGCCGGCAGCCGCAGGTTTGCGGTGTCGTTGCTGCCTTTGCTCATGCCGGGCTTACCGATCTGCAGCAGGAATTTCCCTTGCTGGGTGAACTTGAGCACTTGATTGTCGTGATAGTAGCCGCCCGCCGCAGTCTGATCTTCGATCGGCGTGCCTTCCTTCTTCTTGGCGGCGCCGGGAGGTGTGCCGCGTCCATTGCCGCCGATCCAGACGTTTCCTTTGTAATCGACGGTGATTCCGTGGTTCGACAACGGCCAGTCGTAACCTTGGCCGGGGCCGCCCCAGGAATTCAGCAGGTTGCCTTCTTCGTCGAATTCGAGCACCGGCGGGGCCGCGATGCAGCAGCGCGCGCTGTTCGTGGCGAGGTACGTTTCCTTGGCTTCGAGCGAACCCGCGCGATGAATGATCCAGATGTGATCGTTCGAATCGACCGATACGCCGATGGTGTTCCCGATCACCCAATGATTCGGCAGCGGCTTCGGCCACAGCGGATTCACTTCGAATCTGGGCGCTTGTCCACCGGCGGCCGCCGCCACCGCGCGCCTTTGGAGTACAGCGGAGCCAACACCCAGCGCCGCGACGACCGCAACCAGGCCTGCTCCCACTTTGAGCTTGTGCGTCATAACTGATCTCCCTTCGTACTTTGCTGCCGAACTCGTTCTAAAGAACCTTGGACACTATACACGATTTTGCTGGCCGGAGCCAGCGCCTCATTTCGATTGCATGTAATCGAGGAGGGCGTCGATATCCGCCGAACTCAACTTTTTCGCGAAGGACGGCATGACTTTGCCGCCCACCCGAATCTTCCCGGCGATCAGGGTGCGCTGCGGCTTGGCGTTGCTCTGCGGCATCTTGTCGCGCTGGAACAGATGATAGAAACTTGGCCCCAGTTTGGTCGAACTCCCGGCTTCGACGGAGTGACAAACTACGCAATTCTCGCGATAGATGGCCTGACCGATTTTCAAGCGGTTCTTTTCCCATGGAACCGGTCGCAGAACCACCGGCGCCGCCGGTTTGTCGAGGCTAGGCGCGCCGCCGGACGAACCGGCCGTCTTCGACGATCCCTCGCCTTTCTTACCGAAATTTACAGTGAGGTAATCCAGGACTTCCGTGAACTGAGCCTCGGTCCCATCCGCACCGTTGCTTTTCATGGTCGCGATCACTTCGATCCAGCCGCTGCGCGTATTGCGCAAGTTGGTGGTGGTCTCGGTATCGTGACAGGCGGTGCAAATCGTTTTGAAAGTCTCGCGCCCTTTTCCGGCGGGGAGATCCTGTGCCGTTAGCGCGGGGGCCAAAATGGCGATGGCGACAGCAGGAGAAATTCTCACGCAACCTCCTTGCGCACCGTGTCGGTGGCGCCCGCACTGTCGAGAATCTGCCGCACGCGAGTTACATGCGGATCGGAGCAGCGGACCCGCAGGCACATGACGCCCGGCAGCACGGTCGGCACGGGAATGTTGTGGTCGCGCTTGCGGAGGAGGCCGCTTTCCCAGAGAAACCAGCCAAAGGTGGCCAGCACAGACCCCAGCATCGTCGTCTCATAAGTAATGACGCCCGTGCCCCAGAACGAGAAGACCGGCATGCCGCCCGTGATCAGCCGGTAATTGTGCTGCGCCGCGAATACACCGGCGGTGGCCAGTCCCCCGGTTGTGATCGCGCCCAATACCGCCACCAGCGACATGCGGCTGGGACGGTCCAGAATTCCGCGACGAAACTCGACGGGTTCTTCCGAAAACACGTCCATGTCGTCGGCGTCGATGCCGGCCGCTTTCAAGGCCAGAATCGCAGCTTCGAGCTTGGACTGCTCCCGAAAATCCGCCATCAAGTACACGCCTACTCTTCCTCCACCGGATGTGGCTTGAACTCCCACACCGCGATAATCGGGAACAACTTGGAGAACAACAGGTATAGCACGATCATGCCGGAGAACGTCGCCGCCGTGATCGCGAATTCGATCCAGGTGGGCACATACACACCCGCGGCTGAAGTCATTCTTGGATTACCCAGCGTCGGCGCGACGATCAAATAGCGCTCCAGCCACATGCCGATGAGGACGCAAACGGAGGCGATCATCGCGGTGGTGATGGTCCGCAGCTTTTTAATGCCCAGCAGGATAAACGGCACCACGAAGTTGCAGAAAACCATGGTCCAGAAAAACGGCGCGTACGGCCCGCGAATTTTGCTGGCGAAGACCGCCATCTCGCTCGGTTCGTTACCGTACCAGACGGTTTGATATTCGGCGAAGGTGAAATAGAACCACAACAAGCTCATTAACAAGAGAAGCTTCGACAAATTATTGAAGTGGTGCTTGGTCAGGTAAAGTTCGAGACCCAGGGCGCGCCGCAGCGTCCCCATTACTAATAGGAGGGCGGCGATACCGCTGAAGATCGCTCCCACGACGAAGTAGGGGCCGAAGATGGTGCTGTGCCACATGGGCGCGATCGACATCGCGAAATCCCAGGAGACCACGGTATGCACGGAAACAGCGATGGCCAGGATGATGCAGGCCATCAGTTTCATGGCGCGTTCCAGCGCATGCCATTCGCGATCGCTGCCGGTCCATCCCAGCGAGAGAATTCGATATAGTCTGCGGCGCCAGGGGACGTTGTGCTCACCTAGTTGCGCCATGTCGGGGATGAGCGGCAAGTAGAGATAGATGACGCTGCCGGTGACATAAGTAAGGATGGCGACCAAGTCCCACAGCAGCGGCGAGCGGAAGTTCGGCCATAGCAAGCGCGGATTCGGATAGGGGATGAGCCAATAGAATAACCAGGAGCGGCCCAGGTGAATGATCGGGAACATGCCGCCGATCATCAGGCAAAATACCGTGATCGCCTCCGCGGCGCGCGTCACCGGCTTCCGCCAGGCGGCGTCGGTGAGACGAAGGATCGCCGAGATCAGCGTGCCGGCGTGCGAGATGCCGATCCAAAAAACGAAATCGACGATGTAGAAGCCCCAGAAGACCGGGCGGTTTAGGCCGGTGACGCCCATCCCGTCGCGCACTTGAATGCTCCACGCCACCAGGCCCAGAATCACTATCGACAGCGCGGCGCAGATGGTGATCCAATAGCGCGCGCTTCCTCCCGACAGCGGGCGGAACAGATCCTCACGAATTTTTGCGTACGGCAACTCGGGTGCGGACGTCGCCATGCTTTACTTGGCCCTCTCCAAGTAAAAAACTTTGGGCTTGGTCCCGAGCTCGCCCATCAGCAGCGTCGAGCGCCCACTCCCGGCCAGCTTCGACACTTTGCTTTCCGGATCGTTCAGATCGCCAAACGCCATCGCTTCCGCCGGGCAGGACTGCACGCATGCGGGCTGAATCTCGCCGTCGGACAGGGGGCGGTTCTCCTCCGCGGCATCTCGCTTGCCGCGATGGATGCGCTGCACGCAGAACGTGCATTTTTCCATGACGCCGGCGGGGCGAATCGCAACATCCGGATTGTGCTGCAACTGCAGCGGCTCCGGCCACTCCGGCGCAAACCAATTGAAGAAACGCACGGTGTAGGGGCAGTTGTTGGCGCAATAGAACGTGCCGACGCAGCGATTGTAGACCTGAACGTTCAGTCCTTCGGGGTTGTGATAGGTCGCGTAGGTAGGGCAGACCGGTTCGCAGGGCGCGTTATCGCACTGCTGGCAGAGCACCGGACGGTACTTCACCTTCACATCCGGGAATTCGCCTTCGTAATAGCGATCCACGCGAATCCAGTGCGCGGTCCGGCCCTTCTCGGCTTGTTCCGGACTCGATACCGGAAGATTATTTTCCGCATGGCAAGCGACGACGCACGCTTCGCACCCGGTACAGCGGTCCAGATCAATCGACATTCCCCAACGATGTTCCATGCGTTTACCTGTGAATGTCTCTTTCTTCGCGATCCGGCGTCGAGAACTGGATCCAGTGCTTGCGATCCCCAACACGCGATACTTTCACGCGCGTGCCGCCCATGACGAGTGCTCCGGTTGATTTCTCATATGCTGGCGCCAAAATCGACAGCGGATTCGCGCCGCGCCCGGTGGCGTAGCGTCCATAGTGCGTGTGTCCATCACCGATGGGCATGCTCACCACGCCCGGAATGGCTCCGGGATTCACATAGGCAGGCGCGTCTATCGAGCCGTACGCGGACTCGATGCGCACCATATCGCCGTTGGCCACGTGCAGCTTCGCGGCGGTCTTGGGATCGAGTTCCACCGGCAATCCCCAGATGGAGCTCGAAACCGGATCGGGTAGCTCTTGCATCCACGGAAGTTTCGCGCCCGATCCGTCGTGGTGCTGGAGCGAGGCGTAAGGCTGAAACTCGAACGGGAACTGCGCGGGGTCGCCGGGGATTGCGGCTGACGCGATTTCGAATTTCGCGTCGGCGATGTGCGGCGCTGGCGCGGCTGCAGCGTCATTCCAAAAGCCGCCTTGATGCAGGACATCGTCCACCGTTAATTCTCCGGCCAACGGCTGGATCACTTCTCTCACGCTGACGCCCTCGTAGGCCACCTGCATTTTCTCGGCGATCTCGGCCAGCGTTCTTTCCACCGCTCGGGTGTCGTACAGCGGCCGAATAAACGGTGTTGCGGCCGCCATCCCGAATCGCGTGGATACCGCGGGCACCCGCGCAATTTCGGATTCGAGCGTGTCGTGATCCGGCAGGATCAGGTCCGCCCACGCGCTCGAATCATCCAGGAAAGATCCAAAACTGATCACGGTCTCGGCGCGCTTCAACGCGTCTTGCACTCCGCTGGACTTCGGAAACAGGTACGCGGGATTCGCGCCGTCGATCAGAACCACTTGCGCGTGCGCCAGAGCTTCGGCCACGCGATAATTCTCGGCCGGCGCAATGGCCTGCTTCGCGGGAGCAATGATGCCTCCGGGCTTGCCGACGTTTCCCAGCACGACGTTGATGTAATGCGAGGCAATCACGGCATCGAGCGAGTTATTCTGCACGACGGAAGCTCCGCCAATTACCAGCGGAGCGGGCGATTCGCCCAACTCCTGTACCGCCTCGCGAACGCGTTTCTCATCCAGGCCGCACGCCGCGAGCAGCGTCTTCACGTCGGCGGCGCGGAAAGCGTCAGCAGCCGACTTTGGCAGATCCTTCGCATTGCGAGCAAGCTTGGAGTCGAGCAGGATGCGCCCGACGGCTGCCAGAAATTGCGGCTCGGTTCCAGGACGCACCGGCAGCCACCGATCCGCGGCGGATGCGGTGATGGAAAGTCGCGATTCCGCTTGCACCAATCGCCCGCGCACGGCGGGCCTGCCTTGGCGGAAAGCTCCATATTGACGCGTGTAATAGACTGGCGAAGTCCAGCCGCCCAGGAAATCCGCGCCTACGCCCAATACGAACTGTGCATTTGCCAAGTCGTAGACCGGTTGGCCCGTCCATCCGAACACAGTTTGCGCCGCTTTGCGTTCCACTGGATGATCCGTGATGGAGCACGCGATGGGAGCCGGCGCTTTCAAGGCTTTCGCGAACCGATCGAGCGCCAGCGAGCGCGTGCTGGCTGCGCCACCGCTCAGAATCACGATCTTGCTGGGATCGGCGGCGCTTACCTTGGCGATTTTCTCGGACGCAGATGCGATTGCAGCATCCCAAGTAGTTGCCGCGAACTGGCCAGTGCCACGTTCGCCGGAACGCTGCATGGGACGGCGCAGACGGTCAGGATGATACAAGGCCTGAACCGCGGCCTGCCCTCTAGCGCACAACCGGCCCCCACTGATGGGATCGAGTGGGTTACCTTCGATTTTCTTTACTGCGGCCACGCGCTCGCGAACCTGCTCGCCTTTGTCGGTGGTAACGCGCTCGCCTTCCATGCTGCGCGCGAGCGTTCCGCACCCCGCGCTGCAGGCGGTGCAAACCGCAGGGTGCCACTGTTCCTCGCCGGGTACGAGCTCGTGCTCCGGCACCAGCAGAGGCATTAACTTGCCAACGCTTGTTCCGCAGCTCGTAGTGAGGGCTCCGGCGGAGGTGGCGGACAGAATCCGGAAAAAGACGCGCCGGTCCATATTTATTAGGCCGCCCTCCGGGCCGACCGCTTCGCACGGCCACTGGCCATCGAGGAGCTACTTCGCGTGGCGACGCTTAGTAGTGACATGTGGCGCAATCCTCAGAGGCGTGGTTCTGGCGATGACAACTTAAGCACGTCCCCATGTTGTGCTTCACGAGCGGCTGCGCGGTGGCCGCCTGTGTCATGTCGCCGTGACACCGCGCGCATTGAACGCCCGCGCGAATATGCGGAGCATGTCGGAACTTCACCAAGGCGCCGGGATCGAAACCGTACACCCGCTCCCATGGAATCTCGCGCCGCGCCGCCGAGAAGGCCGCAATTTTCTTGACCTCCGGCTTCTCGACGGCGATTTTCGCGTGACACAACATGCACTTGGACACCGACGGGATGGTCGCGCGCGCTCCGGTGTCGGCTCCGCTGTGGCAATCCAGGCACTGCAATCCATGCTCGATATGAATCTTATGCGAGTAGGCGATGGGCTGTTCGGCGCGCAGCGCAGCGGCTGCAATTAGGACGAGCAAAACCGTCCCGACTGCACGCCAATAGCTGGAATTAGACGGTCCGCCGGTGTGCGGGCAAGAATCTTCGAGGCTTGGCCTTTTGAAACTAATACAGTCGTTCATGAACTTAGAGCCGGCAACTCTCACTACCAATACTGGTGCCTGGGAGCACCGGCGCTGAGTGGGCCCAACCTGTCTTCTGACGATGCTACCACAACAACGGTTCAAATCTATTGCGCCGGCCTACTCCCGCAGCCCGAAAACGAACAGCGAGTTACCAGCGGAGATGGCGATATATTGCTTGCCGCCGATCGAGTAGCTCATAGGCCCGGAGGCAACCCCACCACCCACGCTGGTCTTCCACAGCAGTTCTCCGTTGCGCGCGTTGAGGGCGTAGAAGTAGCCCTCGCGTCCGCCGGAAAATACCAGATCGGAGGCGGTGCTCATGACGCCCGCGTCGGTGACGTCGTTCATCTTGAACTCCCACTTGCGGTCGCCCGTCATGGGGTCGATGGCGCGTATGGCGCCGTAACCTTCCTCTTCCTTGCGCGTATTGACGCGAGCGGCGAACATGCCTCCGATGACGGAACGCGGCGACACGCCGAGATAGCGATTCCCTTCGGTGTATTCCTGTTTGCCACTCAGATAGATCGACGAATAATTCACCCAGGACGGGATATAGAACAATCCGGTGCGTGGACTGAACGACGGCGAATACCAATTCGTGCCGCCCTGATTGCCGGGGAAGATCACGGTTCCTTCGGGCGAAGGCAGTTTACCCGGGACGCGCATGGGGCGGCCGGTCTCGTCAAATCCACTGGCCCAGTTCACTTCGACGAAGGGCTTGCCCAGCAGGAACTTTCCGCTGGCTCGGTCGAGCACGTAAAAGAACCCGTTGCGGTTGGCCCACAGCATCACTTTCCGGAGGCTCCCCTGCCATGTGATATCGGCGAGCACCGGAACTTGCACTGCGTCGTAATCGAACTCATCGTGCGGCGAGAACTGATAATGCCACTTCAGCTTGCCGGTGTCTCCGTCGAGCGCGACGACCGAACTGGAGTAGAGATTGTCGCCAACGCGAACGTCGCCATCGTAGTCCGGGCCCGCGTTGCCGATTCCCCAATACGTGAGGTTGAGGTCGGGATCGTAGGAACCGGTCACCCATACCGAGGCACCGCCGGTCTTCCAGGAATCGCCCTTCCATGTTTCGTGACCCGCTTCGCCGGGGCCGGGGATGGTGTTAAAGCGCCAGGCTTCTTTTCCGGTCTTCACGTCGTAGGCCGCGATGAAGCCGCGGATGCCGAACTCCCCGCCCGCTACGCCGACGATCACTTTGTCTTTCACGATCAGCGGCGCGTGCGTGAGCGCATAGCCGGACTCAGCCTTGGCCACCGTGGTATTCCACAGCGGCTTGCCGTTCTTGGAGTCTATGGCGACCAGATGGGCGTCGATGGTCCCCATGAATAGCGTGTCTCCGGCAATGGCGACGCCACGGTTGATACGACCGCAGCACGGGCGCGAGAGCGGAGACGGAGCGTACGAATAGATCCAGAAAACGCGACCCGTCACGGGGTCGAGCGCAACCACGTCATTTGGCGCCTGCACGGTGTACATCACGCCATCGACCACCAGCGGGGTGGCTTCGAATTTTTCGAGCAAGCGCGCCTGGAACAGCCACTTCAACTCGAGGTTTTTTACGTTTTGCGGAGTCACTTGATCCAGCGGCGTGTAGCGCTGGCTCATCAGGTTGCCCGAGTAGGTCAGCCAGTTCTGAGGCTCCTTAGGGGCATTTAGTAAGCGGTCAAAGGTCACCTGCGCGGAAAGGCTTCCGGCAATCGATAGAAGAACTGTTAAGTGTCGCGTCATTGTCGTCAGAGACCTTTCAAGGAATTCAGGTAAGCCACCACGTCCGCCAGTTCCTGCGGGCTGAGTTTGCCTCGGTAGGAAGGCATGGGTGAGTCCTTCATAAAATCCGCTTCGCGCAGGTTGGAGCGTTGTAGCGAAAGAAGACGCTCTTTGGAATCCAGCAGCAGGACGTTAAACGAGTCCAGGTTCAGCAGGCGGCCGGTGATGGTTTCTCCCTGCTTCGTCACTACGCGGTAAAAGCGGTTCTGCGTCAGCACTTCCGCATTGGGATCCAGAAGGGATTGCTCGATTTCAGCGGTGCGGCGCAACGCGCCGATGTCGCTCAAGTCCGGTCCCACACGCGAACCCACGCCGCGCACGCGATGGCAACTCGCACAATTTCCCTTGCTCTCGAAAATGGCTTTGCCGCTCGCAGCGTTGCCATTTCCGGTGACTGCCCGCCCGCTGGTGGCGATGGAATTCAGGTACGCCAGGATGATCTCGGCGCGAAAATCCTCCAGATTATGCGGCGGCATGGCAGTGCCGGGGATGCCCTGTTGAATGATCTTTACTAAAGCCGCTTGCGAGTAGGTCTGGCGGAACTTTCCATGGCCGAGATCGATACCGGGCACCTGGTCGCCTTCGGGGCCGTGGCACAGTACGCAATTTGTGCGGAACAGCCGCCCGCCTTCTTCGATATCAGCCGGGGTGTAAGCGTGCTGCGCCAGCAGTACTGCCGGCATCGCCAGCAGAAGCGAAAGTGGGACCAGTCTCATGCGTATTGCCTCTCGTGGGAAATCGGGTCTTATGGTATCGCGGCGGGAGTGCGAGGTCAATATTCGGCCATGAGCGGCCCCGCAATGTCAGGCGCTGGCCACCCCTGCTATTCAGCCATCCCATTCCACACTACGGCGTGCCACTATATATAGTTAAGAATTCAGAATCGTAGGGGGTCGCATGAGGATGTGGTGCGCGAAGCATGTGCTGCTGGGGGTGTTACTCCTTGCGCCAGGAGTGCTGCGGGCTCAAGTGGCCGCTGCGATTTCCGGACACGTCGAGGACCCATCCGGCGTCGGAGTGGGCAGCGCAACGGTCACGGTGAAGAGTCTCGAAACCGGAGAAATCCGCACCGTGACAACCGATGCGACCGGCAACTTCAGAGCGCTTTCGCTCGCGCTGGGATTGCACGAGGTCAAGATCGAAAAGACCGGCTTCAAGGCAGCCGTTCGCACCGGGATCAACCTGGAAGTGGGCCAGGACGCCGTAGTGAGCCTGCGGCTCGAACTGGGGGAGATTGCGCAGGCCGTGACGGTGTCTGGAGATGCTCCTCTGGTGAATACCACGACCTCTTCAGTATCGGGAATGGTGGGTGAGCAAGCCGTGAAGGAACTGCCGCTCAACGGGCGCAGCTTCGACAACCTGATCACGCTCAATCCGGGCACGATCAACTACACGGCGATGAAGAGCGCCAATACCACCACTAGCGACGGCAACAGCTTTTCGGTAGCAGGGCGGCGTCCCGGAGACAATCTGTTTCTGTGGAACGGAATCGAATACACCGGAGCCAGCCAGCTCGCCGTGACTCCCGGCGGCGTGAGCGGGTACATGCTGGGGATCGACGCGATCCGCGAGTTCAACGTGCTCACCGACACCTACGGAGCCGAATATGGGAAACGCTCGGGAGCCCAGGTGGTCGTCGTGACTCAGTCGGGCACCAACGCCCTGCATGGCAGCGCTTTTGAGTTTCTCCGCAACAGCGCTCTGGATGAGCCGGGATATTTCGACCAGGGCTCGGTTCCACCGTTTCGCAGAAACCAATTCGGCGGCGCACTGGGCGGGCCGCTCAAAAAAGATCGCTTGTTCCTGTTCGGCAACTACGAAGGGTACCGGCAGTCGCTGGCGGTAAGCAACGTGAGCGTGGTTCCCGACGATCAGGCGCGTTTGGGATTTCTGCCCAATGCCGCGGGTGTGTACACGAAGGTAGCGAATCTGAATAACGCGATGCTTCCGTTTGTCGCGTTGTGGCCTAGAGCCAACGGTAATGAGCTGCTGCAGGCGAATGGGCAGCCTTCTGGAACCGCGCAGGCCTACTACAATCCCAAGAACACGGTCCATGAGGACTTCGGTACGGTGCGTGCCGATTACAACCTGCGCGATCAAGACCGGATTTTCGTGTCGTACATGATCGACCGCGGCAACAGCATCATCCCGCTGGCGGATCCGCTGTTCGCTTCGGGGCTCCGGCTCGGTGCGCATGTGGCAAGTATCGAGGAAACGCATGTGATCTCGCCCACCATCCTCAATACGTTCCGTGTCGGGTTTTCGCGGGGAGCATTCAACTATGACGCCGCGAGTTACGCTCCGTTCCCGCCGGGTACGAACTTCGTGCAGGGTGGGCAGCCGGGAGCGATCACAATCAGTGGCGGCGGTATCACCGCAGCAGGCGGCAACGTGAACGCCGGCGTGTTCGATCGCCGCAATCTGTTTACTGTCACGGACGGCGTCCAGCTCGTCAAAGGCGCCCATCAGATCAGCGCCGGTGTGTGGATTCAGCGGATCCAGGAAAACGAGGATACCGCCTCGCGCCGCCTGGGGATGGCGACCTTTGGCACTTTGACGACTTTCCTGCAGGGAACGCTGACGAATTTTCAGGTGGTGCCCAATCACGCTGAGCTGGGCTGGAGAAGTCTGTTCGGAGCCTGGTACATTCAGGACGCCATCCGGCTGCGGCGCAACCTTACGTTGCAGGTCGGACTGCGCCAGGAATTCACCACGGGATGGAATGAACTATCCGGAAGGGCGTCCAACTATGTCACCGGTCCTGGCAGCGTGCTGTTGACGGCGCCGCTGGTGGGCGACTCGGTGTACACGGAAAATAACGCGAAACATCTATTCAGCCCGCGAGTGGGGCTGGCCTGGGATCCGTTTGGCAACCAAAAGACCGCGGTGCGCGCGGGATTTGGGACCTATTATTCCCTGATCGATGTGCTGACTTTCTTGGTGAACTCGCTGCCGCCCTATAACGGATCGGCCTCGTTCACCGGTTCCCTGCCCGCGATCCTGCCTATCACCCCCAACGTGCCGGTGCCTCCTTCCTGCGGCCCCGGCGTTCTCACGGGGTGCACCATCTTCGCGCCGCAAGGCATACAGGCGGACGCGAAGACACCGACTGTCGAAGAATGGAATATCTCTGTCGAGCAGCAGCTCAGCCGCAACATGGCTCTGCGCGTCGCCTACCTTGGGTCGCATGGATATCATGGGCTTCTCAGCGTGGATCCCAACACTATCCCGCCGCAGATTTGCGCCAGTGCAACGTGCACGGCTGGAGGCATCGGCACCACCAGGCCTACCGTGCCGCAGGGGACGCTATACGTTCCTGTTCAGACTGCTCCCGCGGGCTGTGCCGTCTGTTCAGGCAGGCCGAACCCTTACCTCTCCGCGGGCTTTTTCTGGTTTACGGAAGGTAACACCAGTTACAACGCGCTGCAAGTGGACTTCACGCGCCGCCTCAGCAAGGGTCTGCAGTTCCGCGGCAATTACACGTGGTCGAAGAATCTGGATATGAATTCGGGGCTGACCGTTGCGCAGGCCCTCAATCAGCCACAAATGATCTCGAACCGGAACAACCTGCGCCTGGACTGGGGACCAGCGGCCCTTAACGTAACCCACCAGTCGAGTATGTCGGCCACGTATGATCTGCCCTTCGGTAAGAACCTCACTGGCTTT
>Ga0207703_10001793_pt1 | contig 19144 bp, 16 predicted proteins | sample KBSSwiS12_FD_184304 | JGI IMG/M metagenome (GOLD analysis project Ga0207703, IMG submission 184304) | Switchgrass rhizosphere microbial communities from Kellogg Biological Station, Michigan, USA - KBS Switchgrass S1-2 (SPAdes) (version 2) | ecosystem: Host-associated > Plants > Roots >...
TCATGGAAGTGGCCTACCTGCTGTTGCACAGTGAGCTGCCCAGCACGAAGCAGCTGAACGAGTTCAACGGCAACATCCGCCTCCACACAATGATCAACGAATCATTGCTGCGCTTCTTCAACGGTTTTCATCACAACGCACATCCGATGGCGATGGTGTCCGCTGTGATTGCCTCGATGTCGGCGTTCTATCACGACACGATGGACATCTATAACCCGCGCCATCGCGAGATCTTTGCCCATCGCATCATCGCCAAAATCCCTACGATTGCTGCCGCCGCACACAAGCACTCGCTCGGCCAGCCGTTTGTCTATCCACAAAACAACCTCGATTATTGCAGCAACCTGTTGCACATGTTGTTTGCTGTACCGTGCGAGCCGTACGTGGTTGATCCGGTCGCCGCCGAAGCGCTCGATCTGTTGTTCATCCTCCACGCAGATCACGAGCAGAACGCGAGTACATCAACAGTTCGCCTCGCAGGCAGCACGGGCGCCAACCCGTATGCAGCCATCTCCGCGGGTGTCTCAGCCTTGTGGGGTCCTGCGCACGGCGGTGCGAACGAGGCCGTCCTCGCGATGCTCGAACAGATCGGCACCGTGGACAACATTCCGAAGTACCTGGCAATGGCGAAGGACAAGTCCAGCCATTTCCGCCTCATGGGCTTCGGTCATCGCGTGTACAAGAACTTCGACCCGCGCGCCAAGATCATCCGCGAGATGTGTCACAAAGTGCTCGCCAAGTTGGGACGAACTGACAACCCACTTTTCGAGCTGGCCCTGCGCCTGGAAGAGATTGCGCTCAAGGACGAATACTTCGTCTCGCGCAAGCTGTACCCGAACGTCGATTTCTACTCCGGCATGATCTACAGCGCGATCGGCATTCCGCGCTCGATGTTCACCGTGATGTTTGCAATCGCGCGCACCGTGGGCTGGGTGGCGCACTGGCAGGAGATGATCTCCGATCCGGCGATGCGCATTGGCCGCCCGCGGCAGCTCTACACAGGCTCGGTCAAGCGGGACTACGTGTCGATCGACAAGCGCACTGAGAAGACCCCCGCGGACCTCCGCAGTCACAACTAAGGCGAGTTGAATTGGCCGGGGCTGCGCCCTTACGGTGCACCCCGGCTGGCTCGCGTAATCCACTGTCCGTGCTGCGGACCGCTCCCAGCGCCGCAGCCAGCCCTGCGACTACAGCCGGTTCGCAAAATCACTTACGGCGCGATCACGCGAGCAGATACAGAACGTCGAGTGATGTTGTCGGGAATCCAAGAGCGTCCGAGTGGGTGTTACGCGCTGAGCAACCGACGCGCGAGAAGCGACTGCATATCGCGTCTACCGTCCGCGATCACGTAGATGACGACCTGCTGGTCAATTTGGCGGTAGATCACACGATACGGCTTGAAGAAGACTTGTTGGTATTCCCGAATTCCAACTGCGGCGAGCTCCCGGGGGAGCTGGCCACGCTCTGGATCAGTGGCCAGACTGTCGGTCAACTCCAGAAGCCGATCGAGAACATGATCGGCATTCCGACGACAGTCGTGTTCGGCAATGTAGGTGTAGATGTCTTCGAGATCGCGCTCTGCGTCTTCAGTGAGCAGAACCGGAAAGCGCATCAGTCGCCCGTTGACAGCCCACGCAGGCGCTTCGCAACCTCGGCGACAGGCTTGACCTTGCCTTGTCCAACCTGTTGATTCCCCAGTGCGAGGATCTTCAGCAGCGCAAGCGTTTCCTGGGTTTCCTCGTAAGAAGCCACATCCTGAAGAACCGCCTTGGCCTCACCGTTTTGAGTGATCACGAGCGGCTTTCGCTGTTCAGCGATTTCCTGGAGAACCTCGGCCGCGTTGGCCTTGAGGTAGCTGATGGGCTTGATTTGGGTGGAATAGCGCATTGCGGGGTTTCGATTGTGTCGGACTAAATATAGTCCGATAATGGTCCTGTGGCAAGTGTTTGAGCGGCAGCACCCTCACGCCCTTTATAGCGCCTTGCGTGTCTGCGCACGCCGTTCGTCAAATTCCTTCAGGATCGGGTAGAAAGTCTCGAAGCAATTGCCGTTGCCCGGGTCACCGCACGATTTGAGCAATTCCACGCGCGCACCGCGCTCCAACAAGCTCCGCAGAATGAGCTGACGGTCAGAAAGCCGGAAGTCAGCGGCCTCCAACAGCAGCCGACCAACCAGCGACTCCTTCCCACACCTGCCATTGGGATCCGCGCCTGCTGACAACTGCGCCTTGACCATCGCCGGATTGGTACTGATGACCGCCGAGCAGATCAGGGTGTTGCCGTCATCATCGGGCTCATGGACATCCATGGAACCTTTGAGGAATGGAATCAGCGATGCCAGAGACGGCGTCGAGGCAACGCGCTGCGCAACCGGCATCATGTCACCCCCTAGCGCTTCTTTAGCCTGACGGACCAGTGTTGCATTGCCAGGTCCCGGCAGCGGCGCAATTTTGGCCGCTTCCAACAGATACGCTTCGGCCAGTAACACGCGTACCATGGGCGTCGCAACGCAGGCCCCGCTCTTGTGCAGGTATTTCTCTATCAGGGCGGCAGCCGCCTCCGGATTGTTGAAGCCCAAAGTGAGCTCGTTCGCCATGTTGGCCAGTTCACAGTCTCGGCCAAAGCCTGCGTCCATCCCGGTGGCAAACAGGTCCTGGCGCACCTCCGTCGACAGACCGCTGGATTCATATTGTGCGGTGTACATCGCCTGAGTGCGCGCACTGCGCGGAAAGTCAGGATCAGCCATCACCGCTTTCAGTGTCTTCGCGGTGTCAGCAGTGGCCGCGACGGCAGCCTCGATCCGCAGCCTGCCCATGAACAACCACAGATCCTCGGGATGGACCTTTTCAACTTCATCCAGCAGTTTGGTCGCTTCGGGGAAGCTCCGGTCCGCAACATACATCGACGCGAGAAGAATCTTCATTGAGGAAAAATCAGGATGATTCCTCAGGGTGGTCGTCACGATGACGTTCGCATCAGCCTGACTGCGAGTGATCCAATGCAGGCGTGCCTTCACAAAGAACACGTGATAGTTGTCGGGGTGCGCCTGTACGAACCGATCCATCAGCTCAGCGGATTGACCGAAGCATTGCTCCGTAATGAGCGCGTTGATCAACCGCAACTCCGGCTCGTCGATGTCGGGAGTCTCGAGAAGCGTGCGGCCCTGGAATTCGATCTTTGCGCCAGTTTTGACGGCGGCGCAGTGGACATCGTCCGGGGTAGCGGCAAAGACGTGCCCCGCAACCGCAAGAAGCGCACTTGCGAGCAACCAACTGACGGTCTTTCCGGCGGCCACGGCTGTCCTCCCTGATGGATGACGTAACCATAGCAGTGCCGTCGGACCTGAACTGTGACTTGGTTATTGCGCCGAAGCAGGAGCGGGGACAGAGCGATGAATAGCTGTGGGAAGCCACACGAGTCCCAATACCGAAGCCACCACAGCCAATACCGCGCCGATGGCGCATGCCACGTGATACCCGCAAATTTAGGCGTTGACGACCCAGACGAGGGACGCCTGGGTAAATCCGAGGTCAGCCCGGATCAAAGGCAGCGCAACAGTGACGACCGTCCCATCCAGGACGATCATGACCACCCCCATACACAATGCGACGAGGGCAATCCAACGCCTGTCCAGCATGCCGGCGCGGCAATCTCAACAATCCTGGTCGGTCACCGGCGTCCTGAGGGCGCCGGCGAACCCACCATCAGCGGCAATCCAACATCGACCGTGTCCTGTGTTATCCGCGAGGAGGGCGGACCGGGTGAAGCATCGCCAGGCTGGGATTGTTGACCTGGCTCACCGCCTTTGAAATCGCCGATGCCTGGCAACGTTGGGCTGCCAGAACAATGTGAGTATCACGTGAATAGATATCCGGGCAAACATCCCGCGCCGCGGCAGATATCCGGCGATACAGCGCGTCGACGCCGGCCGTCGTCGACAGGTTGAGATCATCATATCTGACTGACACAGACGGCGCATCAACACCGGGTGTGGCAGCGAAAGAAGCTACGGAGGCAACGACGCCAACAATGGCAAGTGCGAACTTTGAAACGACTGTGCTCATGATCCTCTCCTGGGCCTGATGGTTGATCGACGGTGGTTGATCAACGGTGGTTTGCCACCGTGGGGATATGAAACACCGTCGCCCCCGTCCCCGTCTGCGGCCCGCAATCGAGTTGGTCCCGCGTTCTCACGAGTTCGTACCTGCAACCCGGCCGCTGCCCGGACACGAGCCGGCCGCCGCCGAGGCTGAAACTTTTGTGCGGTTGGTTGTTACGACGCGGCAGCCGACAGTGGCGATCACAGGAGGTTCGCGGATTCGTCCCCGCAGACGACGGAATCGTCCCGGATAGCGCGCTGTTTTGGTGCTTTAGGGCTCCTGTGGGTTACCCTACGTGCATTGCGGGAGAGTGATAAATGAACGCCGTCACCACGAACCGGCCATTCCTGGCGTCCCATGCGCGCGTGGCCAGGGATCTGAGCGACTCCGTCAGCAGTGGACTGAAATTCTGGCCCCTGTTGGCGATTCTGACCAGCTTCTGGGTTTATGTAACCCTGTCCAATGTGCTGTATGCGACCAGCATGCAGGCCAGCCTGGCCAGCATGTCGCCGGGGCACTACTTCGCGCCCTGGGACGCGCGCGTGCTGCAGCATTTGTTTCTGTATCCCATTCTGATTCTGTGCGTGCTCGGCTCGGTGCGCGTGGGTTGGACACCGATGTGGCGCACAGTTCCGCTGCAGATCGCGATGGGTCTGTTCTTTTCCTTTCTCGCATCTCCTGCGATGGAACTCGCGCAAATGCTGATCGGTCACGAGGACGGTGGGCACTCTGACCATTACTCCTGGTCGGAATTTTTCAAAGGACCTGACTCGGCGATGTGGCTGGCCGCCGCAACCAACTTTGAGCTGACCTACGGCTTTGGTCTGGCGCTCGTGACCGGCTTCGGGATTTACCAGCGTTACCGCGATTCGCAATTGCGATCGGCGGCCCTGGAGCGGGCACTGACTTCGGCGCATCTGGCCGCGCTGCGCATGCAATTGTCGCCGCATACACTGTTCAACCTGTTGCATACCATTCGGGGCCAGATCGGTTGGGACCCGGCGGCCGCGCAATCGATGGTCGTGCAATTGGGAGATCTACTGCGGCGCTTGTTGACTGCGGGAGAGCGCGAGTTCTCGTTGTTGAACGATGAGCTGCGTTTTTCACGTTTGTATCTGGAGCTGCAGCAGAAGCGCTTCGCCGATCGCCTGACCATCTGGATGGCGGATCTCGATGGCATTCCATCACTCTGGGTGCCCAGCCTGATTCTGCAACCGCTGATTGAGAACGCCGTGGTGCACGGCCTGGCGGGACACAGCGGCAACGTGGAGATCAGAGTTGAGGTCACCGTCTGCGGGGAGAACCTGGTTCTCAGGGTGATCAACACAATCGCGCCCAACGCCGTTGCCGGCCGCGATGGAATTGGCCTGCGCAACGTCCGCGAGCGACTCCAGGTCCAGTTCGCCGAGCGGGCCACCTTCAACGCATCGGCCGCCGATGCAACAAACTGGATAGCGGAGATCCGCATGCCCCTGCTGCGCGACGGCCCGGAGCTCACGGCAGCAGCATGACGGCCAACATGTTGGATGTAATCATCGTTGACGATGAACCCACCGCGCGGCGCACCCTGCGCGAATGTTGTGTGCGGGAGCCTGATCTGCGGATCATTGGCGAATACGGTGACAGTCGCTCGGCATTGGAGGCTATTCGCGCTCGGCCGCCCCATTTGTTGTTCCTCGATATCCAGATCGATTCGCTGAGTGGCGTCGCAATCGCACGCGCCCTCGACCCCCGGCACCTACCGCTGATTGTCTTTGTGACCGCATACGATCAATACGCGCTCGAGGCATTCGAAGTGAGCGCCGTTGATTACTTGCTGAAGCCGTTCGATGACGATCGGTTTCGAAAGACACTGGATCGCGTGAGGAAACGCCGCGAAGCAGAGGACGTCTCGGAACGGCAGGCCGCCCTGACGTCGGTTCTCGCTCAGATTGAGCGGAACGTGCGCGGCACGGTGGAGACCCGTCCGCGAATTCTCGCTGAGTCCGGCAGCCGAATGCACATGCTCGATGTGGGGCAGATCGAGCTGCTGGAAGCGGACCGGAATTACGTGAAGCTGACCGTGGGGCGCGAGATTTTCCTGGCGCGCAGCACGCTGCAGGCGGCGGAAAAGTCGCTGCAGTCGCAGCCGATGTTGCGCATAAGCCGGTCTTGCGTGGTGAATACCAATCACATTCGTGAGATCAGTCGGACGCCGCGTGGCGACTTCATCCTCGTGCTTGCCGGAGGCACCACGGTAACGAGCAGCGAGGGGTATCGCGACGTCGTCAGAGACTACCTGGAACGGCTCAAAATCGGTCCACAGTAAGCTCGTCGCCGATCGGACCCGACGGAAGTAGACCCCACCGGGGGCCACGTGTATGTTTCGCGGCCCATGCCCTCCTCACCATCTGACCGCGGTCGTCTTTTCGTCATTGCTGCACCTTCGGGAGCCGGCAAGACGTCGCTCGTAAAAGCGCTTCTGCAGCGCAAGCCCGAGCTGCACGTGTCTATCTCCTATACGACGCGAAAAATGCGGCCCACCGAGGAAGATGGTCGCGAGTACCACTTCGTGTCGGTCGGCGACTTTCAGCAGCTTCAGGCGCAAGGTCAATTTCTCGAATACGCCCAGGTCTTCGACAACTTCTATGGGACTGGACGACGTCCGGTGGAAACGGAGCTTGCCCGCGGGAATAACGTCGTTCTGGAAATCGATTGGCAGGGGGCTCAGCAGGTCAGACGGTCACTGCCCGAGTGCGTAACGATCTTTGTGCTGCCGCCTTCGCGAGCTTCCCTGGAAGAGCGCCTTCGAAATAGGCGCACGGACTCCGAAGAGGTCATTGCGCGTCGGCTTCGGGATGCAGTGGGGGACATGTCTCACTGGGACGAATTCAACTACGTGGTGGTGAACGACGACTTCGATCGGGCCGTGGGTGACCTGGTCGATATCGTGGAAGGCCGCGGCCAGGCGCTCGAGGCCCATCGCCCAGAGCTGGCGCCGCTGCTCGAGGAATTGGTCGGCCGATAAGCGCGGCGGGTGCACGGGGTTGCCTCGAGCCCATCCGGCCCCATTTACGCCCCAACGGTTGTCGCTGGCCTGCCCCGCAGGCTTTCGCGTATACTGATTGACCTTCTGCGCCCCAATGGGCGTCTCCTCAAATTTTTCAGTGTGGCAAAGTCGTAAACATGGCCAGAATTACTGTCGAAGACTGCCTGAACAACGTCGATAACCTGTTCCAGCTCGTGCTGCTGGCTGCACAGCGCGCCCGCCGCCTGGCCAATGGAGCCGAGCCCACCGTGGCTTGGGAAAACGATAAGCCGACCGTCGTCGCTCTGCGCGAAATCGCCGCGGGCAATGTGACCGTCGAGATGCTCCGCGAGCCCGAGCCTCCAGTCGAATCGCCGGTACCGGAAATGGACGTTCAGTCCACCTTCCGCGCCCCGCAATTCGGCCTGGGAGACTGATCACCGGACCGCTGATCTATGGACTACGCGTCTTCGCTCCTGGGACTTCTCCCCGGCGGAAGGCGCACCCCGGGGCTGAAAGAGTTGCTGGCCTCGGTGGGGACCTACCTTCCCGCGGAGCAGGTCGCTCGCATTCGCGAAGCGGCCGAGTTCGGTGCTTCGGCACATAAGGGCCAGAAGCGCCTTTCCGGCGAACCCTACATCGCCCATCCGGTTGCCGCGGCCGCCATTCTCGCGGACCTGCGGCTCGATGGTGACACCATCGTGGCCGCGATCCTTCACGACGTCATCGAAGATACGCCGACGCCGAAGGATCAACTCGCGGCCAGATTTGGCGCCGCGGTTGCCGAGCTCGTCGACGCCGTAACCAAGCTCGATCAGATCAAGTTCAAGAGCCGCGAGGAAGCGCAGGCGGAGTCGTTCCGCAAGATGCTGCTCGCGATGGTTCGCGATCTGCGCGTAATCCTCGTGAAGCTCGCGGATCGCATGCACAACATGCGGACGATCGAAGCGATGGCTGCCCCACGGCGTCGCGCAATCGCACGCGAGACGCTGGAGATCTACGCACCAATTGCCGAGCGCCTGGGTCTCTACAACATGAAGCTCGAGTTGGAAGACCTCGGCTTCAAGGCACTGTATCCCCGTCGCTACCTGGTGCTGGAGCGTGCGCTCAAGAAGGCACGCGGCAATCAGAAAGAATTCCTCAAGAAGATCGAGCAGCAGTTGAATGCCGCGCTGGTCAAGAACGAGATCGTTGCGAAGGTCGAGACGCGCGAAAAGCATCTCTACAGCATCTACAAAAAGATGCGCCGCAAGCGCGCCATCCTCAATGAAATCGTCGATGTCTACGGCCTGCGCATCGTCGTTGACCGAACCGACACCTGTTATCGCGCGCTCGGTATCGTGCACTCGGTTTTCAAGCCCATGCCGGGCCGGTTCAAGGACTACATCGCCATTCCGCGTGTGAATGGCTACCAGTCACTGCATACCACCTTGTTTGGCCCGAATGGCGTGCCGATTGAAGCGCAGATCCGCACTGAGGATATGCATCGCGTGGCCGAGTCCGGCATTGCCGCTCACTGGAAATACAAGGCGGGTGAGGGCTCGGGCTCGGTCCAACAGGAGCGCACCCGCGAGTGGATTTCCAACCTGGTCGAGTTGCAGGAAGACGGCTCTTCCGAGGAATTCCTCGAAAGCGTCAAGGTCGACCTGTTCCCCGACAAGGTTTACGTCTTTACTCCAAAGGGCGAGATCCTCCGTTTGCCCAGCGGCGCAACCGTCGTCGACTTCGCCTATTCAGTGCATACCGATATCGGCAATCGGTGTGTCGCCGCCAAGGTGGATCGGCGGTTGACTCCATTGCGGACAGTGCTGCGTAACGGACAGACTGTTGAGATCATCACCGCGAAGGGCGCGATGCCCAATCCTTCGTGGGTCAACTTCGTCGTGACCGCGAAGGCTCGCAGCGCCATCCGGCACTATCTCAAGAGCTTGCGGCGTACCGAGGCGATTGCACTCGGCCAACGCCTGCTCAACCAGGCGCTCGGAGAATTCCGGGTGTCGCTCGATGATGTAACACCAGAAGCACAGGCAGCGGTCCTCGGCGAGCTGGGCATGAAGGACCTCGACGAGTTGTACGAGAACATCGGTCTCGGCGAACGCCTGGCACCCCTGGTTGCACGCAGGCTGCTCCCTGGAACTCATGCCGACGACGGGTCGAGCACGCTGGCCCCGCTTTCCATTGCGGGTACGGAAGGTCTACTCGTCACTTACGCGCGTTGCTGCTTCCCGATCCCGGGCGATCCCATCTTTGCGTTCCTGTCAGCCGGCCGCGGTGTTGTGATCCATCGCGAGAACTGCGTGAACGTCGAGGATTACCGCAAGCATCCCGAGAAGTGGTTGCCGGTGACCTGGCAACCTTCAGCGGATCGGGTTTTCAGCTCGGAAATCCGGGTCTATGCAGTGAACCGCACCGGCATTCTGGCCGGTGTGGCGGCCGCCATCGCGAATCTCGAAACCAACATCGATCGCGTGGCCATAGATGAGCACGGCAGCGATGCCGTGGTGTTGATATTTGAATTGCGCGTGCATGACCGGGAGCATCTCGCCCGGATCATTCGTGTCATCAGGCGCATGCCCGACGTGGTGCGGGTGGCGCGTTCGTTGGCGGCACATGCGCGCGACGCGGGTGATGAGCGGGAAGAGACTGACGAGATCATCGACGACCAGGAAGACGCGGATAAATAACAGGTAAGAGGAGAAATCGAAATGGGCCGACAGATCATCCAAACCAACCGTGCGCCCCAGGCGATCGGTCCCTACTCACAGGCAGTCCGTGCGGGCGACACCGTTTATCTGTCGGGCCAGATTCCCCTGGACCCGGAGACCATGCAACTGGTGACGGGTGACATCGAAGCCGAAATTCGCCGCGTGTTTGAGAATCTGAAGGCAGTTGCGGAAGCGGCCGGCGGCTCACTCGCGAACGCGGTGAAGGTCAACGTGTTCCTCACCGACCTGTCGCACTTCGTGAAGGTCAATGACATCATGAAGACCTACTGCACGGAGCCGTTCCCTGCCCGAGCTGCGGTCGGCGTTGCCCAGTTGCCCCGCGGCGCCCGCGTGGAAATCGAGGCCGTGCTCTACCTCGGCTGACGCAGGCCTGGGCGAGCGCGCATCTGAGGGTTGAGGGCATGGCAGTTCCAGTCGCGTCGGCCGGCATCAGCACCGGGTTGAAACATTCGCGAGCTCCGCAGGTGCGCACGCAGCGGCGGCAAACGGGGCTGAGGGACCGATCCAAACCGGTTGGCTGACGTGGCAGCAAATCCAACAATAGCGCGGGCGGAGCAGCGCCCGGTCACGACCATGCGTGGAGTCGGTGCCGCGCTTGCCGAAAAGCTGGCGCGCATCGGTGTTTCCCAGGTTCAGGACCTGCTGTTCGTCCTGCCACTGCGCTATGAAGATCGCACCCATGTTGCGCTGATTGGCGCGCTGGTCCCCGGCACCCGCGCGGTCGTCGAAGGTGAGGTCCAGCTCACTGAAATCACGTTCCGGCGCCGTCGCCAGATGTTGTGCCGGATTTCCGATGGTTCCGGGTTCCTGACACTTCGTTTTTTCTACTTTTCCGCCGCCCAACAGAACGGGTTGCAGCGGGGCACCCGCATCCGCTGTTTCGGCGAGATCCGGCGGGGCCCTTTCGGACTGGAGATCGTTCATCCGGAATATCGCCGGGTGGCTGGAGAGTCAGCTCCGTTGGAGGAGACTCTGACGCCGATCTATTCAACCACCGAAGGGTTACCCCAGGCACGCCTGCGAGCCTTGATTGGCCAGGTGCTGGATGAGATTGGCGGCACCGCGGTACAGGACTGGATTCCGCCGAAGGTAGTTGCCTCCCTGGATCTGCCGCCGCTGAAGGAGGCCCTGGCCTATGTTCATCGGCCTCCTCGCGAAGCTGAGATCGAGGTGTTGGCCGCAGGCGTGCACCCCACCCAGCGGCGGTTGGCCTTTGAGGAATTGCTGGCGCATCACCTCAGTTTGAAGCTCATCAAACACGAGGCTCGCACGGAGCCCGCTGCGGTGTTGACGGACGCCGAGGGTCTGGCGGGCCGGTTTATCGAGTCGTTGCCGTTTCCGCTGACGGGCGCCCAACGGCGTGCGTTACAGGATGTTGACACGGACTTAGGTTTGAGCCGCCCCATGGTCCGACTCATCCAGGGCGACGTTGGTTGCGGGAAAACCGTAGTAGCGGCGGCGGCGGCGGCACGGGCCGCTGGCAGCGGGTTGCAAGTCGCGATGATGGCGCCTACTGAGTTGTTGGCCGAGCAACACTACCGAAACTTCAAAGAGTGGTTTGCGCCCCTGGGACTGGATGTTGCCCTTGTTTCCGGATCGGTCCCCACGCGGACCCGGAAGTCAGCTCTGGAGTTGATTGCTTCCGGCGAGGTCCGAATAGCCGTTGGAACGCATGCGCTGTTCCAGGAAGGCATGGATTTCAAGAATCTCGCGCTGGTGATCGTAGACGAGCAACACCGGTTCGGTGTTCAGCAGCGCATGCGCCTACAGGAGAAGGGGCGCAAGGATGGTCGATTCCCCCATCAACTCATCATGACAGCGACGCCGATTCCACGAACGCTGGCGATGACGGCGTATGCGGACTTGGATATTTCAGTCATTGATGAGTTACCCCCTGGCCGGACGCCCATCAAGACGGTCGTAATCCCGGAGGAAAAGCGGGCTGCTGTTGTTCAGCGGATTGTCGGACTCTGCCAGGAGGGGCGGCAGGCCTACTGGGTTTGCCCTCTCATTGAAGAATCCGAGGAGGCTCGTTCTCAAGCCGCGGAGGAAACTGCAGCCTCATTGGCTGAGGCTTTGCCCGGAGTACATGTCGGTATCGTCCACGGGCGAATGAAACCTGCGGAGAAGGACGCGGCAATGCTGGCGTTCAAGAACGGCAAGATTCAGCTGCTGGTGGCCACGACCGTAATTGAGGTCGGCGTGGACGTGCCCAACGCTACGCTGATGGTCATTGAGAACGCGGAACGCATGGGGCTGGCGCAGCTCCACCAGCTCCGGGGGCGCGTGGGCCGTGGCAGCGAGGCCAGCACCTGCGTTCTCTTATACCGATCGCCCCTTTCGCAGCTTGCCCGGGAGCGACTTAGGGCCATCCGGGAGACCAATGACGGATTCGAAATTGCCCGCAAAGACCTCGAATTGCGGGGACCGGGCGAATTGCTCGGAACCCGGCAGACCGGGCTGGCACAGTTGCGGGTAGCCGACCTCGTCCGCGACGCCGACCTGCTTCCTTCCGTACATGAGACGGCGGAGCTGTTGTTAGCCTCCCACCCGGATAATATTGCGGCGCTCGCGATGCGGTGGGTGGGGACGGCGGAACGGTACGGCCGGGTCGGCTAAACCGCCGCCGGCCGGAGCGCGGGCTCGGTGTCGTGGCCAGCGCAGGTTGTCGTGGCCAGCGCAGGTCGCCGCGGCGAGCGCAGGTTGCTTTGATCTGCGCGGCGCGAGTGGCGCCTCCGGGGCAGGCCGCGATCGATCGAGGCGCATCGGGCGTGGTTGGCTCGTGCTCGCCTCGCGGGTCGGGCCATTTGTCGCGCGATTTGGAGTCAGGACCAGGTATCTGATGGCTGCAGTTTCGCCAGAACTTTCCTTGAGCCCTTCCAAGAAGGGCGAGGCGCCTTTTTTTCATCGCCTCGCGCGGCGTATTGAAAACTACGCGGAGCTCTGCCGTTTCAACCGACCCGTCGGGACGTGGCTGCTCCTGTGGCCCGCGCTTTGGGCACTGTGGGTTGCCGGTGAAGGAACCCCCAACCAGAAAATCCTGATTGTGTTTGTTCTGGGCGTGGTCGTGATGCGCGCAGCCGGCTGCGTCATCAATGACTTCGCCGATCGCAACATCGACCCACATGTGCGAAGGACGCGCGATCGCCCGCTGGCATCTCGCCGGGTCTCTCCAGTAGAGGCTCTCGTCCTGTTCACAGCGCTCCTGGTAGTTGCGCTATGCCTGGTCACGTTGCTCGACAAGTTCACTATCGAGCTGGCCTTCGGGGGCGCGGCGCTCACGGTGTCTTACCCGTTCGTCAAACGCGTATTCCCAATGCCGCAGCTCTATCTGGGAATCTCCTTCGGAGGCTGGAGCGTGCTGATGGCGTTTGCCGCCGAGTCGGGCAAGCTGCCGCGCGTGGCATGGGTCATGTACATCGCGGCCATCATCTGGGCCGCCATCTACGACACCATCTACGCAATGATCGACCGCGAAGATGACCTGAAGATCGGCGTCAAATCGAGCGCGATCCTGTTCGCGGACATGGACAAGACCATCATCTTCGCCATGCAGGCCATGATGATCTGGGCGCTGGTCCTCGCCGGCCAGAACATGCATTTCGGCGAGTGGTACTACGCCGGGTTGACCGCGGCGGGCCTACTTTTCCTCTACCAGCAATGGCTGATCCGGGATCGCAATCCCGCCGGATGCCTGCGGGCGTTCCTCAATAATCAGTACGTGGGGATGGTGATCTTCATCGGCATACTGATGCAGTACATCTACGCGCATTAGGTCCCGGCCGCGGACGTGCTCGCCGCAGCCGTGCCGCTGCGAATTGCTGCTTGGGATGAGCCGCCCCTGCGGCCCGCCTTGGCCAGGGGCCACCGCCCGGCTTCAACGCTTGATCCCCCAGCAACCGCCGCGCTGGTTAACAATTGACCAATTGTCAACCTGCAGGAACGTGCCCGGTTGACAACGCCCCGGCCGCCCCTGAACATCGCCCCGCCTCGGCCCACTGAGAGACTCCATGAACCCAGCTTCGCTCGGCTCCGTTCGACACGATTGGTCCCTTCCGGAGGTGGAGGCGTTGTTCGCCCTGCCGTTTATGGACCTCGTTTTCCATGCGCAGCGCGTGCATCGGGAAAATCACGTTCCGAACACCGTCCAGATGAGCACGCTGTTGTCGATCAAGACCGGCGCATGCCCCGAGGACTGCAAGTACTGCCCACAGAGCGTTCACTACGACACCGGACTCGATCGCGAGACGCTGCTTGAAGTCGCGGCCGTCCGCGAGGCCGCACAGCAGGCGAAAGCGGCTGGCGCTACTCGCTTCTGCATGGGCGCTGCCTATCGCGCGCCGAAGGCTAAGGACATCGCGATCATTTCAGAAATGATTCGTGAGGTACGCGCTGCGGGCCTCGAGACGTGCGCAACCTTGGGGATGTTGAAGCCCGAGCAGGCTCAGCAACTCAAGGAAGCCGGGCTGGACTACTACAACCACAACCTGGACACATCGCCCGAGTACTACGCTGAAATCATCACCACACGCACCTACCAGGACCGCCTGGACACGCTCGGCGCTGTCCGCGACGCCGGACTGAAGGTGTGCTGTGGCGGCATTGTTGGAATGGGCGAAACCGTGACGGATCGTGCGCAACTCCTGCGCACCCTGGCTAACCTGCCCGAGCATCCAGAGAGCGTACCCATCAACCAGCTAGTCCAGGTGCCCGGAACTCCGCTCCACGGTAAAGCAGGCGTCGATCCGTTCGACTTCATCCGCACAATCGCCGTCGCACGGATTCTCATGCCCGCGTCTCACGTCCGCCTGTCCGCAGGCCGACAGAGCATGACGGATGAGGCGCAGGCGCTGTGCTTCATGGCTGGCGCCAACTCCATTTTCTACGGCGACAAGCTGCTCACCACCGGGAATCCGGACGTGGTGCGGGATCAGGAGTTGTTTGCGCGGTTGGGGCTGAAGGCCGAGGGAGCCGTAACTGGCGATGCGACTCATGGGACGGCCCATGCCACCGCTTGTGCCCACCGCCACGAACATGAAGCGCAGACAGTCTGAACTACAGGCTGTCCTCGACGAATTAGATCGCGAGCACTTGCGTCGTCAGCGGCGGACGATTGATGCGTTCGTCGAACCGGGCAGTCGGGTAACCGCCATTGTTGACGGGCGGCAACTCGTCGACTTTTCCAGCAACGATTACTTGGGGCTCGCACGCAATCCCGCAGTTGCGGCAGCGATGAGCGAATGCGCGGAGCAGTGCGGTTCAGGCAGCGGTGCTTCGCATCTGGTCACGGGGCACGGGGCTGAGCACACCCGGCTGGAAGAGGAACTCGCCGCCTTCACTGGGCGCGAACGAGCGTTGTTGTTCTCCACAGGTTACATGGCGAACCTCGCCGTGATGACGACGTTGGCGGGACGTGGTGAAACCGTGCTGTTGGACAGGCTGAGCCATGCGTCACTGATCGATGGCGGCTTACTGTCTGCCGCGCGCTTCAAACGCTTCGCGCACGCAGACGCTCGAGCAGCCGAAACCGCATTGGCGGAGCACTCCGAGACGACGTCTGTGGTTGCCACCGACGGCGTGTTCAGCATGGACGGCGACATTGGCCCGCTCGATAAGCTCGCGCGCGCCAGCAAGTCGCACGACGCATGGCTGGTCGTCGACGACGCCCATGGTCTCGGCGTCATTGGCGCGACCGGCCGGGGCGCTGTGGAGTATTTTGGTTTGGACACCGACGCCGTGCCCGTGTTGGTAGGTACATTAGGCAAAGCGTTCGGTTCGTTCGGCGCCTTCGTCGCCGGTTCGACTGAGCTGATCGAGCTCTTGATGCAAAAGGCACGCCCGTACATTTACACCACCGCGCTCCCGCAGCCGATCGCCGCCGCGTCACGCAAGGCGTTGGAGATCGCCCAGCGCGAAACATGGCGCCGCGAGCGAGTGCTGGCTCTCGCAACGCGCTTTCGTAGCGGCGCTGCTCAGGCGGGCGTGCCGCTGCTAGCCGCACCGGCTCTTTCCGCCGGCCGCTCCGAGGCTGCTGGGCCGCAGGCTATCGATCAGCCGGTGACCCCGATCCAGCCGGTGTTGCTCGGAAGCTCCGAAGCGGCGCTGCGGGCACAGCGGGAGCTGTTGGAGGCCGGGTTTTGTGTGGTGGCCATCCGGCCGCCTACTGTTCCCCAAGGTAGCGCGCGCCTACGGGTCACCCTCTCGGCCGCGCATACTGAAGCTCAGGTGGATGAGTTGGTTGAAACATTGGGCCGCATTTGCGCGGCACAGAGAATGGTTTCCTGATGTCGGATCTACACGTCGAAGTCACTGGCAATGGACCTGACTTGGTGCTCCTGCACGGGTGGGGTCTCAACGTGCGTGTGTGGGATGGACTGGTAGAGGAAGTGCGCGACCGGTACCGGTTGATTGCTGTGGATCTGCCGGGACATGGGATGAGCCCCTGGACTCCCGGCCGGAATACGCCGGCTGAGCAGGCGTGGCTGCTGCACTCGACGTTGACACCGATTTCCAACCGTTATTCGCTGTTGGGTTGGTCCCTAGGTGGCCAGATCGCATTGGACCTGGCGGCGGCGATGCCGGCGCAAATTGAGAAGTTGGTGCTCGTAGCCACCACGCCACGGTTCACCGCCGCGCCGGACTGGCCGTACGGTATGAAACTGGAAGTCATCACGAAGATGGCTACACAGTTGCGTACGGACTATCAGCGGACGGTGCGGGACTTCTTGGATCTGCAAGTGAGAGGCAGCATGGATGGCAACGGTGTGGTGGAGCAACTCCGCCGAGCGTTGTCTGTGCACGGTGAGGCCAAACCGGAGGCGCTTGAAGCAGGACTCAACACACTCGCCACGAGCGACCTCAGGCCCACGGTTCCGCATGTGCGAACACCGACGTTAGTTATCGCCGGACAGAACGATCGAATCACTGCGCCCGGTGCGTCGCGCGTATTGGCAACAACGCTACCCGATGCCCGATACGTCGAGATGCGCCGTGCCGCGCACGCGCCATTCCTTTCGCACCGGAAAGAATTCACCGCCGTGTTGGAGCAATTTCTACAGACCGGCGATGCCGATACGGCCGCCGCCGGCCCGCCACCAACCGCAGTCCACAGCCGACCCGACGCGCGCACGACCAGCGCACCACTAACCGCTGGCCACAACCCAGCGAACGCGCCTGTGGCCACCGCGGCTGCAAGCGCAGGCCGCAGCCTGCCCGGTGCGCCCGTGGCCGCCGCTAGTCCACCAATCAAACCGGCCGCAACGCCTCAGCCAACCCAGCCGGTACGTGCTGCAAAGAAAAAGCGCATGAAAGCCCGAGCGCGCAAGAAGCTCCAGGCGTCCACACGATGACCGGCGTCGACGACACAACGGTTGGCGCTCTAAATAGCGCGCTGCCCGCAGCGAACTTGGAGGCAAGTGACGCGACCCGCCAGCCAGTCGCGAGCAGCAACGTCGGCGCCAGTGCCGCGGTCGGTGTTGGAACAGCGGCCGGCCAGGCGCCGGATGCCTTCCGCCTCGATCGCCCAAGCATCCGTACGTCGTTCGATCGCGCAAGCGCCAACTACGAAGCCGCGGCTGTTCTGCAGGCGCAGGTCAACCAGGAACTGATGACCCGCCTGGAATTCTTCAAATTCCAACCCGAAGTCGTGCTCGACCTGGGTACCGGCACCGGCCGGGGCGCCGAGGAGCTAAAGCGCCGTTATCGAAAGGCGCTGGTGGTAGCGCTCGACATGGCCCCCGGCATGCTGCGGGAAGCGCAAAAGCGCCAGCATCTGTTCCGCCGCTTCGAGCGCGTGTGCTCGGACGCGATGCGATTGCCGTTTGCAGACTCCAGTGTTGATGTCGTATTCAGCAGCCTGATGTTGCAGTGGTGCGACCCGTTGGACGTGGCATTCGCGGAAGTCAGGCGTATTTTGAAGCCAGCAGGCTTCTTCGCGTTCAGCACGTTTGGACCTGACACGCTCAAGGAACTGCGCGGCGCGTGGGCAGAGGCTGACGGATATAACCACGTCAATCAATTTGTTGACATGCATGACGTAGGCGAGGCGTTAGTTCGCGCCGGCCTCGTCGAGCCCGTGTTGGACGTTGACCGCGTCCAGCTCACATACACAGACACGCTGGCTCTAATGAGAGACCTGAAGGCCATCGGTGCTCACAACGTCACCGAAGGCCGCTCGCGCGGGTTGATGGGACGCGCGCGCCTTGCGCGCATGCAGGCCGCGTATGAAACGCACCGGCGCGATGGCCGGCTGCCGGCAACATATGAAGTTATCTACGGCGCGACCTGGGGAGCCGCAGGCCGCGCCGGCGCGCCCGCCGTCGGCGGAGAGGTGCGAATTTCACCCAATGCCATCCGCCGCCCGACACGACGCTGAGGGCGCGAGCCACACCACAACGCCAATTACCAACGCCGCGCGGCATGCGACGCAGCCGTCGGCACCACCCGCTGCGAGATACGTCGGCTAACACACGGCATCGGCCGTGGGCCCCGCATTGAGCCACAAACGCCATCGGCCGAAGCACCACCATGCCAAATAGACCGAACGCCTTCTTCATCACCGGCACAGACACGGGCGTCGGAAAGACGCACGTCTCGGTGTCCCTGGTGAAGGCACTGGTAAAGCACGGCCTGAAAGTAGCCGTGATGAAGCCGATCGCCTCCGGATCGGACCGCACCCCACAGGGCCTGCGGAACGAGGATGCGATGGCATTAAAAAATGCTTCCAATATCGACGTGCCGTACAGCACCCTGAATCCATATTGCTTCGAGCCTGCCATTTCCCCACATATCGCGGCAGAAGAGGCCGGCATCGCGCCAGATATCGACGTGATCAGGCGCAACTTCGTTACGCTCAAAGCCAAGGCTGACGTCACTATCGTCGAGGGTGCAGGCGGCTGGTACGCCCCCATCAGCAAAACCCAGTCCATGGCCGACCTGCCCAAGGCCCTGAATATCCCGGCGATCCTGGTGGTGGGCGTAAAGCTGGGCTGCTTGAACCACGCCCGGCTCAGCAAAGAAGCCATCGAGGCCAAAGGCGTCGAATTCGCCGGCTGGGTAGCCAATTCCATCGACCCGAAGCTGGAACGCGCCGCCGAAAACCTGGCCACGCTGGAGCGGCTCCTCGGGCGCCCACCCTTGGCAGTGTTCCCGTTCGCGCCCGCCGCCGCCCGCCACTCGCCCACCGCTGGCCGCCACTCGCGTGACGCCACCGACTTGCCGACCGCCAGCGACCCGCCGACCGCCAGCGACCCGCCGACCGCCACCGACCCGCCGACCGCCACCGACCCGCCGACCGCCCCCGACTCACCGACC